>Ga0302320_10027928_pt1 | contig 10852 bp, 12 predicted proteins | sample Bog_T0_3_FD_202130 | JGI IMG/M metagenome (GOLD analysis project Ga0302320, IMG submission 202130) | Peat permafrost microbial communities from Stordalen Mire near Abisko, Sweden - Bog_T0_3 | ecosystem: Environmental > Terrestrial > Soil > Wetlands > Peat | place: Sweden: Abisko, Stordalen Mire... | reverse complement strand
GGGCTCGCCCAGTGCGGCGCCGGAGTAGTATAGGCGGTCGTAGACCTCGTCCGCCAGCAGCCATAAGCCGTGCCGTCGCGCGAAGTCCAATAGCTTCTGCTGCTCCTCCTCGGTGGCAACCCAGCCCAGGGGATTCGAGGGCGAGGTGTACAGCAGCAGGCGCGTGCGCGGCGTGACGGCAGCCTCCAACGCGTCGAAATCGCAGACGTACCGGTCACCGCACAGCGGGTGGGGGATCTGCCGCACCACGGCGTTGGCCATGGCGATGCTCGAACTGCCGTTGGGCCAGGCGGGGGTTAGCACCAGAGCTTCGTCGCCGGGATCGAGCGCGCAGCGAATCGCCACATTCAAAGCCTGCACCCCGGAGGCTGTCACCACGATTTCGCCAGCCGGGTCCAGTTCCACGCCGTGCAGCCGGCGATAGTTCCCGGCAATGGCGCGCCGCAGCGAAGGCAGGCCGGCGTTCTCCGTGTAGAACGTGTAGCCGTTCTCCATGGCCTCCACCGCGGCCCGCTTGATGTAATCCGGCGTGGGCAGGTTGGATTCGCCAAAGTACAGGCGCAGAACGCCATCCATCCCCATGGCGATCTCCGCCAGTTCGCGTATGCGCGAGTGGGGAACGCGGTCGACCGAGCTGGCAATAGACGGCATCTTCTTATTCTCGCATCGCGGCCTGTGCTACTTCTTCTTCTCCAGGTTCCACAACTCGCGCGACAGCACACGGCCGCAGAACGGGCAATAATTCACGCCCACAAACTGGTGCCGCTCCTCGCCGAACACCAGGAAGTACTCGGTGTCGATTTCGGTAATGATGGTGCCGTTGCTGAGCTGATGCGGCTGCGCATGGCGCGCCAGGTCGCGATCCACCAATCGTTCGAACTGCGGACAACAAGTCATATTCCCACCACCTCGCTGCGGCGTTCCATCAATACGGTATCGCGCCAGCGGCCGCCGCGCTACTGAATGGTGCTGGCGCCCTGTCTGCCCATATCAGTGGAAACCACGTTCTTATTGATGTGCTGGTCCAGGTTGATGACATAAGTTTCCGGCGCGTCAATCAGCACCGGCGAATGGGTAGCGCAGATAATGCGGAACCGTTTCTGGTCAACCAGTTCCTGAAGCATCTTCAGAATGCGCCGCTGATTGGACACGGAAAGCGCCATCTCCGGCTCGTCCAGCAGCAGGACGGACCCTTCGGGCAGTTTGGGGAAGCTCTCGCGGAACAGGGCCAGCATGACCTGTCCGTGGCTGGCGGTTTTCAAGAAGTCCAGCATCTCGGGCTGGTCCTCAAAGAAATCCAGTTGCTGGCGCGGGTTATGCTGCTCGGCGTCGAAAAGATACGTCGACGCGATTTTCACTTCCCCCGGCTCCAGCCGGTAGATATAGCCGTTCACCTGCTCGCCGCGGAGGGCGTAAAAGATGGAGTGTAGCAAAGTGGATTTCCCGCAGCCGTTCTCGCCCCGAAGCATAATCAGGGGATGCGAGAGGTCCACAATCATCGGCATGTGGAAGTTCAGGCTGGGGAAAACCGGGTGACCCAAAATCTTGAGGTACATTGCCCCTCAGAATAGCAGGTCTGGCGTTTCCGACGGTGCGGCGGCGCACCGCGCTGCCACCGGGTGGCGGGCGGCCCCGGCTCGACCCCTCCCCGCGGAAGCCGGGCACCCCGCGCGCCGCCGGCCATGATAGGATAGAAGTTCAATCCCATCTGAGGTATTCGTGGCTAGAATCACGCGCAAAGAGTTAAAAACCGACAAGTTTGCCCAGGACGTCGGGCTCACGGTCACTTTTTTTGAAGAGCACCAGAAGGACGTCGTCCGCTATGGAGGCATCGGGGTCGTGGTGGTCCTGCTGATCGCCGGCTTCGCCATTTATCAGCGGCACGAGCACGCCGCACGCGAGCAGGAGTTGAGCGTAGCGATCAAGGTCCAGGAGACTCCTGTGGCTCCTGTAGCTACCGGCGGCCAACCGACCTTCCCCACCCAGCAGTCTAAGGATCAGGCTGCGATCAAGGCTTTCGCCGACATCGAAAGCAAGCACAGCGGTAGCGATGAGGCGCAAATCGCCGAATACTACCTCGGCGCCATCCATGCCGACCAGGGAAAAATGGCGGAGGCCGAAAAGAATTTCCTCGACGTGGCCACGCACGCCGACAAGAACTATGCGTCCTTGGCCAAGAGGTCGCTGGCCGAGATCTATTTCACCGACGGCCGGTTCGATCAGGGCGAGAAGATGCTGCGCGATTTGATGGCCAATCCCACCGTCTTTGTTTCCAAGGACCAGGCGGCCATTTCCCTGGCTCATCACCTCACCGGCCGGAACAACGCCGAGGCTCGCAAACTGCTCGCGCCCATTAAGGATGAAAAGTCCCCCGTGGCCAGCATCGCGCAGCAAATGTACAGTCAACTCCCGCCGCAATAGACGGCAAGCCGCTCATGCTTGCGCGACTGCGGTTTCCGGTGGAGCGAAGTAGGGGACGGGAGTATCCCGAACCCAGCCACCCCTACCGTAACGCCTTTCAGCGTGATCGCGACCGCGTGGTTCATTCCCGCGCCTTCCGCCGGCTGGAAGCCAAAACTCAGGTCTTTGCCCCGGGACTCTCCGACCACTTTCGGAACCGCCTGACGCACACCATCGAGGTGGCACAGATCGCGCGCACCCTGGCGAACGTGCTGCAACTGGACGAAGACTTTACCGAAGCCCTGGCCTTGGCGCACGACATCGGCCATCCGCCCTTCGCTCATGCCGGCGAAGAGGAATTAAACCGCCAAATGGGGCGATTTGGCGAACGCTTCGATCACAATCTGCAGGCACTACGGATCGTCGAGAGTTTTGAGCAGCGCTACGCGCGCTTCCCCGGCCTGAATCTGACCTTTGAAGTGCGCGAGGGCATGGTCAAGCACTCGCGCGATCTGGAGCCCGGCGAGCATCCGGAACTGGACGCCTATCTGCCCGGTTGTCGGCCGCCCTTGGAGGCCCAGTTGATCGACCTGGCCGACGAGGTCGCCTACAACACCGCCGACCTGGACGATGGCTTTTCGGCCGGCATGTTTTCCAGCGAAGACGTGGCCGCCTGCGTGCCGCGGTATGCTGCGATCCACGAGGCTATGGAGACGCAATTCCCGGCGGCCACCCCGCGGGAGCGCTTTCACGAAGGGCTGCGCCAGTTGGTGGATGCGCTGGTCTCGGGGTTGATCGAGGGCACGGTGGTGCGGGCCCTGGAAGCCGGCGTACGCGACGCGGAAGAAGTGCGCGCCGCGCCTGGCCGGCTGGCCGCATTCGCCCCGGCGGCCGCGGAAACCAGTTGCGCTCTCAAGCAGTTCCTGTTTCGCACGGTATATGTTTCGGCGCCGCTCATTGCAGACCGCGGCCGTTCCATGTCCATGGTGGCGGAGTTGTTCCAGTTCTTCTACCAACACCCGGACCACCTCCCCGAGCCTTACAACGAGCAGGCCGCCCGCGAACCGGCACACCGGGTAATCTGCGATTACATCGCCGGCATGACCGATGCTTTCTTCGTCCGGACCTTTGAGACCGCAATCGGCGTGCCCGTCATTCTTCCGCGGTTGTGAAACTGGAAAGTTCCACTTCCCTCACGCCGTACAGTTTTCTCAAGTGGCGGCGGATCTCGTCGCCGATCCGCTCTGGATTCTCGTCGCCATCGTGTTCTATTTCGACCTTGAAGAATAGATTCGTCCGGCTCATCGGCGCCTGGCTCCCTAACCTTTATACTAGGAGAATGGCCTGCGCCATTTGCCAGACTCGCCGCCCGCGGCGCTTCTGCCCCGGAGTAAGGGGCGATATTTGTACGCTCTGCTGCGGCACCGAGCGCGAGGTCAGCGTCGATTGTCCCCTCGATTGTGAGTACCTTCGGGAGGCGCACAAGCACGAGAAACCCATACCCATAGAACCGGCGACGCTGCCCAATCGGGACGTTGTCGTGTCGGAAGAGTTCCTGCAAGCGAACGAGGAGTTCCTGATTTGGCTCGGCGGTGCGCTGGGACGGGCGGCGCTTCGCACCCCGGAAATCGTGGACTTTGACATCCGCGAGGCCCTGGAAGCGTCGATTCGCACTTGCCGCACCCTCGAAAGCGGGTTGCTCTATGAGAGTCTTCCCGCCAATCCCCTGGCAGCCGGCCTCTGCCGCGCCTTGCGGGAGGCGATCGCGGAATTCCGCAAAGCGGAAGCCGAGCGTCTGGGCATGCACAAAACCCGTGAGAGCACCGTCCTGAGGTTGCTGGTCTTCCTGCAACATTTCGAATTGTCATATAACAACGGACGGCGTAAGGGCCGCGCGTTCCTCGATGCCTTGATGGACTTCTATCCGGCAGAGCCCGAAGCCCTTCTGCCGGAGACCTCCTCACTGATTTTGCCTTGAGCCAGGGAGGGCCGCACTTGCTCCACCAGGCAGGCGCGTTTTCTCCCTGTGCTCACCAACTGCGCGGCGAATTTGTGCGTGCCGTTCACCAGCAGCTCCACCGCACGTTCCACGGGGTAGTCGAGAGTCAGCAGATGTCCTTCCGTCAATCGGAGCAGGTCCGACACCTTCAGCGTGGGACCTTCCAGCCGGGCCTCCAAGGTGAGCCTGCCTTCTTTCAACATGCGGAGGACCCGCACCTGCTCGCCGGCGTTGGCATGCGTCTTGCGGACCGACCATTGTTGGTCGAATTTCTGCCGCATCATCTTGATGACGATGGAGGGCATGGCCATGTTCATCATCCCCACCGTTTCGCCGATGCGCACTTCCACGCCTATCGAAACCACCGCTTCGTTGGGAGCCAGCAGGTGCAGCAATTGCGGTTCGGTCTCCATCGACTCGATGGTGAAATCGACCGCGGTTACGCCCTTCCAGGCCTCCCGCAGATCGTGCAGAATGATGCGAAACAGCCCGTCGAGCAGTTTCTGTTCGATTTCCGTGATATCCCGTTGGATCGTGGCCGAGCCCTTCCCGGTGCCTCCCAACAGCATTTCCAGGATGGGAAAGACCAGCGAGGGATTCAATTCCAGCACCCCGTTGCCATCGTACGGGCTCAGCCCCAGCGAAACAATGCACGTAGGGGATGGCAAGCCATCCAGGAATTCGGCATAAGAGAGTTGCTCCACGCTGACCAGGTTTACCGTCAGGTAAGAACGCAGATAGGCCGACAGGCTGGAAACCAGATTGCGCACGAAAGTATCGTGTAGCAGGTGAATGGCGCGCACCTGCGATTTGGGAATACGGTCCGGCCGCCGAAAATCGAACTTGACGGCTGGGGCCTCGCGCTTACGGTCCGTTTTATTCTGAAAGACCGCGTCGATTTCCTGCTGCGATAGTTCTCGGCTCAAACCGGAGCTCCTGGGTTGCGCTTACCCGGCCGCAACCGTCATGAAATGCTTTCACTACGCGCTGCTTGCCTTCTAATCGGCATTCTCACGGAAACCTGTAGCCCTCCCTCCGCCTGCGCCGCCATGCCTCCCGCGCACTTTTTCACTCGCCGCCTAACGAAAAAGCCACTTGCCTCCGATGAATAGAGTGTAAGGAGTCGCATGGAGTCTGACGTCTTGGTAGTAGATGACTCGGCCGCTATCCGCAAAATCCTGCAGCGCGTACTGCGCCAAACGGGCATGGCGATTCGCACCATCCATGAAGCGGGTGATGGCCAGGAGGCGCTGGCGGTGCTCGGCGCGCAGAAAATCGACCTCGTGTTGAGCGACATCAACATGCCCAAAATGGACGGGCTTCAGCTTCTTGCTTCCATTAAGGCTACGGCGCAATGGAAGCAGATTCCGGTGGTCATGATCACCACCGAAGGCGGCGAAACCAAAGTGAGTGAAGCGGTCAAACTGGGCGCCGCCGGCTACGTCCGCAAGCCCTTTACCGCCGATCAGATCAAGGAGAAGCTGGCCGGGATTCTGGACCCAGCGATGCCGCTATGAACCTAAATGCCATCATCACGCAATCCATAAGCCACTCCACTTTGGAAGTGTTTACCACCATGCTTGGCGTCGTAATTCTCCCCGGCGAGGCGTCCATCGAGAGTGCCATGCCGGAAGCCAGCGAAGGTGTGGTGTCCTTCATCGGTCTGGCCGGTAGTTGGGCAGGCACGGGCAGTTTGAGTTGCTCGCCGCTACTGGCATGCCGGATCTGCGCCCACATGCTGATGTGCGAAGCCTCCGCTGTCAACGAAGAGGTCTTGGACACCGTGGCCGAACTGACGAACATGATCGTCGGCAGCGTCAAGACCGACCTCGAGCAATATCTGGGACCGCTGGGCTTGAGTATCCCCACCGTGATTTACGGGCGGAATTTCAAGGCCAAGAGCGCCGGCAGCACCGAATGGATCGTGTTGCGGTTCCAGTGGGATGGCGAGACGTTGCTCGTCAAACTCTGTCTGGAACCCAAAGAACAGGCCGCGCACGTCTTGTTCCATACCTCAGCGACGCAGTCGTGCGCCCTCGACGTCTGAAGCGAGTATCGGAGAAGAACCTATGCCATCCAGTTTGTTAACTAAGAATGAACCGGCGCCGGCCGCGCCGGCTGACGCCCGCGCCGGAAAGTACCTTACCTTTCACCTGGCCAACGAGGAGTTCGGCATCCGCGTTCTGAAAGTGCGCGAGATCATGGGGCTGCTGGAAATTACCGCGGTGCCGCAGACGCCCTCGCACATCAAAGGTGTGATCAACCTGCGGGGAAAGGTGGTCCCGGTGATCGATCTGCGGCTGAAGTTCGGTGTGGAGGCAGCCGAATATACGCAGCGCACCTGCATCATTGTGACCCAGGTGCAGGGTGAGTCCGGCCCTGTCCTGATGGGCATTGTGGTGGATGGTGTTTCCGAAGTACTGAATCTGACCGGCCAGGAAATCGAAGACACTCCGGACTTCGGCGAAGCCGTCACCGGCCAATACCTGTTAGGGATGGCGAAGGTCAAGGGCAAAGTCAAAATTCTGTTGGACATCGATAAGGTGCTGTCCGCCCAGGATCTGCACGGTTTAAACGCGATTCTCCACTAGAGGGGCCTTCATGCGACAGAACAAAATCACCCTAGGCGGCAAAATTGCGCTCACCACCGGCCTGATGGCCGCTTTGCTGGTGCTGATGGCCTCCTACGGCCTCTATGCCATCGGTTCCATGAACAGCTCGTTGGAGCACGCCACGAATCAGACCACCCGCAAGGCCGTGGTGATTGGCGCCCTGAGTCAGGCTGTTTCCGACATGGCGGCCACGGAACGCGGATTGTTGGTCTTCGCCTACGCCAAAGATGCGGCGCTGCAGGTAAACGCCGGGCAGCTATTTCAGAATAGTGCTTCCAGAGTAGAGCCTGCGACGGCGGAAATAGGCCGGCTTGGGCTCACTGGCGAAGGAAGGAACATTCTGGACGACATCGGTTCCAGGATGTCTCAGTGGCTTACGGCCTACGCGGATCTGGAGAGATTGGTTGACGCCGGAGATACCGATGGAGGCGTCAAGCTGCTGCACGAGAGAATCACTCCCCAATACGAGGCCGTCAGCGAGGACTGCCGGCGGCTATCGGCGCTGATCGGTCGCCAGGTGGAGAACGACAAATTGACGCTGCACGATCAATATGCCGGCGCCCAGTGGTTCATGATCCTGTTGCTGGCCGGGGGTTTCGCCGCGGGCGTCGCGGCACTTCTGGTGGCGCGGTCGGTAACGCGTCAACTGCGGCAATTGGCGGCTGAGATGCTGGAAGGTTCGCGGCAGGTGGCGGCTGCGTCCGGGCAGGTGGCCGCTGCCAGCCAGTCTCTGGCGCAAGGCACCTCGCAGCAGGCCGCTACTCTGGAAGAGACTTCTTCCTCCACCGCGGAAATCACTGCCATTACCCGCAAGAATTCCGAGAATACGCGTAGTGTGACGGGGCTGATGGAGGAAACTGCCAGGCTGGTGGGCGGCGCCAATCGCAACCTCGAGGAGATGGTTCAATCTATGAACGAAATCAACGGTTCCAGCCAGAAGATCTCCAAGATCATCAAGGTGATCGACGAGATCGCATTCCAAACCAACATCCTGGCCCTCAACGCGGCCGTGGAAGCCGCGCGCGCCGGGGAAGCGGGCATGGGGTTCGCAGTGGTAGCGGATGAAGTCCGCAATCTGGCGCAGCGCAGTGCGCAGGCGGCCAAGGACACGGCCGGGCTGATCGAGGAATCCATCGACAAATCCGGACAGGGAAACAAAAAGCTGGAACAGGTGGCGCAATCCATTCGGGAAATCACCAACAGCGCGACCCAGGTGAAGACGCTGGTCGATGAGGTCGACACCGGAAGTCAGGAGCAATCCCGCGGCATCGAGCAGATTGCACTGGCGGTGGGCCAGATGGAACAGGTGACGCAACGCAGCGCGGCCAATGCGGAGCAGAGCGCCGCCGCCAGCGAGGAGCTGGCTGCGCAGGCACAAGGACTATACGCCATTGTGGAGCGGTTGCGGGGGCTGGTCGGAGGCGCCTCGGAGGGAGTTGCCGGGGCGGCCCCGCCCCTCACTCCCGCGGCTTCTCCGCGCCCTGACACCTCGGATCTTCACGGTTTGGGCAATGCCTTGCGCCAAGGCAAACCGACTTCCAGGGCGCCGGCCTTAGTCCAGAGCCGCGGACCGTTTCCCCTCGATGAATCGGAAAACGCTCGCTGAGGAGTTGTCTTGTGCCCAACTCTCCCGAGTTACGCCAGCAGATCGAAGATTTGGCCCTGCAACTCGTGGTTTCCGAGCCAGGGGACGGATCGGCTGCATCGCGATGGGTGCCGGCCTTGCGTGCCATTCGCGACCGGGCGGCGCGAGACCAGGCCAGCCATGTAGCAGCGACAGCCACGGCTTTGATCAATTCCCTGCCGGGTCCGGAACGGGCCGATACCGGCGGCGATACCGCGTCGGAGATGCTGCAGCTTGGCATTGTGCGTCTGCAGCAGTCCTTCGACGAGGAAGTCCGGCAGGCCGTTCCGGCGCCGGGGCCGAGTCTGGCTCAGGACCCGGAGCTCTTAAGCGATTTTGTGCTCGAGAGCCGTGAACACCTCGCCGCCATTGAGTCTCAGCTCCTGACGCTGGAGGGAGATCCCGGCGCCGTGGAAGCCCTCCACTCGGTATTCCGCGGCTTTCACACCATCAAAGGGCTGGCCGGTTTCCTGGAACTCTGGGACGTACAGAAGCTGGCGCACGAAACCGAAACTGTGCTGGATCGCGCCCGCAGTTCGCAATGGGATCTCACGCCTGCCGCCATAGACGTGATTCTGGAGAGCGCCGACTATCTGCGCCGCTGGTTGAATCACGTGGAGTCAACCCTGCAACTGCGGCCGTCGGAGGCGCCGCCTCCCAACGAATCCTTGATTCTCCGCATTCGCGCTCTGACTGCCGATCCGGCCGGACCCGAAGCCGCGCTCGCGGATATGGCCCAAATGGCCGCTGCCGTCGATCCGGCCACTGCTGTCGCCGTACCGGCTCCGCTTGCCGCCGGCCAGGTCTCCGGCAAGAATCAGACCATGGCGGTGAGGGTGGACACCGCCAAACTCGACTACCTGGTAGATATGGCCGGCGAAATGGTCATTGCCGAATCGCTCGTCCGCCACGATCCCGAGCTGGGTACGGTGAAGAGCCAGGCATTGCAGCGCAAGATCGCGCAAATGACGCGCATCACGGCGGAACTTCAGAAGACCGCCATGGCCATGCGGCTGGTTCCCATCGGACCGCTGTTCCGCCGTATGTCGCGTCTCGTGCGAGACATGGCGCGGCAATTCGGCAAGCAAGCGCAGATGGAAACGGAGGGCGAGGAAATTGAACTGGATCGCACCATCGTGGAAGAACTCGCCGACCCGTTGATGCACATGGTTCGCAACGCCATGGATCACGGCATCGAGCTGCCCGAGGAGCGCCAGGCCGGGGGCAAGTGCCCGACCGCCCGCATATCGCTCAAAGCCCACTACCAGGCCGGCCAGGTGGTGATTGAAATCGCCGATGACGGCCGGGGGTTGGACCCTGCCAAAATCAGGGCCAGAGCGGTTGAGAAAGGTCTGCTGCCGGCTGAGAAAGAACTCTCCGAAAGTGAGAGCTTCAACCTGATCTTCGAACCGGGCTTCACCACCGCGGTCGCGGTGACCAACGTTTCCGGGCGCGGCGTAGGAATGGACGTGGTGCGGAGACACATCGAGAAACTGCGCGGAAGAATCGAGATCCGGTCGAGTGTGGGCCGCGGGACCGCCTTTCTGCTCAAGCTGCCGCTGACGCTGGCGATCATCGACGGCCTGGTGGTAGGAGTGGGCAGCGAACGCTACATCCTGCCTTTGTTCGCCGTGCGGGAGATGTTCCGGCCGACTCGCGAAACCATTTGGACGGTTGAGCAGCGTGCCGAGATGGCGCTGGTGCGCGGCAGCCTGCTGCCGGTATTCCGCCTGTACCGCAGGTTTGGTGTGAAGCCCCGCTCGGAGGATCCCACCGAATCGGTTTTGGTGGTGGCCGAGGTGGAAGGCGCCTGCTACTGCCTGGTGGTAGACGAACTCATCGGGAAACAGGAAGTAGTGATCAAATCGCTCGGCGCCGCCTTCCGCAAAGTGACCGGTATCGCCGGCGGAGCGATTCTCGGCGATGGGCGCGTGGGGCTGATATTGGACCTCGACCGGCTGCTCAAGGACGGTGAGCATGAAGCCGTCCGTTGATTGGCCGGGGCGGGACGCGGCGCCGGTCCTGGGTACCCGAGACTTCGATCAGATCCGCCAACTGGCCCACGGCACTTTTGGGCTGGATCTCAAGCCCGGCAAAGAAGAACTGGTCTCCGCGCGCCTCCGGCGCCTGCTGCGGAAGGGCGGATTCCCGTCGTTTCAGGACTACTATCGCCACGTGCTGGCCGACCGCACCGGCGAGGCTCTGGCCGACATGATT
>Ga0302320_10027927_pt1 | contig 10853 bp, 9 predicted proteins | sample Bog_T0_3_FD_202130 | JGI IMG/M metagenome (GOLD analysis project Ga0302320, IMG submission 202130) | Peat permafrost microbial communities from Stordalen Mire near Abisko, Sweden - Bog_T0_3 | ecosystem: Environmental > Terrestrial > Soil > Wetlands > Peat | place: Sweden: Abisko, Stordalen Mire... | reverse complement strand
CAGCGGTGTCGGCGGCACAAAGACGGGCTTGGGTTTGCGCGCTGGCGGTGGCGGTGCGACCGGCTTTGGCGGAGCGGGTTTGGCCGGTTTCATAATCTCAACCGCCCGGTGGCGCGCCTGCCGTTTGTGCGCCGCCGTCACCTCGGTGCGGCCCTCCAGGAAATCCAGCGGCATCACCGTCAGCACCCCGCCGTCGCCGCCGTCCTGCACCACCATGAACCACTCCTCATCCTTGGGCGAGTAAATCAGCCGATGGACGTAGCGGCCGCCCTTTTGCAGATGGATGGCCACGCCGCCGTTGCCGTCCAGGATTCGTTTCAATTCGCCCGGCGACAGACCGCAGCGCTCGGTGATGCGTTGCCGGGCATGACGGGTAAGTGAAGCCGGTTTCATAGACCCAAGGGTTGACCGGCATCGTAGGCCAACCGGCCGGCCGGGCAACCCAAAAAAGCAGGTCGAGCCAACGCCAGCGACTTTAGGCGATACCGCCCCGACACAATCCGCAGTTGCACCGTCATGCAATGCTGATAATCTTTTTTCGCCTGAATTCAAATGAACCCGACACCTGGCCCATCCCGAAGCGAAAATAATTTTTTTAGCCGGTTCCGTTTTTGTTTTGTTACCGGCGGCATTTTGTTGCTCACCGTGGCGTTGACGGGTTGCGGGCTGCTGCGCTTATTCCCCAAATCGCAGCCCAAGGCCCAGGTGGATTCATTTGAGCTCACCAACCGGGTATCCGGTCCGGTGGCGCTCACGGTGATGCAGGCGCAGGTGATGCGGTTTGCCGACACCTACGTCGCGACCGTCGCCCAGTCGTGTGATGATGTTTCAGCGAAGGTGCCGACCAACGCGCCGCTGCGCCTCTCCTTGCTGCGCTGGAAGCTGGGGCAGGCGACCTCGGTTTATACGGACGCCACCGGTGAGAATCCGGCGGTCAACGCGCTGGACATGCTGGTGCTGACGACCATGGCCCGGATGGTGATGGAAGATTACGGGGTGCAAACCTACGGCGACGCCATCCAGCCGCTGCTGGACGCGCAGCGCAACCTGGAGACGAACGCGTGGATCATGTCCGGCGGCGTGTTGAAACCGTCGCAGCAGCAGGAGCTGCAGGGCATGATTGCGGAATGGCGCGTGAAAAATCCCAACCAGCGCTATATCGGGCCGATCCGTTTCCGTGAATTTATTTCCGCGCTGGGCAAAACTCCGACACAGCAGACGTCCTCGCCCACCAGCATTTTCAGCCTGCTCTATCTCGACCCGCTGGCCGGGCTGGATCCCACCGCCGCCGCCATCCAGGAGACGCGCGAACTCGGTGAGCGTGCGATGTATTACAGCCAGCGGATGCCGATGCTGTTGAGCTGGCAGGTGGAGGTGCTGGCGTATCAGCTCGCCGGCCAGCCGGAATCGCAGCAGGTCTTGAACGACGCCAACCGGCTCGCCGCGTCCGCCGATGTCTTCGCGAAGACGGCGCAGCAACTGCCCCAGCTCGTCAACGACCAGCGCCAGGCCGCCATCCAGCAAATCCTCGACGGCCTGACAGAGCAGGGCAACAAGTCGCGCGAACTGATGGCCGACACGCGCACGACGCTGGATTCGGCCGGCGCGGCGGCGACAAACATCAACGCCGCCATCCAGTCGCTCACGGAATTTGTCCGCTACGTTTCCCCGACGAATGAGAGACCGGCGTCCGCCACGAACAGCCATCCGTTCAACGTGCTGGATTACGGCACGGCGGCGGCGCAAATCGGCGCGGCGGCGAACAACCTCAACGCGCTGCTCGCCACAGTGAACCAAAGCGCGCCGGACATTGAAAAGCTGGGCAAGCAGACGAAGGACGATGCCGATGCAGTCGTGCGCCATGCCTTTCTTTATGGTGTGGCGCTGGTGCTGATTTTGCTGGCTGGCTCCGTGCTGGCGGGGTTGATCTACCGGCGACTGGCCGGCAAGCCCGGCGCGGACGGGCGCAAGCTGCCCGAGCCTTGACATACTCAATTTTTGTTATTTTTGACTATCGGGAATTTTTAATTCTTGCAATTCATGTCGCGGAAGTCTGACAATCGGCTCATGAAAAAACTGGTCTTCCCTCTGGTGATTTCCACCCTTGCCCTGACCCTGACCGGCTGCTGGACGCCGCCGAATGCCAACGTGCAGCCGCCGGGTGAACCGCGTTTGATCCAGAGCGGGGTCTCGGCGGGCAATAATCATGTTTGGGCCACGGTGCAATCCGTTCAAGGATCCCAGCGCGTCCTCAATCTCAAACTGGCCGACGGCACCGTGATCTCTTGCACCGTCAACCCGTCGGTGGAAAACTTCAGTCAGGTTCAGGCGGGCGACGAGATCAAGGCCGCCCTGGATTTGAAACTGGCGGTCTATGTGTTGCAAGACGGACGGCTGCCGGGAGCGGGCGGCAAGGCGGAGGTCATTCCCTTCATTGCCAAGGTGCAGACGGTGGATCCCAGCTACCGTTTGTTGAAGGTGCAGTTTACCAATGGCCAGACGGCGGAATTGAAAACCAGCCTGGACGTGAACCTGGCGGCTATGCAACCGGGAGACGCCGTGGTGCTGCAAAGCGCGGAGGCAACGGAAATCAGCATTGAGAAAAAATAACCTGGAATTACGAACTCAACCCAACTGAATTATGATTATTAAAATTTACCGCCGCGCCGTTTCCCTGTTTCCCAGTGCCGGCCTCACGGCTGGCGCGCTGTGGCTGATGACGGGCACTCCCGCCGGGGCGCAACTTTTGACGCCCGCCCAGCAGAGTTACTTTAACAGCAGGATTGGCGACCGGGTGGAGGCCGCGACCATTTTGGGCGGCGACTACGGGCTGGGCGGCGGCGCCTACAAAACCTCCGGCAACAACAACAGCAGTGCCAACCTCAGTGTGAGCAAGTTCGGCGGCATGGGTGACATCTACCCCATCAAGCCGCTGGGCGATCTGGACATCGGCTGGCAGCCGCAGTTGCAGGGCAGCATGGGGTATCTGACGGCCAACAAAAATTTCCAGAACCTCATCAACGGCGGCGACACCAGCGAGCAAAAGACCTTTGCGATCCAGTTCGGCGGCGGGGCGCGGTTCTGGTTCAACGATGAATTCAGCATCGCCCCGACGTTCATGGGCATGTATGGTCATTCGGAAAATGATTACACGGCGGTGAGTCCCTTTGGGCTGGCGCACCAGGCCGAGGCCAGCCGGGAAGGGCTGATCAACTGGAGCGCGGACACCTGGACGATCCGGCCCTCGGTGAACGTGCAATACCAGTTCACCTGGCAGCGCACCATCATCACGCTGTCTTCCGAACCCACCTATTTCCACACCGAGAGCTTCAGCAGTTCCGGGTCATCGTCGGAGTTCACCGGCGACTCGGAGATGTGGCAGAATAAGATTGACGTGGACTATCCGCTGGGCGTGGAACTGTGGGGTCATGAACTGCGCACGGGGGGCTATGTCAGCCGGACCGATCTGTTCGGCGGCCTCAAGGACGGATTCAACACGGAAGATTATTATGACGTGCATGGGCGCATCACCCTGGACTTTTTGGGCGAACTCTGGAAGGTGAAATGGCTGGGCATTGGCGTCTCGCACTTGTGGGGCGGCGATTTCACCGGCTGGAGCTATGGCATTGATGCCGCCTTCCGGTTTTGACCTGCGGAAGTTTTTGTCCGGCCCGCCCGCCGCCTTTGCCTTGACTTAAATTGCAGGGCGGCAGTATAATCAAAACACTTATGAAAACATCCCAAATTAAAATCATTTCGATCAACCTGGTGCTCGCGGCGGTGCTGGCGGTTATGGCCGGCTGCGTTTCCAAGAGCTACGACAAGGGTTCGGCCACGGCCACGGCCCTGCAGAATTCCGCCGATGCGGTTGCGCAGACGTCGGGCAAGGTCAACGACGTGCTGGCCGCGCTGAACAACCTCACCTTCAAGTCGCAGGGCGACCTGCGCGACCAGTTCGACGCGCTGGTCTCCGCCTCCAAGAACCTGGACAGCGCCAACGAAAATCTTGATGCGAAGGTCGTCCAAATGCGGGACGCCGCCGTCGCCTATGCTGAAAACTGGACCAACCAGATCGCCGCCATTCAAAGCCCGGAACTCCGCCAGCGCAGCACCGACCGCATGAACGAAGTCACCGCCAAGCTCAAGGACGTGGACTCGAGCTACGAAGGCGTCAAGAATTCCTTCAAGCCGTTCACTTCGGACATCAAGGACATTCAGACCTATCTCGGCACGGATTTGACGGCCGGCGGGTTGAACACCATCAAGGACATCGTCTCCAAGACCAAGGTGGACGCCGTGCCGTTGCGCGACTCGATCAAGCAGTTGCAGGCCAGCTTCAGCAATTTGAGCGCCGCGCTCTCCCCGGTGCTGCCCGCTGCCGCGAAATAATTGTGACGCTGCGGACCTGCGCGGTGAAATTTCAACGGAGGGAATTTTCTATTCCCTCCGTTTTTTTCTGTTTAGAGTGACGGCCATCACACCGGTTGCGGCGAGCGAAAAACGGAATTGAATCATGAGCCTGAACCAGCAATCCAAGTCCCGCTCGTCCAGCTATCTGGCGCGCACGCAGGGTTTTCTCCGCACGCAACTGTGGGTCTGGCCGCTGGTGGCGGCGGTGATATTGGCTTTTGTGGCGGTGACGCTGCGCCTGAAGGTGGAGGGTGCGTTGAAGCAGCAGATCGCCGCCAATCTCCAAGTGATTCTCAACGCCAACGCCGAAGCCCTGCGCGCGTGGTCGGTCACCGTGAAATCTGACGCGGAAAATCTTGCGGACGATCCGCCGCTGGTCGCGCTGGTCACGGCGCTGCTGCAAAAGACCGCGCCGGGCACGCCCGTCGTATCGCAACTGCTGGCCGCGCCGGAACTCGCGGCGATGCGCGCGGAATTGAACCCGTGGCTCGACCGCCGGGGCTACGACGGGTTCGTGGTGCTGGACACGAACTGCATGATTCTGGCCGCCAAACGCGATCAACTGATCGGCATGATTGCGCCGCCCGGCTATCGGGAGGAATTGATTCCCGCTTTTGCCGGCAACCGCGACATCACCCGGCCGTTTCCCAGTGTGGCGATGCTGCCGGATGCGAATGGAAATCTGCGCGCCGGCGTGCCGACGATGTTCGCCACTGCGCCGATCAAATCCGCCGACGGCAAGGTCATCGCCGTGCTCGGCCTGCGCATCGCGCCCGAAAAAGATTTTACGCGCATTCTCGCCACAGCGCGCGCCGGCGCGAGCGGCGAGACGTATGCGTTTTCCCGCACCGGACTGCTGCTGTCCAACAGCCGCTTCGATGACGAGCTGCGCCGGCTCGGATTGATTCCCGATTCGGCCGACGCCCATTCCATTCTCACGCTGGAACTTCACAATCCGCTGGTGGACTTGAGTCAGGGCAAGACTTCGCCCAAACGCCGTTCGGAACAGCCGCTGACATTGCCGGTGACGGAAGCCGGTGCCGGCCACGCCGGTTTTAACGTGGACGGCTACCGGGATTATCGTGGCGTGCCGGTGGTTGGCGCGTGGCAGTGGCTGCCGGGAGACTTTGATTTTGGGCTGGTCACGGAGATGGACGAATCCGAGGCGTTCCGGCCGTTGCACATCATGCGCCTGGGTTTCGGGTTCATCTTCGCGCTGCTGGTTGCCGGTTCGGCGGCGATTTATTTTTTGATGCGCATGGCCAACCGGCTCCAGAATGCCGCGCGCAAGGCAGCGTTGAAGGCGAAACAGCTCGGCCAGTATGCGCTCGACGACAAGATCGGCGCGGGCGCGTTCGGCTCGGTGTATCGCGCGCACCACGCGCTGATGCGGCGGCCGGTCGCGGTGAAACTGCTAGAATCGGAGACGGCGGACCAGAACACCCTGGCGCGCTTCGAGCAGGAAGTGCAGATGACCAGCCAGTTGACGCATCCCAACACCATCGCGCTCTATGATTATGGCCGCACGCCGGAGGGAATTTTTTATTACGCGATGGAATATCTCGAAGGCCTGACGCTCGACAAGCTCGTGAAGAATTACGGCCCGCAGCCGGAGTGCCGCGTTATCCCCATCCTGTGCCAGATGTGCGGCTCGCTCGCCGAGGCGCATGGCATCGGGCTGGTTCACCGCGACATCAAACCGGCGAACGTCTTCCTGACGCGGCGCGGCGGGCTGCCGGATTTTGTGAAGGTGCTCGACTTCGGCCTCGTGAAAGCGCGTGCGACGGAAGGGCAGTTGGAGTTGACCGGTGCCAACACCACGCTCGGCACGCCGCTTTACATGTCGCCTGAGGCCGTGGAGCATCCCGACAAGGTGGACGCGCGCGCCGACATTTATTCGCTGGGTGCCGTCGGGTATTTTCTCGTGACCGGCCAGCCGCTGTTCGATTGCGCCACGCTGGGCGAAGTGCTGATGCATCAGGTGAAACATCTACCCGCGAAGCCGTCCGAGCGTTTGGGCAAACCGGTCTCGCCGGAACTGGAATATCTGTTGATGCGCTGCCTCGCGAAAAAATCCGCAGAGCGTCCGGCGAGCGCCTGTGAACTCGCCGACGCGCTGGCGAAATGTCCCGGCGCGGCGGACTGGACCCGTGACCGCGCCGAGGAATGGTGGAGCCGGCTGGCGGCTGCGCAAAGTGAAAAGACATTGGTGATGCCGGCATAAAAACACTCGGGAACCCATGACTGGTGATCACGCTGTTGTCTGTTTGTCAACGCATTGGTGGCAGGTGGTTCACCGCAGGCGATGTTAGCGACATTGTCACCGGCAACTTATTTTCAAAACGCAGCTTGCCATTTCCATCGGGTTGTGAAAAATTTCACAAAGAATTTATGGCACATGTCAAACTCCACATTCCGGGACCGGTCGAAGTCAGCGAAAAAACCTTCAAGGCGTTTTGCTCGCCGATGATCGGTCATCGCGGCCAGGGCTTCAAAGACCTCTACGCGAAAATCCAGCCGCAACTCCAGCAGCTCTTCTACACGAAGCAACTGGTTTATCTATCCACCTCGTCCGCGTGGGGCGTGATGGAAGGCGCGGTGCGCAATCTGGTTCAGAAAAAAGTCCTGAACTGCATGTGCGGTGCGTTTTCGGACAAATGGTTCGACGTCTCGAAAAAATGCGGAAAGCAGGCCGAGGCGCTGCAAGTCGAATGGGGTTCGCCCATCCGCGCCGAGGCGATTGACAAAAAGCTCGCCACAGGCGAATTCGACGCGCTGACATTGATCCACAACGAAACTTCGACCGGCGTGATGAGCCCGGTTGCGGAAATCGCGGCGCTCAAGAAAAAATATCCGGACGTGATGTTCATCGTGGACGCCGTCAGTTCGCTGACCGCGCTGCCCATCAAGTTTGATGAACTCGGCATTGACGTGCTGCTTGCCGGCACGCAGAAAGCTTTTGCGCTGCCTCCGGGTCTCGCGGTGTTCGCCGCGTCGCCCGCCGCGCTCGCGAAAGCCGCGACTGCCAAGGATCGCGGCTACTATTTTGACTTTGTCGAATTCCAGAAAAACGCCGAGCAAAGCATGACGCCCAGCACGCCGAGCATCGGCCACGTTTTCGCGCTGTCGTCCAAGCTCGACGATTTCTTTGCCGAAGGGTTGGAAAATCGCTTCGCGCGCCACCAGAAAACCAATCAGCTCACGCGCGACTGGGCGGCGAAACATGGTTTTAATTTGTTTCCCGAAAAAGGATTTGAATCCGTCACGCTCACTTGCGTCAGCAACGGCGCGCGGCCCGGTGGCCGGACGGTTGACGTGGCGAAGCTGCAAAAGCTTGTCAAGGATCAGGGTTTCCTGATTGATGGCGGCTACGGCAAAATCAAAGGCACCACCTTCCGCCTCTCCAACATGGGCGACGAGACCGAGGCCACGATGAACCAGCTTTACACCGCGCTCGACAAGGCGATGACGCTGCTCTAATTTTGGTTTGGTTTTGGTTGGGCCGGCAAACCGTCTGGACGGTTTGCCGGTTTTTCTTTCCGCCGGCAACTATTCACGCAAAACTGAACCGTGCAAACCGACTCCGGCTACCAGCTCGTCCGCCTGAACAACGGCATCTGCTCCGTGCGCTCGCTCGCGGATGCGGAGACGTTTCACCCGGTTGTCGGCCCGGTCGCCGAGGCGGAGGCGCTTTACGTCAACCAGCTCCGGCTGCGCGAGCGGCTGCAAAACCATGCCGGTGAATTTGTCATCTGGGATGTCGGCCTCGGCGCGGCGGCCAACGCGCTCACCGTCCTGCGCGCCACACGGGACCTCGCCTGCCGGATTCGTCTCGTGAGCTTTGACCACACGCTGGAACCGCTGGAGTTTGCGTTGCAGCACGCCGCCGACCTCGGCTATTTCGACGGCTACGAAAATTATCTAAAGGAATTTATTCGCGAACATCGCGTGACGTTTCAGGACGGCTCGCAAATGGTGAACTGGGATTTTCATCTCGGCGATTTCCCGACGTGGCTCATGCAGGAATTGGAACGCCGCGTTCATACGCCAGACGCGTCACGCTTCAAACCGCTGCCGCCTAAAGGCGGCGTTCCGGACCTTACCGGGTCAAAGGCCGCCGCACCGCCGCACGCGATTTTGTTCGACGCCTATTCGCCGGCCAAGAACCCGGCGATGTGGACGTTGCCGCTGTTCACCAACCTGTTTCAACTGCTCGACTCGCAGCGACCGTGCGCGCTGCCGACGTATTCGCGCAGCACGATTCTCCGCGTGACGCTGCTGCTGGCCGGATTTTTTGTCGGCGTCGGGCACGCCACCGGTGAGAAGGAGGAGACGACGATTGCCGCAAATGATTTGAGTTTGATAGCCGAACCGCTCGAACGCCGCTGGCTCGACCGCGCCCGCCGTTCCCACAGCGCCGAGCCGATGGCAGAACCAATTTATCATATTGCGCCGTTGAGCGCGGAGAGCTGGGAACGGTTGCAGGCGCATCCGCAGTTCGTCCGCGCTTGAACCGGGTTTTGAATCGCGTTGACTGGCTGGTCAAAAAGCATTAAAACCACCACGTAAGTTTAACCCCAAAAAACTATGAGCGAAAAAATACCCGGAGCAGACAAGAAGGTCTTGTGCGGAATCCTTGGCATTTTGCTGGGCAGCCTGGGAATCCATAAATTCATCCTCGGCTACACCAAGGAAGGCATCATCCAAATCGTCGTCAGCTTCCTCACCTGCGGCATCGGCGGAATAATCGGTTTCATCGAGGGCATCATTTACCTCACCAAAAGTGACGAGGATTTTGTCAACACCTACATCACCAATAAACGAGGCTGGTTCTAAATTTAGCCGTTGGCCTGCCTGCCGCTGCGTTGGGGAATGCACGGCGTTGACGGAGTCAAATCAGCGACTTGTGAAATGTGTTTTTACGCAGGGCGCGATCCTGTTGCTTTTGCTGGCCCTGGCCGGTTGTGCGTCTTCCGGCGCGATCAGGCAAGCCACTCCAATTACGACCGGCGTGCGCGTCTCGGTTGATTTTGCCCTGATACAAACTTCCACCGCGCTTGCCGGTTTGGAAACTGAAACCAATCTGCTGAATGATCTGGTCATTTCCGGCCTGCGGGGAAGTGGGGTGTTCGGGGACGTGGATGGAGATCCGGCGGCGGCTGGTTCCAGCGGCGGAGTAAAAGTCGCAATCAAAATTTTGGAGGTCAAGACGATTACGCACGACGAGCGGTCCTGGGCCGGGGCGATGGCCGGCCGGGCGCGCATCCTGGTGCAGGCGACGGTTACGGATTTAAGTTCAGGAAAACCGGTTGAAACTTTTGAATCGGAAGGGTTGTCCTCCGGCGGATCCAATCTGGCCGGCATCACCGACGAGGCGGTTCAGCGTGCGGCCGAACAAGTTGTGGCCGAGGTGATCAGAATCAGTCGGCTAACCGGCCCGTAAAAAAATCGGGCGACCGGCGATGAAGGGGGGAACTCAATGACATCACCTGCCGGCAGGGTGACCGCCGGTAAAGACCTTGACAGGGCGGGCGATAGTTATAAGAATCTGTTCCAGCCAGCCGTTTTAGGAATTAGCCCAATTGGGACATTAAAACAATGCGCTTCGTTCAGGCGCTAAAAAATCCGAAAGAACCCTGCTTATGAGCGACACCAATCCACCTGTCCAGCCCATTGAGGCAACCGTTGCGGCCGCGCCGTTGCCCGACTACAAGGACCGCTCCACCGGGCTGGTGGTCTTCGGCATCCTGACGCTGCTGCTCGGCGGTCTCGCCGGACTGATGGTGCCGCTGATGTTGTTTGGACAGATGATAGCGGCCAGAGCCCCGGATGCGCCGCCGGTGAGCCACGCCGCTTTGTTGCCGGCCATCGGCATTTATGGCGGGCTGGCCGTGGCGCTGATCTGGCTGGGCATCGGTTCCATCATGGCGCGGCGCTGGGCGCGGGCACTGCTGCTCATCTTCTCCTGGAGCTGGCTCGTCATGGGCGTTGGCATGACGGCCATCATGCCGTTCGTCATGGGCAAGTCGTTCGCAAACCTGCCGCCCAATGTCAAGACCGGCCAGCCGACGATGTCGCCGGGAATGATCACCGGCATGGTCATCGGCATGACAATTTTCTTTTTCATGTTTTTTGTGCTCGTGCCGGCGGTGTGGACGTTCTTCTACCAGAGCCGCCATGTAAAGGCTACGTGCGAGGCGCGCGATCCGGAGACGCGCTGGACGGATGCCTGTCCGCTGCCGGTGCTGGGGTTCTGCCTGTGGACCTGGTTCGCCGTGCCGATGATGCTGGTCATGTCGCTGACCGGTCTGGCGGTGATGCCGTGCTTTGGAATGTTCGTCTCCGGTCTGCCGGGCGCGCTGGTCTGCCTGCTGGTCGCCGCCGTCTGGGGCTGGGCGGGTTGGTGGTTATACCGGCTGGACGCACGGGGCTGGTGGCTCATC
>Ga0302320_10027926_pt1 | contig 10853 bp, 10 predicted proteins | sample Bog_T0_3_FD_202130 | JGI IMG/M metagenome (GOLD analysis project Ga0302320, IMG submission 202130) | Peat permafrost microbial communities from Stordalen Mire near Abisko, Sweden - Bog_T0_3 | ecosystem: Environmental > Terrestrial > Soil > Wetlands > Peat | place: Sweden: Abisko, Stordalen Mire... | reverse complement strand
AGTTTACAGTATTTCGGGAGACGAAGACGGGCACGGGAGAAAGCGGGGTGACGATACGCACAGAAGGATTTGAGGGGATTTGGTGGACGACGGGGGAGTTGAACCCCCGACCCCCGCATTGCGAACGCGGTGCTCTCCCAACTGAGCTAGTCGCCCACTTGCAATTACAGGATACCAGAGCCAGTGCTCCGGCACCACTTATTTGGCTGGCCCGGCCGGCCCGTTCCCTTCGGGATGTTGATTCTTCCTGGCCGCCCAGTAACTCTTCATGCGCTGGGACGCTTCCCTTCGCGCCGCCGCATCCATACCTTTACGCACGCGCAACCCGCGCGAATTCGCCGCCCGGAACTGCATAGCCTCCAGGCTCGCGATGATCGTCTCCAACCTTTTCTGCTCTTCTTTCATTTCGCCTAACACTTTGAGCAAATCCATAGCGCAGTGAGTTTGTACCAGCGTAATTATCGTTTAAAGTACGGCCACACCCGGATGAAATGCAGTCCCGACCACTGGAATGCAAACACCAGGATGCCTAAGATGGCGACCCCGACCGCGGTCCAGGTGAGTACCTTGCGCCACGGGAACGATCGGCCTTCGCGCTTCAGCACCAGCAGGTAACTGGCGAAGATTCCCACGTAAAACAGCAGGCACATGGGCGTGGCGAACAGCATCAGATTGAAAACGTCGGGCGTGGGGGTCACGATGGCCGCGAGGATGACAATCCCCAGAATCGCGTACCGGCTATGGGCCAGAAGGAATCGAGGCGACGCGAGCCGGAGCAGCGTCAGGAAGAAAATGATGATCGGCATCTCGAAGACCAGCCCGATGCCGAGCATGATGTTCACGAACAAATCGAAATACTCGACCACGGAGATCATCGGCTGGATGTGTCCGGCCATGCCAAGGCCCAGCAGGAAGACCAGGCCGTAGCGGAAAGCGACGAAGTAAGCGAACGCGCCGCCGAGGCAGAAAAGTCCGGCGGTGCTGACGATAAACGGCACAGCCCAGCGCCGCTCTCTCTTATACAATCCGGGCGAGATAAACCTCCAGACCTGATACAGAATCCACGGCGAACCGAGGAAGATCGCGCAGAGCAGGGGCAGCTTCATCCAGATAATGTTGAAGGTGTCCATGGGCGAGATCTGGACGAGGTTGGGTGGCTTGACGCCCAACTGTCTCAGCGCATCCACCGCGGGAGCTGCGATTACGTCCCACAGTTGATTGCAGAACACCAGGCTGAGGAAAAAAATGACGACCACGCCGGCCAGCATATGGAGAATGCGGGCGCGCAGTTCCTCGAGGTGCTCCATGAAGGACATGCGCAGCATGCCGTCTTCTTCTTCATCCTCGGGGTCAGCCGGAGGAGGAGGGGGCGGTTGGCGTGGCGGCGCAGGCGGCGCGGCCTTGGGCCGGACTGCCGGCACACTGGCGGGCGGCGGGACCGGCGCGGGCGCAGGCACGACCGGGCTTGGCTCTACCGGGCCGGGCGAGCCCTGGTAGGTGTACGAATCGTCCGTGTAGGCCGAATCATGGTCAAAAACCGGTTGTTCCGGCTGCAAAGGCGCAGCTTCACCGGCGGGAGGTTGCCCTCCCTTCGGGTCGTCGGTTGAGGACATCCTAACTCTTTGCTATGGGTTCAGCCTTGCCGGATTCGTCCTCGTGGTGTTGCGGGGCGAAATCGTGGATCGGGCCGGATTCGGCCGGGGGGACAGAGGACTCACTATAAAGCGCGGCGGCGCCAATTTCGTGGCCGCCGTCTTCGTAGCTATAGGAGCCGCTGGCGACAGTCCCTTCCGGTGGTTCGCCGGTCAGATGCAGCGTGGCTGTAGTCGATTCGGCGCCCTGAGTTGCGGATGCGCTTTCGGTTATTGAATCGGTTGCGGTGGAATCGTGCGACTCATACGTGTAAGGGTCTGAGCCGTAGGAAGATTGATCGTACGAGTGATCGTAGTTGTAACTATCCTGATAATAGTTATTGGTAGCTTCTTTCAGCGATTCGGATTCCCGCTCCAGGTTTTTCATTTCGCGGTCGAACGTAGCTTTCAGCTCGCTTTGCGCGCGACGGAATTCTGCCAAAGCTTTGCCCATCGTCCGTCCCAACTCCGGCAGTTTCTTCGGGCCGAAGAGGAGTAGGGCGAGAACAAAGATGAACATCATTTCCGGTATACCCAGAGTTCCCATCTAGTAGTCTCCGTTTGTATTGTAACCCGCATGGGGAGGGAGGGTGTGAGGGGGTTGCTGAGATACCACTTGCCGCCGCGGGCCCGACCATCGTTTTTTGTGGATCTGCCGGGCCGATTGTGAATCGGCCCGGTGGTTTTCGCGTCGGTTGATTCGCCTATTGCAGGAAGCGGATGCCCATATACAGGCCGCCGAAGATCACAATGCTGACGACGGCCACGAGCACATACTCGATCAGGCGCTGTGACTTCGGGGTTTGCTCATCCATGTCATGCTTCATTTGATCGGAAAGGCTGTCGAACATAGATCACCTTTTTTGACGAAAGTATCGTCTCCCTCGGCGGCTGACGGAAAAAGCCGATATAAAAGTGACCTGCGCCCGGCAGGGCCCGTTCCGCAGCCTGCCGAATTCATATTACTCCTTTCACCGGCCAATGCAAGGGGTACAAGGGGGGGCAGGGGCGCCACGATCTTGAGCAAATTCACCGGCGATCCCGAGCCTCTGGTCCGGGCCAAACGACTGGCGAACCGAACCGGCCGACACGAGTCTCCGGAGGTACTTGCAGAATTCGGCCGCAAGCGGCCGAGGCAGGCGAAACCGCTGCCTACCAAGGCCAACAGTGGACTTGCAACGGTGGGGCGGGCGGTTTCGCCTGCGCGTGCCGAGTTTTGCAAGTCCCTCTCCAGAGTGGACGTGTCGGCTCGAATGGCCTGATCCTTGACTTCATCGGGGACTTCATCGGGGACTTCATCGGGGACTTCATCGGGGACTTCATCGGGGACTCCATCGGGGACTTCATCGGGAGAATCCCGCATACTCCGCAACGAACCCAGCCCGAAGCGGAGGAATTATCTCTGACCGCTCATCATGACGCCCCGGCCTGGAGGTGTACAATCCTCCGTGTTGCTCATATTCCCTGGCGGGTCCGGTACCCAGCCGAGGCCGCCAGCCGATAACCAGGAAACTCATGCTTACCAGACGAGCATTCGTAGGAGCCGCAGCCGGCACGCTGCTCGCGGCAGAGAAGCGGCCCAATGTGCTGGTGGTCATGTCGGACCAGGAATCAGCCCGATTACCAGGGCCGGCCAACCTGCCCAATCGCCAACGGCTTCAGTCAAGCGGGCTGACGTTTCGTTCCGCCTTCTGCAATACTCCGCAATGCTCCCCGGCGAGATCGGCGCTGCTCACCGGCCTGGAGCCGAACCGGACCGAAGTCGTTACCAACGTGGACAACGGCTCGCTTGGCAAGCCACTGCCGCCTTCGATGCCCACGATCGGAACCTTCTTTCAAAAGGCCGGATACAGAACCGGTTACTTCGGAAAGTGGCATTTGGGAGACCGCGGAGCCGACCAATTCGGCTTCACCACGGCATCAGCCGGCAAGGACGACGCGGTGGCCACCCATGCCGCAGCTTGGATCCGCCAGCAGACCGGTCCCTGGATGGCCTGGGTCTCGATTCTGAACCCGCATGATATCTATTTCCCGCCGGATGGATTTGACGCGGTACCGATTCGCCCCGGCGTCCGCCCGCCATTCAGTACCCTTGAGAATCTCGACAGCAAGCCTCCGGATCAGAAGAACTTTGCGAAGGCGACAAGCTCCAAGTTCCAGAATCCCGACGACTGGATGCATTACCGTTCTTACTATCTGAATCTAGTCGAGAAAGTGGATACGAACTTGGGAACCGTACTGGGAGCGGTGCCGGACTTGAACTCTACCGTGATCGCCTACACCACGGACCACGGCGATGGGCTTGGCGAACATGGCCTTGGTTTCAAAGGCCCATTCATGTACGAAGAGCTCATCAACATCCCTCTCGTGATCTCCGGACCAAAGGAACTGGTCGAGCGGGGAGAACGCAACGACATGGTGTGCCAGGCGGATCTCCTGCCCACTTTGTGCGGCATGGCCCGTGTCCCTGTTCCGAAGGGTCTTTCAGGCATTGACCTGATGGCCAAACGGAATGCGCGCGATGCCGTGTTTCTGGAATATGTCGGCCAGCAGAAGAAGATCTATCCGATCCGTACGATTCGGACGGATAGATGGAAGCTCAATGTCTACGACAGCGGCCCACGCGAAGTGTACGACCTCAAGGGTGATCCCCACGAACTGACTAACCTGGCTGGCGCTTCCCAGGCGCGCGACGTGGAGTTGGGATTGCAGCAACGGCTTGATAATTGGCGCCCCTCGATTACGGAACTGGAGCGGCAGTCGCCGGGGAGATACCTACTCAAGGCGCCTTAACGGGCCGGATGATCTGCTGGAAGTGCAAGTCCATGCCACATCGCCCAACGGCGGCGCCACCGTGGCCAGCGGTACCCGGGCGGCGGGCCGTTCGAATTCCAGTCGCTCGACGAAATCAAGGCATTTCTATCCGTCGAACCGTTATGCCGATTACCCGCTGAACTCATGGCCCTAGGCGAGCAATTCCCGCCAAACGCGGTCTTCAAGGCCCTGTCGCAACGCCTCTTCGGCCGATCATCGACGCTCTTGCCCTCGGCTTCTGCTTTCATACGATTTTTCTCAGTTTCTCAGAAAGCCGGTGGCGCCGCGCTGGCGGACTTAGGGCTCGCGCAAGAATAAACTGGCAGTGCGAGTCACGGACCTAAGGCGCTGTCAGGAAATAACATTGCCAGCTCGGAACCGCTTGCTTACGCGCGGCTCAGTAGGCTTCATTCTGAGCCGCGACTGTTAAGGAGCGGTTGGAAGGGTTATTCTTTGACAGGCACTAAGAGGGGCGAGATGAGTCTCGACCCAGCAGACATGAGTGTCTGCGCCACGGAGCATCGCAGTGCATCCTCCACGAAATGTGAAGTTATTGTTGCGTGGTTCCTTAGCTGAGATCCGCGGCCGTCAGGACGCGATTCGGATACACTACTCGTTTTACCAGTTGTCATGAGTAAGGAGAATCCATGAAACGAGCGATATTGTATTTTTGGCCGGCCGCGTTCTTGGCCGCCTCACTTTTGCAATCCGGAGGCGGTCAGGCTGGACCGATAACAAAGGGGCAGCGTGTTTTTACGTGTGGCCACAGCTTTCACGTTTGGGTTGCCGGCATTCTGAGCGACATGGCCAAGTCAGCCGGCATTCAGGGCCACGAAATTGCGGGTCTGTCCAGTATCGGCGGTTCGCGCGTCATTCAACACTGGGACGTGCCGGAGGCAACCAACAAGGCCAAAGAAGCGCTGGCCGCCGGCAAAGTGGATGTACTGACTCTCTCGCCCATCTGGCTGCCCGACGATGGGATCGAGAAATTCGCGAAGTTCGCCTTTGAACACAATCCGGATGTGCGCGTTACCGTCCAGGAGTACTGGCTGCCGGCTGACCGTTACGATCCGACCTATCCTCTGAAGACGCGGCAGCCAGTGGACCACAACGCCGCCACCATTGGGGAACTCCGGAAACAGCACGAGCCATATTTTCAGGGCATGGACGATCACATCCGCAGCATAAACAACGAACTTCATAAGCAGGTAGTTTTCGTTGTGCCGGTGGGGCAGGCGGTACTTGCTTTGCGCGAGAAAATCATAGCCGGGCAGGCACCGGGCCTGAAGGCGCAATGGGACCTTTTCCGCGACGCCTGGGGTCATCCCACGCCGCCATTACAGGCGCTGGCGGGGTACTGCCATTTTGCGGTGATCTATCGCCGGAGTCCAGTGGGCTTGCGGCTCCCGGAAGTCCTGGCCAGGGAGAAGAATCCGAACTGGGACGACAAGCTGAATCGATTGCTTCAGGAGTTGGCCTGGGACGCCGTGACGCATCATCCGCTGAGCGGTGTCGAAACGGCGACTGGCTTGAATTAGACAGAACGTCGTACGTGATTGCGCATCCGTCCTCTCACGGTCGCGGCTTCGGTAGAGCGCTGGTTATCCTAAGAACGGCAGTTGGGAGCCTCGTTGCGCACGACTTGGCTTTTGTTCATAGGGATTTCCAAACGCCCTGCCGGTTCACCTTTCGGGTGACCATGGCTTGCCGGCAGTTGGCTGGTGCGCAGCCGACCCAGGGGGTGCCCCGGACCACAAAAAACGATGGTCTGCGCCACGGGAACTGGTGCGGCAACTGCCGGATCTAGGGTTATAGAAGCTGAAAAGAATCAAAAGCCGCAGGCGAGAGGATCGCCTTGTACTGCTTCGCAGACAAGGAGTGACGGCGGCTGTCCTGGATGGCGCAGTTCGGAGGATTCTCCCGAGTGCGCACGCCCGATGAAGCATTTTCCGAAATGACCGCTGAGCTCTTCGAATTATTCGCGCTCACCGTTCGCCAGTTTCTCGTAAACTCCTTCTGCTTTGGCAATCAGTGCTAGGGCGTCCTGCCGGTTGCCCGAAGTTGGGAAGTTGGCTTGGTCCGCCCATTTTCTCAGATAGCTGAGCTGATCCAGGAATAGGCTTGCCGACTCGCGAGCTGGAGCGGGTCTGCCGGTCATATCGAGGTATATGGGAGAACTATGAGCGAACACCGGCATTTGCCACCAGGTAGGACCATATGGGAGCATCTTGGGCCCATGCGCGCGCAGAGCGATCCAGCCGCCGCGGTCCACTTCGATGGTGTCTTCGATAGCCGATTGGAAGTGTTCGCCCGTGGGTCTCGCGGTGCGTACGACCCTGCCGTTGTAAACAACTTCCAGCGCAGCGTAGGGCTCCAGCGAACTGGCTCGCGCTTTGACCGACAACCGGGTTCGTCCCGATGCCAACGCAATGGAATCGCCGGGCTGTTTTCCGTTGACGGTGAATTCCAGAAGCGGATAATCGGTCCCGAAGCTGTGGCCGGCCCGGATGCCGTCCAGCCACGATTGGTAAGTGAGGGGCCCATTCGTCTTGACATAGGTACGCGCGCTGCCCATGGGCGGGTTCAGCGCCATCTTATCTGAGCCGGATGAGACCGAGAGGCGGAAGCCGCAGTTCAGATAGGCGTAGTAAACGTCGATGGGCGCGGTTGCGAAGGCGCGGGGGCCATGCATATGGTAAACATCCAGCAGATCCGGGTGCGGCTCGAATGGGTTTCCGGTGGTGAGCAGATCGACCGAATCGATGCGGCCCAAGGCGATATCAAGAGGCGCTTCAAGAGACGGATAGGGCCAGTGGGCCCAAGTCACGAGTGCGCCCTGTGTGTGCGCGTCGGCGGCGGCGTCGAGCATGAGCGGCCAGTCGTAACCACCGGCGCCGTTCTCCCCCGGACCGCCGGTCGAGACCGGCCAGACGATGGAGCGCAGATTCTGAAAGATGAGGTGCGCCAGCCGGCCTGACCGGAATTCCTCGCCGACCTGCACGAAGTGCCGGGCGTCGGAAACCGGCGAAAGCCGGCCGGTGAAATACGCCACGTTGACGAACGTGCCATCGCCCGGGTGGGGCGGGTCTTTGAGGCCAACTTTGTAAAGGAGGAGACTACAAACGCGCAAGCCTTCACATTCCATTTCGTAGCGGATGCCGGCAGGATCGGGGAAATGGATGTGGGTGTCACCCGGATACCAGCCGCGGCCTTCGAAATCGATATACTTACGCAACGGGATGACGATGGTCTGCCCGTTTGCCGCACTGATGTCCAGGTCTTTGCGCACGATTTCGTACTCGTAGCCGTGGTGCGCTTCAACGTGGTAGCGGCCCGGGGGCAGGTCGATTTGGGCGCCATCGTACACCAGCGCGTAGAGAGTCAATGGGGTGTTTTTGTTGTCGCCCAGGATGAGATCGCCAGCATTGCGCGAACCTGGGTTCGGCGCCGGCAGATGGCCGAGCGGCGCAAAGTACTCGCCCGCGGCGTTAGTGATGCGGAGGCGGACGCCCGTAGCACGCCCGGCGGCGGTACGCACGGAGAGCCGCACGCGCGTATGGCCCGGGAAGGGCCGGTTCGAAACGATATCGGCGTATATCACCAGAATGGTGAATATAAGAAGTAGGGCGATGCGTTTCAAGCGTTGGCTCCGTTCTCAAGAATACAATCTTCAGCCTTGCGACGCCAGAAATACTGGTTGCAGTCCTCAAACCAGCTTGATGTAACCCCCACCGACAAAGATAAGGTGTCCAATTAGCTTCCGATAATTCCAAATAACAGGAGCTAAGGGACCTTACAAGATGAACGAACTGGTGGTGGCCGACGAGACTGCAGAATGGTTCAAATTGAAAGCGCTTGTCCTCGACAGGATTTCCTCGCCGATCACAAGACATTTCTATTCGTACCTGAGATGGAATCACCTGACCAGCACAAGCCAGGACTGCGACCCACTAGCTATTTCGACATCGTCGTCGAGCGCCTTCGAGGGAAGGTGAGCTGCTTCGACTGCTGAGAGAGTGCGGTCCAGCGGATCGACGGCCGGAAAGGAAAATCAGGGCTTCCCGGATGACGCGGTGGTAGCGTAGCGGAGATCGGCAAGATCGTCCTTCTCTGTACCTGTCACATCGATGGAGAATTGCCACTGCCACGCGACATAACTACTCTTGAAGACCAGCAGGTTCCATCCCTGTTGTAGTTGTGCCGGTGCAGTCGCTTTGCGGCCCTGTTCGCTAGCCAGTTTTCCGGCATAAACCGCCTTGCCATTCAGCCATACGCAGAGGCCATAGTTTGGAGCGAAGGCTTGTATCGTCAGCAACAAACTGACGGGCCGTTCATGTTCACTGTAGATCCAGCGGCCGCCGTAAGATAGATCGTGGAATTGATAAAAGGTCAGCGCCGCCAGGTCTACACTGCCCGGGCGGCTCAAGCCGGTGAAATCGTTGCTGGCCACATAAAGCTGCCAGGGCTGAGCGTCACCGGCAGGGAAACTGACCGGACGGTTCAGGCCGTCACCCTTGGCCAGTGTTTCGTCGAGGCTGGTCTTGTCCTGGGCCGGATCGTAAATCGTATTGTCCTTCCATCCACGACCTGTGCCGGCTCCAACTGCAATTCTCCAGCCAGCCGGTATCACAATGTCCTGCTGCCGGTGAATGTCCCCGTAATCTGCGTCCAAGGCAATATGATTCTCGATCCTATCCAGAACCCCAGTCAACTCGAATCGTCCGGTTGCGCCAGTCATGCTCTTAGGGTTCGCCTTCCATTTCTCGGGCAATGTCACGGTGACAACCGGGGCTTTGTTAGAAGAGGCGATGCCGCTTAAGCGATACTCCACGACAAAACGATGAGTCGCATCGTCGGGCGAATCCTGCAGCCGTTCCAACGTATAGGACAAGGTTGGCAGCTTATCCGCTGGAGGCAAGAATAAACTGGAATGGGCCTTCAGGAGCGCGGCCGCGGCCTGGTCCTCTCCAAGTCCCCTCAGCATCCCGACTGCGATGGCCAAATGACCTGCAACATTGGGGTGAACGAAGTCGCCCGTGACGTGAAAGTCCGGGCGGTAGGATCGGCCGGCGGCGAGTATCTCCAGGGCGGCATGATGGGTGGGCAAAACGATGGCGCCTTCGGTCCTGGCTACAGCCGCTAACTCGGTATTCAATTGCGTAAGGACCTTGCTCTTGGGGGAATTGGGGTTTTCCGTGCAGGGAGTGATGGTTGCCAAACCGACGACTCGCGGATGGCTCCTGGCCCGTATGGCTTTAATGAGACTGCGGTACTTGTCCGCCCAAAGATCGAAGTCCGCTGGGCGGTCGTGCAGGCTCGGGGCCAGCACGTCGTTCATACCCAGCATAATTACGACGACTTCTGCCCCGGCATCCAGCGCTTTCCCGACTTCAATGTCTTTAACGTCGAGGAACACCGGTTGGGTACGGCTTCTTTGCTCATGGATGAGCCAGGCGTTAACCGTTGAACCGCTGCCCCCAAGTGGGATCAAGGTAGGATGGGCTGCGGGACGTTCCTGAGCCAGACCCTCACCAATCAAGGCCACCCAACCGTTCTTGCCCGCTTTGGCGCCCTGGCCGGTGATGCTGTCTCCGACGAATATGATCCGGTCGTGGTCTTGAATGACGCCGCCGGATGCCCAATTCAGAGTCAAAACGGCGCAGATAAGTCCCTTAAGGAGATTCATAAGCTCTTATAGACCTCAATCGCGTTCACTATGGCGTAATCGGTCACCGGAACGAAATACAAAACCATCTTATCCTGGGCATGCGACGGGACCTCGCGAAAGGTCTTGACTGGAGCGTGACGTTCGCCGCCGGACCGCGCGCAGTTGTGAGGGCCGCCGTGCAGCGTCCCATGACCGCCTGACGAGAGCGGATAGCAGGATGTTCACCTCGTGAACATCCGTTGGAAGAGCGTCTGCGTAGCTGACAGCAGCGCAGGCCTCTCCGTTCTTCTGTTCCGGGGGCCACTCAGCTGCGGTCTTTCCTCGCCGGCTGTCGGATCAGCAAGGTCTCCGCGAACCCCCATTCGCCATCCACCCACTGCGCGTCCGTGCGGAAGCCGGCGTTCCGTGCCAGCGCTTCGACTTCGGCCAGCGAATACTTGTGGCTGCTCTCCGTCCAGATGCTCTCGCCTTTGTGAATGACGATCGAAAAGCCTGCTTTTGCGATCGTCACTCGCTGGTCGCGCGTGGCTTGCAAGTGCATTTCGATACTGCGGGCTTGGGGATTGAAGCGCGCTTCGTGCCGGAATCCGTCAAGGACAAAGTCGGCATGGAGTTCGCGGTTCACTCGCGCCAGCAGATTCCGATTGAAGGCAGCCGTGACGCCGAGGGAATCGTCATAGGCGCGGATCAATTGATCCACGGGTTTTTCGAGGTCAGTGCCCAAGAGCAACGCATCGCCC
>Ga0302320_10027917_pt1 | contig 10856 bp, 5 predicted proteins | sample Bog_T0_3_FD_202130 | JGI IMG/M metagenome (GOLD analysis project Ga0302320, IMG submission 202130) | Peat permafrost microbial communities from Stordalen Mire near Abisko, Sweden - Bog_T0_3 | ecosystem: Environmental > Terrestrial > Soil > Wetlands > Peat | place: Sweden: Abisko, Stordalen Mire... | reverse complement strand
TGAATCAGCAAATTGGTACACCAATTCCTCAATGTCGCCTTTGGTTAGTAACAACTGGCGAGTTGTCATTTACGGTGCTTTCCCAATTCAACTTCTTTGCCAGAGGCAGGGTCCAAATAACGACCTAATTCCCATTTTTTTAGAGTAACAATGGCAAGCATCGCAATCCCCCTCTCCTCTTTTGCGGCGGCCTTCAAAATTTTAATTGCCTTGGAGGTAGAATAGTGGATCAGATAACAAGCAGTTGTAACGCGAATTACAGTATTTTCACTATCTAAAAGTCTCGACAGGGCTGATAATCCATCGTCACCCAATTCGGCCAGTTGCTTTAAAGCTTTGGTATAGGCGTCGAAGTGGCGATTCGCCAAGCCAGAGTCCTTAAACATGAACTCACTGTGCTTGAGGACGGCATTTTCAAACGTTGATACATAACCGCTAATTTTCTTGCCTGTCGTCATTGTTTCAAAATAGCATGCTCACCATTGTCCAGTCGAGACATAATGGAGCGCAGCCACTCCAAAATCGTAAGCCTGCTGTAATGTCTTGTCTTTCAACCACTCACGTGGTGGCATGTTGCCTGTAAGAGGATTCTTTGTTGCATAAAAATAATTGAGCTTATCATTTAACTCTTTTGAAATTGGGACGACGTTGTCAACATTATGAATCGTTTCGGCACCAAATTTATCTATGTTAAATTGGTTCTGTTCAACAATGTGATGCCATGCATTACCTTCTCCAGGCGACCCAAGAAATTTCTTTAATTCATCAAAACTTTTAAATCCACGTGACGCTCTCGAAGCGCCCCAGACAGTTTGTGCCGCATCGTCGGCTGCCAATGCTGCCTTGCCTGCTTTTGCCAATTTACCGACACCCTTCAAAACTGCCGGCATCGCGGCCATTGCGCCGGATTCAGTTCTTTGTTTTAACGTCAGTTGATCTCCCGAATAGGCTTCCTTGCCTGTCCACGCTTCACCGATATTCATAGCGGTACCGGCTGGCGTCACAGCCACCGCCGTTTTCAAAACGGCCGCCATTGTTCCCGCAGACTGGCGAGCGCCCCTAACCACAGTGGAGGCCTCGGCATCCTCGCCCTGTAACAACGCGCGTCCCGATGCACCGGTGTAGGTGTCTTCGTGTCCGTTGGGGTCGTCATATGTCAACGGGTCGTTCAGGCAGTAAGCATACCGATTGTAGCTCTGCGGATTAGCGTAATCGCCAATAATAGTATCAGGTTGGATGAACCGGCCCAATTGCGGGTCATAATAGCGAGAATTGTAGTAGCACAGACCTGTTTCGTCGTCTTTGATTTGACCCGTAAACTGACGTGACAACTTAAAATTGGCCTGCGGGTTAGCCACTTGTTGACGCCCGAAGGGATAATAAACATTGACCTCTTGTTGGGTTCCACTGGATCCGCTCAAGGCAGTGGACGAGTTCAGGTTGTCTTCGTGGTAATAATATCCAATATTGGTCGAGACGGTTCCGCCGAAAAGCACAGAGTTTGTTTGAAAGGTGCAAACCTGCTGGCCATCGGCAAAGACATGGAAAAGAGTCTGCCCGCCTTTTTCCTCATAGATGTTTCCGATGAACACCTGGAGATTAGTAGCGTTTTGATTCACCCATTTATACAAGCGCGTCCCGTCAGCCGCATAGCCATATTCCACCAGCAGCAAATTGACGCCAGCCTGTGAAAAGCGTACCAAGCGGTTCTCCGCATCATAAACCAAGGCTTGCGAGTTGGTGAGGCCGGCTTGACGGACAATCATGTTGCCGCACAAATCGTAGAGATTCGTCATGCCAAATTCCGCCCTGACGGCCTGGCCGCGCCGAATCCCGTAAGTGTACACCGTCGGACTGCCGAATTCAATGTTGGTGGTGATGGTCCCCACAGCATCGTAGCCGTAACTACCCGACAACCCGGTGTAGGCTTTTATCCGGTGTAGGTTGTCATATGTAATGCTCACTGTGTTGGTGATGCCCGTCCCAATAATTGATAGGATGTCGTCTGCTGCCGAGTATGTATAGGTCCGGTTAAACACCGAACCGCTGGAACCACACGAAATGCCCTCCAAGCGTTCGGACTTTGAGTAATAGCTGCGCGTAGTAGTCAGAGTGTTACCATAAGTGAAGTTGGTCACATGCCCAAACTGGTCATAGGCATTCGCGCTCACCGTATAATAATTTTGTGAGCCGCCACTGAGGGAAACTTGCTTTAGGCTGTCGCCTGTAAAATACAAATTGGTGACGATCGGCCCAAAGTTTGGATAAATCGTTGACGAGATTTTATCGCCGTCATTGTAGGTGTAGCCAGTAGTGTAGTTCCGGCTATTGATGTTTAAATGGCGCGTAGTGATTATCAGCCGTCCCCGCGTGTCATACCCGTTCGTCTCCGATCCCTGGCTATCTATTACTTTGTACAACAGACCCTTGTAAACAATGTAATTGCCGTTGTCGCTGCTGTCATAAACGTAAGTGTTTGTACAGACCGGAACAAGGACATCACTCGAATAGTTGGTGGCAAAGACCGTCTGTTGTTGCAATCGGCCCAGCACATCCTGATATGTTGTGGACGGGTTAACATACGAATTGGAGACGACATCTCCGCGTGCATCTGTTTGTACGCGCAAACGTCCAGCATAATCCCGTTGATAGGTCTGTTGGCCCAAATACGGATCAGCCATCGCCACCATGCCGCCAGCTTTGTTGTAAGCGAAGTAGATGTTTTCACTGTCGGCGTTTACTATGTTGGTCAGGTTTCCGGCCAAGTCGTATTTTAGGGTCGTGAGATAAGTGTTCGTGCCATCCACTTCCTGAATTTGATTGGTGCGGCCAAAGGCATCCAGTTGGTAACGACGAATCTTGCCGTCTTCATCGGCGTGAATGACCCACCACGGGTCGGAGCCGTTGGCGTAGCCCCAAGTCTCCGCGGCCAGCGGGGAACCAGTGTCGCCTGCGAGCGAACTTTCACTGCTGAAAGCGCCATTGCCATCAAACGACGCGGTCACTAAAAGGTTGGTTGCGACACGACCGGCAGCGTCAAAGCCAATCCAAGTGGCGGTTTGACTGCCGGGTTTGCTGAAAGTATCGTTGGCTCCAAAACTTGGCCACGTGGTCAGGAAGCATTTTCCGCGTTCGTCATAGGCAAACGAAACCACGCGGAAATTGCTGTTTTCGCCTTGAATGCACTCCTGAATTGGCCGATCAAAACCATCAACATAGGTGCGCGTTTGTACTCCACTGACGCCGTCATTATTGGTCTCGTCCATATAACTGACGGCCATTCCTGAGCTAATCACACCCAAATTATACCCTAATCTCTTTATCCAGACTGACGAGTTGTTGACCGGAACTTTATCGCTTTCTTTTAATCGAAACAAAGGATCATAGGCGTTGGTGATGGCAACACCCGTCGGCGCTGTAGAGCTAATCACCAAGCCCGAACGCGCATCGTAACTATCGGTCGTGATAAAATCCCCGCTGGTGTCTGAACCGGGTGTCACCCGAACGCGATTCGTTGTCAGGAAGGTATATGTTGAATCATATCCTAGTTCGGTTTGAATCCCAACCGGGTCTGTGGTCAGACCAGCCAACCCATACGTGTTATAGCTGCTATAACTGTTGGTGGCATAGTAGCCGGAGGTAATCAAAGTTAGCTTTGTGGTCGGTGTGCCGCTGGAGGAATTATATGTGTAATCGTTTTCCTCGATTACATTGCCGCTTGCGTCGGTAAGGTTGACCTGGGAAGGCTGGTCAACAATGTAACTGTTGCCGCTGATCGATGCGTACACCGAATTGTGAACCTTGTTGTCGCCGGCGTTGACGTCATTGAATGAAAAACTGCCGACACTGGCTGGATTGAACCCGGTCACCTCGCCATATTCAATTTTGTTGGTCACATTTTCGTTAGTGAGATCGTAGGAAAACTTCGTGAGGGTTACCCGGTTGGTTGTTGTTGGACCACTGTCACACTCAAACGATAGCTGTACAAAGGGAAAATATCGGCCATTTCCAAATGATGCCTGATTGACCTGATTGACTGTGACGTGGTACAAATTGCCGTCATTGCCATAGGTTTCCGTCCGATATTCCATGCCTTCCTTGGCAAACGCTCCTGAATCCTGGTATTCGCCGATTGTGGAATTATTCTGGCCGCCACCCTGATGAAAATAATGCTCCGTCATTCGGTTGTAAGGGGCCGTATTTGGCGAGGGCGGATTCGTGACGGCCACGGTGGCAAAGCCGTGAAATTCGCGGCGCGGCCCATTGTAATACCCACCGGAATACCCATAGCTTGTCGTCCGATTAGTATTGACGCCATCCGATTCGGTCACCGTTGAGACGGTTTGGTAGATAAAGGGCAGCACACTGCCCAAATTGGCATTGCTTGGGTTTAGGAGGTTATTGTAGGCCGTTGAAGGTTTGTACTTGATTGCATAATTGCCGCCCATGCCGTTGTTCACGTTGGTCAGCAGGTCTGGAAATGGCCCTTGGTTTAACTGGACGATGAAATAATTGGCTGTGGTGCTGGCATCGTCACCGCTTCCCACCTGTCCGTTCCAGACATTCATCACGCGGTCGAGTAATCCGTCGCCGTTGATGTCAATCAGGGTTGTCATCACAGACTGATTTATGGTGCCTTCGATACTGCCCCAAACCGGGGTATCGCTCGCGCTGTATTCGCCCTGGTTGTAAATGTTGGAGACGACAATCGGGGTCGAATTGAAGCCCTTGCCATTGTTCAAGTAAACCAGCCACGTTGGATTGGCCGTAAACATGTTGGTCGTATTCATCATTACGCGGTCGGGCAATCCGTCACCGTTGAGGTCATACAGGCCCACATAGGGCAAATTCTGGAGCGGGGAAAGGTCTAAAGCTGCCTGATTCACCTGCGGATTGACGCCCTGCCAGAGGTCGTATGCGGCGGGCACGGTGATCCAATTATTATTGGTTGATTCAAACGAATAACCGTCGTCGTATTCCACAGCAAAATAGGTGACGTTTGGCTGCGTGAGCCGTTGGCCCAAGGAATTCATCGGCATCATCAGGTGGTCGGGCAAACCATCCCCATTCATGTCGATCAGCATATCATATTGTCCTGCGGGAACGCCCGCCCACGGATTTTGATAAGTGGCATTTGTGTAGTTCTGGCTGCGCAAGGGGCCGAAATAACTGACGGGGCCGAAATTAGTACCGCCGATATTATATTGCACCTTGTAATACGTGGTGGCTTGATTGTAAAGGCCCATGATCCGGTCCGGCAGGCCGTCACCGTTGATATCGAGCAACCCGGCGTAGGGTTGGGTGCTGGCGGCATCAATGACGCTCATAAAGGAGTTCAAATCCTGCGCTCCCATGTCATTGGTCGCCAGCGGCCAAAGAGACGCGGAGCCGAAACCAGCCCCGGTGTTGAGTTGGACCACAAAATTGGTGTAAGGAATGATGGAGGTGCCAAAGTGTGCCCACCAGTCGTTGACCCGGTCAGGCAAGCCGTCACCGTTGATGTCATGCAACCGCGTGTAGCCATCGTTCAGTGCCGACCAGTAACCGCCAGATGGCAACGGATTGGATGCCGAAGGATTGGCGCTGCCGCCAGTGGCAGTGGGGCCATATGCAGTAGGGCTGGCGAATGAGCCTGCCCCATTTTGGAATCCTGAATTGTGTTGCACCATATAGGTGTCAACACTGCCGGAGGTCCAAACCGCCCGGTCAGGAAGACCGTCGCCGTCAATATCAAACAAGTCAGCCAACGTAACACCGGTGTCCGGGTTGACATATGTCAAATAGTTATAGGTGGAATACGTACTGATGTTTGTCCAAAGTACGGGCGGCCCGAAGGACACGGCATTAGGATTTTGCTGGTAGGTAAAGGTTTGAACTGGCAAAGCCGTTGCATTATCTGATCCGTAGACCGTCACCGTGCTTAATAGTGACCGCCCCGTGGCTGTTGAAGCAGTGTAGCCTAACGCATATCGCCAAACTTGCTGTCCGTTTGCCTGGCAGATGATATTGGTCAATATCCGGTTCTGCTCAGTCCGAAATCCTGGCCGATAGGAAATCCGCTGGTCGGTTCGCAACGTGATTCCGAAGGTGATGGTGCAGTTGCCACTAGCGCTTTGTGTGTAACCGTTGAGGTTGGTGTGGGCATTGTAGGTGATTGTTGACGGATAGATGGTCATTTCCGAGAGGCTGCTCATGTTCGGGTCGCTATACGTTGTGTAAGCAACGGTAGTTTGATCGCCGGTTGCCGTGTCGATTTCGTCCAGCCCCCAATGGAACGTGCCGCTGTACCCACTCCAACCGGTTTTCGGATTGGCCATGCGCGAACCGGTGCTTTGGCCGAACTGGTAGGCGTTGCCGCTTTTGTCATAAACGGTCCACTTGTTGTTGGACGACGTATCGAGAAAACAACGGAGAAAATCCGTGTCGGTTTCAGCACGGTATTCAACCAGACTGCCGTTGGTCGCCACCGCAAACAATTTGTATTCCTTGCCGTAGAGATCGAGCAGGAACCCCTTGGTATCATCGTAAGCCGTGCCGGGGACCGGGATGGCCGCCGTGGTGAGCCGGATGGGAAAGCCGTCCTTGGTGTTTCGCTCAATGTAGCCAATTTCCAGTTTCCAGCCCATGCCGCACCAGCCATTTTCACCGCCAGAGGAGTAGGCCAGCGCGAGCCCCGGCTGCGAATTATTCCGGGCCGGTGCGCAGTTGATCGGAATGGAGTAGAGAAAACTCCCAGTAAACAGATCAACCTGTTCCTGGCCGCGTTTGCCGGTCAAGTCGCGGGCCTGAAGCTGCTGGTCCCATACGCCGGGCGCGCCGCCATTGGCATTGGCCGGTTGTGCCATGCCATTGGCCGCCCACAAGAACATGAGTCCTGCGCATAACAACTGGTTCATCAATTTCATAATACCTAAAGTTTGGGGTTCTGAATAGTTTATTGGATGGGGGCGGCGCTGAAGCTGGGCAGGCCGGGGGCAGGTTCCGCATAACCCGAACTGAGGCCGGGAATTGAGCTTTCATACGCGTCCGGCAGACTGTCGTCGTCTGAATCCAGCTTCCATTGCGGGTAGTAGCCAAATATATTAAGCCCCTCCAGAATCTTGTCCGAATCTGAAATTCCATCACCGGAAGTATCGGCGTTGTAGGGGTTGGTCTTGGAAACCAGCCGTTCGTAGGCGTCTGTAAGTCCATCGAAATCCGAGTCTTGCGGAGTTCCAAGTATCAGAAAACAGGTTGTGTTTGGCAGGTTGGTAATCACGAAGGTATTTCCGTGGAATCCTTGGCCTTGCCAGGACCATGCCAGATTCGTGTTGCTTGAGAAATCGAGAACTGAATTGACGAAGGTATCGTATGGAACGCCGTCAAATCCCCCTTGAATTGTGAATTGCAGCTTCATGTTGTTGGTACCGCTTCCCACGACGGATGCCACGACATTGGTAATCCAGACATTGGTGCTCGTAATGGCTGTCACCGTGCCAACTTGCTGCAAGTTGCCCGGGCCGGTGATGATGTCATATTCGCTGTAGGTGGAGGAAGGAGTTGATGGGGCTGAGACGATTTGCGCCATCGCCATATTAAGCGGGCTGAGGATGTAATAATCGTAATTCCAGTTGAATATGGCTTGGACGATGTTGGACGACAGCGGGTAAGCATAGGTTTGAACGGTGTTGAACAAACCCTGCGCTTCCATCTGACCGTTGGTGTCGCTGCCGAAAAATACGCCATTGGAAAGCACTTCCGACCCCGGCCAGATGCTCAAACCGCCGGGGTCGTTGGCCGCCTGTTGGCCATCCAAATAAAGTGAAACATTTGTGCTGGAATAGGTTAAGGTTACGAAATGGAAATAATTGGTTGTCCACGAAATCGGGGTGGACAAGCCATAGGTGTCGCCTGCGCCATCTTGCGCCACAAACCAGAGGTTCGATCCTTCCGGGTCCACAGAAAGCCCCCAATAACCATACGAAGCATTCGTTGTCCATTCGCCTACATCAATGAGTTGCGCCCAATCGCCCGGCCCGGTTCCACCGGCGCTTGCGCTCGACCAATCTGCCGGAGCATACCAGAACATAAGGCTCCCTGGGGCATTGAGGACCAGGTTGGTCGCGCCAGTGCTTGGCTCAATGATCGGAAAACTCAGCAAAGCAGGCAGGTTTGTCGCCACCACGAGGGAGGCACCGTTACCAAGCCAGGAGTAGTTGAGGTTCGTAAACGAGATTGGCAAGTATCCCTGATCACTGGTCCAATTCGTCTGGTCATGAAAAGACCAGGAAGCGATTGGCTTATTGGTGGGTGGCCCCGTAAACCCAGGCGGCAATTGCGCGGTTGCAGTGACGGCAAAAAACAAACCGCTCGTTATAATAATTGCTCTAACCCAAAAAACTGTCCGTGTTGTATTCATATCAGGTCACAGTCTTCCTTTTTTTCTCACGTCACATCGCTGTGTCAGATAGCGCCTTATTGCGGCGTGTTCCCGTGTCGAAAAAATCTGCTTTAAATTGACGCGCCTGCATTTTCTAATTTATAGCATCCGCTTGGCAACAATATTTTTGTTAATTTTGGATGGCATCACCCTATATCCCTGGCTTTAAACGGTTAATCTATGGTTTTCCCAAGAGATTTTCCCATGAACAACGCAAAGCTCTTTGAATGCGGATAACCGTTGTAAGCAATATGTTCACTTTGCCGGCTTCAATTTTCTGGATGGTCCGGGGGTGCAATGCCACCATTTCGGCAAGCCGTTCCTGGGTGATCTGCTGAAATACTCTTTCCCGGCGGACATTGTCGCCGAACGATTTGAGATGCGATGTTTGGACTCGTTCCAGTGGCACGCCTTATTGAGGCGGTTGTGAGCCACTTTGAACACAGCACAACGGGGCGTGAAAAACCCTCCCCACAACGGTGCCTTCCCAAAATATGGAAATGATCAATCGGACAGATTGCCTTTTCTTGCGCGGGAAAAGCCTAATAAGCCCCTCACGCTGGGAAACCCAGCAACTGGCGGGTGACCGCCAAGTGGTCACCAATACGGGACAGGCTGGTCAACTCCGCCTCGTCCGGCAAGGTCGTCCATAATTCCCATTCCGGCGCCTCCATTTCCAAATGCCGCAGGGCAATGCAGACACCGCCTTTAAACCCGGCCAACACATCGGGATTTGCACCTCGCTGAACCAGCGCCCGCCACAACCGCCGAAACTCCGCGATCGTGGCCACAGCCCGCGCCTTTTCCGCCGCAAAATCCCTGACGGCACTTGATGACAGCTGGACGGCGTTCGCTGAGGCCGGTTCTGCATTAAAATTCTTGTTTTGCATAAGCTTTTTTTTGATGATCGCCGTCCGTGTCCCGCTGTTGGCTTGGTTCTGCCCTCACCGGGAGCCAGCGGGCCGCTCGCGCCAGCGAATGAGAGATTTTCACGCCAGCAAAAGGCATGACCGACGGCGAAAGGCAAAAGGGAGACGGCAGGCGTGACGTTTGCAACCGCCAAGCCCCAAGCAACACACTGCTTCCCGGCTTGGCGGTGGTGGCGTGGCCATATTTCGGCCCGGTGGTGGACGAGAACCAAGCCCGCAGCGGGACATGGATGGCGCGTGTTTTAAATAAAACGCGCCATGACCAAAACCACCAAGTCAAAATTGCTCGTGGGTTGCCACCGGTAATCACTTTGCCATGCTGTTGGTCACTGGCTCCTGATTTTCGAGGTCCTGCTGCAAATGGCGGATTTGCTTTTCCGGAATCTGGCTGCGAAAGAAAATGCAGCCGCTATTTTCGCCGTTGATCGGTTGCATATCGGCGGCATGAGCGCTTCCAACCACCAGCACAAATTCAGGCGAGTGGTCAAAACCATCTTCTTGCGCTGGAATTATTTGGATGGGCACCTGGGCTAGCGCCAGTTTTTGGAACGCCGCCTGATTGTATTTCATTACCCGACTCATGGCCGCGACCTGGGCCGCCATTTGATGATCGTATCGCCTTGCCCATGCCAACGCGATCAGACCGATGACAATGGTGACCGTTGGAATCGTCCAAGACAAACAGGTTGTCCAAGCAGTCTCCCAAATCCGTTTTGACCACCCACACCTGGCTTCGTCGGCCGATTCCCGAATTGCTTGCAGCGTGGGCAATACCTCGCGTGCCAGTTCCCCGCTGTGTTGAATGAACGGATCAATGATTTCCCGCTGGATGCCCGATTCCAGCGTGGAGTTGATCCCCTGCACGATGGCCTTGGTGTCCACCTGTGCGCCAAGATTTTTTACCGTCTGTTCAATCTTGGCCATGGTCTCATGGCATTTGGTCAGCGTGATCCGGCAATAGTCGTCCGTCTTCCCGGCTTGCTCGGTGATGTGGGCATTGCGGGTCTCCAGCGTCCTGGCCAGCAAAGCGATTTCCTCCCGCAACTTCTCCACGGTGGCCACTGAATTCGCATTGGCCGAAATCATGCGGGCCGGGATGCATTCGGCGTAATGGGCATAGACGTCCAGCACGAGGAAGAGTTGGCTGAAAAACTGGGTACTGTCGCCATCTGCAAACCGGTGGTAAACCGCCCGCGCCAATTCCCGCTTTTCCATCGGATAGGCGGCGAGCATTTCTTCAAACAGGTTGGGTTCTGACATGGCGCCTCCATTCATTGGGCCAGATTCACCTTCGCCCCCCGCTTGGTGAACTGGGAGTCACCAAGTGGCGTTACTAGTTTGGGTTTGATGGTGGCGGCTTCGACCGCCGGCAGCAGCCTGGCGGCAATCCGGTCGTACTGGTTAAACAGCGTGGCCAGCCAATCCTGCAACACCCCCCGGGCCATGATGTCCAAGCCAAGGGTGTCATTGCCGATGGCTTCATTGAACGGTATGCCCCGCTGCTGGTC
>Ga0302320_10027916_pt1 | contig 10856 bp, 11 predicted proteins | sample Bog_T0_3_FD_202130 | JGI IMG/M metagenome (GOLD analysis project Ga0302320, IMG submission 202130) | Peat permafrost microbial communities from Stordalen Mire near Abisko, Sweden - Bog_T0_3 | ecosystem: Environmental > Terrestrial > Soil > Wetlands > Peat | place: Sweden: Abisko, Stordalen Mire... | reverse complement strand
GCGCGTGGTCAGCCGAACAAAGAAACATGACGAGGTAGGTAGCGAAGGCTGGTCAAGCAAGGGGAGGTCGTAACTGCCCATGTTAGGCAGCGAGGAGGCGATTTGGTTCTCGCCGCTCGCTTAGAAGGCTTGACCCCATGTGATATGCTGGTGAAGATCGATCCATGTGGCGGCAATCTTAAATCCAGTAAGTGGCAAAACGTCTACCATCTACGGCGTAATCACTGTTTCTGGATCGTGGTAAGAAACAGCCTTAAATGCGAGCGCAGCCATCTGGTGGCGTTTGCTACATAATACCGTTAAATCCTGCGTAAGTTCTATGATGGGCGCGGGCAGGAAATCCTTCGTCTGCGCGGTCTTCGGTCAAACCCCGTTCAGTTGCCTCAAGCGTCTTCTGGTCACGAATATCCAGCTTATTGATGTAAACTTCGGTATCCCGATAGAAGGTTCTACGATACGTTTCGCGTTCATGCGCCGTGCGAAGATAACTCACGAGCCTCCAGATTTTGGATTCTGCCGCGCTCGAACGTAGGCCTTGAGCCGTTTAATACGCTCGCGCGGCGCAAGTCCTGATGCCTTCATGTCAGAAGTAAATCGGTCGATTTCAGCGTCACGATGCAAGCCTTCGATGTCAGCATCAACCCGCGCCTGTCGCGCCCGCCACGCCGCATCAGTGGGATTTTGGGAATGCAGTCGATCTATACGCTCAGTCGTGGCTGGTTTGGTCATGAGTCAGTCCTTCCAGTGCACAATATCACGAAATCTGGCGCAAGCCAAAACTTGCACACTGCGGAATGCTGCAAATGAGGTGTAGAGCCTCGGACGCCTGCCATCCAAGGTCCCCACCTAACGCCCGCACCGTACGAGCAGGAACGACGGCCGGTGACGTTCGTCGGCCCATTCCGGGTGCGCGCCGATCTGCGCCTCGCTGAGCGCCCACTCGTCAACGTGCGACAGGGTGAAACCGGTCCGTAGCAGCAAATTTACGTATGTCGCGATTGTTCGGTGTTGCTTGATTACGCCGGGGGCGAGCCAGTTCGTTGTGCGGGGGCCTTCGTCGAGATACTGGTTGACCGGCCATGTGGCGTGTCCCGCATCGATCGTCCATTCCGGATGGGTGGGTGCGGTGCAGATCGGGTGCTCGACCGAGAAAATCAGCGTTCCTCCGGGCAGCAGCGCCGCGTGGACACTGGCCAGAAGCCGCTGCAGATCCTCGATGTAGTGGAACGCGAGAGAACTGTAGGCCAGATCGAACGTGGCGGGACTGAGTGCGAAATGCTCCAGATCAGCCCTGGTGTAGTGGATCGCGGGGTCGTCCGTCTCCGCCTTCGCGCGCGCCAGCATCCGGTCGGAGACGTCCACCCCGAGCACACTTGCCGCGCCGTTGTGTCGCGCCCAACGGCAGAACCAGCCGAAGCCGCAGCCGAGGTCCAGCACCGTTCGGCCATCCAGGTCCGGGAGCAGCGCCTGCAGTGCGGGCCACTCGGGTGCGCCGTCGAGGCCTTCGGTGGAGCGGGGCAGCCGGCTGTAGGCGGTGAAGAAGGTCTCGGTATCGTAGATGTTCTGTGTCATCGGCCGTTCCATTGTCTTGCGACGTCCGGACCCGCAGCGTCCGGCTATTGCTGTGCGGCGTTTACCGCCGAGCCAGGCGGCGGGCGGTGCGGAGCAGCATCTGACGGTCGTCGGGTTCGCATTCGCGGTACAGGCGCAGCAGCGCGAGTTCATCGCCCTGCCGGACCTCGCCGGCGGCGCGCTTGTCGTCGCCGTGGACGAGGTATTCGACGTTGACCTCCAATACGTCGGCGATGCGGGACAGGTTGCCAGTGACCTGTCCGGTGCGCCCGGTCTCCCACTGGGCGACCGCGCTGCGGGACACGCCGACCTGATCCGCGAGTTCGTCCTGGGTCAGGCCACGCTCCCGCCGGATGGTGCTGATGCGTGTTCCGATGTCTTGCGGTGTGTTCATGGGCGTTAGTCTAACTTACGTCATCTAACTCTTCCAGCAGAATCTTCGGGCGTGCCGAGCTGCGCGGACGGCATGGCGAGGCGGGGCTGATTCGGCGTCTTGCTTTGGGGCTTTGGTTCCGGCCGTCTGCTTCCAAGGGAAATTTTCCTTCGCGGTGGTGTTATTTTTATTGACACATCATGTCACTCTTACTAACTAACGTCACGTTCACTTATTGTTCACTGCGGAGCCCGTCATGCCTAGGAAGACAGTCTGGACTGAAGGACAGGATGCCCAAATCCGCCGGCTTCGCACCGAGGGCGCAAGCTGGGACGTCATCGCGCTGGCGCTCGGCCTGGCCCGCTGGACGGTGATTGAACGCGCCCGGGCCATCGGGGCCGAACACCGGCCGCCCAACGCGGTCACGGTGCTCGATGAATCCGGCCGCGAGCCGCTGCCGGCCGGGCACGCCAAAAGCTGGGGTGCGATCAATCGTGGCACCAGCCTGGAGCGCGTCCCTTTCGAGCCGCCGGCGGCCATCCGCTGAGCTCCGCCAAGACCTCTCCCGCAACGGTCCGGAAGGATTTGAACATGACGACGCCCCCTATTGCGAAGGCCGCGGCCGCCCCGAAACAGGCGATCCGCCCGGTGATGACCAACGGCTATGAAATCGACGCCGACTTCGTCGTGTATCGGCTGGAGGAGGCCGGGGCGACATTGCTCGCCTTGCCCGGCACGGGGTGGTCGACGCGCATGCGCTCGTCCTCGCTGGAGATCGTGCGCACGGCGCTGGAGGCTTACGGCTGGACCGAGGCGCGCATCCGGCCGTCGGTTCCGTCCGCCGAGAAGATCACCCGGATGGACGAGGCGATGAGCTGGATTCCGCTGATTCCGGTGGACCGCTATGTGCTGCGCCGGGTCGTGGGGGCGAGAAGTCTGGTCCACCCGGTCACGGACCGTCACCTGTTTCCGTGGCGCCGGCTGGGCAAGGCGCTGGGTGCCGACCACAAGGCGATCCAGCGCTGGCATGCGCAGGGGATCGCGATGATCGTCGCTGCGTTGAAGGAAGTGGTCTGAGACCAACGGCCGTGGGTTTGACCCAGCGGCACGGCCTGTCATCCGCGTGGCGGGCGCAGGTTCGCCATCCATGCTTCTGATGAGTGCGGGAAGGCGTGGATGCCGACCGCCCTCGGCATGACGGGAAGGTGCGGACAATGAGTCGGTGTCGCCGCCTGGTGGTCTGAATCCGGCCGATGCGGCGGCCGGAACCTGACTGGCCCACCGGCGCGAGCCCCCGCTACGCCGACACTTACGAAGTCAGGTCGGCCTCGCCTGCGAGGCGGCGCCGGTCTTGCGATAGGCCGTGAGATATTCGTCGAGCGCCGTCAGGGCCGGCCCGGCCTCGACACGGCCGAGACCGATCCGCAGCCGATCGGGCGGCACGGTGGCCAACGGCGAGTGCCAGAGGCTCGACGGGAAGACCAGCACGCCGGCGTCCCGCGCGAGGCGCTGGGCGAACCGATCGGCGCCATCGGCACCGTGATAGCGCGGAAATGCGAGGACGGCGTCGTTCAGGACAGGTTGTTCGAGGATATCAGAATGGTGGTGAAGCACAGCCCGCAGATGCTCTCGGTTGGCGTGGGCGATGGCCCGGTTTCGTCCGACGATCCCGGCTTCGGCCTTCAGGGCAATATGCGCCAGCACGTCGCTGGGTTTTGCCAGGCAGCTCGACAGGGCACTCTTGGCCAGCAGGAACTTTGCCAGCAGCGCCTGGTCCTTGCACAGGATCCAGCCCACCCGAAGCCCTGGGAGGCCGAAGCCCTTCGAGACGCCGTCGATCGAAATGCCCTGCTCATAGATCTCCGCGACCGGCGGAGTGCGGGTGGCCGGGTCGCTTCCTACAGATCGGTAAACCTCGTCGTTGACGAGCCAGAGGCCGTGATGGCGGCACAGCGCGACCAGGGATGCCAGGGCAGCCGGCGCGATCGTAGCCCCGGTTGGGCTGTTCGGGAAGTTGACCAGGACGAGCCTGGTTGCGGGCCGGATCGCGGCGGCGACCTTCTGGATGTCCAGTTGCCAGTTGTCCTGATCCCGCAGCGCCACGCCGGTTGCCTCGCAGACCGAAGTGACGGCCTGTTCAGCGGGCTGGTAGATTGGGACGACCACGACGGCATGGTCGCCGGGGGCAAGCAGGGCGCGCATGACGCATGTCAGGCCCTCCTGGGCGCCGGCGCAGCAGAGGACATTGGACGCATCCAGTCCGGGATGCCGATCGGCGATCGCCGACCGCAGCCACGGCGATCCATGCGGGTCGGCATATCCCAGGTCGAGCGCGTCCCAGCGGCGCTGGTCATCGGTACCGGCCATCTGTAGCAGGGACGAAAGCAGCAGCGGGGCGGACTCTGACGCGGACAGGTCATGCCGGGTGCGGCCGCCCCACCGGGCCAGGAAGTCGGCGAGCGCGAAATCCAGGTTGCCGCGCGGCGGCTGGATCGTAGCAGGGAGGAGGTCTGTCAAAACCGACCGCCGGCAACGCCTACCAACGGGTCAGCCACGGCAGCACCAGCCGCGCAAACCCCGTCACGAGGCCGCACCCCACGGCATACCAGACGGCGACGTAGAGCGGGTCGTCGTATGGACAGGCGAACACGAACACGAACGCCCCCCAGGCCGCCGCGGCAATACCGACCGCGAGCGCGGTGCCGCCCGAGTCCGTCGGCGCGCCACGCCGCATCAGGAGGCCGAGGCCTACCACCGGCGGCACCGACAAAAGCACCATCGAGCCGACACATTCCAGGCCGTCAGGCCAATCCACGCGCGCGACGAGCCCCTGCAGACCGCCCCCGGATGCATCAATGAGCCAGCCGATCGCCAGACAAATCGCAACGATCCCGACCAGCCAGTGCAAACCTCGACGGGGCGACTCGACCGGATCAAGGGACACGATTGCGACCGCCGCGCCAACGACGGCAATCGCTCCGAGACTACCGAGCTTCCACCAGAACGAGGGTAATGCCATTGCCGCGCATATATCGGGTCGCGCCGAGCCAAGACCCGCGAACAGCGCCAGTTCGATCACGCAAAGCAATGCGAAGACCAGCGCGTCGCGCCTCCAGGTCCGGCGCCGCACGGGCTTGAGATCGGTGACGAGGCGCTCCAGCAGCTGCTCATTCAGCATCGGGCTGCCTTTGCACCATGGAGGCCAACCGCCCCAGCCCGCGATGGATGTTCACCTTCACCAGCGAGATCGACTGCCCGGTACGGGCCGCGGCCTCCTCGATGCTGAGCCCTTGCAGTTTGACCAGCCTGATTACGTCGGACTGGGCCGGCTTGAGTTCGCGCAGCAACCGCTCAAGCGACCAGGCGCTCGCCACGGCGTCGCCGTGATCGGTGACCGCGATGTCCTCGGTCAGCGCCTCTGTCGGTGTTGACTTCATGGCGCGCAGGCGGTCGATCCATTTGTAGCGTGCGATCGCCGCGAGCCAGGGCTCGAAGGGCCGCGACGGATCGTAGGTGTGGCGCTTCTCGTGGACCGCGAGCAGGGTGTCCTGAACGGCGTCTGCAACCATGGCGGGCGGCAGCCGCCTTGTGTAGTAGCGTCGCAGCCAGTCACCGACCTCGGTCAGCAGACGATGATAGACCCGGCCGTTGCCCGCCTGGGCGGCAACCATGAGCGCACCCCAGTCGCTACCGGCCATGCTGCCCGCCCGGGGTCTCGATTCCAACGATTGCGGGCCCCGCGACGCCCAGCCCATGACCTGGGGCCAGGCCGCCACCGGAACGCCGGCCGAAATTGCCACCTCTGACGCCATGAAAGTTCATTCGCGTGAGCCAGGACAGTGGTTACCCTCGCCGTCGATTAAATTTGATGCCAAGCAACTGGTCACCACCTCTCACCTCGGGGTCGGAAGCTTGCGGTTCCGGGTCGCGTCGTCTGGAATAGGTCCCGTTGGTCCGGATGGCAACATCCGGCCTGGAGTTCGGATCACCGCTAGGCGTTCAGAAACGCCTCGAACGCATCCTTGTAGTCCGGATGCCAACGCGACAGCGCGGGGCGATTCTCCGTGATGTCCTGTGCGGCCCATATGATCCGCCGGTTGTCGATCGCGCGCGTGACCTCGTTATCCGGGCAGATGATGTAGAAATCGCGCTGGTTCATCCCTTCGATCAGCATGTCCACGACCTGATCCGGCGTCCATGCCCCGGGCGGCTTCTCGGTCCGGCCGCGACTCGTCATGCTGGTGAAGGTCGATCCCGGGACCAGCAGATGGGCCGAAATCCGCGCGCCCTGTTCATTGCGAAGACTGTGGGCGAGCGCCTCGGTGATCACTTTCACGCCCGCCTTGCTGACGTTGTAGGCAGTGTCGCCGGGCGGGCAGGTGATCCCTTGTTTCGATCCCGTGTTGATGATGGCGCAGTCGTTACGCTGCGCCAGCATCGACGGGGTGAATGTCTGCACGCCGTTGATGACGCCCCACAGGTTGACCTCCAGCACACGGCGCCAGCGGTCGATATGTTCATACGGCCCTCCACCGGGTGCGGTGCCGGCGTTGTTCATCAGCACGGCAACTTCGCCAAACCGAGCGTAGGCGGCGTCACGGAGGGCCTGGAGCGAGGCCAACTGGCTGACGTCCGTGGGCACCGTCAGCACGGCGTCCGGTCCGGACGGCGCCGCGGCAATGACGGCTTCGGCGGCTCGCGCCAGTGCCTCGGCCGACAGGTCGGCGAGGCAAACCTTGAGGCCCATGGCGGCGAACCGCGTCGCCGCCGCCAGACCGATGCCGCCGGCGGCACCGGTGATGACCGCCACGCGGCCGGCGTAAAGGGCAGGATGCTGATCCATCTTGATGCCTCCTCAGTCCGGCAGGAAATTCATTGCGACGCCGTTGATGCAGTAGCGCTGATACGTCGGCGGCGGGCCGTCCGGGAACACGTGGCCGAGGTGGCTGCCGCAGGTCGCGCAATTCACCTCGGTGCGGACCATGCCGTAGCTGCGGTCGACCGTTGTCTCCACAGCTCCCTTGATCGGATCATTGAAGCTTGGCCATCCGGTTCCACTCTCGAATTTCAGTTTCGTTTCGAAAAGCGGCGTGTCACACCCGGCGCAGGTGAAGCGGCCGGGGCGCTTTTCAGTCAGCAACGCGCAACTGCCTGGCGCCTCGGTGCCGTGGGTTCGCATCACGTAATACTGCTCCGGTGTCAGCAGGCGGCGCCACTCCGCATCGCTGCGCGTGACGGGATAGGTTTTCTCCAACATCGTTCGGTCTCCTCTCGCAGGCCGAGGTTACATTGCTTCGGTCTCGCCGCGCTACAAGCCGCCGGTCTTTTCAGCCAGTGCCTGAAAAACCCGGTCCGGTTTCAGCGGCAGTTCGCGGCAGCGCACGCTGGCTGCGTCGGCGACCGCATTCGCCAGGGCGGCGGCCACCGGATTGAACGGGGCCTCGCTCATGGACTTTGCACCGAACGGGCCGACGCTGTCGGTGGTGTCGGCGAACAGCACTTCAGTGCGAGGCAGGTCTGCCCAGGCGGGAATGTGGTAGCCACGAAAAGCTGGGTTCTCCACACGTCCGTTCGCGTCGATCCGAATTTCTTCATACAGCGCCGAACCGATGGCCTGGGCGGCGCCGCCTTCGACCTGGCCGCGGCACTGCATTGGGTTGATGACCCGCCCTGCATCCGCCGCCTGAACACTTTGCAGGATACGGATTTCTCCAGTTCCAGGCTGCACCGCCACGCGGAAGCCGTGTACGTTGAAGGCTATTGACCGCGGCGTGCCGTCGCTGCTGCCAAAGCCAACCGCGTCCGGCAACGAACCGACGGCGACGCGGAACGCACCTGCCGACATGGTATCGCCCAACAGCCGGCAGTCCGCCTGATTCACACCCAGCTTTTCGGCACACAGTTCCAACAGCCGGTCACGTAAGTCCGCCGCCGCCCGTTCGGTTGCCTGCCCTGCCACGACGCTGCCGGCGCTGCCGTAGGCGCCGGTGTCGTGCCCGATCAGCGCGGTGTCGGACTGGCAAATCCGTATCGCCGCCGGACTTGTGTTCAGCACTGCCGCCGCGATCTGGGCATGCACCGTCGTCGTGCCGTTGCCGAACTCCGCGGTGCCGACGGTGAGTTCATAGCCGCCTTCGGGGCCCGGGACAATCCGTGCTTCAGCAAAATGACCGCGCGGCGGGATGGTGTGGATCATCGCCAGTGCCATGCCCTCGCCGAGCTTCCAGGAGGCGTCAGGCGCAGCGGCATCGTTGCCCCGTCGTAAAGCCGCCTCCACCAGGTCGAGGCACTGCGTCAATCCGTAGCTGCCCATGACCAGATCGTCGTGCATCGGTTCATCCGGCCCGATGATGTTGCGCCGGCGCAGTTCAAACGGATCGATGCGCAGGGCGCGGGCCAGCTCGTCCATCGCCGATTCCACAGCGAACACCGTCTGGCTCAGCCCGTACCCGCGGAAGGCGCCGGCGGGCAGCGTGTTGGTGTATACGGCGTAGCCCTCGACGCGCTTGTTGGGGCAGCGATAGACCGCGATGCACTCGCCACTGCCATGGAACAGCACGCCGCCGCTGTGATTGCCGTAGGCGCCGGCGTTGGACACGACGCGGAGCTGCATCGCCGTCAACGTGCCGTCGCGCTTCGCACCGAGCGTCACGGCAACGCGCATGGGGTGGCGCGAGGGCGCACCGATGAACTGCTCCTCACGGGTGAATTCGAGCCGCACGGGGCGGCCAGTGCGCAATACTCCCAGCGCAACGATATCCTCGGTCAGCATCTCCTGCTTGCCACCGAAGCCGCCGCCGACCCGCTGGCAGAACACCCGCACCTTATCGAGCGGGCGACCGAACAGATCGCACAATGCTCGGCGGGTCAGGAACGGAGTCTGGGTGCTGCTGCGCAGGACAAGGCACCCGGTTTCGTCCAGCCAGCCGATCGCCGCGTGGGTCTCCAACGCGGCATGCTGAAGGCGCTGCGTGGTGTAGATCCCCTGATGCACGACGTCCGCCTCGGCGATACCGGCCACGGGGTCGCCGTGTGACAACTGGACCTCGGCCACCACGTTGCGTGCGGCATCGTGGATTCGTGCCTCCGGCCCCTTGTCGCCATGCACGAGCGGCGCACCGGGCTGCATCGCTGCCTCCGGATCGAAGACCGCTGGCAGCACCTCGTATTCGACCCGCAAGGCTCTGCACCCCGCTTCGGCCGCTGCTTCGCTGTCCGCGAGCACCGCGGCGACGCGTTGGCCGATGAAGCGCACGACGTCGTCCAGAACGCGGGTGTCGTCCGGGTCATCGAGCGGATTTTCATGCCGCGCGGTGGAAAAATGTGACGGCGGGCAATCCGCCGAGGTCAACACGCTGTGAACGCCGGGCACCGCCATGGCCGCAGTGGTTTCAATGGAGACGATCCGAGCATGGGGGTGCGGCGAACGAAGAAGTTTCAGGTGCAACAGGCTGGGGGGGGGCGTAATGTCCAGGGTGTACCGGGCTGATCCTGTGACGACGGCGGGGCCCGCCGGGGCAGGCACGCTGTGTCCGAGCCCGGCGGCGGGGTCGTCGGTGTGCCGGATGCCGCCGATGGCGTCCTCTATGGCGCGGTATCCGGTGCAGCGGCACAGGTTGCCTTTCATGGCCGTCGGAAGGTCCTGACGCTGCGCCTGATCCAGACAGGACGCGGTCAGCACCATGCCGGGCGTGCAGAACCCGCACTGAAAGCCCTGCGCCGCCAGAAAGCGACGCTGCATCGGGTGGAATTCGTCCTGGCCGGCAAGGCCTTCGATCGTGGTGACTGTGCGCCCTTCCGCGCGGAAAGCTGGTGTGACGCAACTATGCACGGGCTGACCGTCGATCAAAACGGTGCAGGCGCCGCAATCGCCGGCATCGCAGCCCTTTTTCACGCCGAACCAGCCCAGTTCCCGCAGGAACGTGCGCAGACACTGGCCGGCCGCGGGCGCCGCGGCATGATCGACCCCGTTGACGGTCAACGTCATGACGACAACTCCTGCCGGATTTCTTCCGCAAACCGAAACGTCATGTGGCGCCGCCAGGCGGGGGCGCCATGCAGGTCGTCGTAATACAGGGTGTCCGGGATTGCCTGGACGACGGCCTGACTGAGTTCGGTTTCACCGGGGATTCCGTCGAAATCCAGTCTTACCGGCCGGCGCGTGGCGGCTGTCACGGTCAACGCGAAGCTGCCGCCCGGCGACCGGGTGCCGACCAGCAGCGTGGCCGAACGGCCGGCCGGGGTCAGGGATATTTGCCGGAACGCGGTGCGAAGCCGCAACGCGGGCAAGGGGAGGTCGACCGCACGCAGCAGTTCGCCGGGCGTCAGGACTGTCCGTTGTGGCCCCAGGATGAACTCGGCCGCCGGCACGCTTCGTTCCCCGCCTGCTTGCGTCCAGATGATGCAGACTCCGTCGAGTGCGGTGACCAGCGCGGCCATCGGGCCGGCCGGCAGTGCCATGCAGAGGTTTCCGCCCACTGTCGCCGCATTCCAGATTTTGAACGATCCCAGCAGCGCCCGGCAGCACTGCCGGAACAGCGGTGCAGCGCGCCAGTCGGCCGAAAATTCGGCCGCTGCAAGCTGCGCGAGCGTGCAGGTGGCGCCGATTCGCAGCTTGTCCGCGCCCGGTTCGAGCGCTGGCCAACCGAGTCCGGACAGATCGATCAGCCGTGTCAGCGCCGGTTGTGGTTCAGAAAAAAGCCAGGTGCCGCCGGCAAGCCAGGCATCGCCTGCGCGCCAGGTCTGCAAATCGCCACGGCCGCCGGGACGGCCGATTTCAGAGACAGTGTTGAGGTCCATGTGCCGATTCCGCTGCGCTTCGGTAGCGGTGGCATGCAATACAAGTGCCATTCCTGTGCAAGGTCGGTAGATGCTGCCGGCGGACGCAATCCGCTGCCTGCCGTGGGGCTGG
>Ga0302320_10027915_pt1 | contig 10856 bp, 13 predicted proteins | sample Bog_T0_3_FD_202130 | JGI IMG/M metagenome (GOLD analysis project Ga0302320, IMG submission 202130) | Peat permafrost microbial communities from Stordalen Mire near Abisko, Sweden - Bog_T0_3 | ecosystem: Environmental > Terrestrial > Soil > Wetlands > Peat | place: Sweden: Abisko, Stordalen Mire... | reverse complement strand
TTAAGACACGATATTGGGCGGCGGCGGGCGCCGTTGGATGGATGCATGCCGGCCATCGGCCTTTTCTGCGATTGCAAAGTGTGGATGGAGACCGCTGCGAGCGGCGTTATCCGGTTTGTATTCTTCGGCTTACCGGCGGACGTCGAGGCGGCGCATTACCTCCATGACCTGATTGTGGCAACCTTCGCGACCGAAACGACACGGTTCAAAAACGAGGACGCCACGACCGCGTCCAGCCAACGGCGTGTGTCCGCTCGTTCGTTCGAGATCGGACTCGCGCACGGGATCTGCGACAAGCTGACCAGCATGAAGGCTGAGCGCGACGCAGCCAACCGGCGTTCGACGGGTCGCGACCTTGTTCCCCTCAAAACCTCAATCATCGACGACGAGATGGAAAAGCTTGGGCTATCTTTCCATGCCAAAGGTCAAACCCGTAAGCGAGAGGTTGCGCCCGACGCCTACCGCACGGGCCGCGAGGTCGGACGGAAATTCGAGCCACGGCGCGGCGTCGCGACGGCTTGACCTGAGCGGAGCGACGAGCCAGTGCTGAGAATTCTGGATCGCCATCCCGAGATGGTCGACGAATTGCGCTGAGCCGGGTTCGAAGGCGACGACCGTGAAGATTTCACGGCGACGGTTGCGAGCGCGGCTATCAAGGAAGACGCTCGATGGGCGACAGGGTCTGGATGAACGCCACTAAAAAGTCGCGTTAACCGAAACCTTCGGAATCCGCCAAGCGCGGCATAATCGCGGCTTGCGAGGCAATCCGCATTTCCATTCGCAGGACCGCCACGTCGTTGTGATCAAGGGAGTCTGGTGGAATGGAACCGGCGAAAAGCTTGATTTCGACAATGCGAAACCGGTCAAGGTCGGCTCCCACGTGTTCCATCCCGCCGGAGGCGTTCATTGGGATGGCGCTGGCGACGAGGATACGGTCATCCAGATCACCGGAATCGGACCGGTTGAGACCACGCAGGTCGCCAAGCCGGATCCCGATCATGACCATTGGCCCAAGCCTAAAAAGCCGTAGGGCAGTCGGCAATCATTCGGCGCCGTCTCCCGGCGACGAGGCGCGCAAATCCGGTGCGCCAGTCCGCAAGCTGAAAAGGACGTCGCACGCCTTCAGGCCAGCGGCCATCGCCAGCACGAACAGCAGAGCGCGCGCATCGAAAAAGCCAATATTGACGATGGCCGGCGCCGGGCAGAGACCGACCAGACCCCAGCCGACGCCAAAAATCACCGCGCCGCCAAGCAGTTTGGCGTCGATCGTCGTTGTCGTCGGAAGTTCGAACGCCCGCCCCGCGAGGCTCGACGCGCGACGTCCGGCAACGCGAAAAGCGACAAAGGCCACCGTCACGGCCCCGCCCATGACCAAGGCGAGCGATGGATCCCAGTCGCCCGCCAGATCGAGAAACGCCAGGACTTTTCGGGGGTCGATCATGCCCGATAAGCAAAGGCCGAGCCCAAAGATCAATCCGGCGATGAGCGGCGAGAGAATGGCCATTTTTTGCCCTAGCTCAGGAGATGGCGGGTGATGAAGATAGTGAGAAAGCCCGACGCCATGAAGGCGGCTGTCGCGGCGGCGGAACGCGACGATAGCCGCGCAAGGCCGCAAACGCCGTGGCCGCTGGTGCAGCCTTTGCCGAGCCTGGTTCCGAAACCGACCAGCAACCCGGCGACGATCAGCGTCGGGATCTCCGCTGAAACGCCGGCGCCGACGGTCCCAAACAGCACAGCGGCCAAGAATGGCGAAACGATCAGTCCGAAAATCAGGGCCAGACGCCAGGCGAGGTCGCCACGCCTTGGCGCCACAAGGCCAGCGAAAATGCCGGAGGCGCCGAGGACGCGGCCATCGATGATCAACAGCCAGGCGGCGGCAAGGCCGATGAAGATTCCGCCCGCGAGCGCGGACCATGGCGTGAAATGAACCCAATCGATGTGCATGAACATGACCTTCACCCTCGCACCGCTCGCCCGGTCGCGGCGCTCAATATTTGGCGATCACTGTCGGAGCGTCGAAATGATAGGTGTAGCCGAGAGTGACTTGGAGCTGCGACATTGAAATATCAATATTTGAGCCCGGCGTCGGGCCGAGGGGCGTAACTTCCGGCCCGGACACGCCGGTGCGCGGCGAATAGATCAGGGCGAAATCAATGGCCGAATTGCGGTTCACCGCATAAGTGAAGCCGCCGCTGATGTGATTGGTCACGACACCCGGCGCGAGAATGTTGAAGGTCACATTGGCCGGGGTAATCGGTTGCGTGTTATAGGCATAGCCGGCGCGCAAAGTGAGATTGTCCTTGAAGCGCCATTCGAGGCCGAGAGCGATGACATCGATGTCGCGCCAGCCGAAGCCCGGACCGTTGGCCGTTCCGAGCGAACCAGGCAGCAGCGGCGACATGGGATCGCCGACCGATTTCACGCCCGAATAAAAAATGTGCTTGTAATCGAGCATGACGGCGAACAGCGGGGTGACTCGATAGGCGATTCCAGCGCCGATTTCGCCGGGAACGTCGAAACTGCCGCCGCCGGCGAACAGGCCGCTATATTTGTCGAACGGAGTGCTCCAGATCGGCGTCGAGCCTGCGACAGCGACCGTCAGTTGCTCGTTGATGTGATATTGCGCGCCGGCGCGCACGCCGCCGCCGACGGACCAGGCGGGAGCATGGTCGCTCAGTTCACCTGGATTGGAGGACAGTCCGAATGCGCCAAAAGCGCCGAGGCCGTAGGCCGAGAAAACCTGCACAGCCATGACCGGCGCAATGCCAAGCGACAACGCGCCGAAGCGTTGCGCATAGCCGACGGAGATCAGAGCCTGGTTGAGATCGACGCCGGCTTTGCCGCCGCAGAACACGCCCGGCGCGCCCATGGCGCATTTGACGTTGCCGTAATAGGTGGTGTCCATGCCGCCGTTGCCGGTCACGGAAACGCCCAGAGCGGAATCGCCGTTCAAGGGAACGGCATAGGCGAGCGCCGGGATGAAGAAAATATCGCGGCCGCTGTCGACACTGCCGGGCGCGACCAGCGCCGTGCCTGTGGCGTTATATTGGCGGCTGGGATTGAATAGCGAAAGATCGCCGTTGATCTGGTGACCGACATCGACGAGGCCAGCCGGATTGTTGGCGGTCGTGAAAGCGTCCTGGGGATTGGCCGAGTCGGCGCCTGCCAAAGCCTGTTCGCGCGCGCCGTTGCCTTCGACGAAATACCCCTCGGTCGCCTGCGCGCCGCCGGTCGCCGCTGCGCTGACGATCAGCACGCTAAGGCCGATTCGGAGCGGATTTTTCAATTTGGCCGGCATGCCAGTGTCCTTTTCATTTGCCTGGCGTGCACAAGCTCGCGCTGTCGGCCTTCGACCGATCGCGCCTGCACGCCGAAGATCGCGAATCCATGAAATATCTAGTGAGTCGATAAATTTAGTCAAATATTCCGTTGCTCGATCGATTCGACGACGAGCGAGCAACGGCAGGCTTGGCCGCGATCCGCGCGAGACGGTTTTTTGCCTCTTATTACAATTTAATAATCAGCCGCGTGGGGCGCAAAAAGGACGCGCGAAACAATTCACGCGTCCTGTTTGTGCTGTTTGCCTAGTGTGCCTTATTTCACACGCGTCTGGATTTTCTCAAGCCCGGCCTTGGCATAGGCCTCGTCCTTGTCGGAGCCGCGCGCTCCGCCGACGCCGATCACGCCGATCACCTCATCATTGACCTTGATGAGAACGGCGCCGGCGCGGGCGAGATAGCTCGGGTTGGCGGCGATCTTGTCGGCCAGCTCCTTGTTGGTCTTGACTTCTTCAGCCAATTGCCCCGACGGCTCCTTGAAGGCGAGCGCAGCCTGCGCCTTGAAATTGCTGTTCTGCACGGCGCGCGGCCCGGTTCCGTCGGAGACCAGCACGGCCTTCAGCACGCCGGCGGAATCGATCACGCTGACGGCGACCTTCTGGTCGCCGGCCTTGGCGGCTTCCAGCGCCGACTGCGCGGCCTCGATCGCCAGATCGAGCGAAGGCCCGCGCGCGGGCGGCGGGGGGGTCTGCGGGGCGCCGGCCGGCGCGGGAGGCGCGCCTTGCGCCAAAGCGGCGCTGGCGGAAGCGAGGAAGAGCAGAATGGACGCGTTGAGTTTTTTCATTTTTCCGTTTTCTCCAAGGTTACTGAAGGGGAATGGGATGTTACGCTCGCAGGCTTGATGGCGGCGGCTCCGCAAAAGCGAGGCGCGCAGGGCCGATTTCGTTAGTTTTTCGCGGAGACCACGACCGGCGCAGGTTCGCCCCATTTATACGAGACGCCGGCCCGGAAGACGTTGGAGTTCACGCTTTCGGTGAAGACATGGTTGTTGAAGACCTTGTTGGAGGTCGCAAAATTATTCGTGTTGTTTTGGAAATTGTAATAGCGATATTCCGCCCGGACGGACCACCTGTCGTTGATCGCATATTCAACGCCGCCGCCGACGTCATATCCATTGACCGTGTTCGAAACCGCGCCGATCTGGATCCCGTTGAGGGTCAGGGCGCTGTTGTTGGAGAGGAAGGCATAACCTCCGATGCCGTAAAACAGCAGGTTTCTGTAAGCATAGCCGAGGCGCTCGTCGATTGAGACGAGGTAGTTATGGTAGGAGCTGCCGTTGAAGGCGTTTGGCGCGAAAGCGGTGTTGTTGGCTTCGCTGCCTTGGACGCTCAGGAGATCGAAGGAGCTTTCCACGCCAAGAACCACGGAATTGAGCTGGTAATTATAGCCAATATGCGCGCCGCCGATGACGCCATTATTGCCCCAGCTTCCGTTGTAGCCGATGGCGGGAATGGAAAGATTCGTATTGCCGAAGACGCCCCCTAGCTGAACGCCGGCATAGACGCCGGTCCAGATGGGGACGAGTTCCGGAGCCGGAAGGAGTGGGGCTTTTTGGGTCGGCAGATCGGCGGCAAAAGCCGCGCCGGTTAGTGCCGTGAAGGCGAGGATGGAAAGAGCGAGCTTGCGCATTGCTTATTGTCCCGTTTTGAATCCAACGTTTAAAAAAGGCCCTTGGCGCGAAAGCCGGCCGTTTCGGAGCGGCCGCTCACGTTCCTTCCTGGTTTCGATCCACGTCCGGCGCGATCTAAACCATATTACTCCTACCAATTTAATATTATTATATGCAAGCCCTCTTTTCCCTTTTCCGAGGAATGGCGCCCTGACGTGGCGTAGGCGCCACAAGCCCCCTTTAAGTTGAAGAGGATTAAAGGGCGCACGCCGAAAACGATGCGGCGATTTGACTCTCAGGCCTCAACGGGCGACGGCGGCAAATTATCCAACGTCATGCTTGCCTTGCAGCCGTGTTTCACAATATCTATGGATTAGCTTTATTAGTTCCATCTGGCTTGGATAGCCTGAAGCGAGCGCGGGCGATGCTCCAGGCTGGAGAAGCGGCCAATGCCGGGACGGGCGCTGGCGCTCGGCTTTGGAACGGATAGCGCTTCGGCGCTCCCGCCGCCTTTCGTCCAAGCGTTGCAAAGGTTTGGATGACGTCAGGGAATCGGGGCATGAACGTGTCACTCAAGCAAAGCGCCGGTCTCGACGCCTATCTGAATCTAGGCGAAATCGTCGCCGATCTGCGCAAGCTGCGCGCCGCCTCGCAGAAACGCCGCTATCGCGAGGGGCGCCTGCCCGAGCTTCCTTCACGCGAAGCGATGACGCTGATCGTCGATGGGTTGGCCGCCGCGCTCTATCCAAGACATTTCGGGCCCTCCGAATTGACGGTCGATTGCACCGACGGCTACCTGCTCTATACACTCTCAGCGACCTTGCGTTCCCTGCAGGAGCAGGTGCGGCGAGAGCTCCATCTCCACGACGCCCGATCTGATCTCGCTCCCGACGAGCATGGGCCGCAATCGCTCGAAATCGTGAGAGAATTCGCCGCCAGTCTGCCAAATGTGCGCGCCTTGCTCGACACGGACATACGCGCCGCCTTCGATGGCGACCCTGCGGCGAAAAGCCTCGACGAAGTGGTCTTCTGTTATCCCGGCGTCAGCGCGATGATTCGCCATCGGCTGGCGCACCGGCTTTATCTTCTGGGCGTTCCAATGCTCGCGCGGATCATTGCGGAGGCCGCCCATTCGCAGACGGCGATCGACATCCATCCGGGCGCGCAAATTGGCGAAAGCTTTTTCATCGACCACGGCGCCGGCGTCGTCATCGGCGAGACGGCGGTGATCGGCCGCAACGTCCGCGTTTATCAGGCCGTCACGCTTGGCGCCAAAAGGTTTGAAATGGCGGCGAACGGCCGCTTGGTCAAAGGCCAGGCTCGTCACCCCACCGTCGAGGACGACGTGGTGATCTATGCCGGCGCGACCATCCTCGGCAGGATCACGATCGGGCGCGGATCGACGATTGGGGGCAGCGTCTGGCTGACGCATAGCGTGCCGCCGGGGAGCAATATCACTCAGGCGAGGGAGCGTAGCGACACTTTCGACAATGGCGGCGGTATCTGAAAAAGCGACGCTGGCGGCGCGCCGCGATTTTCTGGTCGCGACTTGCGCGGCCGCGGCTTCGGCGCGCAGCGGAGAGACTTTTTCTGACCGGAGCCGTCGGGAGCGAGAAAAACTTTCCCGCCTGAGCGTTCTTTAAAAAGAACAATCTATTTGACATAACGAACGCTCGCACCGATTCTGGCGTCCAGTTTTTCCAAAAAAAGAGGACGAAATGACCGAAGCAATCTTGTCGCGAACGACCGCGTCGAAGCCCACTCTGACCGAGGATTGGCTCGCCGTCGTGCTTGGTCTTCTAGTCTTCGCTTTGGCGGTAGGGTCTTTTCTTGGCGCTGATCTGCTCGGCTGGGCGGTGACCACTTCGGTGTGGACCGATTTCTCCAAGGCTTTGGCCCCGGCCGCCAAGGCTTATGCGTGGCTCGGCGGCGCCGGCGCGCTGGCGGTCACCTTTGTCGCCCTTGTCACGGTCCTGTCGGTCGGCGCCGTCGCGCTTGGCTCGGACGTAAGGAAATTCATTCCGGCCTTCGCCGTGGTCTTCGCTCTCTCCTACGCCAGCTGGATCCTCGGCTCCTATGCCAGCTTGGCGGTGGTGACGCCGGCCGACCAGGCGAAATTCGGCCTCGGCTGGTCGCTGAAACTGACCAATGAGGGCGGCTTCCTCATCGCTCTGGTCGCCGGACTGATCATCGCCAATTTCTTTCCGCGTTTCGCGGACTGGCTCAAGGAGGCGATCCGGCCCGAGCTTTACATCAAGATCGCCATCGTCATTCTCGGCGCCTTCATCGCGGTGACGGCGGCTGGAAAACTGACGCTGGCGTCGTCGCTGCTGCTGCGCGGGCTCGCCGCGATCATCGAGGCTTATTTGATCTATTGGTCGGTGGTCTATTTCGTCGCGCGCAAATATTTCGGCTTTTCGCGCGAGTGGGCGGCGCCGCTCGCTTCCGGCATTTCGATCTGCGGCGTCGCGGCAGCGATTTCGACTGGCGGCGCCATTCGCGCCCGGCCGCAGGTGGCGGTGCTGGTGTCGTCGCTGGTGGTGGTTTTTGCTGTGATCGAAGTGCTGGTCCTGCCCTTCGTCGCGCAGACCTTTCTGTCGCATGAACCGCTGGTCGCCGCCGCCTGGCTCGGGCTGGCGGTGAAGACCGACGGCGCAGCAGTCGCGGCCGGCGGCATTACCGATGCGCTGATCGTCGCCAAGGCGGCGGCGGAAGGCATAAATTACCAGCCGGGCTGGATATTGGCGACCACGGCGACGGTGAAAGTCTTCATCGACGTGTTCATCGGCGTCTGGGCCTTCATTCTCGCCTATGTCTGGACCAATCACGTCAATGTCGCCGCGGGCGGAGAAAAGGCGAAACTGTCCGAAATCTGGCAGCGTTTTCCGAAATTCATTCTCGGTTTTATCGCGACCTTCGCCATCGGATTGACACTGGCGCTGCACAGCGACGCGCAAAGCCTCCCCAAACTCACCGCGGCCATCGGCCAGGCCAATGTGTTCCGGGTGATTTTCTTCATCCTCACCTTCTTCTCGATCGGCGTGCTGTCGAACTTCCGCAAATTGTGGGAGGACGGACTAGGCAAACTGGCGGCGGTCTATTTCGTCTCGCTGTTCGGTTTCGTCATCTGGGTCGGGCTGCTGATTTCCTGGCTGTTTTTCGCCGGGGTCAAACCGCCGCTGGTCGGCTGAGGAGGGACAAGCAAATGTCACAAGAAGAACTCAAGGCGGAAATCAACAATGCCGTCGAGCCGCTGCTGCCGATCGAGAAAAAACTGATCGGCTGGAGTTTGGGGACCGGACTTGTCCTGCTCGCCGTCCTGCTGCTGCTCAGCCACTATTTTCCGGTCTCCTGACGCTCCTTCTGGCGCGTGTGCCGACCATCCCGCCGCCACGCGCGCTTTCCTAGCGCGATAAATATATAACCTTTAGCCAAAAAGCGGCTCCACTCACCGGAGCGGCGCCGCACCCCTCTGGCTGCGCGCCCGCATGGCGGCGATGGAGGTGCGGTCGAGAATCAGCGATATGGAATCGCGCACATCGAGCATGACCTCCCGCACGGCGCAGGCGGCTTCGTCCGGACAATCGGGACAGGGGCGATAGGCGGTGCGGCTGGCGCAGGCAATCGGGGCGAGCGGACCGTCGAGAATGCGGATAATCTGGCCTGCCGTGATCGCGTCGGCCGGGCGCGCCAGTTGATAGCCGCCGCCCTTGCCTTTTTTGCTGGCGAGTATGCCCGCCTTGGTCAGTTCGAGCAGGATGGCGTCGAGAAATTTGCGCGGTATGTTGTTGTCCTGGGCGATCGTCGCGGCGAGGCTGACGCCTTGGTGTCCCGCGAGATGAATCAGGGCCTTCAATCCATATTTCGCTTTATTCGATAACATGGTGTTCCAGATCGGGTAAGGGGATTGTCCAGTTCTTGGCGCGTCCAATTTGTTTACAGGACATTTTCGCCAGAGTTAAGCACACGGCGTCGAATTTTCCACTATTCGCCACGACCAGCAAAAAAATTACTCTATTCAGGCCCACTCAGGCAAAAGAGGCGCCTTTGCTCAGGCGGCGGGTCGGCTTGTCGCGGGCTCCGTTCCACATCGAGCAAAAAACCGCCGACGAAAAGCTTGCCATCAAATCCTATCGAATATATAGACTATTAAACCGTCCGTCTCACCGATAGGTCCAGCGATGACTTCAGCTTTCGCGCCCGCAATTCTGGCCGGGCCGGCCCATTCCGAAAAAGGCGTCCTTTCGGCTCTCGCCGGCGCGCAGAATCTGCTGGCGCTCAAACCCGCACGCCAGAACTATATCGCCGAAGCCGTCGCCATTGGCGTCTATGCGCTGATTCTGGCCGCCGGCTTGAACTATCAAGCGAAGCCGCAGGCAGCGCCGCCGGAAGAGCCGATGGAGCTGGTGCTGGAGCAGCCCGCCCCGCCGCCGGTCGTCGAACAGCCCAAGCCGCCGGAGCCGGAAGCGGTGAAGCCGCCGGAGCCCCAGGTCGAGGAGCCTCCGCCGCCCCCGAAGGCCATCGAGCCGGCGGTTGCGCCCGTGGAGCCGCCGAAGCCCAAGCCCGTCGTTCCGCCCAAGACCGTCGTGCCGCCGAAGCCCAAACCCAAACCTGTGGCGCGCGCGCCGGAACGCCAGGTGGCGGCGCCATCGCATCCGGTCGCCGCAGCCGCGCCCGTCCGCGCCGCGCCCGTCCCCGCCACTGCCTCCGCCATAGCCAACCAGATTCATATGCGGCTGGCGCGCGCCGCCGCCAATTCCTATCCGGAATCGCAAAAGCCGCGCTCGGCCCGCATTTCCTATCGGGTGTTGGTCGACGCCTCCGGGCGCGTCACCTCCTTCACCGTCACGCCGTCTGGCAACGCCGCCTTCGACGCGGTGGCGCAGCGATTGGGCGGCAGAATCGGAACGGTGGACTCCCCCGGGCGGGCCGCCGCGCTCTCGGGCGTGATCACCTTCGCCTATCAATGATTTAACGCCGGGCCGGGTTCGCGCTCCGGTCCACCCCAACCTCAAACTAAGGATTCGATATGAGCGATCCGATTACAAACGCCGCTTCCGGCGTCGCGCACAGCCTTTCCCCGGTCGATCTGTTTCTTCAGGCCGACAGCGTCGTCAAAGTGGTGATGGGGCTGCTGGTCCTGGCTTCGGCCTGGGGCTGGGCGGTGATTCTCGACAAGGAAATCCGTCTGAAGGTTCTCAATTCGCGCGCCGGCAAATTGATCGCCAGCATCCAGAAGGAATTGCCGCTGGCGCATCTCGCGCCCGATTTCGCCATTGCCTCGCCCAGCGATCCGCTCGTGCAGGTCTATCGGGCCGCGACCGACGAATATACCCGCTCGGCTGATCTGATCGCCACCGAGGCGCAGCGCGACGCCGTGCAGGAGCGGGTGCATCGCGCCGCCAATCTGGCCAGCGCCTCGGCCATCGGCCATCTGCAGGCGCGGCTCGGCAGTCTCGCGACCATTGGCGCCGTCTCGCCCTTCGTCGGCCTGTTCGGCACGGTATGGGGCATCATGAACTCGTTCCAGGGCATTGCCGCGTCCAACAACACCAGCCTGGCCGTGGTGGCGCCGGGCATTGCCGAGGCTTTGTTCGCCACGGCGCTTGGCCTCGTCGCGGCGATTCCAGCGGTGATTTTCTACAACCGCATCGGCACGGACATCACCAATTACGGCAAGAAGGTCGCGAGCTTCATCGGCGTGTTCGAAATCGAATTGTCGCGTCAATTGTCCAAGAAAGGAGAGCGCAATGGCCTTCGCGTTGCGTAATCAGGACTCAGGATCCGATGTCCCGCCGATGGCCGACATGAATGTGACGCCTCTGGTCGACGTGATGCTGGTTTTGCTGATCGTCTTCATGGTCGCCGCCCCTTTGATGGCGGTGGGCGTGCCGGTCGATCTGCCGAAG
>Ga0302320_10027913_pt1 | contig 10856 bp, 3 predicted proteins | sample Bog_T0_3_FD_202130 | JGI IMG/M metagenome (GOLD analysis project Ga0302320, IMG submission 202130) | Peat permafrost microbial communities from Stordalen Mire near Abisko, Sweden - Bog_T0_3 | ecosystem: Environmental > Terrestrial > Soil > Wetlands > Peat | place: Sweden: Abisko, Stordalen Mire... | reverse complement strand
GGATTATCGGCGGCGCGGTGGCGGGAAAACGACCATGGACGTCGGGGCTTGGCTGAGGGAAATCGGCCTCGGCCAATTCGAGGCGCTTTTCCACGAGCATGAAGTCGAAGCGGATATACTGCCCGACCTGACGGAGGTCGACCTCGAAAAAATGGGGCTTCCGCTCGGCCCTCGTCAACGCCTCCTCAAAGCCATAGCAAGGCTGGGTTCGACGGAAATCGCGGCGAAACTGCCGTTTCCCGCGCCCGCCCGCGGCTCCATGGACGCCGCCGAACGTCGCCAGCTCACGGTCATGTTCTGCGATCTGGTGGGCTCGACCGCGATGTCGGCGCGGCTCGATCCCGAAGACATGCGCGAGGTCATCCGGGCCTATCAGGACGCCTGTTCGGGCGCGATCGCGCGCTACGACGGCTTCGTCGCCAAGTTCATGGGCGACGGCGTGATCGCCTATTTCGGCTTTCCGCGCGCGCATGAAGACGACGCCGAGCGGGCGGCTCGCGCGGGGCTGGACATCGTCGCCGTCGTCGGCAAGCTCGAAACCCGCGCCAGGCAAACCCTGAAAGTCCGCATCGGGATCGCCACCGGCATCGTCGTGGTCGGCGACCTCGTCGGCGAAGGCGCCGCCCAGGAGCAGGCCGTGGTCGGCGACACGCCCAATCTGGCGGCGCGGCTTCAAGGATTGGCCGAACCCGGCGGCGTTGTCATCGCGGCGGCGACGCGGCAGCTCCTGGGCGGGACCTTCGAACTGAAGCCGCTCGGACCTCAAACGCTGAAGGGCTTCGACTCGCCGATTCTGGCATGGACGATCGAACGAGAGGTCGAGAACCTCAGCCGGTTCGAAGCGTCGCGAACCCTGGGGATGACGCCCTTCGTCGGCCGCGAGCACGAAGTCGCCGTATTGCTGGACCGCTGGCGGGACGCGAGCGAGGGCGACGGGCAAGTCGCCCTCCTTTCGGGCGAGGCGGGTATCGGCAAGTCCCGCATCGTCGCCGCGCTGCACGAGCGAATCCGCGACGAGCGCCACATTCTTATGCGCTATCAATGCTCGCCGCATCACATCAATGAGGCGTTCTATCCGATCGCGAGCCAAATCTGGCAGGCGTCCGGGTTTGTCAGCGGCGAGCCGCCCGGGGCCCGGCTCGATAAGCTGGAAGCGATGATTGCGCGCGCGGGGCTGGAGCCCGACGCCCATGCGCCGTGGCTGGCCGCGATGCTTTCGATCCCCTTCGAGGGATGCTATCCCCCGATCGAAATGGACCCCGCCGAGCAGAAGGAGCAAACGATCGCGGTCCTGGGCGCGCTGTTCTCGGCGCTCACGAAGACCGAGCCGGTTCTCGCTATTTTGGAGGACGCCCATTGGATCGATCCGACGTCGCTCGACGTGTTCGGCCGGCTGGTCGAAGGCATCCCCGATTTGCGCGCTCTGTTCGTGGTCACGTCCCGTCCCGAGTTCGTGGCGCCCTGGCTCGGCGGCGCGCATGTCGCCTCCTTGCGGCTCAACCGTTTCGCGAAACGTCAGGCCATGGCGCTGATCCATCGCGTCATGGGCGGCAAGGCGCTCCCGAAGGAGGTGCTGGAACAGATCATCGCCAAGACCGACGGCGTGCCGCTGTTCGTCGAGGAATTGACGAAGACCGTGCTGGAATCCGGCCTGTTGCGCGAAGAGAACGGCGGCTGGGCGCTCGCGGCGGCGCTGACCCCGCTGGCGATCCCGTCGACCTTGCAGGATTCGCTGATGGCGCGACTCGACCGCCTCGCGCCGGTCAAGGAGATCGCGCAGATCGGCGCGGCGATCGGGCGAGAGTTCTCTTACCGCATGCTCGAGGCCGTGGCTCCGATCAAGGGACCGGCGTTGCAAGACGCGCTCGGCCAACTCATGGCCGCCGAACTGATCCACGGGCGCGGCGCCCCGCCAGAATCGAGCTATCTCTTCAAGCGCGCCCTGGTGCAGGACACGGCCCACGCCTCGTTGCTGCGAAGCCGGCGCCAGCGCATCCACGCCGACATCGCGCGGGCTTTGGAGGAGCATTTCGCCGATGAGGTCGAGACCGCGCCGGCGGTCATGGCGCGTCATTTCACCGAAGCGGGTCTGCACGAACTGGCGACCCGGTATTGGACCAAGGCGGCGATATGGGAATTGTCGCGTTCCGCCTTCGCGGAAGCCGACCGCTATGCCGAACTCGGCTTCGGCTCGCTTTCGCACATGCCGGTTGGGCCCAGCCGTCAGAATCTCGAGCTTTCGTTGCATGTCGCCCGCTTGAGCACGCTCAAGGTTCTCGCGGGTGGCGCGGCGCCGCGAACCGTGGCCGCCGCCGCCGCGGCTCGGCGCCTCATCGACTCCGGCGTCGGCACGGAATTGCAGCGGTTCACGGTCCTCGGCTCTTTATATTCCGCCAACTTATTCGCCGCGCAGTTGGGAGCCGCATCCGCGCTGGCCCGCCAAATGGTCGAAATCGCCGATCGGCAGGACGATACGACATCCCGGCTCATCGCCTACCGCTGCCTCGGGGTATCCGACCTCTATCGAGGACAAAACTCCGACGCCTTGCGGCATCTGCGCCGCGCCGAGCAATTCCGGGTCCCGCGCAGGGATAGATTGCTGAGCCAGTTTCTCGGATCGGACCCCGGCCTCGTAACCCTGTGTTTCAAACTCGAAGCCAACGTTTTCCTGGGCAAGGTGGAAACCGCCAAACAGGAGATGCGTCAGATTCAGGCGGAACTTTCCGAGTGTACGCATACGCCGACGATCGTCATATGCCGCTATCATTGCATGGTCTGGGCGGATTTTGTCTTCGGAGACGGCAAACATTTCGAACGCGATACGCTCGAGTTCGTCAAATATTGCGGCGCAAAAAAAGTGGATTCCTGGCGGTTGATCGGCGAATTGCTGCATGCGGCCGCGCGCGCCCGGCGAAACCCGAAAGACGAAGCCGTTTTGAAACTCCGCGGCGCCATCGCCGCATATCGCGACGCCAACGGAGGCCTTTCCACGTCCGCCTATTCGGGTTGGCTGGCGGAAGCTTTGATCGCGAAAGGCGATCTGGAGGGCGCCGAAGCCGTCTTGCGGGAAGTCTTCGACTTTGTCGAAAACTCCGACGAGCGGTGGTGGCTCGCCGAACTGCATCGCCTCGACGGCCGGATCGCGCTCGACCGGAAGCAACCCGACCATGCGCGCGTCCAGGCGTCTGTCAACCGAGCGATCGACATCGCCCGCCCCCAGGAAGCGCGCCTGCTCGAACTGCGCGCCGCGACCGACCTCGCCCGCTTGGGACGCGACACGGGTGCGCCCGACGACCCCCGGGCGCTGCTCGCGCCGATCCTCGCCGCGATCGAAGGCGGGGAAGATATGAAGGACGTCCGCGCCGCCCGTTTTCTGCTGGCGGAGATCGGATGATCGAGGCCGAAGGCAAGCAAGCCGGTTTCCCCCTCGCCCGGTCTGGAGCTTTCATGGTACGAAAGGCGCATGACCGAGTTACTTGAACACGCCGTCGAAACCGTGCGCGGTCTCCCCCCGAAACGCAGGACGACCTTGCCCGCGTTCTCCTGCAACTCGCCGGAGAAGATCAGCCGGTGATTCCATTGACCGCCGGGCAAGAAGCCTCGCTCGAGGAATCGCTGGCGCAAGCCGAGCGCGGCGAATTCGCCACGGACGAACGGTTGCGCGCCATCTGGGCGAAGCATGGCCTATGAAGCTCCGCTACACCCTACGGGGCGCCGCGGAACTCGATGAAGTCTTGACTGATCTGGCGCGGAAATCGCCGCGGGGCGCGCGCCATGTACAGATGCGCATTCGGGACATTATCGACCTCTTGTCGCGCCACCCCAACGCCGGTCAACTCACCAGCAAGGGCCGCTTGAGACGCCTGGGGGCTTATCCCTATCCCTATTTGATTTTCTATCGAGCGACGGACGATGAGGGCGGCAGAGTATTGCGAAGAGCCAATGACCGTATGGGAGCGATACCAGAACCCGCCGACACCGGCTCATGGGAATCAAACGGCCCTGCGTCGTCATGCACGGGCTTGACCCGTGCATCCAAGCGCGCCCTTTTGTGAGTCATCGCGACCCTCCGGCGGCGGTGGTTCCTGGATGCACGGGTCAAGCCCGTGCATGGCCCCTCGGCGTGAGGCAGGCGGTCGTGGTCACCGAGTCTCGGTATTAGAGCCAAGATCGGCTGAATGGCGAACGCCGCGTGCGAGAAGACAGCTTCCCGCGGATTTTTGCTTCGTTGCCAGACACTCATCAAATGACGGTTGATCATGGGCCGCGGCGGCCTGTCCCTCGGCCGGGGAAATGAATTCCTGAAAATCGGATTCGATGATACACTGTCGGGAGGACGCGGTTTTCGGCCGTCCGTTCGCCGCTCAAAAGTTTAGAGCGTCCGAATCTGCCGAAATCCCGTCGCAACCCCTTGAAATCCCACAAAACATCGGCGAACTTCTTTGGAAAGGCTCGCCGAAAACCAGCGGATTTTTGGAGAAACTTGACGCCGGCAAGCGAATGATTGCCGCCCTCGCGCGCCCCTTGCGAACAAACCCGAAACCCTGTTCCCTGACGGCATGTCCCCCGCCCCGATTCGCGCGCCGCTCGCCGACCTCAACGACGCCCAGCGCCTGGCGGTCGTGCATGGCGACGGCGATCCCGACGGCTCGGCGCCGCTGCTCGTCATCGCCGGCGCGGGTTCGGGCAAGACCAACACGCTCGCGCATCGCGTCGCGCATCTCATCCTCGGCGGCGCCGACCCGAAGCGCATCATGCTCGCCACCTTCTCGCGGCGCGCTGCGGCGGAGCTCAATCGGCGGGTGGAGCGGTTGTTGCGCGGCAAGCTCGCCGCCGAGGCCGCTTCGCAGGCGACGCCGTCCTACGCAGGTACGTTTCATTCCATCGGCGCGCGGCTCTTACGCGAATACGCCGTCCGGCTCGGGCTCGATCCCTCGTTCACTATCCACGACCGCGAGGATTCCGGCGATCTCATGAACTGGGCGCGGCACGCGGCGGGGTTGTCGGATCGGCCGGACAGGTTCCCGACCAAGGCGACGTGTCTGGCCATCTATTCGCGCGTGGTGAACTCGCGCGCGCCTCTAGGGGAAGTGCTCGGCAAGCATTTTCCCTGGGCCGCCGCGCACGAGGAGGCGTTGCGCGGGCTGTTCGCGGCCTACGTGGAAGCGAAGCAGAAGCAGGCGGTGCTCGATTACGACGACCTGCTGCTCTATCTCGCGCAGATGCTCGCCGAGCCGGAGATCGCCGCCGAGATCGCCGCGCGCTTCGATCATCTGCTGGTTGACGAATATCAGGACACCAACCGGCTACAGGCGGAAATCGCGCTGGCGCTGCGCCCGCGCGGGCGGGGACTGACGGTGGTCGGCGACGATGCGCAGTCGATCTATTCGTTCCGCGCCGCGACCGTGCGCAACATCCTCGACTTCCCGCAAGGATTCGACCCGCCCGCGCGCATCGTTGCGCTCGACCGCAATTATCGCTCGACGAAGCCGATCCTCGCCGCGTCCAACGCGGTGATCGGCTGCGCCGCCGAAAGATACGCCAAGGACCTCTGGACCGATCGCGCCGGCAGCGCGCTGCCGGCGTTCGTCACCGTCGCGGAAGAAGCCGATCAGGCGCGCTATGTCGCGACGAAGGTGCTGGAAAACCGCGAGGCGGGCGCGACGCTGAAATCGCAGGCGGTGCTGTTCCGCACCTCGAGCCATTCGGCCGCGCTCGAACTGGAGCTGACACGGCGCAACATCCCGTTCGTCAAATTCGGCGGGCTCAAATTTCTCGACGCCGCGCATGTCAAGGACACGCTCGCGCTGCTGCGTTTCATCGAGAACCCGAAGGACCGCGTCGCCGGGTTTCGCGTGGCGCAATTGCTGCCGGGGATCGGCCCGGGCAACGCGGAGAAGATCATCACCGCGGCGGCCGCGAACGACGGCTTCGCGACGCTGCGCTTGTTTGTTCCGCCCGCCAAGGCGCGCGAGGCCTTCGCCGACTTCGTCGACTTGCTCGGCCGCATCGCGCATGGCGCGCCGTGGCCGGTGGACCTCGGCGAGGTCATCGCCTGGCGGCGCGCGCATCTCGAAGACACCTACGACAACATCTCCACGCGCGCGGCCGATCTCGACGCGCTGGAGCGGATCGCGGCGACCTATCCCTCGCGCGAGCGGTTCCTGAGCGAACTGACGCTCGATCCGCCCGACGCGACCAGCGACGAGGCGGGGGCGCCGTATCGCGACGAGGATTATCTGATTCTCTCGACCATCCATTCCGCCAAGGGGCAGGAATGGAAATCGGTGTTCGTGCTCAATTGCGTCGACGGCTGCATCCCCTCGGATCTGGCGACGGGTTCGACCGATGAGATCGAGGAGGAGCGGCGTCTGCTCTATGTCGCGATGACGCGCGCGCGCGACGAACTGGCCTTGATTGCTCCTCAGAGATTTTATGTCCATGGCCAGCCGCGCCACGGCGACCGGCATGTGCTGGCGAGCCGCACGCGTTTCATTCCGCCGCTGCTGCTGAAACATTTCGAACGCGTGTCCTGGCCGCCGCCGCGGGCGGAGCCGGCGCGGGCAGCGAGCGAGGGGTCGCGAGTCGACCTCGCCGCGCGGATGCGCGCGATGTGGCGCTAGCGAGTCGCGCCCCGCGTGCGAAGCGCGGGCTTGGCGTGCATGCGGCCGTGGTCGGTCTTGCCCCAATGGAACGGACGGATCGCGAGGTCGAACAAAGCGACCCAGGTCGCGATCCAGACCAAGCCGTAATAGGCGGGCATTTTGAGCAGCGCGGCCGACGCGCCCTTCATGCTGCGGCGGCGCATCGCGACCAAAGCCGGAATCGCGAGGGTCTGGAAGCCGGCCAAGGCGAGGATATAGGTGACGACGTCGCCCGCGCGCGCCAACGGTCCGTACGCCGCGGCCTCCTCGCCAAACGCGCGCCACAGCGCGTCGAGCAACAACGGCGGCCCGAACAGACCGCCGATCACCGTCCCAGCGATCAACACCGCCGCCGATAGCGCGCGCACGGCGCCGAGTTCGCGGGCGAAGCGGCGAGGCTGGCGCGAATGCACGATGAGCGTCTGCATCCAGCCCTTCTGCCAGCGCACCCGCTGGCGGAACCAGTTGCCGAGCGTATTCGGCGCCTCCTCCGATGTGTCCGAGGCCAGCGCGCCGACGCGGGCGCCGAAGCGCGCGAGTCGGACGCCTAAATCCGCGTCCTCCGTAACGTTCCAGGCGTCCCAGCCGCCGACGCGCCGCAGCGTCGTCATGCGAAAATGGTTTGAGGTGCCGCCGAGCGCGATCGGCAGATCGAGCGCGGCGAGGCCGGGATTCACCAGATCGAACAAAGCGGAATATTCGATCGCGAACAATTGGCTGAGCCAGGAATCGCTTGCGTTGGCGATGGTCAGGCGGGCTTGCAGCGCGTCGATGGAGGCATCCGCCGCGAAGCGCGCCGCGGCGAGCCGCAATTGGTCCGGCGCGGGCTCGTCCTCGGCGTCGTAGACGACGAGGAGCTCTCCGCGCGAGGCGGCAAGCGCGATATTGAGCGCGCGCGGTTTGGTCCTCGGCGCGCCCGGCGGCGCGACGATGATGTCGTAGCGCGCGGGAAGGCGAAGGGCTGCGATCGCGGACAGCGTTTCGGCATCGCCGCGCTCGACGACGAGCTTGATGTCGAGCTTGGCGCGCGGATAGTTGAGCGCGTCGAGCGCGCGGATCAGTTTGCCGACGACGCGGGCTTCGCGATGCAGCGGCGCGATGACGGTGTAGACGGGCAGTTCGGCGTCGCTAAGTGGCGCGGCGGCGGCCGGGTTTTCCGACGCGACGACGGCGGCCGAGCGCAACAGGATGCCGGAGGCGAACAGCAACCAGAGGAAAATCGAAATCAGCGCGCGCCCGAGCGAGGGCGCGAACAGCCAGCAGCCGACGGCGGCGACCGCGGCATAAGCGCAGACGATGATCTGCGCGGCGCCGAGTCCCGAGTTCGCCGTCAACGAGGGGTCGCTGTCGCCGAGGCCATCGGCCGCGTCGCGCGCGATCCTCACCGCGAAACGCGCGCGGATGAGCGCGCCGAAGCGTTGCGGCGAGCAGATCGAGATCGGTGGCGGTGGCCGGCCTTCCTCGGCGGCCTGCAACAGAAAGCTCAACACCGCGCCCCTCGGCGCCACCAGCGCGCGCGGGCCCGAGCTATTCGCCGCGAACCTGGCGAAACCGCTGTGCACCGCGGTCTCGGGAACCAGTAGCCGATCGAAATCGGCCTCGCCGGTATGGTAGGTGAGGCCGAGCCTATCGGCGAGCGCGCGATAGAATCGCTCCGCCGATATCCCGCCTTCGCCCAGAAGCGCGGCGTCGGCGCCGGTGTCGTGGCTTCGCGCCGACTCGGCCGCTCGCGAACGAATGGGGTCCGGCACGCCGTAGCTGCGCAGAAATGCGATTTCGATCGGGAGCGTCTCGCTCCCGATGGCGTTCTCGCGGCGGTCCGCCGCGGGGGGATCGGTTACGCCACGCAAGTTCCGATACCCACGCGCACCGAACGTGCAACTGGCGCTTACGTTTGGCTCATCGTCGCGAAATTGTCATCCCTTTTTCGCGGAAAACGCGCGGACATTTTGTCCCGCCGCGACCTCGCATTGATGCAAGCCGGCAACACCTCGCGTTTTGTTGTCGCCCGAACGGGCTTTTGTCGCGGTTTCCGGCGTTTGCCCATTGCATTTTGTGCGGCGCACCATATCTTGGGAATGCGGCGAGCGATCGCCGTATGCCCTCCTTGGGCGTTTCCTCCCTAGACTCAAGGCCGCTGTCGCGAGATGGCGGCCTCCTTTTTTTGAGCCTAGTCGGCGGTGCCGATATAGATGTGGCGCAGACGCGGATCGGCGGCGATCTCGGTCGGCTCGCCGGACAGGCCGAACACGCCGTGCTCCAGGACAAAGGCGTAGTCCGCGAGCGCCAGCGCCCGATCGACGTCCTGCTCGATCACGATCAGCGTGACGCCCGCCGTTTTCAGCTCCGCCAACGCGTCGTAAAGACTGTCCATCACGACGGGGGCGAGGCCGAGGCTGATTTCGTCGAAAATCACCAACCGGGGCCGCGCCATCAGCGCGCGACCGATCGCGAGCATCTGCTGTTGTCCGCCCGACATCGAGGTCCCCGGCTGGTTCTTGCGCTCGGCGAGAATCGGGAACAGGTCGTGGACGGCGCTCAGCCGCTCCCGTGTGACGTCGGCGCCCGCGCCGCGCGCCGCGATCAATAGATTTTCCTGTACCGACAGCGTCGGAAAGATGCGGCGCCCCTCCATGCAATGGGCGATTCCGAGTTGCGCGATGCGATGCGCGGGCCGCCCCGACACGTTCTCCCCCGCGAACCGGAAGGACCCCGCCGTCGGGACGATCGCGCCGCTGATCGTGCGCGCGAGCGTCGTCTTGCCGGCGCCGTTGGCGCCGAGAATGGCGATCGCTTGACCCTGGCGGACGCTCAGATCGACGCCCTTGAGAACGCGCGCCTGGCCATATCCAGAGCAAATGCCTCTGAGTTCGAGCAGTGGCGCGCCCGCGTCGGCCGTCGAAGGAGGCGCAATTAGCGGCGACAGCGCGACGCCACGCGGGGAAACCGAAACGGCCGCTTCCTCGGACGCGGCCAGATTGGGGTTGCCGGTCGCCGCGCGCGCGCCGCCGGTCCCCAGATAGACGGCGGCGACCTCGTCGTTGGCGAAGATTTCGGCGGTCGGCCCCTCGATCAGCTTTTTGCCGAAATTGAGAACCAACGAGCGCGCGCAACATTCGCGCACGACGCGCAGAACATGCTCGACGATGACGATCGCCGTTCCCGGATCGGCGATCGTCTGGATGAGCGCGATCAATTCCGTGATTTCGCTGTCGACCAGCCCCGCGCCGACCTCGTCCAGCAAGACGATGTGCGGTTTCAGCGCGAGGGCGCGCGCGACTTCGAGCCGCTTTCGCCGCAACAACGGCAGCGCCCGCGCCGGCAGTCGGGCGACGTCGGAAAGTCCGGCGCGCGCGAGCAAAGCCGTCCGCTCGGCGCGGGCCGGGGCCGCCCGCGCGAACGGTTGAATCGAATATTGCGCGACCTCGAGATTTTCCTCGACGGTCATGTCGAGAAACGGCCGCGGGATCTGATAGGTGCGTCCAATGCCGGCCCGCGCGCGCTCGGAGGCGGGCAAGCGCGAGACGTCGCGGCCGTCGAGGCGGATAACCCCCTCGCTCGGCGCCACCGCGCCGCCGATCAGGCCGATCAGCGTCGATTTCCCCGCGCCGTTGGGTCCGATCACGCCGGTGATCGTTCCCGGCTGCAAGCGCAAGTCGACATGGTCGATAGCGACGAGACCGCCGTAGCGCTTGACGAGCCCCGTGACTTCGAGCAGCGGAGCGCTCATGCCACGGCCCACTTCCTCATAAGTCCCGGCAGATTCGCGGCGAAACCGACGACGCCTCGCGGCGCGAAACGGATCAGCACGATGAGGATGGCGCCGGTGATCGCGATATGCGCTTCAGGATAGTCGGCGAGCGCCTCGCCGAGCGCGACGACGAACAACGCGACCACGAGCGAACCCAGCCGCAGCCCGACGCCGCCGATGATCACCATCGACAGCACATCGATCGACCATTGCAATCCGAACATGCCGTAGGGCTCGATCGCGCCGAGTTTGACCGCCTGCACGCCGCCCGCGAGCGCCCCGAGCGCGCTAGCCAGCACGAAGGCGCCCAGTTTGACGCGAAACGGGCGCACGCCCATCTGCGCGGCCGCGTCTTCGTCGTCGCGGACCGCGCGCAGGATCACGGAAACGCGGGTGCGCGCGCAGGCCGTCATCGCCAGCGACGCGATCAGCGCGACGACCAGCGCGTAGTGAAAGAGCTC
>Ga0302320_10027912_pt1 | contig 10856 bp, 8 predicted proteins | sample Bog_T0_3_FD_202130 | JGI IMG/M metagenome (GOLD analysis project Ga0302320, IMG submission 202130) | Peat permafrost microbial communities from Stordalen Mire near Abisko, Sweden - Bog_T0_3 | ecosystem: Environmental > Terrestrial > Soil > Wetlands > Peat | place: Sweden: Abisko, Stordalen Mire... | reverse complement strand
GCCATTTAAGCCGACCCGACGCACTTTTGTAGGCACAGCCTCGCAAACCCATTGCGTTTTCAGGGGATTGAACGGCCACCACAGAAGTCTGACCCGATGCGAACTGCTCCCACCCCCCGACGCGAGTTTCCAACGGCTGGGGCCGGATGGCCAGCGCCGGAAAGCAGCCCAGCAACAGCAAGGCGGCTAAAAGAAAAAAGCAACTGGCGCGTCGGTTCACGCCGGGGATTTTAACGGGGTTGCCGTGGCGTTGGAAGGCTCTTTTACGGCATTTTCAAGCCGGGATGAGGGATGACAGCGGGCGTGAACCTCTTGAAGTTGTTTGATGCTGACTTCGGTGTAAATGGCCGTGGTGTCGAGTTTTTCGTGGCCAAGCAACTGCTGGATAAACCGGATGTCCGCCCCGTTTTCCAGCATGTGCGTCGCGCAGGTGTGCCGCAGGATGTGGCAGCAACCTTTGCGCTTCAACCCGGCCCTGGCCAGCCACACCGCCACCATGCGCGAGACCACATCGGGATTGAACGGCCCGCCGTAGCCGGTCAGGAACAACGCCTGGGTGCGCGTGTCCAGGCACAACCGCGGGCGCACTTCCTTCAAGTAACATTCCAACCATTGAACCGCCCGTCCGCCGATGGGCACCACGCGGTCTTTATGGCCCTTGCCCAAACGGACATGCAGTGTGCGCCGCTCGGTGTTCACGTCGGGCAGGTCAATGCGGCAAAGCTCGGTGCGCCGGATGCCGGTCGAATAAAACATTTCCAGCATCGTCCGGTCACGGATGCCCAGCGGGTCGGTCACGTCCGGCACGGCCAGCAGCTTTTCTATTTCGGAGAGCGTCAGCACGGCCTGTGGCAGGCGTTTTTCCATCCGGGGCAGTTCCACCTCGCTGGCCGGATTATGCAGGATGACATCCTGGCGCGTGACCCAGCGAAAGAAGTCCTTGAGCACGCCCAAGCGGTTGCGCTGCGTGCTCCACCCCAGCCGCTGCCCGTTGGCCTTGGTGCTGCGCCAGAGCCAGCGTTGATAACTTTCGAGGATGGGGCGCGTGATCTGGCTGGCGCGTTGCAAGTCGCGTTCCGCCGCCCACGCCAAAAACACTTTCAACGAATCAGCCCGGCCCGCCAGTGTGCCGGGGGCGTAGTTGCGTGCGCCCAGGGATTCCAAGTAGGCATCGCGCCAGAGTGCCAGAGCGTCGTGTGCGCTCCGGTCGAATGTGTCAGCGCGTCGTTCATTGCCTCCCCGTTGCGCTTGGGTGCGTTGGGCGAGCTTTTCGACGGCGGCAAAGCCTTTGTTTCCAGCCATAGGTACGATGAAGTTTTACGGTTACGATGCGATGGTTTCTCGGTGCATTCCAGATGTGCAAACCCGTCACCCCGTCAGGTTCGCGCCAAAGCGTTGCCTGCCAAAGGCGCAATGGGTAACGGGGCGATTTCGACACCCCCCGACACCTGCCCGTTTTGCCCCGGCACCCCCGCCGAAAAACCCGACACCCCGGCTTTGTAGTCATGGCGAAGTTTTGCAACTTCAATCAGGCCGATGTGGGCGACGGCCTCCGGCGTGTCCAGGTCAAAGAGGATTTCATAAACGAACGCGCTGCCCAAACGTCCATGCCGCAACGCCAGATACTCCAACGCCACGAGCCTTTCCAGATGCACGCTCACCTGGGTCAAACTCCACCCGCAATGCTCGCGCAACTCCCGACGGCTAAAGGTGGGTACAGGCTTCGCCTGCTTTTTCTTCACCAGGTCACGGATGTAATTGAGCAACCGGCGTGTCTGCGGCGGCAACTCATCGAGCGAACGGCCCAAAATTTCCGGCGCGAGCTGGTTCGCCAGCGCAATGTCATCAAGCGTCACTTCAATAAAGCGGCAGGCGGGGCCTGCACCCAATTGCCCTCCGGGCAGCGTCCTGATTTCTCGTTGGAACTGGTGAAGCAAGGCAATGGCATCAATGAGCGTCAGATATTTTTCGTGGTCGCGACGGTTCCGCGTGCGGGCCGTGGCAAAGGTCAGGCTCGGTGCATACGGATTCAACACGTCCACCGTCTGCAACAGCCGTTGCGCGTTCCGCAGTTTTTTCAAAATGTCCTGGCGCTCGGCCTTGGCGATGAGTCCGGCCAGCGTGCGCCGCTCGCGTTGCAGCCGGTGAATGCGCTGCGTCTGCTCGGCGCTCTCGTCCACCGCCAGCGTGAGACAGCGGTTTTGCAGTTCCTCGTCCAGGTCAATCGCCGTCGTGGTCAAAAAGATCATCACCGGCCCCTCGACGTGATATTCCTGTGTGACCATCTTGCCCGTCTGCGGGTCTTTGCCGGTGCTGGCAATGGTCAATTCGCCTTCGCTCTGCAACAGCTTCAAGGCGTAGCTGGCTTTCTCGGCCCCGGCTTCCTCGACCACCGCGAGGATTTTGTGTTTCAAGCTCGTCTCGCCCAGGTAGTAGAGGGATTGCCCCGTCATGGCGGAGTATTTGACGCGCTCCTCTTCCGGGAAGAACGACAGCACGGCGTCCATCAAGGTGGTCTTGCCCGCTGCGCTGGCGCTCTGGATGATGATGGCCAGCGGTCGCTCCAGCTTGCGCGAGACGCCCGCCAGATAGGCAACCAGCGTGTTGTTTTCCTCGCCGATGATGCCCGCCAGATGAAACGCCTCGCGCAAACGGCCGATCAGGTTCGGTTCGCGCAACCAGTGCAATGCCGCTTCGCGTTCCTCCGGTGCCAACGTGACGGCCTGGCTGGTCGGCCCCTGCGGTTTCATCAACTCGGTCTGCGCCTGTTCCACAGCGAGCAACAGTTTTCCCAAGTCGCGTTTCAACAGGTCGGCGGTCAGGCCGGTTTCCTCGGCGGCGCGTTCAATAAAACGGCGGCGCTCCATGTCGCGGCACAGGTCAATCTGGTCGAGGTGGAACCGTTCACCGTGGCGAAGTCGCAACGCGATTTTCAGCGCGTCGGTGCCGACAGTTTTTTCCAAACCCGCCACGCGATACTCGCGCCCGTCCAGATCGAGGAACCAGGCGTCTCCGCGTTGCTCCAACATGGCGGCACTTTCCTTTTTAGTCGCCGGTTCCGGGCTGCTAACAGAAGCAGCTAAAGAAGAAGATTGCGCCTGCACCTCCGCGTAAGGGGCGGGAACAAACGGCGCCGGTGCCCAGCCCACGCCGGTTTCCAGCGACTCCTTGTCCACGATGGGCAACGGCTCGCCGGTGATTTCATCAATGACCATTGCCACGTGTTTCTGTGGTTCGGGCGGCTCGGCTGGCGGTGGTGTTGCCGGTGGTCGTGCGTCGGCCCATTGCGCCGCATTCATCAGCAAGGCCAGTGATTTATTCGCCGGTTTTACTTTGCAGGCGTATTCGTTGGCGTCCATGCCATGCGGGAACTTCACCCGAAAAACTTCCATGCCATGCTTTTGAAAACGCTCCGTGTCCCGCTGCGCCGCCCGCTCGCCGGCGTCGTCCGCATCGTAGGCGATACGAACACGCCGCACGTGCTTCATGGCTTCCCATAGTTCATCCGTGAAGCCTTCCGTGCCAAACAAACACGTCACGTTCTTGAACCCGCTGGCCCAAAACGTCAGCGCGTCCAGCACCGCCTCGCACAAAATAATTTCGTCGGACTGCAACGCCTGCCGGTTAAAGAGTCCACGATGCGGGCCGGGCGGATACAGGTGTTTTAGTTCGCCCTTCTGCGTGCGTCGTCCATACAGGCTGACCGCCTTGCCGTTGGCATCTTGGAAAGGCATCACGATGCACCCGTTAAAATGTTCGTGGCCGCTGTCCCGCCACAAGCCAAGCTGTGTCAACCGCGAGCGCAACACCGCCCCGGCCTCCCGGTTCTTGTCCGGCAACCGCAGGCCCAGCGTCCGGTCGGCAAAGCCGATTTGAAAATGCTCAATCAGTTCGTCATTGGCCAAACCCCGGCTGGCCAGATACGCGCGTGCTGCGGCCACTTGCTTTAAGCGTTCGTGGTAATAGCTCACGACCTGGCCAAACAAGGTCGCGTCGTCGGCCTGCGCGTCCAGCGGGCAAGTCAAACGCGGCACCGTGGACTGGCCCAGCGGTCCCTGGCGGGTCTCCCGCGTGGCATAGGTAAACGCAGCCGGACCACCCTGCCGCAATAACTCGAACGCATGACGAAACGAAACGCCGTCGTGCTGCTGCACAAACTGGATGACGTTGCCCGCCTTCCCGCACGCCATGCAGTGCCACAACCCCTTGGCCGGGGATACAATGAAGTTCGGTTTGTTTTTGTCGTCGTGGAACGGGCAGCGGCCAATCCAGTCCTTGCTGCCGTGCTTCTTCAACTCGACACCCCGGCTTTGCACCAGCGCCAGCAGGTCGGTCTGGCGCTTCACCTGGTCAAGTTCGGTTTCAGGAATACGCCAGGGCATAAAAACCTCCGGGGATGGAAAAAAGCGTCAAGTTCAAAATCAGCCTTTTTGTTATAGTAGGTGACACGCCCGCATATTTCTAGTATTCTAGTTTTCATGCAAGCTTTTTCTGCGGGCCAGTCCGAACTCTTTTCATCCGCCGCGTATGATGCGGTCATGCGCAAGAAAGATCGTCCAGCAGCGGGCCTGCGCCTGACCGAACTGCGGCAGGCGGCAGGACTGACGCAAATCCAGTTGGCCGACAAGCTCGGTGTCCATCCGTCCAACATCGGCTTTTGGGAACTGAGCGGCACACCGCCACGCGGCGAAGTGCTGCCCAAGATGGCGCACGCCCTGAGTGTGAGTGTGGATGCCCTGCTGGGGGTCACGCCGCCCAAGCCCAAGCGCCAGGCCGCCAAAGGCCGGTTGCAGCTGGTCTTTGAAACCGCCTCCAAGCTGCCCCGCCGCCAGCAACAAAAAATTGTCGAGGTTGTCGAGGCGCTCGTGGCGCAACACGCCAACTCGTAAGCCTTCTTTAGCCGCCTTCCCTCTGCCGCCAAGCCGTGCCGCTCCGAGGTAAAACAAGCAGAACCGGACAGCGAGCCATTTCAAGCTCGCCGGTTCTGCGGTCGAAGGTTCGTTTGACTCCCTCTCCGGCGGCAACCCTTTTCTGGTGGTGAGGCCATTGGATTTCCGGGTTGCGAGGGAAGCCAGGGCGCAATCGGAAAGCCAATGGACTCACGACCAGACCATATCCGGGGCAGCGTCGAGTCAGGTGAGTTTGGCGGCGTAGTCTTTTAAGGGGAAGCCATGCTCACCTGTCTCGATGCTGGGGGGAACATCCAGGCTTGAACGGCTGGCAGACTTGGCAGAACATTTCCAGAGAACGGAACGGGGGCCGGGGACGGACGGCGCGGAGCGCCGCCCGCCCCCGGCCCCCTTCCTTGTCTTTTTATAACATCTGAGAACCAGGTAGCTCACTTTCACATGGATTCAAAACGACAGTCCATCAAACTGGATACCGCTGACTGGCTCGCCCTGGCCAAAATTGCCCACGCCTGCCGCTCCACCTACCGGGGTAAATCCTCCTGGCGGCGGCTCATTCACCAGATCGCCCGTGGCAAACTCCTCGTGCTGCCCAAACCAGACAAACGCATTCTGGCCTTGCAGGAAACGCTACGGGCACCAGAGCAAGACGAACGAATGGCCAAAATTGAGGCCCGCATGGAGCGCGACCGCCTCCGGCAGGAACAAAAACGCCGGGCCGCTGGCATCCTACCCCGTTCCACCCCGCCGCCGCCCATGCCCAAAGCCAAAGACGCCCCGTGGATTGAGGGGATTATTCCGGGCGACACCGGCACCGACATCGTTTGATTTTCCGCCAGAGTTTCGGATAAAAACCCAGCAAGGGTTTCGCGGCGTAGCTCTTTTAAGGGGAAGCGAAATTGGCAAGTCTTGGCGACGGGGAACAGGCTAATGGGCATCTCCCTTCTTAAATAGCTGAACCAATTCCTCAACAACTCTTTCAATATCTTTTCGATGTTCGGGATTAGCATCATCGTATCCGACACTCAACTTTTCACTAACAAGTTGCTTGAGATATGTTCGCAATTTATCAACGTCACATCCAATTAAGACTATTTGAGTGGCGTAATACCTGTATTCGTCGAGCGCAAGAAATTCAGGAACCGGCATAGGATTCCAAGCACCCAAAACCTTATTTATTTCTTCTTCAAGATTAAAATCAGTGTTCATAGCCGTTGGCTACCACGACCAGTATCCTTTTGTGCCATGAAGAGGGGTCCAATCACTAAATGTATTAATGATGTTTCCAGCATTTCTGCCAGTGGTGTCAATAATAACCTGGTTGCCGCCCAGATTAAAATTCAATTGCGGATTTCCAAATCGAGAAACTTGTGGGGTTATTTCACCATCTTTCAAGACTTGAGAAATTCTGCTAGGACTAAAGCCCCGCTCAAAAGCCCGCTCAGCCGCATGAGTAGTTCCGAATTTAGGACAGGTGACACGCGCTTCCGGCATTGAGAGCGCGAAATCAATTGGCGTCGCCACTGCCGCCGCTTGATCGGGTGTTAAATATGATCCGTTGCCCATCATATCCATCAGCCCTTGATATGGTAAAAAGTTATATGGCGTATAAGCTGGAGCGTTTGGGTCACCAGGGCCCATCCACGGGCCTGTGTAAGGCTGTGGCGGAGCGGTGTAACCCGGCTGTGGCGTGGAAAATGAAAAGCCCACAGGCCCGTTAACTCCGGCAGGATTCTGTTCAGCGTCTCCTCCCTGGCCGAAAAGCAGGCCAAATGGATCGTAGAGGTCAATTGGATCGTTGCCACAGAACCGATACAGGTTAATTCCACCTGCTTCCTGAATGGGGTCATGATTTAGCCATTTAAACCGACCCGTCGCACTTTTGTAAGCACACCCTCGCAAACCTATTGCGTTTTCAGGGGATTGAACGGCCACCACAGAAGCCTGACCCGATGTGAACTGGTCGCACCCCCCGACGCGAGTTTCGAGGGGCTGGGGTCGGGTTGCGAATGCCGACAAGGAGCCCAGCCACAACAAAGCGGCTAAAAGAAAAAGGCAACTGGCGCGTCGGTTCACGCCGGGGATTTTACCGGGTTCGCCGTGGCGATGGAAGGCTCTTTTACGGCATTTTCGAGCCGCGAGGAGGGATGACAGCGGGCGTGAACTTCTTGAAGCTGTTTGATGCTGACTTCGGTGTAAATCGCGGTCGTGACGAGTTTTTCATGGCCAAGCAACTGCTGGATAAACCGGATGTCCGCCCCGTTTTCCAGCATGTGCGTGGCGCAGGTGTGCCGCAGGATGTGGCAGCAACCCCGGCGTTTCAACCCGGCCCTGGCCAGCCACGCCGCCACCATGCGCGATACCACGTCGGGATTGAACGGCCCGCCGTACCGCGATGAGTTCGGCCGGCTGACCGATCCCGGATAAAAATCGGCCAGGTTTCGAACGGATTTCGTCCAGAGATGGGATAATTCTCGGACAACTCTCGTCCGCAAAATGAACTAACAGCGTTAGAGGTCAGGCGTGCCGTCTGGAATGGCGCTTGTTACGTCCGCCCCTTGCTCTCGCAAGGAGAACAGCGTCCAGCCTCAAATCAGTGGGAAGCCTCCGGCGAATACCTGCGCTCCCACTTATGTGCGCTTCAAGTCATAATCGCCTGCATCTTGGCGATGTGATCGTGTAATTCTTTCGCTTCCTTCGCGGCTACCCTAGTAACAATGGCATAGCCAGCATCATGGGTTGCCCCAGCACCAACTACAAGATGCCACCAAAGCCAGTCCAAGGGACTTGAGGAAGGCAAATCTTCATTTGTTCCAGTGGGAATGTTAATTCCACACCAGCGCTGGCTTTGGGAATTTGCGCGCGGCGCGCTTTCCTTGAGTATCAAGTTTCGGTTGTGTTGATAGCAATGCACTGCAACTTCACGATATTTAGCAGCGAGTTTATCGTATTCTTCGTGGGTCTTTTTGTCCGAAGATGCGGCCTTACACCACTTTAAATCCAAACCAGCTTTACTCTCTTGACCACGATAAATCAGGCAAAATCGAGCGTGACAGCTCGACAAAAATTCTCGCACCCTCTCAAGCTTCGCACTTTCGTCATTCATGGCTTAATTGTTTGAATAAGGGCCTAACGGGCCTCCAGGTGGAAGCGGGCCGACTGGACCCCGTCCAGGACCAGGGCCAATTCCAGGACCTCTGCCTGGCGGCAATTCGGGAGCAGTAGGTGTCGGTTCTGGCACATCAACCTCAATCGTGCCTTCCCATGTGTTAGGCCCAGTTTGAACAAAGCCCTCTGGCAAACTATCAGCCGCCACTCCTGCCGCTTCGTCCGCTACCGCCGCTCCGCCACCAACTACTTCATCCGGGCCAGCCAAACCTAAAACCAAACCGCCGCCGACCACAAGGCCACCACCCGCCATCATCATCATGGCCAGTTCTTTTGCCGAATCGTTGTTGGTGACTGTCGCCTTGCCGCCACATGGGCCCTTCGGAACTGAGATTGTCAATGCTGGCACACCATTCACCTGCGAGCCATTCGACGAGGGAAGGCTTTCCGGGTCATCACCAAATAATCCCAGCGGATCAATCTTGTTTACCGGGTTGTTTCCAACGTAGTCGTAAAGGTTAATTCCGCCTCGTTCCTGGATCGGATCTTGATTTAGCCACCTTTGCAAAGTCGGATCATACGCCCGGTACGCATACAGCGACAAGCCTGACAGATTATGATGCGGCATGGACGAAAATTGCATCACATTCGCATCCGCCAGCGGCCCCCATTTGCCTTCGATCTGGCCAAACGGGTTGTACAGGTAACGCGCCACGATGGTTTGCGAGCCATTCACCAGCGCCGTGATGTTTCCACTGCCGTCGGCGTGGTAGAAAGTGGTCGAGGCGGCATCCGTCCGCGCCAGCAACCCGCCAATCCCGCCTGCACCCTGCCGTGTGCCGCTCAGGTCACGGCCCCGCGTGTAGGTCACCACTACGTTGTTGCTGGCGTCCCGCTCCTGCAAGATCAGCCGCCCGTCATAGACGTAATGCACTTCATTCGTCCGCACCCACACCCCGGACGACCACGCGTAATCCCGCTCGATCCGCCGCCGCCCCAGCCCATCATACACAAAGGCCGACTGCCATTGCCCGGCCATCTGCACGTTGGTCAGCTCGTTCTCCGTGTCATACGCAAAACTCCTCAGCCCGTCGTTGGTCAGGTTGCCATTGTTATCATACAGCAGCGTCGCGCTCACCGGCAGGTTCACCGCCAGGGTGTTGGTCACGCTCTTGCCCGCGTTTTGCGCGATGGTCGTGTAGGTGTTACCTCCGTTGGTCAGGACCATGCCCGGTTGGGCAAAGGTCAGGTCGCCATACACCTGCGGGGTCTGGCCGTTCACCGTCAGGCTGGTGACGCCGGCCAGCGTGTTGCCCGCCACCGTCAACGTCCCGCTGCGGGCCACGCCCGTGAGCTGGTTCGCCGCGTCCACCGAGAATGTTTCCGACAGCGCATTATTGGCCCGCGTATGCAGGTTGTGCGCCGCGTCATAGCCCCAGCCCAACTGCTCGTTCAACCGCGCCGCGCCCCCCGCCTCCTGCGCCACCCAATTCGTCAACTGCCCCAAGGCATCATAGGCCATGGACACCTTGGACGCCGCCGACCCGAGATTCCGCGTGAGGTTTGTGCGCAACCCCTCCGGGTCATACTGATAGCCGTAGCCATCCAGCGTCACCCCGGAACTGTTGTTCAACGCCGTCACCTGCAATCGCGCCAGCGCGTCGTAGCCGTTGGTGATGCTCCCGCCATTGGGCAGCGTCAGCGACGCGACCAGCGGACTGGCCGCGCCATGGCCGCCCAGCACATAATTGAACGTCCCCGCCGGCGAAACCACATTGGTCAACTGCCCGGCCGCATCGTAAAAATAGCTTTGCTGCCACGAGCCACCCGGCTGCGCCAGCCCCAAGGCCGTGCGCAACTGCTGCGTATAGCCGTTGGTCACCGTGTCATTGGCCCAAGGCCCGTCTTCGCTTTGCAACTGGCTCGCCGCGGTGTAGCCAAATGCGGTGGCCCCCACCGCGTCCACCATGTTCGTCAACCGGTTCAGAGCGTCATAAGCATAGCTGAGGCTGGAGCGCCCATAAACCACATTGGTCAGATTCCCGAGCGCATCATACGCATAAGCCGTGCCCCCCTTTTCCGGCGTCCACCGCGATTGCACCCGCCCGTTGGCATCATAGCCGTACCGGAACACCTGATGGCCATTGCCATCCACCTTGTTTGTCAGCCAGCCGTATTCGTTATATTGCCAGGAGGTCCAGTGTTGCAGCCCGTCGATCAAAAAGGTCAGATGATCGAGCGAATCGTACCCGAACTGGGTGAGTTCCTGGTTGGCATTGAGCACCGAGACCAGCCGCCCGCCGCTATCGTGTCCGTAAAACGTGACTTTTTGATCGCGGTTGGTGTAGGCGATCAACCCGGCGGCACTGTATCCGTAGCCCTCTCCCAGGCCATCCGGCCAGGTGCGGGTGAGCAGTTCATTGATGGCATCGTATTGGTTGGTCACCGTGATGCCGTTGGCGTCCGTGACCGTAACCGGGCGGTTCAAAGAGTCGTAAAGCGTCTGCGCCACCGTGCCAAAGGAACTGTTGACCGAGGCCACCAGCCCCTGGTTATTGTAGCCCAGGGCAAAGGTGTGTCCGCCCCCGTCCAGCGCATTGGTCAGCCGCCCGGCCAGATCATATTGATACGTCAGACTGCTGTTATCCGGGAAACCGAGGCTGGTCAGGTTGCCCTGATTGTCGTAATTCAGGGTGGTCAGATTGTTCAGGGCGTCCAGAATGGCGGTCAACGAACCGCAACCGCACCAACTGTAAGTGGTGACAGCGTGGTTGGCGTTGGTGACGGTGGCGAGGTGATCCAAGCCGTCATAGGCGTAATAAGTCCAGTGGTTCAGCCGGT
>Ga0302320_10027908_pt1 | contig 10857 bp, 10 predicted proteins | sample Bog_T0_3_FD_202130 | JGI IMG/M metagenome (GOLD analysis project Ga0302320, IMG submission 202130) | Peat permafrost microbial communities from Stordalen Mire near Abisko, Sweden - Bog_T0_3 | ecosystem: Environmental > Terrestrial > Soil > Wetlands > Peat | place: Sweden: Abisko, Stordalen Mire... | reverse complement strand
TTCCTGGAGCGTCCCGCCTCGCCAATCGATCAGCACGAGGCGGCTGCACGCCGGACCGCAGCCCGTCAGGGCCACGGTAACATGCCCCGCGAAATTCGGGCCGCCCGCGAGCGCCTGCTGTATCGACGCGCGATTCTCCTCCGACGGCTCGCCGCCGAGATCGATTTTGGGCGTCGCGGACAAGTCGAACGAAGCGCTCGGATACTCGGAAAATCTCGGTGCGCTCAAAGGTTCCGAATAGAAGGAAGCCGCGGCGCCGCGGATGCGGTCGATTTGCCCGGCAACGTCATCGGACAAATACCAGTCGTCTATGGCCACGGCGCCGCGCGGAATCCTCGCGCTGATGACGACCGGAACCAGTGCGTGATCCTCGCACTTGCCGTCGACATCATGCGGCCTACACAGGCTGTATTGCGTGTAGGCCCCGTAGACATTAGGCGCGCCCGGCTCGTTGGGCGCCACAAACACCAGATAGCGCCCGGCGGGTACCTCGACCGTGAAATTCGACTGGCCGCGCGTGAGCTGTACCGAATGCACCCGGGAAGTATCGAGGTCGGAGGCGTATACAGTCATGGACGGGATCTGTTCACTGGGGAAGGTCACGGTACCGTCGATCGTGCCCGCCGCCACGCCGGCACAGAAGGCCAGCGACGCGACAGCGGCCGGCAACAGGCGCACGGGAAACCGCACCTCAGGGCTGACGCGGCAGTATGAACCGCAAGCCCTGGTAGTTCAGCACCACTCCGTCGCGCCGGATGCGCTCGACCGTGGGACCTTCCTGCAAGGTGGCGCCTTCGTGGTACTTGCGCATGTTGATGTACACGAAACGCTCGGCCGGCCGGGTCGCGTAGACATGGACGTCGAGATGCAGCTGCGGCAGCGCCTGTGTGCCGCTCAGACTGATTTCGCTGATCGTGGGCAGCACTTCTTGGTTGTCCGATTGGGCGTCCTCATCGATCAGAACCGGGTCGGCGTGATGCGGGGCGCGCATGGCCGAGCCGGCCGCACCATCGGATCTGCCGGCGTCACCGGACCGCGCCGGCGATGCAGGTGCCGGGGGCCTGTCGGCGGCCGCGACGGGAATTTCCGGAGCGTACATCGGCGCCGAGTCCAAGGGGCTGAAGTGACTCGCAACCGGCGGTGCGACATCGGCGTTGCGTGAGGGCGCGGCATCCGCCGGCCGCTGCACGTGTACGGCGGGAGCGTTCTTGTGCCACAGCACGAATGTCAGCACCAACAGATTGACAAGGAGCAGCAGGCCCAAGCCGAACGCCCACACGGGCAAACGGCTGCGCCGCGGACTCGCGCGCGTGTCCATCAGGCCGGGCAGGCTTTGTCGCTGCCGTTCCATTTCCGATTTCTTGAGCGCGTCGAGAATGAAGGACATGAAAATTCCTAACCGCCGCGCGGCGCGTTGGGCAGCAACAAGGGTGAACCCGGTTCGGCTAAGGCGGTGTCGAGCACGACCTGGGTCTGGATTCCGGCAATGCCGTCGACATTGAGCCTATGATCACGCTGAAAATTCTGAACGGCATTCTCCAAATCCTGATCGTAGACGTCGCCGTGCTCGGGGTCCGAGGCGGCGCCCTGCAATGCGTTCAAGCTGCGCCGCAGCCATCGGACCTCGTCTCCGTGCATGCCCACCGACAGCGGCCGGATATGGGCGGTCTTGGGCTTCCAGACGACGGTGAATTCGCCGAACCAATCCCGCGAAACCTCATCGAGGGACACGCGTTCGTCATGGTCGCCCAAATTCAAGGTAGCGAATTGATTGTCCAATGCCGACAGCACGACCCGGTGCCGTTGCCCGTGATCGTCGGTGAGGGTCAGGATGGCAGGCCGATTCAAGGCTCTGACCTGGGCCCAGGAACCGCGCTGCTCCAGGCATGACAATCCCGCTTTGGCTGCCTGGCCGCAGGGGTCTTTATCGTCGGCCATGGCCGTTCCCCACAGCGATAACAGGCGGCGAAAGGCGGAGGCATCAGTCGTATTGGCACTGTTGGCTGCCAGCAAGGCGTTGATGGACACGGCCGCCGTCGCGGCCGCCGGAACGAGGGCGAGTGGTTTCGCTGCGGTCTGCGTCGGTCCGACGGATCCGGGATCTGGATGCTCGACGACGGGCGTCTCCTTGTTGACAAAGCCGTGCAGCGGGGACGTTTGGCGCTCCCAGGTTTGCCAGCCCACATACGCGGCACCGGCGATGCCCAGCGTTCCGAGCCCGGCGGCCAGCCAACCCAGCCACAGAGGCATGTACCGCCGGCCGTAGACCTCGCCGGCCGCACGCCGCACCAGCGACGGCGTCACTTTCCTCGTCTCCTGAGTATAGGCACCCAGCAGGGCGCGGTCGCAGGTGACATTGATGACCCGCGGAATCCCGGCCGCGACGCGGTGCACGGCGGTCAGCGCCGCCGCGGTGAAAATCTCCTCGCCGGCCCCGGCGACCCGCAACCGGTGCCGTACATAGCCGCGCGTCTCCTCCAGAGACAGCGGCTCCAAGTGGTATCGGCCGGTGATTCGCTGCGCCAGTTGGCGCAGCTCGGTGCGGTCTAACAGCTCTCGAAGCTCCGGCTGTCCGATCAGTATGATCTGCAGCAATTTCTGCGTGGGTGTCTCCAGATTGGTCAGCAGCCGGACCTGTTCCAGCACTTCCGGCGTCAGATTCTGCGCCTCGTCCACGATCACGATGATGCGCCGGCCTTCGGCATGGGCCGCCAGCAACCGGCGATTCAACGCGTCGACCATCTGCTTGACGCTGTCTCGGTCGGAGTCCGCAATGCCGAGGCCCAGTTCCTCGCAGATCGTGAGCAGAAACTCCACCGGCGTCACGCGCGGATTCAAGATGACGGCGACATCGGCATGATGCGGAACGCGCGACAGCAAAGTCCGTACCACGGTGGTTTTACCCGTGCCGACTTCCCCTGTCAGTTGAATGAAGCCCCCGGACTCGTTGATGCCGTACAGCAGATGCGCCAGCGCTTCTGCATGGCGCTCGCTCAGGTACAGATAGCGCGGGTCCGGTGTGATCGCGAAGGGCTTTTCGTTGAGACCGAAGAAGCTTAAATACATGATGGCCTGGAATCTCGGCTCAGGCCTAAGGTCCGGAGCCGTTTCGGCTGCCGGACAACAGGCTGGCACGAGTCAGCAGTTTTTCGCCAAATCGGCCGCGGATCCCGTCGATGGCCGTGTCCAGCCGCGAGCCCGTCGCCGGGCTGCCTGCGAATAAATCACACTGCTGCACTGATTGTAGGCCGCTGACACCCACGCCCAGCAGGCGCACGGCCGCACCCGGCTGCGAGGCCAGCCATGCCTCGAGCAGAGTTCTGGCGGCCGCGGACACCACGCCGGTGTCCTGGGTCAGTGAGCCCAAACCGCGTTGGCGGCTGTAGGTCGTGAAATCGGCGCGCCGGATCTTGACGTTTACCGTGCCGGCAGCGAGCTTAAGGGCTCGCAGCCGCGACGTTGCCCGATCCGCAAGATGCAGCAACTGAGCGATGAGTTGCGGCACATCGCGTATATCCGTGGCGTAGGTCTGTTCCGCGCTAATGGACTTTTCTTCGCGATTCGGCTCGACCGGCCGGTCGTCGAGGCCGGATGCGCGTTCGCGCATGGATCGACCGTGCCTGCCGAAGGCGCGCCACAGTAGCTCGTCGCCCGCGCTGCGCAGATCGCCGAAACATCGTATGCCTGCCGCATGTGCGGCAGGCACGGTCTTGGGGCCAATCCCGAACAGTTTCTCGATCGGCAACGGATCCAGGATGTCGTGAACGTTGGCGGCATCGATGCGGCATATGCCGTCGGGCTTGTTCAGGTCGGAAGCGATTTTGGCCAGTAGCTTGTTGGGCGCGACTCCCACCGACGCGGTGAGGCCGGTCCGCTCCACGATGCGCCGCCGGATCTCGACGGCGATCGACTCCGCGCTCCCCCGCAGTCGCTGGCTGGCGGTGACGTCGAGAAAAGCCTCATCCAGGGACAAGCCTTCCACCAGCGGCGTGAATTCGTGAAATATCGCGAACACGAGTTCCGAAACCTCCTTGTAGCGCGCCATGCGCGGCGGCACGCAAATGGCCTCGGGGCAACGGCGCAGCGCCTCTCCCATGGGCATGGCCGAGCGCACGCCATGGCGCCTGACCACATAATTGGCCGCTGCGACCACGCCTCGCCTGCTGGTACCGCCGACGATCAAGGGCTTGCCCTTGAGTTCCGGGCGATCCCGCTCTTCTACGGACGCATAGAATGCGTCCATGTCGATGTGCAGTATCGCCCTGGCGTCGCTGCGCCGCATATCATTTCACGGTGATGGTGATTTGCTTCGAGTGCAGCGCCGGGTCGAAGGAGTTATGCAGATAGTCGGCAAACACAAGTTCGAGCGTGTGCTTGCCCGGCGGCAGCGTCAGTTGAGTCTCGGTTTGACCCTTGCCGAAGTGCAATATCTTGTCGGTCGCCGGCAGCGGTGCATCGAGCTTCAATTCGCTCAAGTCGGTGTCGACGAGCAGGTGATGGTGTCCCGTGTTGTCGAACTTGACTCCCGCGGGCGCGATTCCCATGCCCTTCAACCCGAAGCGCACCGTGAACGGTCCGTGCACCGTCGCCCCGTCGCGCGGCGCGATGATATACACCTCGGCGTTCGCGGCAGGCGCGGTGCGCTCCTCTGCAACGGCGAAAGTCGCCATCAAACCGATTCCCACTGCGAGAAGTAGACGATTCATGCGGGTCTCCAGAAAATGGGAAAGGTGCAAGTCTATCTTACAGCCGCTGGACGCTCGCCGCTCAGGCACCCACCCCGGCGCCCGCCGCCAGTTCGTGCGGCGCGAAGTCGTCGACCTGGATGAGATCCGACACCTTGGCGTCGTAATCTCGCAGAACCGCCGCTTCCGCCTGGTTCAATATGCCGAGATGCAGGGCCTGCGAGATTCGTCCCGGCAGGTCCAATGCCGTCACCCGGCCGGTCTTGACCCCTTCGACCCTGATTCGCTTCTCGAGGGATTCCGCCATGGTTGCCAAGCTCAAGGCCTCTTGCAGAAGGCCGAGCGGATTGTTCGACGTCTGAGTCTTGTAAATATGCCGGGTCAACCGTTCCCTGGCGGCGGTCGGATTCATGATCAGATCGACGATGTCCCGGCCCAAGCGGTCGCTCGGCGGAAAATAGGTGAGCCCGCGCGGGAATATGAGCAGCCGCATGAGCGCCGCCAGGGGGCGATTGGGGAAATTGCGCAGGAATAGGTGCAACTGTTCCTGAGCCTGGTACAGCAAACTGCGGCAGGCCCACTCGACCAGCGGCAGATCCGCGGCCTCGCGCCCTTGGTTCTCGTGATGCTTGAGCACCATGGATGCCAGGTACATGGCCGACAGGACGTCGCCCAACCGAGCCGACAAGTTCTCCTTCTTTTTCAGGTAACCGCCGAGCGCCAGCATCGCGACGTCGGTCGCCAGGGCAAAGGACGCGCTGTAGCGGTTCACGTGCTGAAAGTAGCGCTTGGTGGCGCCGACCTGCGGCACCTTGGTGAAGCGCGCGAGGGTGAACGCCATGATCAGTGAGCGCGCGGCATTGGATATGGCGAATCCGATGTGACCCATGAGCGCGTGATCGAAATCGGCCACTGCGGCCTCGTGATCGGGATTGCGCGCGGCATTCATTTCTTTCAAGACATAGGGATGGCAGCGTATGGCCCCCTGGCCGAAAATGATCAGGCTGCGGGTCAGGATATTGGCGCCCTCGACCGTGATCGCCACCGGCACTACCTGGTATCCGCGCCCCAGGTAATTTCTGGGTCCGAGACAAATGCCCTTGCCGCCATGAACGTCCATCGCATCGTTGGCGATCATGCGGCCGAATTCCGTGGCGTGATACTTCAGCATGGCTGACGGGACCGACGGCTTTTCACCGCCGTCGATCGCGCCCGCGGTGACCGAGCGCGCCGCATCGATGATGTAGGTGCGCGCCGCCATGCGCGCCAACACCTGCTGGATGCCCTCGAAGCGGCCGATGGGCATGTTGAATTGCCGGCGTATGCGTGCATAGGCGCCCGAGGCGTATACAGCGGCCTGCGCACCGCCGGTGGCATTGGAGGGCAAGGAAATACAGCGGCCCACCGACAGTTGCTCCACCAGCATGCGCCACCCCTGGCCGGCCATGGCGAAGCCGCCGATGATGGCGTCGATGGGCACGAACACATCGTGGCCTTGGATGGGGCCGTTCTGGAACGGGACGTTCAGCGGAAAATGCCGCCGCCCAATGGTCACTCCCGGAGTGTTACGCGGAACCAGTGCACAGGTGATGCCGAGATCGGCACGGTCACCCATCAGTGCGTCGGGATCGAACAAGCGAAAAGCGAGCCCGACCACGGTGGCGACCGGAGCCAAGGTGATATAGCGCTTCGAGAAATTGAGCTTGATGCCGACGATTTCCGCGCCCTGCCATACTCCCTTGCAAATGACGCCGGTATCGGGAATGGACGCCGCATCGGAGCCGGCGCGCGGGCCGGTCAGCGCGAAGCACGGTACCTCCTCGCCGCAGGCCAGCCGCGGCAGAAAATGATTCTTCTGGGCTTCGGTACCGTAATGCAGCAGCAGCTCCGCCGGCCCCAAAGAGTTTGGCACCGCAATCGTCGAGGACGCCGTCGCCGACCGTGAGGCTACCTTGATGAGTACGCAAGAATGCGCATACGCCGAGAATTCCAGACCGCCGTAGCGTTTCGGAATGATCATGGCGAAGAAGCCCTTGGACTTGATGAAGGACCATACTTCGGGGGATAGGTCGGCCCTGATGTGGGTTACGTCCCAGTCATCGATCATGGCGCACAGGTCTTCGCAGGGTCCGTCGAGAAAGGCCTGTTCGGCCGCCGTCAGCGTCGGCACTTTGGCCGACATCAGCTTGTGCCAGTCAGGGCCACCGCTGAATAATTCTCCGTCCCACCACACGGTGCCCGCGTCCAAGGCTTCGCGTTCGGTCGCCGACATGGACGGCAGCAACCTACGATAACTACGCAGGAATGGCCGGGTCACCAGGCGCAGCCGCAGGGGACGGATATTCAGTATCAGCAGGAGGGCGTAAGGAACGGAGACGATGATTTTCCACCACTGCGGCGCACTCCCCAACATCCAGTAGCAGAGGAGCAATAAGCCGAGAACGCAGGTGCTGACGCCGAGACCCGTGCGCCGATAGGCAAGAATCAGAGTGATCCCCAGGAACAACACCGCCCAGGCTAGCAACACGCCCGCGACCACACCCATGTCATTCATAGGGAAACCACATTTAGATCAGATCTTTCACGCCGTCTCGTTCTTCCAACAATTCGCGATGGGTGGCCTGCATTTTCTCGCGGCTGAAATCGCTGATGCTCAAGCCTTGCACGATGCTGTACTCGCCGTTCTTGCAGGTCACCGGATACGAATAGATCACACCCTCCGGTATTCCGTAGCTGCCATCGGATGGAACGGCCATACTGACCCAATCGCCGGCCGGCGTCCCCAGCATCCAATCGTGAATGTGATCGAGCGCGGCGGCGGCGGCGGAAGCGGCGGAAGAAGTGCCGCGCGCCTTGATGATGGCGGCGCCGCGCTGCTGCACCGTGGGAATATAGGTGTCCTTGAACCAGCCGGCGTCGACCACCGACAGCGCCGGCTTACCGTCGACCGTCGCATGATGCAGATCGGGATACTGGGTCGCCGAGTGATTTCCCCAGATGATGACTTTCTTGACGTCCGCCAGCGGCGCGCCGCTCTTTTCGGTGAGCTGCGCCAATCCGCGGTTATGGTCCAGCCGAGTCATGGCCGTAAATCGGCTGTGAGGCAGCGACGGAGCGTTGCGCTGCGCGATCAGCGAATTGGTGTTGGCCGGGTTGCCGACGACCAGCACGCGCACGTCGCGGCTGGCCACCGCATCCAGGGCCTTGCCTTGCGCCGAGAAAATCTTGGCATTTTCCAACAAGAGATCTTTGCGTTCCATGCCGGGGCCGCGTGGCCGAGCGCCGACCAGCATTGCGAAATTGCAATCCTTGAAACCCAGGTTGGCGTCATGAGTCGCCGTCACTCGATTGAGCGTCGGGAAGGCGCAGTCGTTCAATTCCATCACCACTCCCTGCACCGCCGCGCTCGCGGCCGGGATCTCCAGCAGATTCAAGTTGATCGGTTGATCGGCGCCCAGCATTTGACCCGATGCCACTCGGAATGCGAGCGCGTAGCCGATATTTCCGGCCGCGCCGGTGATGGTGACAGTGACTGGCTTTTTCATGACTAGCTCCGGGCGCAAAAACCAGGAATTTTAGCCGAATTCGCCGCTGCGGGGTGGTCTTATGGCCGAATGGCGGCCTCGCCCGTCGAATAGTCAGGGTAGGCGTTGCGGAAGCGGCGAAATTCCACGTCCGCTTCGCTGATGCGACCGGCGCGGCGCTGCGCCGCGATATCGGCAAGCCACTGCGATGCTGTGCGCGGGCGCGGTGGATCGCTGCTGTAGAGGCGTAGTCTGTGATCGACCGCAGCCGGCGAGAGATCAGCGCGCGCCGCAACGCGGATCAGGCGCGGGGCGTCGGCGGCGCGCTTGGTCTTCTGCGGGCCGAACACGATGGCGAGCACCAGCGCCATCGAGAGCAGCACACTGGCAGCGAGCGCCAGCGGCGCCAGGCAAAGTGACTTACCGGGAGTTCCACGCGGGGCGGCTAGCGCCAGCACCCGGCGGTCGAGTGCCGGCGGCGGCACCGGTACGGAGTCTTTTCTGTATTGGCGCGACAGCACGCTGTCGCCGCGCAGGAACTCGTTCAGGTCGTCAGGCAATTCCATTGATCGTGCGTCCCTCAAATGGTTCGTGCGCGAAGCGGACGCGCGGCCGGGACGTGCGCGGGAATGAGCGATTTTTTCAACTTCCGGATTGCGTAACGCAGGCGGCTCTTGGCCGTCTCCAACCCCACGTCGGTCACACGCGCGATTTCCTCGATGGTCAGTCCGGTTTCCTCGTGCAGCAGAAATGCCTCGCGCTGCTCCCGCGGCAGGGCGCCTACGGCGGCGAGCAAGGCGGATTCCTGTTCGGCGAGTTCCGCGATTCTATCGGGGCGCTGGTACTCAGGAACCTCCAGTTCCAGGGCTTGCGACTCCGCGTCCTCCGATCGAGACGTACTTCGCGACTTGAGATCGCGTCGAAAAAAGTCGATCACGCAGTTGTGAGCGATGTGAAATAAATAAGTCGCAAATTTTGCGCGGGCCTCGTAGCGGGAGCGCGTCGCGATCAAGCGCGACCAGACTTCTTGGAAAAGATCTGCGGCCGCGCCGGCATTGCGCACCTGACGCAGCAGGTAGCGATAAAGCGGACCCTTATGATGCGAGTACAACGCCGAAAAAGCGTCCGCGTCCCCATCCCGGTACCGCAGCATCAGTTTCGCGTCCTCGTCGAGCGACTCCATGGGCTCAAGCATACGCGAGCTGCTGTGGCTTAAGGTCGAGGTTGCCGCGCGCACATGCTGCATCGCAGCGCAATTCCACGTCGACAATAAATCCAAAAGTATTTGCATGTATCGGTGTTGTATGTAACTATATCACCAAGTCACCAAAACAGCTTGGTGACACAACCGGAGAAAACACATGAACACTCAGATCTCGTCAAAATTCGCGGCCCTCGCCGTCGCCCTGATGATGAACAGCCTGATCATCGGAGGAATCGCTTATTTGTTCAACAGCCCCCTGCAGGCGCATACGGCTGTCGTCGCGCTGGTTCAGATCAGCACCCCGATCTCGACCGTTGGCGCCTGAGCGGCCATTCAGCAAGGCGTTGCCTTAGACTACTGTGGTATCCGGGCAGAACACTAAATCGAGTAAGGAATGGATCCGAATTGGAATGACAACCAGCCCATCTATCGCCAGCTGCGCGATCGAATGGTCGCCCTCATTCTCGAGGGCGCGCTCAAGGAGGGTGACCCATTGCCCTCCGTTCGCGCGGTTGCCGCCGATTACCGGCTCAATCCGCTGACAGTCCTGAAAGGCTACCAGCAGTTGGTCGATGAACGTCTGGTGGAGAAGCGCCGCGGTCGAGGCATGTACGTCAGCGAAGGTGCTCAGCGGCTGTTGATGGCCGGAGAGCGCGAAAGGTTCCTCAACGAGGAATGGCCGCAGATTCTGGCGGTCATTCTTAGGCTCGGGTTCTCTGCTCGGGAATTATTCGCGCAAACACCGGCGCTCACCCACCCGGCACCGCCGCCCCGCGGCAGCGATGCCAAAGAAGAATGAGAGTCATCATGCCGCCGCTAATCGAAGCTCGCGATCTGACGAAAAAATACGGTAAACATATCGCGCTGGATCGCGCCAATTTTTCAGTGCAGTCAGGCCGCATAGTCGGGCTCATCGGGCCCAACGGAGCCGGCAAGACCAGCGCTTTGCGCGCCATCTTGGGCTTGACCGCCTACCAGGGCCAGCTTCAAGTGCTGGGCCGCGAGCCCTTTCACGAACGCGCGGCGCTCATGCACGACGCCTGTTTCATCGCCGACGTCGCGGTGCTGCCGGCGTGGTTGCGCGTCGACAACGCCATCGACTTCGTTGCCGGCGTCCATCCGCGCTTTCGCCGCGACCGGGCGAACGCATTGCTGGCTAAAACCGGGATCACCGGCAGACGCCGCATGCGCGAATTGTCCAAGGGCATGAAGACTCAGGTGCACCTGGCCTTGACCATGGCCATCGACGCGCGATTGTTGGTGCTCGATGAGCCCACTCTCGGCCTCGATATTCTGGCACGCAGTGCTTTCTACGATGCACTCGTCAATGACTACATGGATGAGACGCGCACCATACTGATCACCACTCACCAGGTGGAAGAAGTCGAGAATCTGCTCACCGACGTGCTGTTCATCGACAAGAGCCGTATCGTCCTGGACTCGT
>Ga0302320_10027907_pt1 | contig 10858 bp, 13 predicted proteins | sample Bog_T0_3_FD_202130 | JGI IMG/M metagenome (GOLD analysis project Ga0302320, IMG submission 202130) | Peat permafrost microbial communities from Stordalen Mire near Abisko, Sweden - Bog_T0_3 | ecosystem: Environmental > Terrestrial > Soil > Wetlands > Peat | place: Sweden: Abisko, Stordalen Mire... | reverse complement strand
CTCGCAATCGTGACTGCTTGTCTTCGTACGGCGGCCGCCGCATTCGTGTGCTCCGCGACCACCGGCAAGCTCTCTGGCTCACCTCTACACCGGCTAAACTGGCTCCCTTTTAAATCGGCGCTAACAAAGGCGCGTACCAAACGGAATGCGGCGACCAACGGCTACAAGAGAGGGCACTGCACGAGCGAATCTTAGCTGTCTGGATGCCCCGCCGACCAACTGCGTCGTATCCCGGCTTGTCACGGCGGCACAATAACCACTCGCAATCCGCGAACCAGCCACGGGTTCCTTCTGAGCCTTTCATGAAGATCGTCTGCCCGTGATGTATTCGGTCTGCCGCGTTCTTCTCGAAGTCGATCCCGAAATACCAAGTGACGGTCGTACCATTGAGCAAACGTCGGGGCAGCAACGCCTTGAGATTCGATCCCTGACACTTCACTTAATCGTTGCAGCTCGTACTCAGGATTGATCTCTGCTTTCCCCGATTTGCATTTAATTGTGCGGCTTTTGTAACTGCTGCCAAAGACCGAGGCGGTCGGCATTGTATTAAGGTCTAACATCCATGTGTCGTTCGCGAGTTTGGGCACATCCTTCTGGAGCTTCGTCGTTGTGACATAGAACGGGAACACGTAGAACACATTGCCGGGAGATGTCGCTAGATCAACAAGGGGTTCGTGTTGGTATCTGAGCAGGGTGTATCGATAGGGTGTGGACTCAGTTTTGCCTCGTGGAGCTTTGAATTGAAACGCGAACAGCCGATTCGCAGGATTAAGCTGGACAAAGAAATCCACGCCCTCTTGATTCTCTTCCTCTTGGGTCAAACCTCGTAAGTATGCCTTGCGCATACCGGGGCGCTTGCGCAAAAGGGGCAGCAATTCCGCTGCGAGGTTTAGCTCTAGGGACTTTTCGGAGACTTTCATCGAATAGACAATTGAACATGCATTCGGCAAAGAAGTGAACAAGAAAATCTCTAATCACCCCTAACTGAGGAAAAGATGGTCGCGTGCTCTATCGGATTGCACTTTCTCATTCAACGGTTTTCAGCGAATATAGTTGATTCCAATTCTGTCGTGTTCCAGCCTTTGATGTCCGCCCATTCGAGAATCGCCGTCATGTACCGACAGTATGCAGCGAATGTTTTTCCGCTCCAGTCCATTGGACGCTGACCCGGTGGAATGTTGATCCTGAACCCCGGCCACACGTAGGCGAGGATGACCGCATTGTCGATAGGTACTGGCGGGTCTTGCTCAAAACCCAACGCTCGACACAGAAAATGCAGCGTCTTCGAACTCATCACAGGCGTCCACGACAGCCCGTTGACCAGCAAGTCCCACGACTGCTGGATGGAAGAGGTTTTCGTAATCGACTGAGCGCACTGATCTAGGGTGTCAACGATATGTTGAAGAGCGTGGCTACGATAAATGTATTTGTTCTTGGTTCTGGTCATAGTGCCCCAGCAAATTGTCAGGGCGACTGCTTGCAGATGGTGCGACAGCTTAAATTCGCCGATGATTTGACTAGGACTGCATTCCAGACTTGTTAAAGCAAAAACGTCCCCCGGTCTCAGGCGGGTCTGAAAATCCATTGCCATAACGCTGAATCCGGGGTCTTGAGCTATCGGGCTCCCGGAGTAGATGGGCAAGGGGTATTTACGTGCTGCCGTTTTGGTCGCATTGTCAAGCTGCCAGTTCATCCGAATGCCCTCTCGTTCGCGGGCGGCACTATTGTATTCTTCTTCACCCGTTCGCATGTGTGCCTAGCACCGCCTTTCAAGAAATACTGACATCGCCAAACAATAGACAGCAGTTCATGACCTCTGTAACTTTGCGCTGGTCCCACCCTGCAAGAGAATCCCCTTGTATGACCGCTTTAATCAAGTACGACCTTGCTCGCGAAGCCATCGCGTCTGCTTACCGTGTTGACGAGGCGAAGAAAATCCGTGACAAAGCGGAAGCAGTCAGACCTTAACGCGAGATTGGCGGGCGATCTCGAAATGCAAAATATGGGCGCTGAGATAAGGATTCGAGCAGAGCGGTGGGCAGGTCAACTCCTGTCTGACATCGAGAAGAATCCGAGCATCGAACGAAACGTCGAGACTACGATTTACAATCACGTGCTGGAGCAGAAAGATGCCTACCTTAGAAGCGACCCTCAATCGGCTCGCTGTGACCTTCACGGTGCGGGACATAATGACAGGAAGTCCCGATTTGCTCTGCGGTGCCAATGATCGCGATGCAGCCAGCAAATCAACCGCCAACCCCGATTTCGATGTGATTCCCATCCAGCGCGACGGAAGGCTCATCGGCTATTTCGAGCGCGAGACCCGCAGCAGGAAACGGATTACCGCGAGCGATCTTATCAGCGACGGCACCAGTCTTCTCGATCTTGTCGATATTCTGGAAGTCCGCCCGTTTGCTTTCGTTCTGAGTCGCGAACAAATACAGGGATATGTTCATTTCTCAGATTTGAATCATCAGTTGGTTAAGCTGACCTTTCACGTAATTCTGGAAGCAATCGAGAGAATGGCATTGAATTCGATACGAGGAAGGGATGATCGTGAATCGCTAAAAAGGGACTTAGACCCAGTACGCTTCAAGCAAATTGAGGACGCATATAAACGCACCGGACAGGCAGCCCGCAGTCTTGTCAGTTACCTGAATCTCTCAGATATCCTCCGGCTGGCTGACAGAGCAGGCACGATCCACATCGCGGACAGCGTCATTAAAGCAATGAAGAACGTGCGAGACGGAGCGGCTCACGTGTCGGAAAACCTCGTCTCCAACTACGATGATGTCTCGAAGTTGGGTCGCGTTAAAAGGGAGTGCCTTACGGTACTTGGCTCATCCTAAGCACGAATCACTGCCGCACTGCGTTTTGCTATTGCACCCTCCTCCTTTCGAGCAAGCATGATAAACCCCGTACTCTCACTACGAATACCAATCGGAATGTGGCGACCGACCAAACCCGTCGTTACCTCGCACGGCACTTGCACTCGGCCCAAGAGTGCTCGACAATTCCATTTGTATGACGTTCGAACTCGTCCGCTACGACGCCGCTCGAAAAGCGATTGCTGCCGCCCATCGCGTGGATGAAGTGAAGCATATCCGCGACAAAGCAGAAGCGGTCCGCGTGTACGCGAAGCAAGCTGGCGACTACGAATTGCAGAACAAAGCAGCCGAGATCAGGATTCTTGCCGAACGTCGGGCGGGCGAATTGCTGGCTGACATGTCGAAGAACCCCGGAACGCGGGGCGAGGGGCGACCACGCAAGGATGGCACCAAAATTAGGCGGTCGAGCAGCGCGACTACCTATCCACCAAAGCTGGACGACATCGGCATCACAAAAGATCAATCATCGAAATGGCAACGGCTGGCAAAGTTGATCGACGACGCCACGTTCGAACGGGCTTTGACTCGGGCAAAGGAACGGAATGGCGAACTGACAACGGCTGCACTGCTGCGCGAGATCAAGGAGATCATGCAGCCAACGGGCGGCGTCGTGGAGCCGGACATCAATGTGGTTGCGGCAGAACTAATACGGGACGTGGAGTCTGACACCAGAAGAGAAAAATTGAAGACGGTTGTCCAGTTGCGGAATCGCTTGAATCCCACCATCAGGAAGAATCTGATTTCTGCGTTGAAAAACGCAGCGAGGGACGCGGCCAATGTTGAGGCGCAACTCTCCAAAGATTTTCACGAATTCCCCACGAACGGGAAGTGCCATCAGCGTGTGATCCGTGAGCACATGGCAAAACAGCCCGAGCCTCAACTAAAGGAGAAAAGGGCACTGGCGGCTAATTTCACAAACGCGGTCGTGCGTGCGATCACCTATGCCGAAGCGAAGAACCTGATCCTCGCTAACGAGTGGCTGGGGAACATGGGGACCACCGAATTCACCTACGGGCTTTTCTTTGGTAATTATCTCGGTGGTGCGGTTTGCTTTGGCAGTACAGCGGGAACGAATACGAAGAACTCGGTCTGCGGTGCAGAACACGCCGACAAGGTTCTAACTTTGTCTCGCGGAGCTTGTGTGCACTGGGCGCATCCCCATTCTGCGAGTTTCTTGATTAACGCAGCGTGCAGAGAGATGACCAAAAAAGGTTATTTTATCTTCGTGGCGTACAGCGATCCAGCGGCGAATGAGGTCGGCACCGTGTACCAAGCGTCAAACTGGCTCTACTGTGGAACGACCAACCCCACGGAGAAGTACAGAACACCAGAGGGCAAAGTCTGGGATGCCCGCAACGTGCAGCACTTGACACGCGAATGGGAAGGCGGTGAGGTGATTTACGCACGCACCCGCGCTCACCAGAAGCAACTGCTTTTAGAAGAAGGCTGCGAGTTTTTCAAGGACGGCGGGCGAAAATTTCGCTACGTTGGAATCTACGGCGACAGACGCCTCAAACGCATCTTGCGGAATGCTTTGCGATGGTCTGTGCTTCCGTATCCCAAGCGAAAGCAGGTTTGCGACACTACGTCAGAAGCGACTGCTGCTGCATCTGCACCCGTTGTGAGCTTCGAAGATGCCTCGCGCTTCATTGACCTTGAGCACTACAGCGCCGAAGCTGCCCGTTAATGGACCCTGCGACTAAGCCTAACGTTAACCTCAGCCCGCTCTACTGCACAGCTTCGCTATGCTTGCTGACGATCTGCTCCATTCTTAGCCGCATGTTGTTGCGGAGTGTTTTGTCTCCGTTGCGGACTTTGGTGAGCCACTCATCCAACTCACGAGTTACCGCCTTATGGAATGCATTTCGGTTAAGGGAGACCTTCTTGCCGTCTTTAGTGAGAATCGGCCCATCAGCGTCACCCACCCGAATGATCCATCGCCTTCTAGTTTCGGCATCGTGAATGATGCCGTTTCGCACGTTTTCGCGAAACAGCCGAGCCTCTTCGCTCGTAAAGTGTAGGCAGCCCTCTGTGAGTTTTCCTGTCAGAAAGGAGTCTGGACCTTTGCTAGGTTGCCCTGTCATGAACCCGACCATTGTCTCTATCAGAAGACAGTCCAGAGCAATCACAGCAAACCCCGAGAACTTCTGATTCACCATTGAGCCAATCCATCGAACGAAACGACCTTTTATCCGGTCCTCCACAATGTCGGCGGCTTTCGACCAATCCTCGGCATGGATTGAATCAAGCCGCAATTCCTTCCACTTCGATGCTCTGTACTTTGGCGAAACCCAGAAATCGTCGTCGAAGCTAGAATACCGCTTGGTCAATTGTTCCATGCGTTGACTCCCTCAGTTACCCTGTCCAGCAAGTGCGGTTCGGTGAGAGTCGATCTTGAAACGCTTTCCACCAAGCACTGGAAAGAGTTCATAAAAGAACAACACCTCTTCCGATTGCCAACTGGGTGTGATGACAAGCCATATCTCGTCAACCTGCTTCAACTCGGGGAATTCAGGACCGAGTTCGTCTATGGCTACGCGAGCGTTGAAGTAGCCGTGTGCGAAGTCTGCCTTCTCCAACAGCAGAACGCGACGGTCGGCCATTGTTGCAACTAGCTTTGGCAGCTTGCGACGAAGTGCTCTACGAACAACGCTCCTCAGAGAATCGGCTGGCAAAATACGCGAAACCCACACATGGTCCGCTTCTCCAGCGCCGTGAGCCGTGACTGTAAGCATCACCTCCAGAGGAAACGTCAGCCCCGCGATAGATTCCGACAACTGCCCCTCGGCAAAAAACGGAACCTTTCTTGAAATGTGCTCGCGAACGCGGTCGGCTACTCCTTCCCATTTCACTCCCGTTGGAATCGCTCCGACCCTTACGTACACGTCCACGTTGTAGCCGGGCTTCATCAGGTCGCAGCATCCTTCGAGTGTCCCAAATACTTTAAGAAAGCGGTCGCTGTCGATCCGTTCTCCTTCAAACGGTTCGATTAGCGTGTGCTCAAAAGCAATCGTCACACCAACATCGTTTGCTGCCACTGCTTCCACCGCTTGATTGTTTCGGTCTTCCTCGTCGGGCCAACGGACAACCTTGAATGTGGTGCCCCCGTCGCGGTTGTAGGCCGACAGGAAATCTACAACTAGCTGCTGGTCACGCTTCATGATCCATCGATTGTCGCACCGAACGCCGCTGCTGGAACAAACCTCTGGAGGCCTCCCGGCAGAAACCAAAATGAAACGTCCTCCTCCACAATCATTGTCGATTTCCGAACCCTCGATTTTCCCATCAACACTGCAATTTTCGATAGCTTCTGCCTAAAAGTCTGACCACGAAATTCGAAAAACTCTAATTTCACTCCCTTGATATAGATGGTCGGCGGACTCGAAACGCGGGGGGTTAATCATGGCAGCAGTACACCCAATCGAAGTGTTGGAAAAGAGGCTTCGCTTTCTGTTGGAAGCGTATGAGTCGGACCTTGGGGACGCAGTTGATCGCGTGACCGAGGAGCATTCGGGGAAGATCGAGCGGCTGATCGAGATGTTCGGCCCAGAAGAACTCGAAATCAACCTCAAGTATTACCCGATCACCGTCCTACCAAGAAACTTGCACGAGGCGTTCGGTCCTGTCTCAGCCCTCAGGCTGGACGAGGAGTAGGGATCGTGGCAACCAAGGGCTTGAAGGAAACGCTAAAAGCGGCACGCAAGGACGCCAGCCGACAGGTTCTCGCCCAGATCGCGGCAGTGATCGAATCCCGCTCGGACCTGAGCTACAAGCAGATTGCCGAGCACTTCGGCTGCGGCACGGGGCTGGTCTGCCAAGCGGCAAAGGAGGCCGGGCTGAAGCGTCCCCGTGGGAGCGGATCGCCAGCGTTCAAAAAGCTACTGAAGTAGGGCAACGCGGTGCATTAGGGAAAAAATAGGGTCTGAGACTCCACTAAATATCAGTATCTCTTATAGAGACGCATTGTCCCGACGGAGTCATGCCCAGAGGGTTGGTTTCAGGGGAGGGTCATTTTTTTCGTCCCCCTCCCCGCCTTTTTCCAAAAGGCAAGTTAGGACGAAAAAAGGCAAACACAATAGGACGAAAAGATGACACATAAACCCAAGTACATGTGCTGGTACGAGGAAGAATTCTGGGCTGACCGTTACGTTAGCCAGATGCCCCGTCCAGCACGCCATTTCCATCGAGCACTACTACAGGCCGCATTGTTCTGCCCCACACGTCCCTACCTTCCAACGGATGACACTGAGCTTGCCCTCTATGCTGATGCTGATCCGCAGGACTGGCAAACGCACAAAGCAGCCGTCTTGCACAACTTCGCCAAGGTTACGATTGAGGGCGTCGAGGCTTGGAGCCACAATCGCCTGCTGGAACAGTGGGAGAAAATCCAGAAGGAATACAGCCAATGGTCGGAGATGGGCAAGAAGTCTGGCGAGTCCCGCAAACCTAAAGCCGAACCGCCGAACCACGGTTCAACCGCCGTTCAACCAGAGTTGAACAACAGTGGAAGTGGATTTGGAAGTGGAACTGGAAATGGATTTGGATTGAAGAACAGCGACACAACGACTGTCATTGATCGCAATGATGTCGTGTCGAAACAATCAGGTTCTAAATCCAGTTCAAAACCCAAAACCCCAAAGCCAGTGGCGGAGACCACTGACTGCAACGACAGGCAGACTCACGGTCTGGACGAAGCTGAGAAGCTGGTTGAGATTCTTCACACCATGCTGTCACAACGTGCTGAGGTCAGAATCCCAGCGAACTACGCTGGACTCTGGCTGCCAGATTTTGAAGCTGTCCTTGAACGCTACAAATTTGAGGATGTCAGGTTAGCCGTCCTTTACTCCCAGCTTCCCAAGAACCAGAAGTATTACGTTAGAGCCAAGGGTATCTGTGACAGTGTGGACTCTCTGATTGAACAGGTTCTCAAGCCTGCCAACCAAAAAGCCTGTGAGCTTCTCTGGAAGCAAGCTGTAGGTGGGAAGCTTCCGCCCCCCAGTTCCGCAGTACCCCCCAAGACCATCGCTGAGCGTTTGAGGGGTAATTGCTGCCAAGAGTGTCCCGACGGTGTACCCGCCCATGCACCGGGCGAATGCCCCGATCCCGACGAATTGCAGTCATTCGAGGCCGAGGAGGATTTAGACTAATGAAAAAGAAACGTGCCGCCGCCAAGAAGCTCGTCTCCCCTGCAAGGTCAGCGGCAGCTAAAGGCGCTCGACACGCTGTTCGACGAGTGTGATCCGAAGGTGCCCGTACAAGCCGGTCGTCCCGAATGTCGATGACGGCTTCCAATTCGAGGTTGTCCGGGGCACCACAGCCCACCACGCAATCTCTTTACTTTTTCTCAAACTTGGGCTCCCGCAGAGGGTGGGAGAAACCAGCCTGTAATTACCATTTCTCCCCTATGGCTCTTAGCTCGCAGGAGGGTCTCATATTCCGTGGTTCCGTCCGCGTTCTCATGCCACAGACAGCCGCGTTCGACCATTCCAGCATGGGGGTCACAGAATCCATGACCCGCATAGTAATGAGTGGCGGGGTTATCACAGGCAATGGGGACGCCGTTCGTTGTCCCAATGGGGTAGTCGCAGCGGATCATAAGTCCTTTGGCGAACAGGCCGGACTTCTCCATCTGTTGGTGGTCGTACTCCACCAGCCAACGGTGACGGACGGTGTAGGGTTCGAGCATCTTTTTCTCACTAATCAAGCTGCCCCTGACACTCCCACCTTGTGCCCACGGAGAGTCTGTATCGGGTTCGATGGATACTAAAACCTTCTTGAATGTCCAACTCCCATCCCGCTGCTTTTCAGCAATGACTTTTGGCTTCGCGGTTGGGTTGGGCTTCGGTAGTGCACTCGGCACGAGCGTTTTCTTCATGACTGCCTCCTGTAAAGGAACAGACCGACCAGAAGGCGATTTTGGTTAGAAAACGCCGCTGGTTACGGACTGATCTCTAGTAACTGCCTTTTGTTTGAAGAGCGTGCGGTGTCCACGGGCACCTACCCTCGGCTGAGGGCCGCTTGAGATGAGGCAGGGGAAACTTGCCTTACTATGTCCCCGCTACTAACTATTAAGTTAACACATGTCAAAAGCCTCGTCAATAGGCTTGTTTGGGGCGATGGTAAGACTCGACAACATATCCGCCCTCCATCGGTCTGATGCCGTAACTCCACGGCTGACCCCACCTTTTTCGCGAAAAAACGCGAAAATTAGCAGCCAAGTTCTCTGGAATTTGGGTAGTAAATAGTAGCGGGCTTCGGAGTTCGGCTCGCGTACAGGGTTTCCGTCGCCTCAGATTTTCTCGGTTTACTTGGCTTTGCGAATCTACGGGTTATGACTGAAATGGCAAAACTGACCGTGGTCTCGAAGGACAGCTTCATTGGAACAATGCCTCCACATTTGCGGTTCGACACCCACCCGAAGCGTGGGTGTTCTCTTTCCCGCTACCGTTCCTTTGGCAGTGTACGGGGAGGCCTGTTTGCCGCAGGCTCCGATCTGGTTCGGCGGATCGCAACCCAAGCTGTTGCAATTCCCCACCAGTGATATTAAGGTCGTTTCCGCGATACCAGTGAAGCGGAGAGGAAAGAGCATGTCCCGCAGAACTGGTCAGAGTGGTCATGTCGAACCGAGTGGTAAGTGGTGGGTTGTGCGTTGGTGGATGGATGTATTGGGACAGGAAAAGAGAAAGCTCGTGCGAGCGAGAATCTGCCCGATCTCAGGTCAAGGCAGCCTGTCCAAGTCGGCAAGGGAACGCCGTGCCAGTGAAATTATCACGGCGAGCGGAGCCGACACTGTGGAGTATTTCAGTCAGGTCGTGAAACAGAGCCACGGTGTCACGTTCCGTGAACAAGCGAAGTGGTGGATCAACCACGTGAAGGAGAGGAGACGGAAGCCTATTGCCGTTTCGACTCTGAAAACATGGGAGGGATGCATTGACAACTGGCTCAACCCCAATATCGGAGACTTGCCCTTGTCCGAAATCAACAATGCGGTTTTGAAGACCGTCATTGCCAAAATGTCGGAAGGAGGTTTGTCCCCAAAAACTATCACCGATAATTACGCTCCCGTTGTGAAGATGGTTGTGGCTTCCGCCGTCGATGAACAAGGCGAAGAAATCTATCCTCGAAAGTGGAACGCCGAGTTCATCGACCTGCCTGTGGTCGAGAAGGAAAAACAGAACACGCCATCCTTCTCCTCCGAAGTAATGGCCGGTTTAGCTCGGTGGAAGAAAAAGCGTGAGCGGATGAGTTTCGTTCTGTGTGGTGCTGGCGGTTTTCGAGTTGGAGAGGTACTTGGCATCGAGATTGACAAGCACATCTCTCCAGACTTCTTGACCATCTCCGTCAAACAGAAAGTTCATCACGGCAGGGTCGAACAACGGCTCAAAACAGCGAACGGCATTCGTCAGGTTGACCTTCACCCAGCGATTGCCGCTCTCCTCAAGGAGTTCGTCGGCGACCGAAAGTCGGGCTTTGTATTCTGCACACGGAAAGGAAAGCCCCTGTCAGCAACGAACATCATCCGTCGCCATCTGCACAAGGCTCTCAAGGAACTCAACTACATCAACCCGCACACTGGAACACACAAGGCGGGAAACCATGCGTTCCGTCGCTTTCGGAACACGTACTTGCGGAACAAGACCCAGTGCCCAGACGGGCTTCGTAATTACTGGATGGGACATGCTGGAAAGGACATGAGCGATCTCTACGACAAGATCAAAGAGGACGTTCAGTTTCGCAGGGAATGGGCAGAGCGGAGTGGTTTCGGTTTCGAATTGCCCTCAGTTGTACCGAATGTACCGAAATGCACTGAAGAAACCGCTATGCAAAAGGCGGCGTAAACAATTGAAAGAGCGAGAGAAAGATTGGTCGGGGAGAGAGGATTTGAACCTCCGACCCCCTGGTCCCGAACCAGGTGCTCTACCAGGCTGAGCCACTCCCCGACCGATGGTTGACTGCGGCTGCCAGGGAAG
>Ga0302320_10027906_pt1 | contig 10858 bp, 9 predicted proteins | sample Bog_T0_3_FD_202130 | JGI IMG/M metagenome (GOLD analysis project Ga0302320, IMG submission 202130) | Peat permafrost microbial communities from Stordalen Mire near Abisko, Sweden - Bog_T0_3 | ecosystem: Environmental > Terrestrial > Soil > Wetlands > Peat | place: Sweden: Abisko, Stordalen Mire... | reverse complement strand
GCGCACCGCGGCGATCACCGGCGCCTGGGTGGCGCTGCATGATTGCCTCAAATGGATGCGCGGGCGCTCGATGATCAAGGACATGCCGCTCAAGGACCATGTCGCCGCGGTCTCCTGCGGCATCTACAAGGAAACCCCGGTGCTGGATCTCGACTACCTTGAGGATAGCTCGGCCCAGACCGACGCCAATTTCGTCATCACCGGCTCGGGCGGCTTGGTCGAAGTGCAGGCGACCGCTGAAGGCGCTGTGTTTTCGGAAGCCGAACTCGGCGCCTTGCTGGCGCTGGCGCGGGGGGGCGTCAGCCATCTCGTCGGTTTGCAGAAGCTGGCGATCGCGGAATGACGCGGCTCACGGGCGAAAAGCTGGTCATCGCCACCCATAACGCGGGCAAATTGCGCGAAATGCGCGAATTGCTGGCGCCTTATGGCGTCGAGGCGGTGTCGGCCGGCGAACTCGGCTTGGCCGAACCGGAGGAGACCGGCGCGGATTTCATCGCCAACGCCCTGATCAAGGCGCGGGCGGCGGCGCTGGGCTCCGGCCTGCCGGCGCTCGCCGACGATTCGGGCTTGTGCTGCGATGCGCTCGATGGCGCGCCGGGCATTTATTCGGCGCGCTGGGCGGGCGAGTCGAAAGATTTCGCCGCCGCCATGACGCGGATCAAAAGCGAGATCGGCGCCGGCGCGCGCCGCGCTCATTTTGTCTCGGCGCTGGCCGTGGCGTGGCCGAACGGCGAGTCGCGCACCTTCGAGGGCAAGGTTTTCGGCGACCTGACCTTTCCGACCCGTGGCGCGCAGGGGTTTGGTTACGATCCCTGTTTCACGCCCGATGGGCATGACCGCACCTTTGGCGAAATGAGCGCCGAAGAAAAGCACGGCATCCCCGCCGACGGCTCGCAGGCCCTGTCTCACCGCGCGCGGGCGTTCCAGATGCTGGCGGCGGCGCTGCTGCAGCAGGATTGACGCACTCCGGCGCGAAAACAGCCGGAATACGACTGATTTTCGCGCGTTTTCCACGGATTATTGCGCGAGGATGCGGCGCGTCAGCGATACCGCCGCTGTTCGGACTTGTTGTCCGCCTTGCGCCCTTTGCGCGCCGCATAGCGGGCGTCGCGTTCGGCTCTCTTTTCGATTTCAAGCAGGGCTTTGGCCTCAACCGCGGCTTCCGCCTCAAGCTTGAGTCGCTCAGCTTCGACGATGCTTTCCGCCGCTCGCGCCTCTTCGTCGGCTTTCAAACGAGCCTGTAGCGCCGCATGTTTTTCGGCCTGCTGACGGGCCTTTTCAGCCGCCTCGGCGCGCAAACGGGCGTCGCGTTCGGCGGCCCGCGCCTCGCGCGCCGCGACGATTTCCCGGCGCTGCGCCTCGCGCTCGATAACGGCGGGGTCGTCGGTGGCGGGTCGCGCCTTGAATTTTTCCAGCAGGGCTTTTTTGGCCTCAGCCGTGGATTTCTGTCTGTCCTGAAAGCTCGCGCCTTTAAAAACTGGCATTCTTGTCCTGTTCTGATGGAGATATCGAATATGAGGTGTAGGCCTTGCGGGGAGGGGACGTCAAATTTTTCCGCATCCTAGACCTTCAGAAGTCGCTTCGGTCCGGCAACGGGCGGCCCTTGCAAGCCGCAAGAGGCTTCCGCTCCAAGAACGGGCGGCCGTTGCGGGCCGCCCGTCACGCTTTATTGGCCTGTGCCTTTGGACGCGGCCTCAGCCTGTTCCATTTTCCTAGCCATTTCCGCCTTGATGGCGTCGAGATTGAAGCTCGCGCCGCGCTGCATCGGCGGGTAGTCCAGGAAGGTCTGGAGTTCCTTGCCCATCAGCTGCTGGACGAACACGAAGCGCCAGAACTGGTACTTGAACCAGTCGAAATATTGCTGCGCGCCATCCTTCGTTCCGTTGTTCGGCCAGCCGGTGCGCTCGAACGGGTCGAGGCGCAGGTTGGTGATATAGGGAATGTCCGGGTGGGTCTTCTGGCCCAACCAGCCATCGGGCTGGTCGATGAACCGGAACTTGTAATCGTCGATGCGCACCGCGCCGATGGTGCTTTCGCCGAGATAATAGATTTCGTGGCGCGCGGATGGTCCCTTGCCGGTGATGGCCGCCAGCTGGTTGTAGCCGTCCAGATGGTTCTTGTAGGTGCGGTCGCCGATGGTCTTGCCCTTCAGCAATTCGTCGGTGATGTTCGGATTGCCCGCGATGGCGGAAAAGGTCGGCAGCCAGTCCATTCCGGAAAAGATGCCGTTCTGCACCGAATCGGCCGGCACATGGCCGGGCCAGCGCAGAATCGCGGGAACGCGGAAGCCGCCTTCCAGCACGGTGCCCTTGGACTGGTTAAAAGGCGTCTGGCCGCCATCAGGCCAGGTGAAGAGTTCCGTGCCATTGTCGGTGGTGAAAACGACGATGGTGTTGTCGTCCTCGCCCATGTCCTTGATCTTCTTCATCACCAGCCCGATGTCGTCGTCGAGCTGGGCCATGCCGGCTTCTTCTTCCGACCAGCCGTTGTCCGAATTGCGCATCGCCTCATATTTCGGCGAAAGATGCGTGACGATATGCATGCGCGTCGGGTTGAGCCAGACAAAGAAGGGCTTATTGGCCTTTTGCGCCTTGTCCATGAAGTTGATGGCGAGATCGCGAATCTCGTCGTCCACCGTTTCCATGCGCTTGGGATAGAGCGGACCGGCGTCCTCGATCTTTTGCTTGCCGATCTTGCCCCAGCGCGGCTGTTCCGTTGGGTCGTCGACGTCGGTGGCCCAAGTATGCAACATATTGCGCGGGCCGACGACGTTCAAAAGGTTTTGCGGATAATTGGGATGCGCCGGGTCTTCCATCGCATCGAGGTGATAGAGGTAGCCGAAGAATTCATCGAATCCGTGGACGGTCGGCAGGAATTCGTTCAGATCGCCAAGATGGTTCTTGCCAAACTGGCCAGTGGCGTAGCCCTGCGACTTCAGCACCGTGGCGATGGTGATCGCCTCGGCGGGAATGCCGATCTTGGCGCCGGCCTGGCCGACCGTGGTCATGCCGGTGCGGATCGGCAACATGCCCGTGATGAAATTGGCGCGGCCCGCCGTACAGCTGGCCTCGGCGTAATAGTCGGTGAACAACATGCCTTGCTTGGCGATCGCGTCCAGGTTGGGCGTCCGGCCCGCCATCATGCCGCGATGGTAGGCCCCGATATTCCACATGCCGATGTCGTCGCCCATGATGACAACGATATTCGGCTGCTTGTCGGCCGCGGCCGCGCCCGATGGCGCCGCGAGCCCGAGAGCCATCGCCCCCGTCGTCGCCAATATGCTGAATATTCTGTGTAATTTCATTGTTGGGTCCTCCCCGGCACTGATGCCGCTGGCGCAGCCTGGCGGTTGAGCGCATCACCATTATGACAGATGTTGAAAGCAACGCCCCCGCCCGCGACGCCTTAATCGCGGCTATCGCGCAAAATTGATCGCGCACGGCCAAGCTATGCGAATTCGTCGAGACAAGCTAGTACGTCGCCTGTGAGCGAAATGCGCCCGCGCGTTAACCGCCCTGCAAACAAGATGAAGATTTCGTTAAGCGCCGCGTGACGGAAAATTCCAGAAGTGGCATAAGACGACATGGCCAGCATCGCCCCCAAAATTCCCGACCCCGGCTTTGGCGTTTACGTCCATTGGCCGTTCTGCCTGTCGAAATGTCCTTATTGCGACTTCAACAGTCACGTCCGTCGTGGCGGCGTCGATGAGCCGCGCTTTCTCGCCGCTATTCAGGCGGAACTCAAGCATCGCGCCGCGCTGACGCCGGGCCGGACCGTGCGCTCGATTTTTTTTGGCGGCGGCACGCCCTCGCTGATGGCCCCGGAAACCGTTGCGGCGATCATCGAGACGGTCGGCAAGCTGTGGAAGCTCGACCCCAACGCCGAAATCACGCTCGAAGCCAATCCCACCAGCGTCGAGGCCACGCGCTTCAAGGGCTACCGCGCTGCGGGCGTAAATCGCGCCTCGCTCGGCGTGCAAGCGATGAATGACTTGGATTTGAAGGCGCTTGGCCGCCTGCATACGGCGCAGGAGGCGTTTCGCGCTCTCGACATCGCCGCCGCAACTTTTGACCGGACCTCATTCGATCTCATCTACGCCCGTCCCGGCCAGTCGCCGGAAGCCTGGGCGCGGGAACTGACCGAGGCGCTGGCCCGCGCTCCTGAACATCTGTCGCTCTATCAGTTGACCATCGAGCCCGACACCATGTTCGAGCAGCTTTTTCGCGCTGGAAAGCTGAAAACACCCGACGTGGACACGGCGCGCGCCCTATGGGACGTGACTCAGGAATTGACCGAAAAGGCCGGGATGCCGGCCTATGAAATCTCCAATCACGCCCGCCCCGGTGGCGAAAGCCGCCATAACCTCATCTACTGGCGCTATGGCGAATATGTCGGCGTCGGTCCCGGCGCGCATGGGCGCATCATCACGCCGAAAGGTCGTCGCGCCCAGGCGACCGAGCCCCATCCGGAAATGTGGCTGACCGTGGTCGAGGCCGATGGTTTTGGCTTGGTCGAGGACGAGGCGCTGTCCACCGAGGCGCAGGGTGACGAATTCTTGCTGATGGGCCTTAGGCTCAGCGAGGGCATAGACCCCGCCCGCTTTCAGGCTTTGACCGGAAAACGCTTCGAGGTCTCGCGCGTCGCCGATCTCATCGCCCACGGCATGGTGGAATATACCCGCGAGGGCCGCATTCGCGTGACCTCGGAAGGTTTCCCCGTTCTTGATGCGGTGGTGGCCGATCTGGCGGCTTAAATCAGGCCGTTGCGTCCGCCGCTTTGAGGAGGGCGTCGCGCGCCTCCGTCAGGCGGATGTAAATTTCGTCGCTGCCGCCCGCGTCGGGATGCGAGGTCTTGGCCAATTGGCGAAAGGCCGCATTGATTTGCGCCGCTGTGAGCGCGCCTTCGTCCGGCAGGTTCAAGATCTCGCGATGGCGGTTTTCGTCGGCGCCGTCCAAAAATTCCATTGACAGGGCGCGGCGCTTTTTCCGGGCTTCCGAACGCAATTCGACCTGATCTTCCTTCCATTTCCGGCGCGACATCACATGGCAGGCGCCGAAGGCGATGATGCCCAGATTTTCGAGTTCGTCGAGGCTGAACGGGCCAACAACGTCATAGGGCGCGGCCAGCCAGGCGCTGCGGCCGGCTTCGCCATGCTCAATCCGGCCAATCGTGACCATGTCGAGGATGCCTATCGAGCCGTTCCAGACGACCCATTCGTCCAAGTTGATCATGCCGCGCGCTTTCGTGCCGATGTCCGCCGTTCCGGCGCCTTTTGTCGAAAAGACGCCCTAATGGCCGGGTCGGCCGCGGGCCATGCAGAATCAAAGCCAGCTTATTTCTTGACGAGCGGACACTCGCTCTGCGAGAGCGGGCGGAAGGCTTCTTCCGCCGGAATAATCGCGATCAACTTGTAATAATCCCACGGACCCTTTGATTCACTCGGTTTTTTCACCTCAAAGAGATAAGCCGGATGGATCTTTCTGCCATCGGCGCGGATAGTGCCCTTGCCAAAAATCGCATCGTCGGTCGGAATTTCCTTCATCCTGGCGACAACCGCAGCGCCATCGTGCGGATTGCCGCCAAGCGCGACCAGCGTCTTGAGGTAGTGGAGCACGGCTGAATAATCGCCAGCCTGCGTCATGGTCGGCATCGCGTTGCCTGGCGAACGCGCGGCGAAACGCTTGCTGAACGCGCGCGTGCCGTCGTTGAGATCCCAATAAAAGCTCTCGGTCAATTTCAGCCCATGGGCGGCCTGGAGTCCGAGCGCGTGAACATCGGAGATGAATAGCAGCAGCGCGGCGAGTTGCTGCCCATTCTGGACAATGCCGAATTCGGACGCCTGTTTGACAGCATTGATGGTGTCGCCGCCCGCGTTGGCAAGCCCGATGATCTTGGCCTTCGACGCTTGCGCCTGAAGCAGATAGGACGAAAAATCCGCCGAATTGAGCGGATGGCGGACGTCCCCCAAAACCCTGCCGCCATTTTTTGTCACGACCGCGCTGGTTTCCGCTTCCAGCGTGGCGCCGAAGGTGTAATCCGCCGCGATGAAGAACCAGGTGTCGCCGCCGCCCTGGGTTATGGCCTTGCCGGCGCCATTGGCGAGTTCGTAGGCGTCGTAAGTCCAATGGATAGTATTGGGCGTGCAGGCTTTTCCGGTCAAAGCGGAGGTCGCGGCGCCTGAATTGAGGTGGATGCGGTTTTTCTCAGCCACGATCGTATTGACCGCCAGCGCAACGCCGGAACTGTTGAGATCGGTATAGACGTCGACATTGTCGAGATCCGCCCACCGGCGCGCCAGCGAGGCGGCGACATCGGGCTTGTTCTGGTGGTCCGCGCTAATGACGTCGATCGTCCAGCCTTTTTCGCGCAGCCCGGAATCCTCGACCGCCATATTGACCGCGACAGCGGAGCCGGGGCCGCCAATGGCCGAATAGGGGCCGGTCATATCGGTCATGACGCCGATCTTGACGCTCTTGTCCTGAGCGGTGGCGGAAAGTGTCCAAACGGAGGCGGAAATCAGCACGCCGATGGCGCAAGACAATTTCGAGAGTGGCATCGCCATCTCCTTTTGCCGCCTAGCGGCTGTCCAAAGGAAGCAATTTCCAGTCAATCGAGATTGAACGCCGCAACGCCTCAGTTAGTTGCCTCGCTCACGTCGCCGAAATCCCATGCCGGCGCGGCGTGGTCGCTGACGAGCGCCAACGCGGGCCACCCTAGGTGCGAAGCCTGTAGCCGGTCTTGAAAATCCACATCACTATGCCGACGCAAACCAGCAACATGGTCAGGGTCATGCCAAAACTGATCCCCGGGCCAAGGGCCGCGATGCCGAAAAAGGTCCAGCGAAAGCCGTCGACCAGATAGACGATGGGGTTGAACAGCGCGACATTGCGCCAGAAGGGCGGCAGCATGTCGATGGAATAGAAAGTGCCGCCAAGAAAGGTCAGCGGCGAGATGATCATCATCGGCACGATCTGTAATTTTTCAAACCCATCGGCCCACAGGCCGAGGATGAAGCCGAACAGGGCGAAGGTCACGGAAATCAGAGCCAGAAAGCCCAGAGCCCACAGCGGATGCGCCAGCTCTATCGTGACGAAGAGCCGCGCCGTAAAGAAAATGATCAGGCCGAGGACAATGGATTTAGTCGCCGCCGCGCCGACGAAGCCGACAATCACTTCCAGCGCCGAGACCGGCGCCGAGAGCAGTTCGTAGATCGTTCCGGTGAAGCGCGGCAGGTAAATGCCGAAAGAGGCGTTGGAAACGCTCTCGGTCAGCACAGTGAGCAGGATCAGGCCCGGCACGATGAAGGCCGCATAGGGGATGCCGTCGATGGCTTGCATGCGCGAGCCGATGGCCGAGCCGAACACCACGAAATAGAGCGCGGTGGACAGCACCGGCGAGGCGATGCTCTGGAACAGGGTCCGCCAGGTGCGACCCATTTCGAACATGAAAATGGCGCGGACGCCCAAAAGATTCATCGATTGGTTCATCGGCTTTTCCCAACCAGATCAATAAAGATATCCTCCAGCGAGGAACGGTCGGTATTCACGGAGCGGAAATCGATATTTCGCGCGGTGAGATTTTTGAGCAGATCGGCAAGGCCGCTGTCATGGTCGTAACTCAAATCGTCTTGGCCATTCTGGGTGAAGGAGAGCGACAGGCCATCGTCCGACAGCAACAACGGCTTGTCGAACAGGTCCGGCGGCAGGGCGTCGAGCTTTTGCTTGAGGCCTACGGTGACTTTGGTCTGGCCGAGCCGCCGCATCAGGGCGTGTTTCTCCTCGACGACGATCAACTCGCCCTTGTCGATCACCCCGATCCGGTCGGCCATGTCCTCGGCCTCCTCGATATAATGGGTGGTGAGGATGATGGTGACGCCCTTTTCGCGCAACTGGCGCACCATTTCCCACATATCACGGCGCAATTCGACATCGACGCCGGCGGTCGGCTCATCGAGGAACAGGATATCCGGCTCATGCGCCAGCGCCTTGGCGATCAGCACACGGCGTTTCATGCCGCCCGACAACTCGCGGATGTTGGAGTCTTTCTTGTCCCACAGCGACAGGTCGCGCAGCACCCGCTCGAGATGGGCTGAATTGGCGCGCTTGCCGAACAGCCCGCGCGAAAAGGAGACGGTCTGCCAGACCGTCTCGAACATATTCACCGCCAGTTCCTGCGGCACCAGACCGATTTTTTTCCGCGCGGCCCGGTAATGCGTTGCGATATCGGCGCCGTCGACCAGCACCGCGCCGCTGGTGGGGCGCACCAAACCGCAGACAATGCCGATCAGCGTGGTCTTGCCGGCGCCGTTGGGGCCGAGCAGCGCGAAGATTTCGCCGCGTCGAATCGCGAGATCGACGCCTTTCAGCGCATGAAAACCATTGTCATAGGTCTTGGTCAGACCTGAGATCGAAAGCACTGCGTCCAAGGTCACATCCCGTCCGGGCGCGGGCGCCCAAGGCTCATTTCAATGCGCCTTCTGCCACGAAACGGTTTTTCGCGCCACGGCTGGAGACGGGCGGCGGCGCGGATGAACGGCGTCGGGGCGCAAAAGCGCGCTTGCAATTTTGACATCCCTCCACAAAATCCCGCCGTCACGGAGACCGGTCCTGCGGCGGAAAAGGCTTGGCGGGCGGCGCTCCCGGTCGTAAAGGACGGGCGAAGTTGCAGCGAGCGGGGGTTGGCATGTCTATCGAAATCAAGCGGATCGGTGTCGTCGGCGCGGGCACGATGGGCAATGGCATCGCCCAGACCTTCGCTGCGGCCGGCTTTCCCGTCGTCCTGCGCGACATTGCGCCAAAGGCGCTCGATCAGGGCATGAGCGCGATCAGGAAAAGCCTCGACCGGCTCGTTTCGCGCGAAAAGCTCAAAGCCGCCGACGCCGATGCGGCATTCGGGCGGGTCACGCCGACGACCGAACTGGAGCCGCTGGGCGCGTGCGATCTGGTTGTCGAAGCGGTGCTGGAGAAATTCGAGATCAAGAAGGCGGTGATGGCCGATCTCGACCGCGTCTGCCGCATCGACGCCATTCTGGCGACCAACACCTCGTCGATTTCCGTCACCAAAATCGCGGCGACGTCAAAATCGCCCGGCCGCGTGATCGGCATGCATTTCTTCAATCCCGTCCCGATGATGCAACTGGTCGAGATCATTCGCGCCCTGCAAACCACGGATGAGGTTTGCGCGATCATCGTCGGGCTGGTGGACGCCATCGGCAAAAAGGCGCATGTCGCAAAGGACAGCTACGGCTTTGTCGTCAACCGCGTGTTGATTCCGATGATCAACGAAGCGATCAACTGCGTTTACGAGGGGCTCGCCCCGGCCGAGGACGTCGATGCGATGATGAAGCTCGGCGCCGCCCATCCGATGGGACCGCTGTCGCTGGCCGACCTGATCGGCCTCGACATTATCCTGGATGTCATGGACACCCTCTATCAGGGTTTTAATGACCCGAAATACCGGCCGAGCCCGCTGCTCAAACAAATGTGCGACGCGGGCTATCTCGGACGGAAGTCCGGCCGCGGGTTCTTTTCCTATCCCGCCTAGAGCGTTTTCAAGCGAAGTGGACGCCGGTTCGCGTAAAGAAAACGCGTAAAAGCGAGAAACGAGAGCCTCGATCCGGTTCAATCGAATCGAAAAAGGCTCTAGACATCAATCTTGCATGATCACGACGGCTCCGGCGCGATATCCGCGTTAGAAAGGCGAAACATGAGCGCGACCGAAACCTCTCGGCCCCAAGAGAATCGCCCCAAGGCGGTCTGGAATAAAACCTGGGCCCAGCTGGAAATCGGCGACCATGCGACCATCGAGCGCGTCTGTCTGGCGCAGGACCTGTATCTGTTCGCCCATGTCTCGGGCAACACCAATCCTCTGATGCTGCCGCCCCTCGAGGACGCGCCGGCGCCGTCGGAGGCGCCTCAGGAGCCGGTCGCGCCGTCGATGTGGGTCGGTTCGCTGATTTCCGCCGTGCTCGGCAATCTTCTCCCCGGCCCGGGCACGCTTTATCAGTCGCAGAGCCTCGAATTCCAGCGCCGCGTCCACGTCGGCGACCGCCTCAGCGTCACCGTGACCTGCCGCGAGAAGCGCCAGGAGCCGGTCGCGGTGTTCGAAACCACAGTGATCGACTCCGAGGGGCTTGGCGTCTGTCACGGAACCGCGGTGGTCGAGGCGCCCCGGCACAGCGTCGAAACGCCCTTGCGCGAATTGCCGGCGCTGATCGTCGATCAGAAGGATCATTTCGCCCATCTGGTCTTGCTCGCCGCGCAATTGCCCCGGCTCAAGACCGTGGTGGTCTGCCCCGAGGATCATAACTCGCTGAGCGGCGCCATCCTGTCCTTCGAAAGGGGGCTGATCGAGCCCATCCTGATCGGCGACCCGGATCGGATCGCCGAGGCCGCTCAAAAGCTCGGCGCCGATATTTCCCAATGGAAACTGGTCCCGGTCAACGAGCATCGCGCGGCCGCCGCCTGCGCCGTGGCCATGGTGCGGGCGGGCGAAGCCGGCGCGGTCATGAAAGGCGCGATCCATTCCGACGAATTGCTCGCCGCCGTCGTCAAGAAGGACGGCGGCTTGCGTTCGCGCGGGCGGATCAGCCATGTTTTCGCGCTCGACGTCCCGACGCTGGACGAGTTGCTGTTCATTTCCGACGCCGCGATCAATATCGCCCCCGATCTCATCGCCAAGATGGAGATCACTCAGAACGCCATCGATCTCGCCCGGGCCTGCGGCATCGACCTTCCCAAGGTGGGAATCCTGTCGGCGGTCGAGACGATCAACCCCAATATTCCCTCGACGCTCGACGCGGCGATCCTGTCGAAAATGGCCCAACGCGGTCAGATCACCGGCGCCATTGTCGATGGCC
>Ga0302320_10027904_pt1 | contig 10859 bp, 8 predicted proteins | sample Bog_T0_3_FD_202130 | JGI IMG/M metagenome (GOLD analysis project Ga0302320, IMG submission 202130) | Peat permafrost microbial communities from Stordalen Mire near Abisko, Sweden - Bog_T0_3 | ecosystem: Environmental > Terrestrial > Soil > Wetlands > Peat | place: Sweden: Abisko, Stordalen Mire... | reverse complement strand
GCAGGTTGGCCTCGCTGCTCACCAGCCAGAACCCGACAATCAAATAGAGCGATTCGATTGCCTGCGAGGCATCGCGAAAGGCCCAAATTCCCCCGGAGCTGAAGTCCATGACCGACCGGCTTAGACTCAGACCCCACCAGACGAGAATGGGAAGCAGCCATACTTCCCTTGCCATCATGGGAAGCAAGACCCGGGTACTAATAACGAATACACAAAGAACCAGGACAAGTTCACCAATCGGAATACCCGGTCCCACGGGTGGAATACGAACCATTTGGAATCCGACATTCAAAATGAGGTAAGCGCCGACCATCCACAGAATCATCTTGCGTGGAAAACTGATCCGCAGGGGCGTGGCACTTTGATGGATGGCCGGGAAGCCATCGCTCTGCCAAGTGCCTGCCAAGGCCGGTGATGGGTTCCTCATGAATCGATTCTCCCGAGGGATGGCTGGAACTCTGTTCGCCGGTGCGACATCATAACGGATAAACGGGGCCAACATGCCGCCGAGGGTTCAAAACGCGGACGACAGTTGCCGATTCGGCGCGCTGAAGGGCTAACCTACTTCACTACGTCCCCAACATAAACTGTCGACACCGCAGCTTGTTCAATGAGAGACATTCCATTGACGGCCATAATTTTCAACTTACTCATTGGCACGTAGACTATATCCTGCGGCTGAAGTTGCAGCGGAGTTACCTGGCCTCCGGTGATAGCCTTGTAGCTCGTCGAAAACTCCGTGAAGGTGCCGTCAGGCTTACGGCGGATCACTCGTATTTCGGTTGTCTTTGCCTGCAGTGTCGTGCCCAATGCAAGCGAAATGGCCTGGATAACGTCGAGCTTCCCGTCTTCCTGCATCATGTATCCGCCGGGCCGGGCAACCGCGCCAAGCACATATACAATTCCGGCTCTGGGCACGATCACGGTATCGCCGTCGTGCACCATCACGTTGCTGATTGTGTCTCCGTTGCTATTGCGCCCGTAATGGTAGGTGGTCGTCTCAGTCTTCCCGCCTTCTTCGTGCCGCACCTGTATTTCTCCGCCGGCGATCTGGGATTCGCCGCCTGCGAACGAAAGAACATCCAGCAAGTTGTGCGGAGCCAGCATCTGTAGGCGGCCGGGCGAGTTGACTTCGCCCAGCACTGTGACCATTGTCGGAGCATATTGGACGATATTGAGGGTCACTTGCGGGTTCTTGAGTATCTCCGCCGACTTGAAGGAATTCTGAATCTTCTGCTGAGCCTCGGCCTGCGTATCTCCAGCGACATGCACAACGCCGGCAAAGGGCAAGACCACGTTGCCGTCAGGGCCTACGCGGTATTGGCCCGATAGGTCCGGCTCGTCGAACACCTCCGCGTCGAGCAGAAATCCGGGTGCGATTTTCAGATTCGAAAAGTCCTCGGGAACAGCGACTATTCCACCTCCCGATGCCATCTTCGAAGCTGCTCCCGCGCCGCCCGAAGAAGATCCACCTCCGATACCTGAAGCGGTCTGCGGTGCTGCCACCTGTGCCCGAAGTGGCACCGCAAATGCGACGATCGTCAACGCCAATGCGGAGCCGGCAATGAATCGTAAGCGCATATCAGGCCTCCTCGCCGTAGTACTTGTTGTCGCCGTAGTAACCATAGGAATAGTAGTATTCCACCGACTTGGTATCCATTCCGTTGACTACGAAACCCAATTTGTGGCCGTAGCTGTGGGAGAGAACTTCGACTGCCCGTCTCAATACCGGACGTGTTGTTTTCTGGGAGCGAAGAACAATGATCGTGCCATCCGCCTTGGTGGAAAGGATTACCGGATCAGTGACCATGAGCACCGGCGGGCTGTCGATAATCACCAGATCGAATTGCTGTTTGGTCTCCTCAAGCAGCGCGTCAAAGCGCCTGGAATCGATCAACTCGGCCGGATTTGGGGGAGTGGTGCCGGAAGGGAGAAGAGATAGATTGCCGAGAGACTCGTGGGGAATAATGGATTCGGATAACTGCGCGCCGCCGGTCAGCACTTCACTTAGTCCCGGGGCCTTTGCCACTCGAAAGAGGCTGTGCATACTTGGTTTGCGCATGTCCGCGTCGAGCAGAAGCACTCGCCGCCCATGTTGCGCAAAAGCTATGGCAAGGTTGTAGGAAACTGTCGTCTTGCCATCACCGCCAAGCGGGCTGGTTATCAGCAGCACCCGCAACGGCTCATCCGCCGCAGAAAGCAGAATGGCGGTGCGCAGCGCCCGATAGGCCTCTGATACGGGCGCATTGGTGCGTGTCAGCAGGAGGCTCTGTTCCAGTGGATTCACCCCCGGGGCCGCGCCCTCAGTTCCCTGCTTTCCACGTTGGCTGTCCTCCGACCGGATAAGAGGAATATAGGAGAGCACCGGGAGCAAACCGATCTTCTCAACCTGGTCCGTGGTCACAATGGATTCATCCAGGTTCTCTCGCATAAAAGCAAAAGCTACGCCGAGGAATAAACCCGCCCCCAAACCGACAGCGGGATAGAGTCCCCAGTTAGGGCGCGTCGGTTTTGCGGACGCCCGGGCCTCATCCACCAGATTGAGGTTGGTGGCGCTCACGACAGCCTGAATTTTGGCTTGCTCCAGCCTTGTATACAGCCCGTCGTAGAGCTCCCGGTTGGATAGAGCCTCGCCAGCCAGTACCTCGAGCTGAATGGTATTGTCGTTGAGCTTATTTACTTCCGTCTGTTGCTGGTTATAAGACTGGCGGATACCTTCTTCTGTCCGGCGAGCCAATTCGAGATCATTCTTCGCTCGCTGGTTGATTCGCTTGAGCTCATCCTTGATGGCTTCGTTCAGAGCGGTCATCTCGCCTTGCATTTCTGTCAGATGAGGGTTCCTCGGACCATATTTCGACAGCTCGTCGCCATACTGCACGCGCAGCGCGGCTTCCTGGGTGCGCAGGCCCTGCAATACGGTCAGTCCCTGACCCTCGGTGATCACCGTAGGGCCGCCAGCAGTTGCAAGACTGCTCGCGCCGAGCCCCGAAACAACTTCCGGGCTCTGTGTTTGCGTCAATTGATAGATTGCTTCTTTGGTGATCCGGTCCGCCTCGGCTTCGGTCAGTTCCTGGTTCAAGGCCGCCAGTTTATCGACAGCTGGAATATGCATGCCGCCGCCCCCGCCGCCCTCCCCGCCGCCGGAACCCCCAACCATTCCCAACATCAGAACACTCAGTCCGGTTTTGCTTTCATAGTCGGAGAGTTTTTGCTGGGAGGCCGCTACCCTGGCCTTGAGATCGACCAACTGGGTAGTGAGAAAGTCCGAAGCCCGCGCCGTTGCTGTGAAATGGTAATGCTCGTATTCATCAATGTATTGGTCGACATAGGTATTGGCTACATCGGCGGCCCGCTGCGGATCGTGGTCGACGTACGCGATGGTGATCAGCCTTGCGTCCGGTACCGCCCCTACTTTAAGTTTTCCTTGCACGATCTTCAAAAGTCGGTCCCGCGTGGCAGGCGCTTTTTCCAGCGGACGCCCAAGCTCTGCCTTGATTTCGCGATTCCAGCCGAACAGTCGCGGCTTATATTGGTAGGCCTTATCCAGATCCAGCTTTTGGATCACCATGAGCGTAGTTGTGTCGCTCTGCAAAACTGTCGAGTGTGTGGTCAACTCCGTCTTGAGATCATCTTCCCCGCCCAGACTGGAAGCAATACCGGCGAGACCTCCCGCATCCACGCCGCTGGAACCCTGTTTATCCACCAGCAACGTCGCGGTGGAAGTATATTGACTGGTGACCAGGGCGCAGTACAAATATGCCAGGGCCAATGCACTCAGCGCCCAAGCGAGTATCAATGGCCGCCGCTTCCGCAACACCCGAATGACATCGCGCAATGACTCCTCTTCATGGGAATCGGGGCCTCCCGGTGAAACCCTACGAAAAGATGATTGTGAATTGGGCCCTGGGACGTTCTGGCCCGGGCGATCGGAAGGCAGACTCATTAAGACCACACTCTCCTTAGGCGGGTGAACGCCATGTCGATTCGATGGCAGAGGCAACTGCTATTGTCAAAATGTTATCATAAGAATCCCGGCTCCGACGGATGCGGCAATCAAATCGCCGGCCTTATGGAAGGCGCCTCAACTAGCCGTGTAAATCTCACAAACAACAACGATTATGGACTAGTCTCTGAGCTCCTGACAGCCAGCGCATTTCCATTGCCGAAGGTCGAATGCCTGGCGTGTGATCGTGATGCTTTGGCGAGACGTTGGTACTTCAAAACTGGACCTGAATCGCACCCTGGCAGCGCTGAGAATTGCAGCGAATCGTCATGCCGCCACGGTCGTAAATCGGAGATGTTGGCGAGAAGCTGGGAGGCCGATTCCGAGCAAGCTGCCGCCTTCTGTCTTCGGCACCTTGATGAGTTTCTCAAGCACATCGAGAGCCCGGCGGTATGATCTTCGTCTTTTCGCATTCCATGCAATGCTTGCCGCACGAGAATTCAGACTGAATCAAACATCGCAAGGTGGGCACGTTTAGTGTGCGCAGCAGTTTGTGCAGCGTCGTCTCATTTGCGTTGCCCCATGGGACTCGCATAACTCCAAACGCGAATGACAAGTTAGTCGGATAAGTGAGAAAAGCTACCGGATTGCTTGAGCACGCAACGCCAAGCAACCGACAATGATGGCAGGCGCAACGAACCTGGATGTCGACGACGAATTTGAAAGCTTCACAATACTTTTGTATCGGAGCGCCCCGCGGGCTGCAGTTTTTCCGTGAGCAACCGGTACAGAAAGATACTGTTATAGATAAGGTAACGGCGCCACAGGCGTTGCGGCTCCTGGCAGAGCCGATAAAACCACTCCAGGCCGAAGGAACGCATGATTCTCGGAGCACGCTTTTTGGAGCCCGCAAGAATATCCACCGCCAGGCCGACCGCCAGCAAGACCGGCACGTTTAGCTCCTTCCTGAACTCATCGATCCAGGATTCTTGCTTGGGGCAGCCCAGACATACCCAGACCACGTCGGCCCTGGAGGCGTTGATCGTATCAACGATGCCCTGTTTCTCTTCCATCGTCAGGGTGCGAAACGGAGGGGAATAAACGCCGGCAACCTGGACTCCCGGATTCTTTTGCTGCAACATTCTGGCAGCCTTGGCGGCTACCCCTTCAGCGCCACCATAAAAGAAGTGCCGAAAGTTCCTGTCGGCAGTGGCAGAACAGAATGCAGGGAGAAAATCCGGTCCACATACCCGCTCAACCTGCTTGCCTGCCTTGCGCTTACCGTACCAGACCAGGGGCATGCCATCAGGACAATTCATGTCCGATCCCTGGAGTAACTTGAAGAATCCGGGGCTCTTGATCCCTTCCACGAGCATGTGAACGGTGCTGAATGTCACCATCCGTCCCCGGTCTCCGCGTTCGATCCAGGAACAGACCGTGCGGATGGCCGACGGCATATTGGTTGCTGCGACCGGGACACCGAGAAGACGAAACTGAGCGACGTCCGAATGATCCGTTCCGACCTGGCAATTGATAGCTGGGGATGCGTTTGTTTCCAAAGTGCTCTCCTCCATCAATGTACGAAAGAAAATGAACCAGAAACTGTATCTTGCGGCCTAGAAAGTGGAATCGAGTGACGGAATGGAATCAGCAGGGGACTCGATTAGTGATTAACCTCACTTTAACACGCAATTCGCGGGACATCAACACCGCTGTCACCAATCTTAGGTAATAAAGGAGCGCGCGGGCAGGGCCGCCTGGTCGGCTTTCAGCGGGTATGCGACCGCTTCGCCGCTCTCTCGGCCAGCAAGGCGAGCGTTCCATCAACGCATTGGCGAACCACCTCTTCCAGCGGCCGCGATGCATCGACCAAAACGGCTCTTCCCCGGATTGTGGCCGATTTGGCAAGTGCTCGATAGGCCTCGACCTGCCGTGCGGACTCCTGGACGGGGACTTCCTGCTTTCGGGCCTGCAACACTTCGGCGGGCGCGTCCAGAATGAGCACCATGTCCGGCCGGGGGATGAGGCGAGCAATCAGCCCAACCAGCCATCGCGGACCGCCATATCGAAACCTCCGCGTATCGATCAGGAGATCGTAATAGTAGCGGTCGAAGATCACCAGCGCGGAGCCAGCGAGGAGCGGATAGAGGCGCAGATAATATCCCAACCCATAATCTGCCCACAGATACAGCGCCTTTACCATCGATGCCAGGGATCCGCGCGGCGTCTGCCCGTGCGGGTCCGTATTGGGAGTTCCTCCGCCGGCTGAGGCGCCGAAGAGGTATGGCCGCAAATGAAATTTCCGGGTAGCGCTGAAAAATGGACTCATCGACCGCACATATTGTTCGATGACGCTGGACTTACCGCTGCCGTCCGGCCCCAGAATGGCCACGCACAGACCGGCGGGCTGAATCCACCGCCGGATGCCGCGTACGGGCCGTCCGGATTGTGTTTCCGCGGTGTCCGCGTTGACCGGCATCAATGGCTCCTCGTGGATCGATTTGAGAGCAAGGCCTCAGAGGACTCCGAGCCTGGAATTGCTGTCGCCGCAGCGCATGCTCCGATTATGCCAGACCACGGTTCCCCGGCCTGCCCCCGAGCCGCGGCAGCAAATCGTATATCCTCATGCCAGGGAGACAATTTGAGAGTTCTCTTGCTGCACAATCGCTACCAGATTCCTGGTGGCGAGGATATGGCTGTCCGCCAGGAATGCGCCATGCTACGCGCAGCGGGCTTCACCGTAGATCTGCTTGAAGCCAATAACGACGCCATCGGGAGCGCAGCGCAAAAAATAAAGGCCGCCATTCAGGTTCCCTATTCATTTTCGGCGCGGCAAATGGTCTCCGATCGTATTCTTGCCTTCCGTCCCGAAATCGTTCATGTGCATAATTTTTTTCCCACGCTGACTCCTTCTGTCTATGACGCCTGCCGGGGGGCCGGGGTTCCGGTTGTCCAGACCCTGCACAACTACCGGCTGATGTGCGCCAACGGGCTGCTATTCCGGGAGGGGCACGTCTGTACCGAGTGCCTGGGCCGCACTTTTCCGCTGCCCGCAATCCGGCACGGCTGTTATCGCGACAGTCGCCTGGGGTCGGCAGCCGTGGCCGCCATGATCGGCATCCATCGCATCCGGAATACCTGGATCCAGCGCGTGGATCGTTTCATCGCCCTGACTGAATTCGCGCGCGGCCTGTTTGCTACCGAGGCCGGCATCCCCAGGGAGAAGATCGCCGTCAAGCCCAATGCCGCGCCCGATCCGGGCCTGGGCAACGGCTCCGGCGGATACGCACTCTTCGTTGGCCGCCTGTCCCCGGAAAAAGGGATCGAAACACTCCTCGATGCATCAAGGGACGGTGCTCTGGGAATGCCTTTGATGATGGCCGGCAGTGGCCCGCTGCAGGCCAAGGTCGAAATGGCGCAGAATCCCGGAAGATTGGAGTATGTTGGCTGGAAGGATGCGGAGGGCGTGCAACGGCTGATGCTTCGCGCGCGCGTGCTGGTGACTCCTTCCCTCTGGTACGAAGGGTTGCCCATGGTGGTGCCGGAGGCTTTCGGCACGGGTCTGCCCATCATCGCCAGCCGCATCGGCGCATTGGCGACTCTGGTCGAGGACGGCGCCAACGGCCTGCTGGTCGAACCCGGCAATCCGGCGGCGCTAGCGAGTGCTGTTCGACGCATCGCTTCGGACGGCAGGCTGGAAAGCGAACTTCGCCGCGGGGCGCGCCAGACCTACGAAGCCTTGTATCGGCCCGAGGTCAACGTGAGACTGTTGCAGCAGATTTATGAGCAGGCCCGAGACCGGGCCGCAGCAGCGCGCTGAGCCCCGCGCGGTGCGCCCTCATCGGAGCGAAGAGCGCCTTACACTGGGTGCATGGCACTGAAGTTCACGACCTCCTACTTTGAAGATTCCCTGGCGCTCTTCCGGCAATACAAAAGCCTTGGCGATCGCGCCATGGAGCAAGTGACTGACGAGAAGCTCTTCGCCGCGCTCGACGGCGAGGCCAACTCGATTGCTATCATCGTCAAGCACATGGCCGGCAACATGCGCTCCCGCTGGACCGATTTCCTCACCACCGACGGGGAGAAATCAGACCGCAACCGCGACAGCGAATTTGTTGAGCCGCCGACTACGCGCAAGGCGCTGATGGAGGATTGGGAGAACGGCTGGGCCATTCTTTTTCAGGCGCTTGAGCCGCTCACCGATGCTGATCTTGGCCGCACGATTCTGATCCGCGGCGAGGCGCACTTGGTGCTGCAGGCCATCAACCGCCAGGTGGCGCATTACGCGTACCACGTGGGCCAGATCGTCCTGCTGGCCAAGCATTATGCGCGCGGCCATTGGCAATCGCTCAGCATAGCGCGAAACCGGTCGGCGGAGTTCAATCGCCAGGTCGCGGCGGGTGAGGCGAGCCAGCGCTAAGACTGCGCAATCGCGCCCGGCCCGGCGTCTGCCGCGATTGCTACAATGATGAATGGGCCAAGGCCGATATTTTTGCGTATAGCGCAAGCACAGCAAGGAGCACTCTCTCTATGGCGATTCCCGCCACCCAAATGCGTCCGGGCATGATCATCAAGCACAACGACCAGCTTCACCTGGTATTCAAGGTGGAGCATCGTACCCCCGGCAACCTGCGCGCTTTCATCCAGGCCAAGCTTCGCAACCTGAAATCCGGCGCGATGTTCGAGCACCGTTTCCGCTCCGCCGATGCCATCGAAAAGGTTGTGGTCGACGAGGTTTCGATGGAGTTTCTCTACGCCGACGGCGATGACTACTACTTCATGAATCCAGTCGACTACGAGCAGACGGTGCTGAAAGGTTCCACGCTCGGCGATGCGGTGGAGTACCTCACGCCCAACCTGCAGATCAAGGTGAGTTACCATGATGGGCAGGCTGTCGGGATCGAGCTGCCCTCGGCAGTGGAGCTGCAGGTGGTGGAAACCGAACCGGGCCTGAAGTCGGCAACCGCATCCAGCGTGACCAAGCCGGCCAAGACCGAAACCGGCCTGGTGGTGCAGGTCCCCGCATTTATCAACGAGGGAGAAAAAATCCGCGTGGATACCAGCGAAGGCGCGTATCTCAGCCGGGCGTAAGAACTTCATTCGTGTTTTGCGCAACCAATAAGGAGTTCCCGTGCCAATTCCCGCAGCTATCGCATCACCGGCAGAGATCTATCGCTTCAACTCCGATTTTCTGGTGAAGATGGTCAAGGACCTTTCACCGGAGGAGTGGTTGAGGCGTCCCAACGAAAAATCGAACCACATCGCGTGGATCGTCGGCCACGTAATCTGGTCGCGCAAGATGTTGGTCGGCCGGCTGGGCACGGAGTGGTCGCAGCCATGGCTCGGAGCGTTTGCCCGTGGCGGCAAATGCGAAGACGAAGCAGCTTACCCGTCGCCGGCTGCCCTGATGGATGCCTGGAGCGAGCTGTCCGGAATCCTGGCCGGCACGCTGGAGGGAGTTTCGGAGGAAGCGCTCGCGGAGCCTTCCACGAAAGGGCCTCCGAGCACCGACGGCAAGGTGAGCGGCGTGGTCAACTTTATGGCGATCCATGAAACGTACCATGTGGGCCAGGCATCGTATCTGCGAGGCTGGCTGGGCCACAAAGGGCTGATGGGCTAGCCGTCTTCTGTGCCAAGGTTGATTGAAGCGGCGCGGCTTCGGGACGCACACCCCTGTTTCGTTCATAGCCTGGTCAAAATGCAGCCGGGGGAAATCACAAAGCGAGCAGGATGACGATCACCACCGCCGCACCGATGATCAAGCTGATCCGGTCAGTAAGCGCAAACGCGACCGGATCTTCGTCGAGGCGGCCCCGCGCAGCCCGCAGCCACACCCGGCAGAGCCAGAGGATCATGAAGGGCATGATCAGCCACAGCGTCGACGGATGCCGATAGAGATTCACCACGTCCCGCCCACTGATGTAATTGGCGAAGATGACCACGGCGGCAAATGCGCTGGCCGTACCGAAGCTGCGCATCTGTTCGATATCGCTGGACAGGTATCCGCGGCCATTTCTTGGCGGCAAACCGGTGGATCTGAGATTCTCAAGCTCCGCGAAGCGCTTGACGAAAGCCAGGGAAAGAAACAGGAATATGGCAAATCCGGCGAGCCAATGGGAGATGGGGGTTGCGGTTGCAGCGCTTCCGGCGAGCAGGCGCAGGGTATACAGGCCGGAGAGCACCAGCACGTCGACGAGCGCAATCCGCTTCAGGTATGCGGAGTACGCCAGGGTCGTGCCCAGGTAGAGCAGCAGCCAGCCGTAGTATCCGGCAGGTAGCAATCGGGCCCCGGAGAGCGCCAATAAGAGGAGGATGGCGACAACGCCAATTCCCGTAAAGGCGGGCAGATCGCCTGAGGCGAACGGCCGCAGACGTTTCCGAGGGTGGCGCCGGTCGGCCTCGATATCGAGCAGGTCGTTGACAATGTAGGCGGCCGAAGCAGTGGCGCAGAAGCAGCAAGAGGCCAGCAATGCGGTCATCAACAGGTTGACGGTAATCACATGCGCAAGCAGCAGCGGCACAAAGATAAGCAGATTCTTCGCCCACTGGTGCGGGCGCAACGCTTTGAAGACGGATTGGAGCGGCCGGCCGCGTTCCTCGAATATGTGTGCGGGGACAATGCCCAGCGCGCGCATTCTCATCCGCAATCTCAGGCTCGGATTGGCTACCATCGGTTTGGCGGCACGGGCCAGCAGCGGCAGATCTGGAGTGTCGTTGCCGATGTAATCGAATTCATTCGAGCCCAGCCGTTGGCGCAGGCTGTCGAGCTTTCTGATTCCGGTCAGGTTGGTTGCGCCATCGCTTCCCAGCACCCCGCTGAAGATCCCTAGATGGTCGGCAACGCGCCGCGCCAGGTGCACATCTGCGCCCGTGGCAAGATAAATGGCGCGGCCTCGTACGCGCTCTTGTTGCAGAA
>Ga0302320_10027902_pt1 | contig 10860 bp, 9 predicted proteins | sample Bog_T0_3_FD_202130 | JGI IMG/M metagenome (GOLD analysis project Ga0302320, IMG submission 202130) | Peat permafrost microbial communities from Stordalen Mire near Abisko, Sweden - Bog_T0_3 | ecosystem: Environmental > Terrestrial > Soil > Wetlands > Peat | place: Sweden: Abisko, Stordalen Mire... | reverse complement strand
GCCGCCTGCCGTGATGCTTGGGACTCTGACAATGAAAACCTGAGCACCCTGCGCTGTGAGCTTACGAGCAAGCTTCTGTTCATGCGATCGAACCTGTGAATTGTTCTCCGCGTCGCAGTCGAAGGCAATACAAACGCGGCGGCCTTTCCAGTTGATATTTGCAAGCGTAGGGTCCAGCTCGTCGCCCATCCCATGACAGGTGACGCCGAGCAGAGAGAGCACGTACAGGCCGCGCTGTGCGCCTGCCAGTGCTCGCGTTGGGCCTTCGCTGATGAACAGGTCAATCTTTGGGTTCTTTGCAGCGGCTTTCCAGTCCAGCGAGCGCGCGCCGTAGGGCCGGGTCATTGAACCTTTTATCAGTGAGAATTTTCGGGCCTTGCCTTCATATACGAGAGGATGCTGGTGCCGGACCTGCCCGCTATCGGTCAACTCGCCAGTAAGAATGTCGTAGTGGTTGAACAGAATGCCGCCACGTGCGGGGTATCTCTTGCGGCGCGCGTCTTCGTCATACACAGGCTCAACGCCATTCGGTTCCGCGAAGTCCAGATCGACGCCGCGCTCGGTGATATAGCGCGTCGCCCATGTTCCCAGGGTTTCGGCCTTGGGAGTCGCGGTCTTGGCTTCGGACTTGTGCCGCGCGGGTGTTTTCTTGGGTTTCATCGGTGCCCTCTTTCATAAACTGCGATCTGACGCCGCTCTATTCGTGTTTCATGATTAGGCGGTGCGGCGCGCACGGCGAGCGTTGCGGCCAGCAGAGACGACAGACTTGCGCAGCTTGGGCGCCGGGCGCGCCCCGTAACCTTCGCAGCGCGCCAACCACTGCTCCAAGGCGGCGCGCCGATAGTAGATATGTTTTCCAAGAGTGATACGGGGAGGGCCTGTTCGGGTGTCGTGTAGGCGCTGAAGCGTCCGAACGCTCATCGACAACTCTGCGGCAAGCTGGCGCGGCAGGATCAGGTCCAAGCCGGGCGCGGCGCTGTTTTCAGGCTGTGGAACTGGGACTGTGAACTGAGCGCGTTGTGCAGACATAGAGCCACCTCAAGATTGAATTGCGCTTGAGGTGCGCTCCAGGCCTACCATTCATCGGGACAGCGGCTGCTGCCTTACAGCACACCAAATGGTGCGCTCCCGAAGCGGCTCCCGGAACCTCCCTGAATGCGACTGCCATTGTGAGCCCAAGATCAACGTTCGGTTTCGGAGCTACTCAAAACCATACATCTAAGACTCACCGCATTCCGTGCGCTGCCTTGAAGCTGGCCCGCTGCGTTGGGTGGTGGCGTTTCTTACTGAATTCAGCGTATCACGAATGCTGCAAATCACAGACACCAGGCGTCAGGCCGATTATCTTGAGGTTTGGCAGTGACAGTACAGTGACAGGCTTTGCACCATAGCTGAGATGGATTTTAGGTGTCTCTGTAAGCCACAGATTATAAAGAGTTTAGTGGAGCCGACGGTCAGACTCGAACTGACGACCTGCTGATTACGAATCAGCTGCTCTACCAACTGAGCTACGTCGGCTTGTTGCTCATCAGATTGTATCGTTGCTCCCGGGTAAGGTAAAGCGGTGCGCGCTCTGCAGCGGCTATACTGCTCCCCATGCAGAGCAACCCGCTCGTGGAATGGCAGAGACTGACCCAGCTCTACCGCGAGAAAAACGACGACGAACTGCTCGACCTGGCTGCCGACTCAGCCGATCTGACAGAGGTTGCGCAGCAGGTTCTCCGCGACGAGATGAAGACGCGCGGTTTGGACAAACAGAATTTGGCGGCCAGTGAGCCGATAGAACCGGATCGCCCCGTGGCTCCGCAGTATGCTCCGGATTTCAACTTGCCGGATACAAACGATCCGGGCGCTGAAGACGCCCAGGGGCAAAGCGATCTTTCCCGCGAGTACACATGGAAGACGCTGCTGTGCGAGTGCGACGGCTGGGAAGAAGCATGGCAAATCCGCGAACTATTGCGGCGAGGGGGAATCGAGAGCTGGATCGAGCGACCTGGATCGAGACATGCGATTCCGTGGGACGAATTAGGCGTGGGAAATCTTCATGTCCTGGTCGCCGCCGATCAGCTTGACCAATCGCGCGCGATTGCCGCGCAGCCAGTCCCTCAAGACATCATCGACGAGTCCAAAGAAAAAACGCCCGATTTCGTGCCGCCTGTCTGTCCCCACTGTGGCGCCGCCGACCCGGTGCTGGAAGGCGTCGATCCATGCAATACGTGGCGTTGCGAAGCGTGTGGGAAGCGGTGGACTGAATCGATTGCAGAGCAGAGCGGCAATCCGGAACAAGCCGGCCAGGAAGCCCGCTAAAAACGGAAAGAGCCGCCCGGCAACAGGGCAGCTCTTTCCTCAGGGAGAATAGTTCCAACGGAGGCAAAACCATCAGAACTTTCTGGCTGCATAGTAGGAGCGGGGGAAGGGAGTGTCAAGGAGAAATCGAGGGCGAAATAAGCCCTTCCGATTCAATAATTTGTAAATCATTTCCCAGAGAAGGCAAAGGCTGCTTCTTCGACGTGTCTTCGCCTTTTCATACCCCCTGAATCCCGTCTTTTCTGGGGGTTTTATTGGGTTTACGCCCTGTTTTCAACAGATTTCAGCCGCCGTTAACCCTTCAGATGCGGCTTGTCAACCGCCTCGGGCCATATGACCCGATCGTCCCGCAGATCGATACGAATAAACTCCTCGTCGTAGACCGAGGAGATGGGCTTTCCTCTCGCAATGCGGTACATGGCCCTGAAGCCTCCCAGGAAAAATCCCAGCAGAACCGCCGCACTGGCTCCGATGATCACCAGCGTGACGATACCCATCAGCAGCTTGCCGGTCTTTGCGACCTCCGACTCCATCGGCTGCGGGATCGACATGATGTTGGCCTCGTAATTCACTGACTCCAGCAACCTGTGGCTCTCGTCGGGAATCGCGTCGCCTGACACCAGAACCACCAGCGGCCCGCTGCGCCGCACCTCCAGCGAAACCAGGTCGGAGTCTATCAGCGGCTTGGGCCAGGCTGGCTGTGCTTTGCTGCCGGCCTGAATGTAGGCGCGAATCTTTGTCTCCTGTGCGGCCGCCATCTGCGGCGTAGGGTAATCGATGATGGTCAGCGTGGCCGGCCCGGAGGTCAGCGCATAGTTTGCCGTCGCGGTCTCCGCGCCGCGGTCGAAGCCCACCACCTCCGGCGGCAGCACGCCGCCCGCGCCTGCATAGCTCGCCGGTCCAACCGCATAGTGCGTGGTCTGCCCGTCCAGTGATGTCGTGGGCAGGTTGCCCAGAATGGGAGGCGCAAGCGACTTGATGCCGCCGGGGACAGGTATTTGGCCGGCAAGCTCGCGCAGTTGTGAGCCGCACATGGGACCGATGCGCGAAAATTGCGCGTCCACCAGCGTGTTGCCCTTCCAGAAGATCACCCGGTTGTGGCTTGATGCCGCTCCCGTGCCAATATCCTCTTTCGGCCAGCCGTTCTGCCGGTAGAAGGTATAGGCCCCGTAGGCGCCGCTGGCATCCTGAAAGCGCAGCGCGCGCAGGCTCAGTGTCTCGCCTTCGCGCTTGTAATTGCCCAGCGCTCCGGCAGTAAAGTCGTACTCCTTGAGAGCTGCCGCATTGGCCGGGTCGGCCTGTGCTGGGTCGGTTACCGTCCTGGGCTTATCCGCTGCAACCCATCCCGCAAAGGCGTCCGGCAGCAGCGCCTTGGGCACGGGGGGAATCACCAGGGGCATTACGGCCTGGGACGAAGAGGCTTTTGCCGGCGCGGACTGCGCTTCGGCTGAGGCCGCGCTCCCCATGAGAGCCACCGAACAAACCAGAATTACGAACAAACGCATCAAGAAAACACTCCAGACTTCAGGGTACACGGTCCCGTTGCCGCCTGTTGCTGGCGGCAATCCCTCTCTACTTGGACACTGCCGGGACCGTAAAGGTTCCTGCGCAGCAGGGCAAGGGAATCGCGCACTATTCGCTATTGCGTGACAAAGTGCGCGGTGCCGGCATCTTTCTGCTCCTGCCAGACATATCCCTTTGCCGACGGCATTCGAACCTTGAGATCGTCGATCTGCTGTCCTGGGGCAAGTTTCAAAGTCAGTTCCGCGCCGGTTCCTTTGCGCTCGAACAGAAGATCGGCCCGCACCATTCCGCGACGGGTTCGGATGGGCCAGTTCCGCGCCTCCACGCCTTTCCATGTGTCCGGAATCCGGGGCAGGATGCGCACCGCCTGCAGGGACGAATCATCCACACCCAGCATGAGTCTGGCCACCTTCAATGGTTCCGACACGTTCACCAGGTTCAAAGCCCCGCAGCCCTCCGCCAACGGGATCTTGCCCACCGCATCCGGCGAATACGTCCGCTCGTAAAAATAATAGGGCGACGCCCGGTGCAGCGTGTATTCCGGAACGGGCTGGTACGTGGCGTTCGCCAGCCACGACAAAGCCTTCTCCGCCATGGCCATCTTGTCGTAGAGAAGCATGTCCTGCAGCGCGTACCCCTGGCCATAGGATGGGCTGGACAACAGGCCCCCTGCCAGAAGATCGAACTGAGTCCAGATGCCATTGCGGTCGAACTCCTGCTTGCGCAAGGGCGTGTTGTAAAGCCGCTGGAAGGTCTTTTCTCCGTGTTGAAAGAACGGCGAAGAAGAGGGCGGCTCAAATCCCAGCACATCCGCATACATCGAGGCAACGCCGTTGAGGCCGCCGAAGCCGCGGTTGGTCTCCGAATTGATCACAGCGGGGACAGGCTTCATGGTCTTCAGATCGATCGACCAGATCCAGGAGCCGTCCTTGTCCACGAAGTACTTCTCCATGCTGTTCCTGACCCTGTCAGCCAGCCGGCGATATTCCTCTGCCTGAATAGTCTTTCCGGATTCTTCCGCCATGTTGGCAGCGGCGAGGAGCGCCAGCATGGTCATATTGTTTTGCACCACGTTGTAACACTCGCCAGCAGTGCCCATGCCGCAACCAAACTCGCCGCTCCCGGCCACCAGGGGCTGCCTGGCAAGAAGAAATTTGAAGTAATTGACCGGTGAGGCATCCTGAAACAGAAACTCCCGGATGCGATCTCTTGCGGGGTCTCCGTCGGGCAGCCGCTCCCACAGCAACACCATGCCGATGACGATCGAGGCAGTGCCGTCCACCTCCGTGCCCGATCCACGCGCCGAACCTTTGAAATACCTCGGAAAGGAGTAAAAGCTGTCGGGGTTTTTCTCGACTAGACTTATCAGGCATTCGGCCAGCAGCGCGGCGTGCTGGTCATAGCCGCGCATCACCAGCTCGCGCATGAAGGTGCCGCCGTCCCGGCTCCACATGGTGCCTGCCCAGGGAAATCCCGGCAGGGAAGCATTCACAAATCCGGCCGGAAAGCCGTTGCTTGATTGGCTGACAAAATTCTTGTCGAGCACTCCCTGGAACGATGCTTCCAGCTCGCGGGTAAACAGATCGGCGGTGGGTGTGCCGAAGAAGCGCAAAGTAACGGATTGATCGTCATTCAGGCGGCTGGAGGCAGGCGCCGGCTGTGCGTTGAAGGCCGCGGGCGCCGCCAGCATTCCGGCGGCCAGCATTCCAATGCAACTCCGTGTGAACATTCGGGTGATTCTCATGGTTGGGTTTCTCCTGCGGGGCGGAATTACGGTTCAGACTCGACGCCGCTCGGCCGCGGAAGCAGAATCCAGGCCGCGACTGCGGCCAGCGCTACCAGCACAACGGCCAGCGTATTGCCGTGCAGCCCGAGAATCTGCACGGCAACCGCCGCTGCAACAATAAAACATCCGCCCCACAGGCAGAATGCGGCCAGTGCACGGATGGTTGGCTCAAGCCAGGGAAGATCGACCAGATTGCGCGCCGACTTGCGGAAGTAGCCGGTGGGGTCGGCATAGAACCTGCGCGCCATATAAATCAGGTAAATGCCAAAAACAGCGCGCAAACCCACTGCCGCAACGGGATTGGAGAGCAGTGGCTCCGGGTCGATCATTCACGCCTCCACTTTGTTTCGACACCGGAAGAGACGCAAATGTTTCATGGCGCGCCAAGCCGGCAAAGGCACAATGCGCGAGAGTCATCGTGCTTCGGCGATTGACTGCCCCTTTAGCTAAAACGGGGTGCGCCGGTCCCAGGCAGCAGCGACTGGTCGAGTGTGTCTCCCAGCGCCGGGTAGCGGCCGCCGTAGAAGAGCAGCGCATATTCCCTGACCCCTGTGCTGACGGGCCCCCCAAGGCAGATGCTGATCAGCAGCATGAAGCCGAAAGCAAGCAGGCCGAAAAACCCTTCAAGCAGAATGCCGATAAGCGCGGATGCGCCGCTTGCGTCGGCGAAGGCTGAGTGCAGCCCGAATTCAACCGCCGCAAGGCAGCCGGCTAGCATGAGCCCCGGAATGATGAACACGACGAACAAGGCGATGATCGCGATGACCGGCAGGATAAAGCGCAATATCGCATAAACAACAAACTGCCGCTTCTCCGCCATGATGGCTGCCCAAACCCGGGACCAGGCTTCGCCGGCCGACGCGTCATCAAGCGCATAGTGCGGCAGCATCCAGTCGCGCAAAACCACGTCGGTGGCAAAGCCGAGCAGAACGAGCAGAAGTATGACCGGAATCAGGGGCAATAGGAGAGAAAGCAGCAAGCCTAAATCAGGATGGCCTCCCGGTGGAATCTCATGAAACAGCCGCCAAAATCCGGCAACGAACGGGAGTGCAATCGCTGCCAGCACAACCAGAAAACAGATTCCCACCACCGCATTCAGCCAGAAGAAGCGCGTTGCCTGCACTTCGTAAAGCCGCCACCCCGGTCCAATCTCCTTGGTATTGTTGACCAGGCAGTGAAAGAAGGCGAAGCGCAGCCGCGTGAACAAATAGAAAATCACGAGCGACAGAAAAATCATCAACAGCACGGCCGCCACAATCGCCGCGATCCGTACCGGCGTGAAGTCAAACGGCGAAAGGATCATCGGCCCATTTCCCGTCGAAGAAGCGTTGTGCGACGAGGAATGGAAATTGCTCCCGATGCCTTCCGTGAGGATGGCGACCAGGCAAAGCTTCAGATAGGTTCCCCACTTGAACGGCTTGAAGAGGAACTCTTTAGTGCGTTGAATGGCAGGCGAAACGGCATCGGCGGCGGAGATGGTTCGCATAGAAAACCTTTCCGGGAAGGCTCACCGTAGAAGAATGCTACGCAAACATTATGGACGAAGTTCCGCAGCCGGATGCGGAATTTTTGCCCACCACGCATCGAACGCCGCCAGCGACCGCTCGCACACCATCCGGTGCCTCTCCTTCTTGTCGCGCACCTTCTTGCGCAGCTCTTCTTCAAGCGGCTCCAGCAGGTCAAAGGTGATGTTGGCGGGTTGAAAGTCCTTTACATCGGCGTGCGTGATGTAGTGAACCAGCGAACCGAGCCCGCTGGCGCGAGGAACGGGCACGGGTTCCTCGCCGCGAGCCAGCGCCGCCGCATAGATGCCCGCCAGCAGCCCGGTGGCAATGGATTCCGTGTAGCCCTCCACGCCGGAAAGCTGTCCGGCAAACATCAGCCACGGTGCCGTCTTCAGCCGCAGGCTCTCGTCCAGCAATAGCGGCGCCTGGATGTAGGTATTGCGATGGATCTGCCCGTAGCGCAGGAAGCGCGCGTTTTCAAGGCCCGGAATCAGCCGCAGCACGCGGGCCTGATCGCCAAACTTGAGATGGTTCTGAAAGCCCACCAGGTTATAGCTGTCGGCGCGCAGGTTCTCCTTGCGCAGTTGCACCACGGCCCACGGCGTTTTGCCGGTGCGCGGATCGCGCAGCCCCACCGGCTTCATGGGACCAAAGCGCAGCGTGTCGCGCCCGCGCCGGGCCAGCACTTCAATGGGCAGGCAGCCTTCAAAGTACTCCAGCTTCTCCCACTCTTTGGTTTCGGCAGCCTCGGCGGCCAGCAGTGCATCCAGAAAACGGTCGAACTCCTCGCGGTCCATGGGGCAGTTGATGTAGTCGGCAGTCCCTTTGTCCCAGCGCGCCGCCATGTACACCCGCTCCATGTCGATCGAATCGGCATCGACAATAGGTGAGATCGAGTCGTAAAAAGCCAGCCGGCCGGAGCCGGTAATGCGCTCAATCTCCGCGCTCAGCGCGTCGGAGGTCAGCGGCCCGGTGGCCAGAATCGTCAACTCCGCTCGTTCGCGATCACTGGGATCGGGCGCTTCCAGCCTCGTCACTTCTTCGCGGATCACGCGAATTGCAGGCTCCGCTGCGATTGCTTCGGAAATGCGCCGTGAAAACTCGACGCGGTCCACGGCCAGCGCGTGGCCTGCGGGTACAGCCGTTTCATCGGCAAGACGCAAAAGGGCGGAACCTCCTCTCCGCATCTCCTGCTTCAGCAGCCAGGGCGCGGTGTTGGGCGATTCGCTCTTCAGGGAATTGGAGCAGACCAGCTCGCCAAAGTCCGTTGTCTGGTGGGCCGGCGTCAACCGCGGCTGGCCGTCCACCATGGCCCGCATCTCGTAAAGGTCCACCTGGCAGCCCAGGCGCGCGGCGGTCAGTGCAGCTTCAGGGCCGGCCAGTCCGCCGCCAATCACGCGTATTTTCACTGTGCGGCCTCGATTGCCTGTCCCGCGACGGCCTGTTCAGCGTTTCCCGCCAGCCGCTCCAGAGCCTCGCCGCTGATGCGCACATTGCGCCACTCGTCCAGAAATTCTGCCCCCATGGCGCGATAAAAATCGATCGCCGGGGTATTCCAGTCCAGAACCTCCCACTGCAGCCGCGGACAATTTTTTTCAACCGCGACGGCGGCCACCTGTTTCAGCAGCGCCTTGCCAATGCCCAGGCCGCGGAACTTCGGCTCGACGAAGATGTCCTCCAGGTAAATTCCCGGCCGGCCCATCCATGTGGAGTAGTTGAAAAAGTAGAGGGCAAAGCCGGCCGGATGGCCTTCGTGCTCCGCCATCAGGCAGTAATAGAAGGGGTTGGGGCCAAAACCGTCTCTCAGCAAGCCCTCCTCGGTCGCCGTCACCGCGTCCGGTTCGCGCTCGTAAGTGGCCAGGGCGCGAATGAAAATCAGTATTTGCGGTATGTCCGCGGGTGTCGCGGAGCGAATCGTCATTGCCATCTCTCCATTTTAGAGTGTGATACAGGCCACACCAAGCCGCCATCTCCAGGCACTAACATGTAAAAGTGAGCACGCCCGGCGCAATCCGGCGTGGGATCCCCGACGGCGGAGATGCAACCTGCGTCCGGGTTCATTCGTCAACCCATAACAGCAACAATGCAGCCATGGCGCCAGGTGCTTCGCAATTCCTGCCATGTCCCCCTTGTGCCGGGGACTCGATAGGATTTAACTTGGGTTCTGCTACCGGAAGCGTTTTGCTAGATCGCATCTGCGTCACGGAGTCTGTACGGTCGCCGATGCATCCGGCCACCGGGGACATTGGATTTATGCGGTAGTTGTCTGCCAAGGGGCATTGTCTGCAAGGGCACGCGTGCTGAGTATCGCTGTTGGCGTTCGCCCGTGTGTGTTGGTCAATTTTGACTTATTTGAGCTTGCGCGCCGTTTCGCTCGCGCCGCTCCCAAGGAGAAGAACATGAAACGCACCATTTCACTTTGGCTGGGCTTGCTGGCATTTGCTCTCATGCCTGCGCTTGCGCAATCAAACACGGGCAAGATTCACGGTCACGTGATCAATCCGACCGAGGCGCCCCAGGGCAGCGGTACGGTGAGCCTTTCCACCGACGGCGGCAATACCTTGAAGTTCTACTTCCCGGTCAACGCGAACGGCGAATATGCCGGCGAAGCGCCCGCGGGCAACTACATGGTGATTTACCGCGATGCCGATACGCCTCCGGGAAAAATTGTCGACTCCTTCAAGGGAGTCAAGATTGTTGCCGGCGATGATGTAGTGCAGGACATCGACATGTCCCGCAAGGAATTCCTCGACAAGATGACGCCTGACCAGCGCAAGCAGTTGGAAGATCTCAAAAAGACCAACGCCGCCGCAGTCAAGGCGAACCAGGTTGTCAATAGCCTCAACACCGACCTGCGGACTTCGAACCAGGACATCCACGACGCTGCATCCGCGCATGCAACGGCCGTTCAGACACTGGGCGCAACTGCTTCCAGAGCCGATATCGACGCCAAGGTCCTGGAAATTCAGACGGCCAAGTACACCGATGTTGAAACCATGATGCTGAAAGACACCCAACTCAGGCCGAACGAGGCCCTGATGTGGACCACCCTGGGAAGGGCGCAAATCGGCCTCAAAAAGTATGACGATGCGACCGTCACCTACAAGAAGGCGCTTGAACTGGAAGCTGCCAACAAAAGGCAGCGGCCGGATGTTCTCGGGAACTCTAATGCCGGTCTGGGCGAAATTTATGCGCGCCAGGGCAAAGTGCCCGAGGCAAACCAGGCTTATGACGCCGCCGCCGCCGCCGATCCTACGCGGGCTGCTTTCTACCTGCTGAACGAAGCGGTGATATTCTTCCAGCAAAATAACACGACTGCCCAGCTGGCCGCGGCCGATAGGGCCATCAAGGCCGATCCCAACCAGGCGCTCCTCTACTACATCAAGGGACAGGCCCTTATCCAGAACGCGACCGTCGATCCCAAGACGCAGCGCATCGTTCTGCCTGACGAGTGCACAGCGGCTTACCAGAAGTACCTGGATCTTGCTCCGTCCGGTCCTTATGCCAATGAGGTTGCGGGCATTCTCAGCCAGGCGGGACAGAAAATCTCTTCCAACTACAAGGCCCCCAAGAAGTAACCTGTAGGCCTGATCACACTCGGAAGGGCGTTCGCCGCGGCGGACGCCCTTTGTATTGGTGCGCCCGGCAGGGCGCACTCACTTGGGGGTGGAAGTCCCCTACACACCCGGCAAGGGGAAGTGTTAGCTGAACGGCAAGGGTGTCCGTCGCGAGGCGGAA
>Ga0302320_10027897_pt1 | contig 10861 bp, 11 predicted proteins | sample Bog_T0_3_FD_202130 | JGI IMG/M metagenome (GOLD analysis project Ga0302320, IMG submission 202130) | Peat permafrost microbial communities from Stordalen Mire near Abisko, Sweden - Bog_T0_3 | ecosystem: Environmental > Terrestrial > Soil > Wetlands > Peat | place: Sweden: Abisko, Stordalen Mire... | reverse complement strand
TTTCCCTTTGCCGTCATCTTCATCCTGAAGTTCCATCTGTCGGTCGATCTGTGGACCAGCCCGCTGATGATCCTGGGCACGCAATGGTACATTCTGTTCAACGTCATCGCCGGCGCTTCGGCGATCCCCACCGACCTCAAGGATGCCGCCGGCAATCTTGGCGTGCGCGGCTGGCTGCGGTGGAAGCGGCTGATCCTGCCGGCGATTTTTCCGTCCTACGTGACCGGCGCCATCACCGCCTCGGGCGGGTCGTGGAACGCCAGCGTGGTGTCCGAATTCGTCAGCTGGGGCGATACCGATCTGGTCGCCACCGGAGTCGGCGCCTATATCGCCGAAAGCATGGCCAAAGGCGATTTTCCCCGCATCGCGCTCGGCACCTGCATGATGTGCCTGTTCGTCATGCTGTTCAACCGGCAGATCTGGCGGCGCCTGTACCAGCTGGCGGAAGACCGCTGGCGCATCGAATGACCGAGGAACAGCCGATATGAACATAGCCCTTGCCACCCCTCTGCTGATCCATCTGACCAATGTCCGGAAGTCGTTCCGCGCCCCCGACCGTAGCGAGCGGGTCGTGCTGGAAGACGTCAATTTTCGCCTCCAGGAAGGCGAGATCGTGGCCCTGCTCGGCAAATCGGGCTCCGGCAAATCGACCCTGCTGCGTATCATCGCCGGCCTGATCGCCCCCAATGGCGGCGAAGTGCTCTATCGCGGCAAATCGATCAACGGTCCGGCCCATGGCATCAGCATGGTGTTCCAATCCTTCGCCCTGTTCCCCTGGCTGACCGTGCAGCAGAACGTCGAATTGGGGCTGGAGGCGATGGCGGTGCCGCCGCATGAACGCGAGGAACGCGCCGTCGAAGCGATCGATATCATCGGGCTGGGCGGCTTTGAATCGGCTTTTCCGCGCGAACTGTCCGGCGGCATGCGTCAGCGCGTCGGATTCGCGCGCGCTTTGGTGATGCGGCCCGACGTCTTGCTGATGGACGAGCCCTTTTCCGCGCTCGACGTATTGACGGCGGAAACCCTGCGCGGCGACCTGCTGGAATTGTGGCAGGAAAGCAAGATTCCGACCAAGGGTATCCTATTCGTCTCGCACAATATCGAGGAGGCGGTGACCATTGCCGACCGGGTGCTGATTTTCTCGTCGGACCCCGGTCGCGTGAAAGCTGAAATTCCGGTAGCATTGGCCCACCCGCGCGACAGCGATGCGCCGGCTTTCAAAAGCATCGTCGACGAAATTTACAGCATCATGACCCAGCACCCGCAGCGCGCCGCCGGCAGCGCCGCCGAACCGCTGTCGCTCGGCTATCGCTTGCCGGAGGCGACACCCTACAAGATTGAAGGCATGCTCGACGCGCTGGCGGAAGACCCCTTGAACGGCAAGGCCGATTTGCCACAATTGGCCGATATCCTGCAACTGCCCGACGACAGTCTGTTCCACCTGCTGGAAGCCGGCCGGCTGTTTCAGTTCATCAAGGTCGAGCATGGTGACGTAGCCCTGATGCCGCGCGGCCAGGCCTATGTCGATGGCAACGCCGCCGAGCGCAAGACGGTTTTCGCCGAACAGCTGCTCGGCTGCATTTCGCTGGCCAGCCACATTCGCCGGGTGCTCGACGAGCGTCGCGATCATCGCGCGCCGGAGGATCGCTTCCTCCAGGAACTCGAAGACTATCTCACGGATGACGAAGCCGAACGGGTCCTCGAACAGGTGATCAATTGGGGCCGCTATGGCGAAATATTCGAATATGACTACACCTCGGGCATATTGAGTCTGCCCAAGGACGATGAGGGCGATGACGGCGAACCGGACGTGACGATCGGCAGCGAGGAGCCGGCGGCGCCGTGAAACAGAATGTGACAAATCGGCGGCGCCATGACAAACCGCTGAAACAGCGTTCGTCCAGGATCTGCCGCAGAGTAGCAATGTTTGTCCGCCTCCCATGCGTGTTTTTCCGTTAACCCGATTCCTTCTCGGCGCCGTGATGGTCGTGCTCCTGTCGGCTGCCGCCGCCGGCGGCTGGTGGTGGCGCGAGCACCGCGCGCCGGCGCGCTATGTCACCCGACCGGTGACGCTCGGCATCATCCAGCGCAGCGTCACCATGACCGGCACCGTCGATCCGGTGAATACCGTGCAGGTGGGCTCCTATGTCTCCGGTATCGTCAAAGAGGTGCGGTGCGACTTCAACACGGTGGTCACGGTCGGCCAACTCTGTGCCCGCATCGATCCACAGCCCTTCCGCCTGGTGGTGGAGCAGGACCGCGCCGATTTGAATACCGGAGAAGCGCAGTTGCGCAAGGATCAGTCGGCATTGACCTATGCCCGCCTGTCCTTCGAACGCGACAGCAAGCTGCTCGCCGACGGGGTGGTATCCGTCGACGCGGTCGACAGCGATCGCAATGTCCTGGCCCAGGCCGAGGCGCAAATCGCCTTCGATCAGGCCAGTCTGGTCGAAAAAAAGGCCATCCTGCGCGCCGCCGAGGTCAATCTCGGTTTCACCGACATCGTCTCGCCGGTCGATGGCATGGTTATCACCCGCAATGTCGATGTCGGCCAGACGGTGGTATCCAATTTGCAAAGTTCGACCTTGTTCCTGATCGCCCGCGACCTGACCAGGATGCAGGTCGACACCAATGTCGCCGAAGCCGACATCGCCGCCGTCAAGCCCGGACAGCATGCCAGCTTCACGGTACAGGCCTTCCCCGATCGGGTATTCGAGGCGTCGGTCCGGCAGATCCGTCAGGCGCCGATCACCGTGCAGAGCGTGGTCACTTACGATGTCGTGCTGGCGGTCGACAACCCGCAGAGACTGCTGTTGCCGGGCATGACCGCCGACACCCATATCATCACCGCGCAAAGTGACCAGGTTATGCGGGTGCCGCTGGCCGCCTTGCGCTTCACGCCGTCGGGCAGCCTCCGTCACCGGCCTGATGGCGCTCGCCCCGACGGCGAGCGCCATCATGGCGGCGGCACCCGGGTCTGGGTGCTGCGCGAGCAGACCCCGACCCCCGTGGCGGTCAAAATTGGGCTGGATGACGGCAGCCTGGTCGAAGTGAGCGGCGAGGATCTGCATCCCGGCGACCGGGTGGTGCTGGCCTATGAAGGCGACGATGACTCGCGCAGGACTGCGGCGGCGCAACAGCCGCAGCGGCGGCCGCCTGGACTCCGATTCTAATGTCGGGCGCGCCAGCGGTGATCCGGCTATTGGGGATCAGCCGCGTCTACCGCGTCGGCGCCTTGCCGGTCACGGCGCTGAACAATGTAAGCCTCAGCATCCGGCGCGGCGAATTCGTCGCCATCATGGGCGCGTCGGGATCCGGCAAATCGACGCTGATGAACATTCTCGGCTGTCTCGACCAGCCCTCCAGCGGGCATTATCTGCTGGACGGCGTCGACACCGCGCAGCTCGGCGAGCCCGAACTGGCGCGCATCCGCGGACAAAAAATCGGCTTCGTGTTTCAGAGTTTCAATTTGCTGGCCCGCACCAGCGCGCTCGAAAATGTCGCCCTGCCGCTGTTCTATGCCGGCCAGCTGCAAGGCAGCCTGCCACGCGCGGCGCAAGAGCTGGCGGCACTGGGATTGGCCGACCGCCTGGACAATAACCCCAACCAATTGTCGGGCGGGCAGCAACAACGGGTAGCGATCGCCCGCGCGCTGATCAATCGGCCCACCCTGCTGCTGGCCGACGAACCGACCGGCAATGTCGATTCTGCGACCGCCAGCGGCATCATGGCGGCGATCGCCACCCTCAACCAGACGATGGGATTGACGGTGGTGCTGGTGACGCATGAGCCGGAAATGGCCGCCTATGCCGACCGCATCGTCACCTTGAAGGACGGCATGGTGCAGTCGGACCGGCAAATCCGGCCAGCCGCGCCCAGCGCGGCAGTGGCGGACGCGCCGCCGCAACCCGCCGATTGGCTCCAGCAGCTCACCGCGCTGGCTTGGCTGGCGGTGTTGGCGGCGCTGCCGGCGATCGGCCGCAACAAGATGCGGTCGGTGCTAACCATGCTGGGCGTGTTCATCGGCGTGGCGGCGCTGATCGCCATGGTGGCGGTGGGCGAAGGCGCCCGTGCCGCGGTACAGGCCCGCCTGCAGAGTCTGGGCACCAATCTGCTGATCGCCACACCGTCCAGCAACCGCAGCGGCGGCGTGCGCGGCGGCTCGGGCAGCCTCTCCAGCCTCAGAGTATCGGACGCGGCGGCGATTCTCGACGAAGACGATGCGGTTACCGACATCAGCTATGTCAATCGCCAGAACGCGCAAATCATCTATGGCGGCGAAAATTGGAGCACCAGCGTGCAAGGCGTAACGCCCAGCTATCTCCGCATTCGCAATTGGGGTGTGGCGCAGGGCCGCGACTTCACTCCGGAGGATGAACAGAGCGGCGCCATGGTCTGCCTGCTCGGCCAGAGTGTGGTCGAGGCCCTGTTCGGCGACGATGCCGACCCGGTGGGTGTCACCGTGCTGGTGAAATCGGTGCCGCTGACGGTGATCGGCATGCTGGCCGCCAAGGGCAATGCCGCCGGCGGACAGGATCAGGACGATGTCGTGCTGGTGCCGTTTTCGACATCGCAACAGCGTATCCTGGGGGTCGCCACGCCCACCGCGCCGATCGCCGCCAACAGCGCCACCGCCGGGACTGCCGGCATCGGCAATAGCGGGACCGCTGCGCCGAGCAGTCCCGCCAATCCGTTCGGCATTCAGCCGCGCCTGGCCGGTTTCGTCAACACGCTCTATATCCAGGCGCGCAGCGCCGAGCTGGTACCCCTGGCGCTCCAGCAGGTGACGGCGACATTGGAACGAAGGCACCGCATCAAGCCCAATGACGACGATGATTTCACCCTGCGCAATCTGGCCGAAATCGCCGAGGTGGCGGAACAGAGCAGCCGGGTGCTGGAGATTCTGCTGGCGGCGATCGCCTCGATCGCGCTCTTGGTGGGTGGCATCGGCATCATGAACATTTTGCTGGTTTCGGTCACCGAGCGTACCCGGGAGATCGGCATTCGCATGGCGATCGGCGCCCATCGCGTCCATCTGTTGCTGCAATTCCTGGTCGAAGCGGTGCTGCTGGCCGGCATCGGTGGCGGCGCCGGCGTGGTGGCCGGCATCCTGGCCGCCCAGCTGATTACCATGACGGCGGGATGGCCAACCCGCATCTCACCGCTGGTGGTGCTGGCGGCCTTCCTGATTTCGGCGCTGATCGGCGTGTTCTTCGGCTTTTATCCGGCCAGGAAGGCGTCCCTGCTGAACCCGATCGACGCGCTGCGCTATGAATAGGAGCCTGTTCGCCATCGCCCTTTTGCTGGCCGGCTGCGCCGTCGGCCCGGATTACGCGCCGCCCGCCGCGCCACGCCAGACGGACTATGATCTGGCACGTCTGCCGCCCGCGGAACGCGTGGCCGCAAGCGGACCCTTGCTCGAGCAAACCGACGCGGTGCCGGCCGACTGGTGGCGCAATTTCAACTGTCCGGCGCTCGACGACAGCGAGACGATGGCGCTGGCCGGTAACAATACCCTGGTCGCCGCCAAGGCCACCCTGCGTCAGGCCCAGCAGGCGGTGCTGGGCACCGCCTCGGCCTACTGGCCGCAGGTCGATCTCGGCGGCGGCGTGCAGCGCAATGGTTCGGGCGCCTTCACGCCGGCCGGCGGCGGCACCAGCTCGAATTTCTTTTCCGTCGGCCCCAGCGTCAGTTACCTGGCCGACCTGTTCGGCGCGACCCAGCGCGCCGTTGAACAAAGCCAGGCGCAGGCGGACTATCAGCGTGCCCAATTGGCCGCCGCCGCGCTGACGGTGACCGGCGGGGTCGCCAGCGAAGCGATCGCCATCGCCGGCGCCCGCCTGCAGATCGCCAGCCTCGAGGCCATTCTGGCCGGCGATCAGCAGAACCTCGCCTTGGTGACCCGCCAGTTCGAAATCGGCAAGGCGGCGCGCAGCGACGTGCTGACCGCGCAAAGCCAGCTGGTGGGCGACCAGTCGCAGCTGGCATCGTTGCGGCAGCTTCTGAGCGTCGCCCGCCACGCTTTGGCGGTGTTGGAAAGCCGTGCGCCGTCCGATTGGACGCCGCCCGACTTCGTCATCGCCGATTTTACCGTGCCTGCGCGATTGCCCAGCCTGCTGCCTTCCTCACTGGTGCATCAGCGGCCCGACATTCTGGCCGCCGAGGCGACACTCAAGGCCGATAGCGCCGCCATCGGCGTGGCGGTGGCGCAATATTACCCCAGCGTCACCCTGTCAGCGGCGGTGACGCAACAATCGATCAATCTTGGCCAGCTGTTCGAAGGCGTCAATAATCTGTGGAGCGTCGGCGCCAGTTTCACCACGCCGCTCTTTCACGGCGGCGCGCTCGACGCCCAGAAGCAGGCGGCGGTCGAAGCCTACCAGGCGCAATTGGCGATTTATGAACAGACCGTTATGGTCGCCTTCGGCCAGGTCGCCGACAGCCTGCGCGCGCTCGAGCATGATGCCGAACAGGTTCATGCCAGCCAAGACGCGCGCGACATTTCCGCGCAGTCGCTGGATCTGCAACGGTCCAGCTACAAGGTCGGCAAGACCAGCCTGCTGCAATTACTGACCGCCCAGCGCGCCTTTGCCCAGGCGAGTCAGAACCTCGCCAGCGCCCAGACCCAGCAATTGCAGGATGTGGTGACGTTCTTCCTCGCTGTCGGTGGCAGCGACACGCCTGCCTTATCGCCGCTACGCAGTCCGCCGGCGTCATCCTGATGGGGCGCGTTTAAGTTGGTGACCTCAGAGCGGCCTTCGGCCGCGACGTGAGGACAACCCACGATATTGCCGCGCTCGAATGGCGCGATTGATCTCCGAGAACAGTCTCTTGAAACGTAATCTTCGATATAGTATGGGGGTGGTGAGAGTTAGGAGACTAGGATGGATCCAGAGCATGTGATTGCAACGCTCCGCGCCCACGAAGCCGAACTGAACGGTTTTGGTGTAGCCCGTCTTTATTTGTTCGGATCAGTGGCTCGCCAGGAAGCCCGGATGGACAGCGACGTAGATCTTTTCTTTGAAACCGACCACCCACGCTTCAGTCTCATCGAGTTGTTGGAAGTTCAAGAGCGCGTAAATGACATCCTCGGCGCCGAGTCTGACGTGATGACGCGGGCAAGCCTCCACCCATTGCTTCGCACGCGAATTGAAGCGGAAGCGTTTCGAGTTTTCTGACGTGAAGCGGACGATCCTTCTCCGCTTGATCGATATGCGTGACGCAATAATCGGAATCGAAGGAGTGGTCACTGATGCTGAGTTCGAGGCGTTCGCAAAAAACTGGGGCATGCAGCGCGCTGTCGAGCACGGGCTGGAGATAATTTCTGAGGCCAGTCGCCATCTGCCTGACGACCTCACTTCATTCGCGCCGGAAATTCCCTGGGGGCAGATCGCGGCTATCGGCAATCTGCTGCGCCACGAATATCAACGCACGGACCTCAAGGCAACTTGGAACATTGTCAAGGAGCACCTGCCGTCCCTTTCCGTGGCCGTCGATCACCTGATCGCAGAAGCCGAACGCCGGGAAAACGGGTGACGCATGCTTGTCGGCTACGCTCGTGTCTCGACTCAGGAGCAAAATCCGGCGCAGCAACGCGATGCGCTCGAGGCAGCAGGGTGCCAGCGCATCTTTGTGGAAAAAGCATCCGGCGCCCAGAGAAACCGGCCGGAGTTGAAAGCCGCTCTTTCTTTCATGCGTGATAATGCCGACGACGTGCTTGTGGTCTGGAAACTGGATCGGCTGGCGCGCTCGCTCGGCCAGTTGATTGAGACGGTGGAGGAACTTGGTAACCGTCGCATCGGATTTCGTTCACTGACCGAGGCACTCGACACGACTCTGGCTGGTGGTCGACTGGTTTTTGATATCTTTGGCGCCATGGCCGAGTTTGAGCGCTCAATAATCCGGGAGAGCGCACGGGCTGGATTGGAGGCCGCGCGGGCTCGCGGTCGAACAGGCGGCCGACCTCCCGCACTCTCACAACAAGACTTGGCCGCCGCGAAGACGATGCTGACAGACGATGCAATCACGGTCGAAGAGGTCGCGCGCCGTCTGCAAGTCGCGCCAAGCACCCTTTATAGACATCTGCCCGGCGGTCGCGGGGGCATCGAACGGACCTGAAACACATTCACGGGCTGTTCTAACGAACCGGACAGTGTGATCCACTGTAGCGAAGATAGCCGGCTTACGCGGCCGTCGCCGCGCCCGTCGCGGGATCTTCATAGACGCCACCAGATCGGTCACGATAGCGGAGACGCCACCCATGCTCAACAAATTGAAACCGAGCGAACATCATTTTGCCATCATCCTGCTTTCCTATAACGTTGTGTTTTGTTCAGGAGGTTGATCATCATGAACCGCTTTAGACTCAGTCTGTTGGCGGCTGTGGCCGGTCTCAGCATCAGCCTGACTCCCGTCTTGGCGTCGGCCGAAGAGCATTTCAGCCACCATGAATTCCATGGGCGCGACGTGCGCCAGTTCCGCGGCCGTGATTTCGAGGTCTGGCATGGCGGGCACTGGGCCCATGAATGGCGCAATGGACGCTTCGGCTGGTGGTGGTTCGCCGGCGGTGTCTGGTATTTCTACGATGCGCCGGTCTATCCCTATCCGTTGGCGGTCTCGGAAGTCACCTATATCGAGCCGGGCAGCGCGCCGCCGCCGCCGGTCGGCGCCGCCGCGCCGGTCTATTATTATTGCGACAGTCCGGCCGGCTATTACCCTTACGTCGCGACCTGCACGATGCCGTTCCGCCCGGTGCCGGCCGCCCCGCCGCCGCCCGTTAGCCCGCCACCACCGCCGCCGCGCTAAGACCCAGGGCGCGGCTTACGGGTCGCGCTGCCCGGTCTGGCGAAAAGGGGTGCCGACGCCGATGGCGAACGGTGCCACGTCTGCAGTGACCACCGATCCGGCGCCGATGATCGCGCCCTCGCCGATCGTCACGCCGGGCAGGATGATGGCCCCCATGCCGATCCAGACATCGGAGCCGATGGCAACGGGCCGGTTGCCGGAGGGCTGATCCCGCATCGGCATGGTTCGGGACTGGAAACCGTGCTGGACGCCGCAGATCAGCACGCCGCCGGCGATCAGGCTGTTGGCGCCGATGACAAGCCCGGCCCGCGGTTCGTAGATGTTGCATCCGGGGCCGAACGACACCCGGCTGCCGGTCTCGATGAAGCCCCGTTCGACCCGAAACACGCATCCCGGGTAGAGAATGTTATAGTCGCCCAACACCATTCGCGCTGTCGACGACCCGAAGATGACACAACCCGGCTCGATCACGGTGGTCTCCGGCAGCACCAAATCTCCTGGAAAATCAAGTACCACAGAGGGGTGGATGCCTTTCTTGATCATTTGATCGCCTCGAGATTGAGACTCATATGCTGGCCTTTTTCCTTGTCCATATGCGGCAGATAGGCTTGCGAAAAATCGTCGATCGCCGCATGTTCGGTTCTGCGCCAATCCCACGGACGCACATCCCGAAAGCCGGACTCCAACAACAGGCGGGTCAAGAGCGGCCTGTCGAAGATCATGTGATGAAAGTCGTAAGCATCGCGCTGGCCACCGCAAATCAAGCCGACCAGGCCGCTCAGGCCATTCTCAAGACCTTGTTCGTAATAGAGTTTGGCGCAGGCGGCGAAATCGGGCACCGCGAGGCGCAGACAACCGCCGGGCTGCAGCACCCGGCGCCATTCGCGCAACACGCCCATGGTTTCCGCCCGCGGAAAATGTTCAAGGATATGAGACGCGTAGATCAACTCCGCCGTGTCATCCTTGATCCAGGACAGGTCCGTGGCGGAACCGATATGGTCGACATGCGGATAGGACAGCCCGTCGACGTGAACGAATCCCGGGATGTAGCGCTGACCGCAACCCAAATGAATTTTCATGGAGTTGGCTTGTCCCTGTGCCACCTGTTCAAAGACTTCTTCTAAGCACACCGTCGGGAAAATTGCTTATACCCTTTTGCGTATAGTCGCGCACAACATCGAATTCCGGCCTTTGCAGCAAGAATCGCCGCAGCGCGGTTCTCGGATTGGAATTCGCCACTTCGGCGTATTTCTTGGAGGGCGCCAGAATCGGTGTATCGGCCAGATCCTCGAAGGTCGTGTCGGCGACCACCAGGAATCCGCCAGGCGTCACCAACGGCGCATAGGCCAGCAGTTCGGCATAGACGTGATCGCCATCGTGCCAGTCGTCGAGGAACACCATCACCGGCCCGGGATCGGCGGCGATTTGTCCCAGGATAGAAGCCACGATGTCGGGCGCCTTGGCATCGCCGATCAAGCGCTGTCGCACCAAAGGCGCGAAGCGGTTGCGCTGCGGCGAGGCTTCGGCCAGCGAAGCGCGGGCTTGGGGCGTTTCCTCGATATCGACCGTCATCACCCCGCCCTGCCCGACTTGATGACCCATCATCGCCAGAATCGAGGCAAAAAACAGGGCAGAACCGCCAAATTTGGTTCCCGTCTCGACAATCCATTTGGGTTTGGCGTCGAACACGATTCGTTGCAAGGCGACCAGGTCATCGGGCAATTGCCAGATCGGCACACCGAGCCAGGTCTGTTCGTACCAGCGCAAATTTGCGGCCACGCGCATCAGGCACTGTTGCAAATCCTTGACGACAAAATTCAGGTCGGGTCGGGGATCGACGGGCGTGCGCCACGGGGCGCCGATCGGTGCGGTTTCGTTGCGCTTATCCAAAGCCGTCTCCATTATCGTTGGATTGTCAGGCGAGTTCATTGTGGCCGCCGTGATCGCATTGCTACCATGGCGGCGTAGGCGTCCTCCAGCGCGCGCGCCAATCCCCGAGCGTCGCACAGCGGACTGGCCGCCATGCGCGGGCGCAGGCCGAAGCGCAGCGAGCGCC
>Ga0302320_10027896_pt1 | contig 10861 bp, 10 predicted proteins | sample Bog_T0_3_FD_202130 | JGI IMG/M metagenome (GOLD analysis project Ga0302320, IMG submission 202130) | Peat permafrost microbial communities from Stordalen Mire near Abisko, Sweden - Bog_T0_3 | ecosystem: Environmental > Terrestrial > Soil > Wetlands > Peat | place: Sweden: Abisko, Stordalen Mire... | reverse complement strand
CGCCGCCACGCGTCTGGCGTCACCGCGTAAGGCCCGACCGCGCCGGAGTGGAATTTGCGCCACAGCGGCGGGGAGGACAGCGTCGCCGTCAGTGCGGCCAGCAGTGGAACCGCCGCGAGGGGATCGCCCGAGAGCGGCGTCAGTTCCTCGGTCGATCCAGCATAGTCGCCGCGCGAAAGCAGCGCGTCGTGGGCTTCGCCGAGGATTGCGCGGCGCGAGCCCGTCTGCTCGGCGGCGCCGAGGATCGCCAGCAGCGCCTGATGGGTGAGAACGCCGGGGCGGCCCGGCGGGCGCACCGGCGCGGGGGCGCTGCCCGTGAGATCGAGCATCGCGCCGACCAGATCCACGCCGGCCGCCAGCGCATTGCCGGGTTCGACGAGGCGCGGATTGACGTCGATGACGACGGGGCCGCTCCCGGTCAGGATCGCGTCCAACGACAGCGCGCCATGCCAGTCGAGACGGGCCACCAGACGTTCGAGCAGCGCGGCGAGGCCGGGAACGACGACGCTCCGCTTGATCGCCGCGCCGCCGCCGACGCCCTCTTTCACCCGCAGATTGGCGTGGAAGGCGATGAGACGGCCGCGATCGGCGACCGCCTGGATCATCGCCAGCGGCCCGATAACCTGGGTCTGCGCGATCAGCTCTGCCGACCCGAGCCCCATCGCCTCCGCCGTCTCGGCGAGCGCCTGCGGAGATTCGACCCGGCGCACGCCCGAACTCGCGGTGCTGACGGGCTGTTTGAGAAACACCGGAAACGACGTCACCCGCACGAGATCCGCCGCCCCTGAGATAACGAAAGTCGGCGGTTGCGGCGCCTCGAGTTCCTGGAGCGTGCGATAGGCGGAGATCTTATCCTGCACCCGGCGCAGCGCGGCGAACGGCGGGACGATCGTCGGAACGGTAAGCCGCCGCTGTTGCGCCGAGAGCACGGTGACTTGCTCCTGCGTCGGGAACAGCAGATCGACCTTTCGCCGCTCGGCGATTTCGAGCGCGGCGTCGAGCCAGGCGAAGGGATCGACGCCGAAAGCGGGAACGCGATGGACGGCGCGCACATGGCGCGTGAAACGGGCGAGGCAAACGCCCGTCGAGGACAGCAACTCGACCTGATGCCCGAGGTCGCCGAGTCGCAGGGCCGTCTGTCGAGAGGTAAGGCCGGAACCTTCGCTGAGAAGTATGCGCATGACAGCGCCGACAGTAGCGCGGGAGACGGCGATTCGCATCGCCCTTCCCCCGCGTGGGCGTTTCCGGCTACACCGGCGGCGAACGGATTTGGGAGCTGAGCATGGCGTCGGGATTGAACGGGCCGCGAATCGAAGCCAGGGGCGGCAAGGCCAGGCAACTCGTGGTGTTCCTGCACGGCTACGGCGCCGACGGCAACGACCTCATCGAACTGGGGCAGCAGTGGCGCCCGCTGCTGCCCGACGCCGCTTTCGTCTCCCCCCACGCGCCCGATCGCTGCACGGCCTCGCCGATGGGGCGGCAATGGTTCGCGCTGAGCGGCGCCCCGCCGGACGATCCGCGCGGCGCCGCCGACCGCTGGCGAGGCGTCGAAACGGCCAGGCCCAAACTCGACGCCTTCCTCGACGAGGAATTGCAGCGGCTCAGCCTCGACGAATCGGCGCTGGCGCTGGTCGGCTTCTCGCAGGGCTCGATGATGGCGATGCATGTGGGTCTGCGCCGCGCGCGCGCCCCGGCGGCGATTCTCAGCTATTCCGGCCTGCTCGTCGGCCCCGAACATCTCGGCGACGCCAAGGCGCGCAACAAGCGCGGCGAACGGCCGCCGATGCTGCTCGTCCACGGCGACCAGGACCCGATGATCCCGCTGGACGCCATGTTCATGGCCGGCAACGCGCTCGCCGAAGCCGAAATCCCCTGCCAATGGCACCTCTCCTTCGGAATCGGCCACGGCATCGACGAGGGCGGGTTGCGGCACGGCGGGTTGTTTCTGGCCAAGGGATTTGCGCTGGCGGCGAAGTGAGGAGCTTCGACCTCCAGGCCGACGTGTTGGGGCATTTCGTCCGCCGGGAGGCCGGCGCTCCATAACTGGCGCCGGCGAGCCAATATCAACGGCTTGAGTGTCATCCCGTGGCCGCGCGTCACTCCCAAGCCAGCCGTTTTTCGGAGGCTAAACGGCAGCGAAGCCGCCGTCATCGCGAGCGCAGCGCGGCGATCCAGGGGTGACACGACGAAAGCTCCGACTTTGAGCGTGCAAAACAACAGAGGGCGCGTCGTGGGAGTCTGGATTGCTTCGCAAGCTCGCAATGACGGCGGCTTCGCCGCCGCGTTGGGAACGAACCTAAAGTGGCTTGGGAGTTACGGCCGCGGCGCCATGGGCGATCGATGCGAAGGGCGGCGACTGACCCGAAGGGGAAATTCGCCCCTCTCAGAAATCAAGACTTTCGCACGACCGGCGCGGCCGAACGTTTTCAATCGGTTACGTCGTGCAAAAGATAGTTGCGTAAGTAGGTCGATCTTTGCTATGATCGCACATGACGATTTACGGATATGCACGGGTCAGCACGGACGGCCAGACGCTCGACGCCCAGATTGCGGCGTTGACGGTAGCCGGAGCTGCGCCCGTGCTCAACGAGACGGCCAGCGGAGCCAAGACCGACCGGCGCGAGCTGGCGAAGGCGTTACGCGCTCTCGATGCTGGCGACACTCTGTTAGTGACGCGCCTCGACCGGCTGGCGCGATCTACGCGCGACCTCTTGAACATTCTCGACAAGATAGCGAAGGCCGGAGCCGGATTCCGCTCGCTCGGTGACGCATGGGCGGACACCACGACGCCGCACGGTCGCTTGATGCTGACCGTTCTCGGCGGGCTTGCCGAGTTCGAGCGCGAGCTAATCCGCGCCCGCACCGGCGAAGGCCGCGAGCGCGCCAAAGCGCGCGGCGTTCACATGGGACGACCGCCGAAGCTCACCCCTCACCAGAAGCGCGAGGCGCTGAAAGCGCTTGCCGGCGGCACTGCGACGCAAGCCGACTTGGCGCGACGGTTCAATCTAAACGCAAGCACGATTTCACGGCTGGCGGAGAAGGACGCCGCGCTCGTCGCGCCCCCGCCGGTCCGGCACATCGATGTGGATACGGAGCGTGCCGCGCGCGCTTTTCTGCAACGGCTTGAGGGCCAGTATTCTGTCGCCGACGCGCTACTTTACGGAAGCCGTGCGCGCGGCGATCATCAGCCCGACAGCGACGCCGACCTTGCCCTTATCCTCAAAGGAGAGAAGGGCGACCGCTACAAAGTTACCCGCGATCTGGGCGGCGTTGGTTTCGACGTAATGATGGAAACAGGAATTCTTGTTCATGCCCTGCCCTTGTGGGAAGGCGAATTCAAGGAACCCGAACGGTTCAACAATCCCGCTCTGATCGCTAACATCAAGCGGGAAGGGCTGCGCCTATGACCGGATCAGCCGCTATTGTAGTCAGTTACATGCGAAAGGCCGAGCGGGCTTTGGAGGAAGCGCGGTTGCTTCTTGATGGCGACAAGACCGAAGGGACTTGCAGCCGTGCCTATTACGCGATGCACGACGCCGCCCATGCGGCGTTGTTCGCGACTGGCAACGAAACGCAGGACGCGATCATCAAGACCCATCACCGTCTGATCGCCGAATTTGGCAAGAAAATCGTGCTTGGCGGCCAGATCGATGCCACCCTTGGCCGCGCGCTCAACCGAGTGCAGGACATACGTTTGCTTGCCGACTACGATGCCGAGCACCCCTCGCGCGAGGACGCTCAATGGGCCGTCGAGCAGGCCGAAGCGTTTGTTGCGGCGGTGCGCAGTTTGATTGCCAGCTTGAAGCCGTGAAGGCCGAGGCGATCAAGCGGCGCGACAAGGACGGCGAAACCTTGCGCTCGATTGCCCGAAGCTACAATGTCAGTGCGGCGACGATTTCGCGACTGTAATCATTTTCCAGCAACGCGCGTGCTAATCAGAAGCGACGACGAATGAAAAGAGTTATCGACAGCAATCGTTTACAGACAAGTGAGCTGCGCGCTTACCTCGCTTCATCGCGTGACAATTATGCGGTGCTTCCAGATTATGCGGCTATGGAAGCATATAAAGGCGACACCCTTCGTTCAATTTACCCCTCAATTTTGGAAGTGCTCGCGGATTATCCGCAACAGGTTATTGTCTTAAAGGGAACGGAACTTGTTTGCGGCCTCAGCGGGCGAGCTGCTGCGGGGCAACGAGCGCTAATTGACCGCGCACAAACTCGCGAATTCAAGGAATATTGCCGTGCTCTGGTAGCAGCGAAAAGCGGCGATCAGGCTAAGCAACAAGAGCTTTTAGAATTGGGGCGCGAAGCAACCGCGCACTTGGCGCTGATGCTTGGCGACATGCCTATGATGTCATCTGGTATCGAGGCAATGGTGGAATGGATCGAGAAGACGCATTCCGTCGCTGAACTCAAGATTTTACGTCGTCGTGAACTATACACGCCAGAAATGCGCGACAAATTCATACATAACGTCTTCACGTTGACCGAGGAATTGGTTACGAAATTTCCAAATCTAATAATACGAGACAGAATCGACGCCCGAGACACCTTCTTATTTCGACATGCGCTTTGTGTTTATATCTTGGTGCTTCGGGCTGTCGAACGCGGCGGCTTCAAAAAAAATCCGAAAGACCTACTTAATACTATGGTCGATGCAAATTTTGCGACGTTTGCCACTTATTTTGATGGTTTAATGACCAATGATCAGTTGGCAAGCGAGATATACGCTGATGCAAATTTTTTTCTTAGAGGAATATTTCCTAAGCCGCCAATTTGGCTGAGGTGGTTACTACGGCGCAAGTGGTATCAGCGACTTCTGGCGCGGCGGGTCGCCTAGAAGGGGTCATCGTGGAATCTGGAGAAGCCGGAGCGCGTAAAAAGTCAGTCCCGCGATGAGAGCACCAAACACCGGCAAAGGCCAATAAAGCGCGACGTTTGGTAGCCACGTGAATAGCATGCGTGTACAATTAGACCCTTCGCCCGAAATTGACGTGTGACACACCGCATAAAAGGGGTCTTGAAGCCATGCGAAAAGCAACCCGAGAAGGCCGCCGATCACGCAAAAAATCACCCAAGCGAATTTATGCTCTGGCGTCCATTTCAATGGGTTCATTTGCTTCGATCCTTTGCCTCGACTTCTAGCGCGGAAATCTGAGGTCGAGCCACCCAATCGGCAATCTATTCTCGAAATTCGTGAGTTTCGAGAAACGCGCCCGATTGCAAAAGGTAGACTGGACGCAAATTTCGGCAATCTGCCCTCAGCGGCCGACCAACTCGGGAACCCTGCGTCGGGCTCTGACCCCTGGGGCGAAAGTGCGGGCGCTCCCGTAGGGGAGGCATGCTGACTTCGCGGCCTCCGCTCGGAAGATGCGCGTGGAAACAGTCGCTTTGAGCGCCGGCCGGGTAAGCCAGGCAGAATCCCAGCAAGCGCTGTTCTGTAGCCGAGGTCCCTCATGGTGAGCTTGTCGAACCAGACCTCAGCCGGGATGTGAGTTTTGCGAGTGCTCCGGCAGCGCCGCCACCGAGGTCAGCGACCTCGGCTACAGATCTGCCGCGAGCGCTGCCCTTCGACCATCGGCGGCGAGGCGCCGCCCCTCCTCTAGCCCCCCTCAACCAAACGGCGACGTGAACGCCGCAACCGCTCCCAGCTCCGCCTCGATTTCCAGCAGGCGATTGTACTTGCAGATGCGCTCGCTGCGGCTGGCCGAGCCCGTCTTGATCTGGCCGCCGCCCATGGCGACGGTGAAATCGGCGAGGAACGTGTCCTCGGTTTCGCCGGAGCGGTGCGAGACCACGTAGTTCCAGCCGGCCTTGCGGCACAGCGCGATCGCTTGCACCGTCTCGCTGACGGTGCCGATCTGGTTGAGTTTGATCAGCACCGCGTTGGCGGCCTTTTCCTTGACGCCGCGGGCGATGAATTTCGGGTTGGTGACGAAGACGTCGTCGCCGACGATCTGAATGCGTCCGCCCTGCTTGGCGGTCTGGCTGGTGAAGCCGGCCCAATCGTTCTCGTCCAGGCCGTCCTCGATGGAGACGATCGGGAAGGCGTCGATCCATTTGCCGTAGAGCGCGATCATCTCTTCGCTGCTCTTGCGTCCGCCCTTCGACTTCTTGAGGTCGTAGGCGCCCTTATCGAAGAACGAGCTGGCGGCGGGATCGAGCGCAATCGCGATGTCCTTGCCGGGACGATAGCCCGCGGTTTCGATCGCCTTCACGATCAGCTCGCAGGCCTCCTCGTTGCTGCCGAGATTGGGGGCGAAGCCGCCCTCGTCGCCGACCGACGTCGCGTAGCCCTTGGCTTTGAGCAGTTTGGCCAGCGCGTGGAACGTCTCGGCGCCGTAGCGCAGCGCCTCGGCGAAGTTCGGCGCGCCCACCGGCATCACCATGAATTCCTGGAAGTCGACCGAATTCTCGGCGTGCTTGCCGCCGTTGACGATGTTCATCATCGGAACCGGCAGACGCGTGGCGCCGACGCCGCCGAGGTAGGCGTACAATGGCAGTTTGGCGACTTGCGCGGCGGCGCGGGCGACCGCCATCGAGACGCCGAGAATGGCGTTGGCGCCCAGCGCCGCTTTGTTCGGCGTGCCGTCGAGCGCGATCATCAGCGCGTCGATTTCCGCCTGACGCGCGGGGTCGAGCCCGATCAGCGCCGGCCCGATCTTGTCGACGACATTGGCGATGGCGTTACGCACGCCTTTGCCGCCGTAGCGCGACTTGTCGCCGTCGCGCAGTTCGACCGCTTCATACTCGCCCGTCGACGCGCCCGAGGGCACGGAGGAGGTCGCCGACGTCCCGTCGTCGAGACCCAGCTGAACGCGCACCGTCGGATTGCCGCGCGAGTCGAGAATTTCGAGCGCGCGAACCGTTGAAATCTTGGCCATGGAGCCACTCCTCAAATTTCTTCGGCGGAGTTGTATACGCGTGCGCCGCGGGCGCGATGATGCGCGTCAACGCCCCAAAAATCAGGCCGGCGCGTGTTTGACCTCGGCGCCGTAGAGCAGCACCTGCACCTTTTCCAGGGTGATGAGCCCGCCCGTCATCATGCCGTCGAGGATCGGCAGGAACGCCTTGATCTTCTCCTCGGTGTCGACGATCTCGATGATGAGGGGCAGATCCTCGGAAAGCTGCAGGATTTTTGTGGTGTGCAGGCGGCTGGAGTGGCCGAAACCCATCGGGCCGCGCAGCACGGTGGCGCCGGCCAGATGCGTCTCGCGGGCCTTGTTGACGATCGCCTCGTAGAGCGGGCGGCCCAAAAATTTGTCATCCTCGCCGAAGAAGATGCGCAGCAGCATGGCGTCGCGCGGTAGGGTCATCGGTCAGGCTCCCTTGAGCTGATTGAGCGTCAACGCCGCGACATGGCCGCCCCACACCGCGATCAGGCAGAACACGAAGGACATGCCGATATTGGCCCCGGCGAGCGCCATTTCGCCGTCGCGCACCAGATTGAGGGTCTGCAGGCTGAACGACGAAAAGGTGGTGTAGCCGCCGCATATGCCGGTCATGAAGAACTGGCGCCCCTCGGTGCGGACGAACACCCTTCCGTCCGGCCCGGTCAGGGTGGCGAAGAAGCCGATGATGAAGGAGCCGGTGACATTGACGATCAACGTCCCCCACGGGAACGTCTCGCCGAAATTATTCGCCGCGAGGCCGGAGAAGAAATAGCGGGCGCCGCCCCCCAGCGCGCTGCCCACCATCACCCAGACGTACAACATGCGCAGACCGTCCAATCCGTTTCCGGCTCACTTCACGACCATCACCTTGCACGGCGCGTGCCGGACCAGGCGGTCGGCCGTGCTGCCGATCAGGCGGTTGTAGAGCGCGGAATGGCCCATGAAGCCGAGCACCAGCAGATCGTAGCCGCGCGTCTGCACGAACTCCACGATACTTGTCACCGGGTGGCCGGATACGACGTGAGTCTCGAAGGCGACGCCCGCCGCGGCCGCTTTCGCCTTGGACGAGCGGAGAACCTTGGTGAACGCCGCCTCAGAGTCCAATTGGGCTTCGGTGACTTCGTCGATGCTGGCGGGGAAGCTGGGCAATTCCTCGACGCAGACCATATCGAGTCCGACGCCCAGCAATCGCGCGAGTTCGAGCGCGCCGGCGAGCGCTTTTTCGCCTCCGGGCGATCCATCGTGGGCGACGAGCAGCTTGCGATACATCTAGCCCTCCTCTTGTATCGGCTCGCTGGCGATTTGCGTCTCTTCGGGCGCGAACGCCGGCTGGAACCAGCGTTGGGCGATCAGCGTCGGAACCACCGCGCTGCCGATCACCGCGGTCACCAGCACCGTGTACTGCCCCTGGTCGATGATGTGATTGGTGAGCCCGAACAGCGCGGAAATCGAGCCGAACGTCAGGCCCGTCGACATCAGCATCGTCGTGTACATCCCCTCGCGCCGATCGAAGCGGAAGGCGCGGGTCAACGGCAGGATGCCGACGAATTTCGTCGCCATCTTGATTGCCAGGAACACCGTCACCAATCCCGCCGACTCGTAGACTTGCCTGACGTCGACCAGCGATCCCGCCTTGAGGAAATAGAACGGCGTCAGAATCGTGAAGGCGATTATGCGCATGCGGTGCGGCAATTCGCGATCGGCCAGGAACGCCGGCGCCAGCGCCATGCCGACCAGATAGGCCGGCAGCACCGCCTCGCTGCCGGCGACCGCGGCCATGCCGCCGAGACCCAGCAGCACGAGCGAGATGAATTTGGTCTCGGGTTCGCTGACGCGATGTCCGACTTGCGCGAAGAACCACGGCGCGAACCGCGGCAGCAGCCACAGCGCCGCGGCCGTCACGCCGCCGAACGCGGCGAGCCTGAGGTCGTAGTGCGAGAACACGATTCCGAGGGCCAGCACGGTGCCGAGATCGTTGACGAAGCAGGCGGCGAGAATGATCTTGCCGATTTCCGTCCGGTTGAACCCGGTCTCGATCATCACAGCATAGACCACCGCGACCGAAGTCGTCGACAGTGAGATACCGGCGATCTGCGCCTGATCCCACGGCCAGCCGATGACGAAATGCGCATAGGCGAGCACGCCCAGATAGGGCGCGAAGAAGCCGACGATTCCGATCGACATACTCGAGCGGAAGTGCTTGCGCACCACCGTCGGGTCGATCTCGGTCCCGGCGAGGAAGGTGAGCAGGATGGCGCCGAACCCGGCGAGGAAATTCACCCACTCGGTCACGTTCAGGCCGATGGTGTTGCCGGCGACCACGCCGACCAGGATCTCGATCAGCGCAACGGAGATCGCGACACGGATGGAAATGATCGACGCGACGAGCGCGAGTCCGATCCACAGCGCCGATTGAAGCCAAACCTGTCCCATCCCCGCCTCACCTTGTCGGGCGCGAAACGTTTGGCGGGTTCGGGAGTCAGCCGAGTCCCACCGCGCGCTCGACGCGGCAGGAGTCATCAGCCCGGATGGGCGGTTTTGGGGGACCCCATCCCCTTGGATTTCAGGAGAAGCTAGGCCGGCAGGCCGGCTTCGTCAATTTGTTTGCTTTGCCCCAAAATTTGCAACTCCCAAACCATCGCCGGATCGAATGCAGCGGGTTCTGCAGCCGAGGTCGCTGACCTACGGTATGCACACGTCTCGACCACGCCATCCCAGACCTCGTCCTGAGCTTGTCGAAGGACGCCACATCCAGGGCGAAGGCGCGCGCCAGAAACGGCCACACCCTCGAACACCGGGCAATTCCGGCTGCTTGCACAACCTGTGGCTTCTCCTGGAGCGTCCTTCGACAAGCTCACGACGAGGGGTTGGGTTGCACAGCGCTTCTCCAAGAGATGTGTGACTCCCATAGGAGCTGGGGGCGAATCCGGAGCTTCCGTCATGGCTGGGCGTGTCATGGCCATGACCGCGTTGCGGCGGGGAGGCGCCAGCCGTCTCAGGCGGCGATGTCGACATTTCGGGTTTCCGGCAGGAACAACAGTCCAATCAGGAAGGTGACGGCGGTGATCGTGACGGGGTACCAGAGGCCGAAGAACATATCGCCGGCGATGGCGTTCATCGCGAACATTGTCGTCGGCAGCAGGCCGCCGATCCAGCCCGTGCCGATTTGGTAGGGAAGCGACATCGAAGTATATCGGATGCGCGCGGGAAACATTTCAACCAACGCCGCCGCGGCGGGCCCCTGGGCCATTTGCGCGCACATGACCAGGAACAGCAGCAGGCCGATCATCGTCAGCGGTCGAGGCGCGAACAGCTCGGAGATTTCCGCGATCTTCAACGTCTCGGGATTTCCGACCTGCGGATATCCCGCCGCGACGATCGCCTGACCCAGGCTCTTGACGACGTCGTCGCCGAGCGGGACGACTTTCTGGTTGATCTCGACCAGGGTCGGCGCGCCCGAAAGCGACGACTCGTTGCGATAGGCTACAGAGTTCCGGGACAGGGTCGACTTGGCGAGGTCGCAGACGCTCGTGTACTTCGCAACTCCGGCCGGATTGAACAGCAACGAACACGTCGCGGGATCGGCCTTGATCGTCACGGAAATCGTCTGTTGCGCCCTCAGCAACGTCGGGTTTGCAACCGCCGTCAGTCCATGGAAGACCGGCGAATAGCCGACGGTCGCCAACAGGCAGCCCGCGAGAATGATCGGCTTGCGGCCGACCTTGTCCGAGAGCCAGCCGAAGAACACGCAGGAGGCGGCGCCGAACACCATGGCGACCGCGTAGAGCAGATTGGCGGTGAAGCTGTCGAGCTTGAGCGCCGACGTCATGAACACCAACACATAGAACGTCCCGGCATAGCCCGTCGCTGCGACCGCCGCGGTCATGCCGAACAGCGCGATGACGGCGAGCCGCGCATTCGACCACTTGCCGAAGGCCTCCGATATCGGCGCGCGGGACTGTCGCC
>Ga0302320_10027895_pt1 | contig 10861 bp, 7 predicted proteins | sample Bog_T0_3_FD_202130 | JGI IMG/M metagenome (GOLD analysis project Ga0302320, IMG submission 202130) | Peat permafrost microbial communities from Stordalen Mire near Abisko, Sweden - Bog_T0_3 | ecosystem: Environmental > Terrestrial > Soil > Wetlands > Peat | place: Sweden: Abisko, Stordalen Mire... | reverse complement strand
TCTGTCGATTCCGACTGAGGTTTTTTCTTCCGCGCCGACCAATCATCTCGTTTCGCCATTGGCAACCCCCTGCACCCTACGCCTACATTGCCACTATAACGCAGTTTCTATATTTATAGAAGTGTATAAACGGATACCCCAATAAGCGGACTTTCGTGTATTTTTAGGCGTTTATCAGCTCTCCAGCGTTCCCGTAAGCCCCTCACATTCCTGATTTTTCGTCCTTGGGGGAATGCACAGGAAACAGCCGCCCATAGCCAAAGCGGACCTGCGAGTCAAAAAATGCGCTATCTCGCTAATTCCAAAGGACTTGGTGATTCGTCTCAATATCCACCGTTGGCGGTGGATATTTGATGCGGACCTGCGAGTCGTAATTCTTTCTATATGACTGATAAACAATAGCTTAGACAATTTACAGAACTGAGGATATTCCAGCCGCCCAAAAGCGGACCTGCGAGTCGCAGAAAACGGACCTGCGAGTCGTCGAAGCGGACCTGCGGGTTGTCAAAAACGGACCTGCGGGTTGCAAAAAGCGGACTTGCGAGTCGCCCTATATTGAACAGGAGACCAAGAGGCTTTTCAAGAGTGTTTATCAAGATAAATACCAGGAGTCGGTCTCTGTGCAAATCTGCAAATTTTCGCCCTACGGGCTTCGCTTCATAAGGAGGAAGGAAAAGCAAAAAAGGAGGATGGAAGAACTTTCCAAATGAGGATGGGGTGTTTTGGCTGCATCGGATAACCCTTTACGGTAGTGGTAGATCGAACAGAATGCCCGTCCAGAGGCTCTGCTGGGCGTCGGGAAGCCATCAGCCTATCCCTAATGCGTTTCAGAGCCTCTTACCACACTCCGAACGTCATCTTGAATTTTTCGTGTAGTCCAGCCGAGTTTCTGCGCGCGCCGGTGAGATCAGCCAACGATCAGCCGTGATCTTGCGCGGCGGGCCGGCATGGACTTCCGCGTCGGATCTTCGGTGAGCAGATTCCGCGAAGCTGCTGCGGTTTCTGACCAGGACTCTGACACCGTCGCGAGGCGCCGACTCGGGCCGGCGCGGATTCAGATGGCTCCCCGAACCGGCCAACTCATACCTGGCACCACCGAAAACAACAACAAAGGCAACAGCAACAGCAAAAACCCTTCCTAGGGAGCGCCGCCCCCCGCGCCCGCAAGGGGTTTCCCCAGTCTTCCGCACTGCGCTGCGCTCCGTTTGTGCAGACCAAGGGGCTTTCCACTCTCGCTGCGCTCCGTTGCAAGCCCTGGGAGATTCCCCTCCCCTTGCAGTTGCTACCCCCGCAGGCGTGGGCCTGGGCCAAGGCGTAGTTGTTAGCAACTACACTGCCCCAATTCAGAAGCAACAACAAAGGAGAAAGATCAATGACTAATATCACAGCGACTTACTCACCGGAAGACAACAAAATCAGGCTTTTTAGTATAACTCGCCTTGACTCTGAGACCTATAACAGAGTTATAAAAGCGGGCTTCAAGTGGGCACCTAAACAAGAACTATTTGTAACTCCAATGTGGACACCAACCCGCGAAGACCTATGTATTGAGTTAGCCGGTGAGATAGGCGACGAGGACACAACATTGGTTGAGCGAGCCGAGGCGAAGGCTGAAAGGCTGGAAAACTTGAGCGAACGCCGCACCCAGGATGCAGACCGCGCACAAAAAGCCGTTCACGCTCTCGCGGACGGTATCCCGTTTGGCCAGCCTATTCTAGTCGGCCACCACTCCGAACGCCACGCCCGCAAAGACGCCGAGAAGATTGAGAACGGCATGAGAAAGGCGGTTGAATGCTGGAAAGCTGCCCAATACTGGCAGGACCGCGCCAAAGGAGCAATCAGGCTCGCCAAGTACAAGGAGCGCCCGGACGTGCGCGCGCGGCGCATCAAGGGATTGGAGGCGGACAAGCGCAAAGAAGAACGCAGCCAGACCGACGCGCAAAAGTTTCTCAAGGCATACGAAGACCCGCAGGCCCGCACCGCGAAGCTACGCGACGGGCGCGACCTGCTCCCGGCTTTGCTCCAGACGTGGGAAGGCGGGCTCTCTTACGAGAACCAGACGCGCTTAAAAAATGAGGAATTGCCATTCGAGGAGGCTTTGAGCATGGCGACCAGCGCAAAACGCGCCACTGTAGCCAACGCGCAGCGGTGGATTGACCACCTATCGAACCGGATTGCCTATGAGCGGGCAATGCTTGACGAACAGGGCGGCACCGTCACCGAGAAGACCGGACCAGAGAAGGGCGGCGCGGTCAGGTGTTGGTGTGCCCCCGGCAATGGTCGAGGCTGGGCCTACATCCAGAAGGTCAATAAGGTATCCGTGACCGTGCTCGACAACTGGGGCAACGGTGGCGCGAACTTTGCCCGCACCGTACCCTTTACCGACCTGAAAGGTGTAATCACGAAAGCGGAAGTTGACGCCGCCCGCGCCGAAGGCCGCTTGATTGAGAGCGAAACCAAGCAGGGGTTCTATTTGACGGACCCCGCGCCGACGCGGACACCGGAGGCCGAAGCCGCACCCGCGCCGGAGCCGATCAGGGCGACGACCGACACCCGCGCCAAGATCGAGGAAATGCAGTCTGCTTTGAAAGCCGGTGTGCAGGTAATCACCGCCCCGCAACTTTTCCCGACGCCGCCCGCGCTGGCCGCTCGCATGGTCGAGGAGGCCGACATTCTGCCAGGTCACTGCGTTCTTGAGCCGAGCGCGGGAACCGGCGCAATTCTTGCAGCACTGCCGAACGTGAGACCGTTCGGCAGCGTGACCGCTGTCGAAATCAATGCAACATTGGCCGCATCATTGGAACAAGTCGCAGACCAAACCATTTGCGGAGATTTTCTGGAGCAAAACGGCAATCTTGGAACCTTTGACCGTATTTTGATGAATCCACCGTTTCAGAACGGCGCGGACATCAAGCACATTCAACACGCGATCAAGATGCTGAAACCCGGAGGCCGCTTGGTTGCCATTTGCGCAAACGGACCGCGGCAGCAAACCACCTTGAAGCCTCTGGCCGAGGACTCAGGAGGATGGTACGAAGACCTGCCCGCCGGAACTTTTGCCAGCCAGGGAACAAACGTCAACACCGCTCTCTTGCTCATCGAAAACTGACTGCTACCCAAGGGCCGGAGCAATCCGGCCCCACCTTTTCCGACGCCGCCCGCTACGCCCCCGGCACCCCACCCGTGTATTTGTGGTGCCGGAGCACCACACCGCGGACAAAAACCTGCCTGGTCCAGCACAGTTGAAGCGGCCAATTTTACCTTTTCGAGGGGTTGGGCAATAATCGCACCCTTGCCGCCCGCTACGCCCCCGGCACCCCACCCACTTTCAGACCCCTATCCGTTTCGTGAGTTGGCCCCTACAATGACGTATCGCCATTTCACCGATATGGTGTAAAGTGGTGAAGGTGAGGCGGAGTACTCGACTATGAGGGCGAAAAGGAAGACTGCGAAGACGGGGAATACACAGAGCGCTGCGTCCGTTCGCGCGTCGATCAGTTTCCCGTCCGAGGTGTACGAGACCCTCGAAATAATCGCGAAGGGAAAAAAGGTTTCTTTAGCCTGGGTTGTGCGCGAGGCTACCGAAAAGTACATCGCGGAGAAGTGGCCGTTGCTGGCGGGGTACCGAACGACCGAGCCTGACTGACGATGCCGAAAACGGCGGCGCTTAAGGTGGACGAGTGAAACTTAAAATCCCCAAGGTGTTTGCAATCGATGAAAAAACCGCTCGGAAGAACCCCATCCAGCAGCTCTCAGAGAACTCGCGCCGCGTTGAAGGGCATCTTGCGACATTTACCCGAGGCACCCTGAAAGGTTTCCTGTTTGAACCAAGTGAGGGAACAGGAACGATACTTATAGTTCCGCCAAAATCTAAGATCCTTCCAGAAAACCATTCCCTCATCCTTGGTGCCGATATCAATAGCCTGAGTGAAGATGTCGATATCTCAAACGGTGTCTGGCTGCGGAATTCGTTAGTACGCGTTCAGGCCGCCGGAAACCCTTACGAGCGGGAAATCGAGAATGTCCTCGATTCTTGGCAAGGGGCGTTCTCTTACATTTTGGAAGATTCAGAAAAACACATAGAGGGTCTTCGTGGACCCCAAATCGGCGCTCTCCATGCTATACATGCACACTGGGCGGTTTCGCAATCGACAGCGACGATCGTTATGCCGACGGGAACCGGGAAGACCGAGACTATGCTGTCGATCCTCGTCACAGCGAGGTGTCGGAGACTCTTGGTTGTGGTTCCATCGGATGCGTTGCGCAATCAAATCGCGGACAAGTTTGTCACGCTGGGTTTGCTCAAGAAGCCGGGCATCGGGCTGCTCGCGCCGACCGCCCAGTTCCCGATTGTCTGCAAACTTGAACATATCCCGCAAGATTTAGCCGAGCTGGATGCCCTTGCGGAACGATCACAGGTTATTGTCACAACCAGTTCCATTGTCGGCCAATGTTCCGCGGAGCTTCAGAATAGGTTCGCTCACCACTGCCCTTATCTGTTCATCGACGAAGCGCACCATGCAGAAGCGCCTACCTGGAGCGCGTTCAAGGCTCGTTTTTCTAACTGCCGGGTTGTCCAGTTCACCGCGACGCCGTTCAGGGAGGACGGACGCCCGCTGGACGGGATTATGGTGTTCAAGTATCCGTTAAAGAAAGCGCAAGAAGATGGTTATTTCAAGCCGATCGATTTCGAACAGGTGACGGCATTCGATCTTAAAAAGGCGGACAAGATGATTGCCGAGACGGCAATTCGACGCCTGCGCGCAGAACTCGATAAAGGCCATATCCTCATGGCACGTGTCGAGAATGTGAAGAGAGCGGAGCAAGTTTACGAGCTTTACAAGTCGGAGACGGACCTGAAACCCGTTCAATTACATACGGGGGTCGCTTCCGCAAAGGCTCGCGATCTTGCGCGGCGGCAGCTTATATCCAAGGAGTCGCGCATCGTTGTCTGCGTGGATATGCTTGGCGAGGGCTTCGATCTCCCCGAGCTGAAAATCGCCGCATTTCATGACATTCGGAAATCCCTTGCCGTAACCCTCCAGTTGGCGGGCCGCTTCACAAGGGCACGTGAGGACCTCGGCAATGCGACGTTCATTGCGAACGTCGCCGACGTGAATGTACGGGATGAATTGCGAAAGCTATATACGCGCGACCCCGACTGGAATGTTCTGCTTCCGGCTCTGAGCGAACGAATGATTGGAGAGCAAAGTTCTCTTCAAGATTTCGTTCGCGACTTCGCTGAGTTTCCAACTGAGATTCCGCTCAAGGCTGTAAAACCGGCGACCAGTGCCGTTGTCTACGCGACGCAATGTGACGATTGGCAACCCGAGCGATTTAGAGATGGCATCCCGGCTCCGGATTCTTGCGCGCGCATTCACCACTCGATCAACTCACATCGGCATACTCTAGTCGTGGTCACTGCCCGCCGCGTCGGAATGCTCTGGACGGATTCGGAAAGCCTGTTCGGCTGGGACTGGGAGCTTTACGTTGTCTATTGGTCCGCCGAAAAGAATCTTCTCTTCATCAATAGTTCAAGCAACAAGGGAGAATTCAGTGCGTTGGCGCAAGCATTGACCGGAAACCGTGCGACGTTGATTTCGGGACCTCGCGTATTTAGAACTTTTTCAGGTATCAACCGACTCCGCCTGCAAAATGTGGGATTGACCGAGCAGATCGGCCGCAACGTCCGATATACCGGGCGAATGGGTTCCGACGTTGAGTCGCGGCTGACCCAAGCGCAACTTGGCAATGCCCAAAAGTCCGTACTTGCTGGAGCGGGCTTTGAAAATGGCACCCTCAGCTCCATTGGAGCTTCACGAAAAGGCAGAATCTGGTCTCAAAGGCGCGAGCATTTGGACAAGTTTGTCGCCTGGTGCGACGGAATCGGTGCGAAGCTTCTGAACAATTCTATTGATCCCGATCAGGTTCTTCAGGGAACGCTTGTTCCCACGATAATTACACAGAGGCCCGACAGGATGCCCCTTAGCATCGATTGGCCGGAATCGGTCTATACCGAATATGAGAACAATTGGTTCTGTTCTCTCGGGGACACCGAATACTCCATGAGTGAACTCAGCATCAACCTTGTCAACCCTACCCTGGGGGGTCCGCTTCGCTTTGAGATTGGAGCCGAAGATGCGCGAGTGGAATTTGAGTTAGAGCTGCTCGGCGAAGAGGGACATGAGAACTTCCGCTTTGTTCGTCGTGGTGAAACACGATCCGATGTAAAGCATGGCAGAGGAGCGCAGCCCAATTCTTTGGCGAGCTTTTTCTACGAGGACCCCCCAGTCATTTGGTTCGCCGATGGATCATCGCTAGAGGGCAATCAATACATCGTGTTGAGAAGTCCACAGCCCTTGTTCAATTCGACACGCGCCATTGCATGGGATTGGACAGGCGTTGATATCAGGAGCGAATCGCAGGGAGAGCAGAGGCAGCAGAACACAATTCAAGCGAGAGTAATTCGCGAGCTCATGCAGAACGAAGAGTATAGCATCGTTTTCGACGATGACGGTTCAGGCGAACTGGCGGATGTTGTTACGATACGTGTCGTCGGGGGGATAGATGCTCCAACCAAAATCGAGATTGGCTTGTATCACTGCAAATACTCGCAAGAGGCGAATCCCGGTCACCGCGTCCACGACCTCTACGAAGTCTGTGGGCAGGCTCAGAAGAGCATTTGGTGGGCGGCCTCTCCTTTGAAGAAAGGCGACCTTCTAACGCATCTTATGCGTCGCGAGAGCCTGCGAGTGGACAAAGCCAGACCTACACGATTTGAACGGGGCAGCATCGAAACTTTGCAAACGATCCGTGAAATGGCCCATATTGTACCCGTTTCTTTGACCGTCGCGATCGTTCAACCCGGTGTTTCCAAATCTCAACTCTCGAATGACCAACTCCAGTTATTGGGTGTCACCGAAAACTACCTCAGTGAAATGTACCAACTCGGTTTTAGCGTCATAGTGAGCGCATAGAGCGCATGGGGCGAGGCGAACGTCAAATGCCCAGGACCTGTATTACGTCCGCGATCAATCTGGGGCCAGCTCTGACCCACGACCGCTGCCCCTTGTTTGCAATCGCTTGCGAGGATCACAAATCAGGGCCAAACTCAAAGTTCAAAGCCCCAGGTTGTCGTTGACGGCGACGGCGATCTCCTGCTCAGAGCCGAGGTAGCGTTCGGTGGTTTGGATGGAGGCGTGGCCCAGCAGGAACTTGATCTGTTCGAGGTCGCCGCCGTTCTTGCGGCAGAGTTTCGCGCAGGTGCGGCGCAGGTCGTGGGCGCCGAAACGCTCGATCCCGATAGCTTTTGCCGATTGCTCGACCACGCTCCACACTGCCCAATCGCTCAATTCCTCTCCCACGACACGCCCACCTTTGGAGACTGGCCGGAGCAGTCGTCCGGCACTATGGCCGGCGGCAGCAGTCCAAGTGTCCATCAGGAGCTTGACCCACATGGGGATGGCCACAGTGCGAATGCGGCCGCCTTTGCCGCGGAGATCGGCGATCACCCAGCGGGCTTCGCGTTGCTGAATATCCTCCATCGTGAGCGCGGCCAGCTCAGCCCGGCGTAGCGCGCAGCCCACCAACAGAGCCAGAATCGCTGCATCGCGCTTGCCTTTGAGAGTAGTGCGGTCTGGCACAGTCAGCAGTTCCTTGGCCTGGTCACGAGTCAGCCAGTTGCCCAGGCGGATTCCCTGCTGTGGGATGTTGGGAATGTCGGCCATCTGCGCGGCCTGCTCTCCATTGAGTATGCCGTTGCGCTTCGCCTCTCCGATCAACTTGCGCACCGCCGCGAGCCGGACGTTGATGGTCGATGGACTCAGTTCCCGTGCAATCATCTGGGCGCGGTACTCCATCAGAAGATCGCGGGAGAGAGGCTGCTTGCGCAGTTCGCTGAATGCGAAGACCTCATCTAGCGCCTTGGCATAGTTGCGCCGCGTGTGCGGTGAGACCACCGCCTTGAGAACCATCTCACACAGAGCCAGGATGCCGGCGTTTGGCTCTGGGGAAGAAACGGCAAGCGCAACGCTCTCCATTAGGTTTCCTCACGGTCCCTTTGTTGCTTCATCTCCTTGCGCAGCTTGGTGACGACGGCTTGCAGATCCTCGACAGTCGGCAGCTCGTCCCGCACCGGACTGGGGAGTTCGCGCGTCACCCGGTAGGTGGAGACGCCAATGGGCTTGGCTATATCGCGCAGCGCGTATTCGGCGACCGGGTTGTTGTGGCTTTCGCAGAGCAACAGGCCGATGGTGGGGCCATCCGGCGCAGTGCGTATCAGATCGTCCACCGCCGAAAGGTAGAAATTTAGCTTTCCGGCCCACTCTGGTTTGAACGAACCCGTTTTTAATTCGATAACGATGTAGGTATGGAGACGGAGGTGATAGAAGAGCAGATCGATGTGAAAAGTTTCTTCGCCGACCGCGAGCGGCACCTGGCTACCGACGAAGGCAAAGCCCCGGCCAAGTTCGAGTAGCAGGTCGCGTAGATGGATCAGTAAGCCCCGCTCAATCTCCCGTTCGTGCGCGTCTTCTGCCACGGTCAGAAAATCGAAGTTGTATGGATCTTTCAAAATCTGTTCAGCCAGGTCGGAACCCGGCGGGGGGAGCGTGCGCTGGAAGTTGGTCAGCGCCTTCCCTTCCCTCTCATGCAGCCGACTGGAAATCTGGAGTACGAGAATGTCCCGGCTCCAGCCGTATTCGAGCGCGGCGCGGAGATACCATTCACGCGTGGGACGGTCCTTGATTCGGTCTAGAACGCGGATATTGTGGCCCCAGGGCAATTTTGCAACGAGCTGTTGCAAAATCTCCGGCTCGGGCCAAGCTTCGGCCAGGGCGCGCATATAGCGGAGATTGCGCGGGCTGAAGCCCTCAACGCCGGGAAACTCGTTCTGGAGATCGTGGGCCAGACGGTCCACAATCTTGCCGCCCCACCCCTCGCGCCCGAATCGTTCGCTGATGTCCTTGCCAATCGACCAATAGAGCAGGACCAGTTCATGGCTGACCGCTTGGGCGGCGCGAACTTGGGCGGCGTGGATGCGGGCCTTCAACTCCTGGAGGAGTTCGGCGTAACCGGCGGGGGTTTGAAGAGCGTTTGCCATCTCGATACGCAGTTTATCAGGCGCGGGCATAGATTGCAATGACAACCAGTATTGTCGTGGGTAATAATATAACGCTCCCGACCCTCTGAATATGACAATTACTGCGCTCATGCGCAATAATACCCCAGGCTTGAAAATCTCTCCAGACGGCTGTTTTTGTTGGGGATGGCTCACACGGCCGGGAAAGGAACAGGCTCATGGCGCGTCCGGTTTCGTGGCTTCCCCGACTCCCTGCCCTGGCCCGCGCTGTCGGCGAATCGGTCCGCTCCCACTACGCCTGCTCCGATCTCGAACGTCTCTTCGAGGTCCAGCCGCGATCTGCCCAGATGCTCATGAACAACTTGCCCACAGTCCGCATCGGCAAGAGCCTGCTCGTCGAGCGCGAGGCGCTGGCCGGATGGTTGGGCCGGCTTGCCGATGCTGAAGACCCCACCGCCGAACTTGCGTCCATGCGGGCCGAAGGCAAGCCGCCCGTTGTGCGGCGCAAGTTGCGGGAGTTGGTTCAGCGGGATGTCGCCGCTGGCGAGAGTTCCCTTCCCGCGAATGTTCACCTTGAAACAGGTTCGCTTGCGGTGACATTCACGACGGTCGAAGAGTTGGCCACCGCGCTCTGGCGGCTGGCCATGCTCCTGGAGGAGGACTTGGACGGGTTTGCTCTTCTCTATGAACCCGCGCCCGATACTGAGGACGATCAGGAGGAGGACCGGATGGAGCGGGCCGATGTAGCCTACATCCGAGAGTGGCTGGCAGCCCAAACAGCAGAGGGTTAATCCTCATCATTTGCTCACACCTGTTCGTGTTGCTGAATTACCGCGTTACCGCGCGCCATACTTACGGCGCTACCGAAGTACAGCAAAACGGGCAGGAGAGGGCATAAAGCATATAGAAATACCGCATTACCGAAATACCGAATTCGGTATATACCGCAGAACGTAAAGAAGTATATACCGAAATAAGGATTGCGGTATATGCCGAAATACTGCTATGCTGCCTTACAGCAGTGCCGCGTTACCGCAGGGTGTAATTACCGCGATACGGCGATGCTGCAAAACTCCTTACGGGACGGGACGGCACATGATTATCACACTTGCCAGTTTTAAGGGCGGAGTAGCTAAATCAACTACAGCTATCCATCTCGCCGCGCTACTCCAAGAGTCAGCTCCTACGGTCCTCGTGGATCACGACCAGGAGAATCGATCGGTCACAAAGTGGTATCAACGCGGCAACGGGGAAGGCCTCAAATTTCGCGTCATTGACCATTTTCTTCTTGGCCGTGAGGGCCGGAACTACACTCACATCGTCATCGACACAAAAGCCGCTCCCGGCAAGGAGGACCTCGAAAATCTCGTCAGAGGTTCCGACCTCTTGATTATCCCGTGCTTCCCGGAAATCATGGCGCTCGACACGATGGTTGATGCGGCGCAGATCCTCAACGGCTTAGGGGCCAATTCCTATCGCGTCTTGCTTACCAACGTGCCGCCCGCTCCACAGAAAGACGGCCTCTATGCTCGGCAGGCGTTGCAGGAATTGAAACTGCCGCTTTTCAAGTGCCAGATCAGGTCTGCGAAGGCATTCAAGAAAGCCTCAGAACGCGGCGTGACAGTTGACCAGGTGCGGGACTACGACAACAATGTGGTTGCATGGGGAGATTACGAAGCACTCGCCCAGGAAGTAAAAGACATCGTTCTCATGCAGACCACCACAACCAAAGAACAGGTGGCCGATCATGAGTAAAGCCAGTCCATTCGCGTCACTCGCCAC
>Ga0302320_10027893_pt1 | contig 10862 bp, 7 predicted proteins | sample Bog_T0_3_FD_202130 | JGI IMG/M metagenome (GOLD analysis project Ga0302320, IMG submission 202130) | Peat permafrost microbial communities from Stordalen Mire near Abisko, Sweden - Bog_T0_3 | ecosystem: Environmental > Terrestrial > Soil > Wetlands > Peat | place: Sweden: Abisko, Stordalen Mire... | reverse complement strand
GGCTTTGTCATGCACTTCCCGTTTAACAACGACAACATTAAGGCCAATATCGGCGGCGGTCTCAACATCAACCGTTGCAATTGCCCCCTGACTGAGCGCGAAGACCAGTTCCAGATCGTAAACAACTGGACCAGGATCATGGGCAACCACTCCCTTAAAGTGGGTGTCGATCTGCGCTACGGCCGCAACCTCCGCGTTCCTTCCGATACGGACCGCGCCGGACAGATGGACTTTGGTGATGAACCAACGTCCCAAAATGGAACTGACGGACTGGGCTGGGCCACATTTATGTTGGGCGAAGTCGGGCACGGCACCGGCAGCCAGGCCTTTGGCCGCTACGTCTCCACATCGACCAACGCCAAGGAATTCCAGAAGCGCACCTTCTTCTACGGCCAGGACACTTGGCGCGTCACACACAATCTGACCCTGAACCTGGGTCTCCGCTGGGAGCTGTACTTCCCAGAGAAAGTCAATGCTGCCGGCAACGGCTCTTTGATGAACCTGTCCGATGGCTACATGCACGTCGCGGGCATAGGCGGCATCTCGTCCAATATGGGCTGGAACATCAGCAAGGGCAAGGGATTCGATCCTCGCATCGGCTTGACCTATCAGCTTGACCCGAAGACGGTGATCCGCGCGGGCTACGGACGGAGCTTCGATACCGGCGTATTCGGTTCCATCTTTGGCCACGTGGTTACACAGAATCTGCCGGTTCTGGCCAGCCAGAGCAACTTTGCTCCCACCACTACGGGATATGCATGGGACCTGGCGACTGGCCCGCAAGCATACGTGTTCCCGACGGTCCCGTCCAGTGGCCTTCTCCCGGCGCAGGGATATGCTGTACAGCCGAAGGCTCGCCCCAACCCGCTTCACTTCCCGACCATCGACGCCTGGAACCTGAGCGTTCAGCGCGCCCTTACTCCAACTCTCACTCTCACCATGGCCTATGTCGCCAACAAGGGCACCCACACCCTGGGTGACACCGACCAAGCCACCACGAATCCCAATGAAGCTGCAATTACCTTGCCGGGACAGTACAGCGTGACCGGACAGACTCTGCACTGGGATCCGAACGGCCTCGGCGGCGTTCTCCCCGCGGGATATAGTGGTGGTGTCTCCAATGCAAACTACTTGAAGCGCTACTACGGCGGCTCTCTTGCAGCTTGCAAGGATTCCAACTACATCTCCCTTTCCTCCCTCTCGGCGCAGAATGGCGGCGAGCTGAACCTACAGCCCGGAATGTGCGGCTGGACCAACCAAATCAACTATTATGGCGACGACGAAAACACTGAATTTGATGCTATGCAGGTGACTCTTGCGCAGCAGTTCTCCAAAGGCCTCGCAGTCACCGGAAACTACCAATGGGCCAGCGCGTTCGGCGACACAAACGGCTTCTGGACCTGGGACCATCATGTGACACATCTCCGCGACACCAACGTCCGTGACCAGGCGCTCACCGTGTACGGCAGCTACGATCTGCCTTTCGGCAAGGGCAAACAGTTTGCCCCCGGCGTCAACCGCCTCACCGACCTGATCATCGGCGGTTACCAGTTGAGCGGAACCATGAACTGGTCCGGTGGCCTGCCGTTCAGCGTCAGCTACAGCAACTTCAATCCGTATACCGGCGCCGCCGGCACGAAGCCCAAGGACTGGCCGGATGAGGACTGCGCCCACGACACCGGGAGTTCCGCGGCTCCGTGTCTGCCGAACGCCACCGGTCATATGAAAACCCACCTCAGCGGCTTTACTCCGACCTCGTCGGGAGTAGGATCGCGAACCTTCTGGACAAAGCAACCGAAAAGCGGCGGTATCTTCTCGTTCCCGGGCCTCGACGTCGTCGGGAACTCGGGGCAGAACACTTACCGTGGACCCACGTTCTTCAGCTCCGACCTCGGTCTCACCAAGGCGTTTACCATTCATGAGCAAATCGCTGCCAAGTTCCGCATGGATGCTTACAACGCCTTCAACCACATCCAGGCCGCCAACCCATGCAGCACCGACGTTCTCGAAACAGAGGGCCCCATCAGCCAAAGTTGCGGGGCTCAATACTCCGGCATGGCTGCTGGCGGGCAACCTCGCCAACTGGAATTCTCCCTCCGCGTTCAGTTCTAGTTCGCGAAGGAGCCGCAATAAACACTCGAGGGGGGCTTCGGCTCCCCTCTTTCTCTGCCTGCCAAGTCCTGGGAGCAATCCTGATCCAGGAACTAGACTGCAAGATAGGTCTTTCTTATGCAGCGCCTGTTTGCTTCCGCAGTTCTCATCACCCTTCTGATCGTTCCTGCTGCGGCCCAGGAGCAGCGAGGCGCCTCCCTGTCGGACGGCGATTCGGCGGCTCCCGTTTCCTTCGAATCGGCCCAGGACCTTGCTGCCAGGGGGCGTCTCGATCAAGCCATGGCGCAGCTCGACCAACTGGCCGCGCGAACCCCGGAGCCCGCAGGAGTGGAGCGGCTGCGCGGCATCATCCTTTATCAACAGGAACGACTCCCGGAAGCCATCGCCGCATTTACCCGGGCCGCGGCGCAGGACCCCAACGACCGCGAATCCATTGAGCTGCACGGAGTGAGCCTCTTCCGTCTTGGCCGCTCGCCCGAAGCTCTTCCCTTGCTTGAAAAAGCCCATGCCGCCGTGGAGCAGGCCAATATCGACCCGCAATATGTGCTCGGGCTTTGTTATGCCGACGTCGAGCGCTACGACGACGCCCGCCACGCCTTTGCCGCGCAATACGGATTTGCGCCCGACTCGGCGGAGGCGCATCTGCTGGCCGCCCGGCTGTTCCTGCGCCGCGAATTCGTCAATGAATCCCTGGTTGAGGCCCACCAGGCGCTGAAGCTGAACCCGGCGCTGCCCCTTGCCCACCAGCTTTTGGGCGAAGCTGCCCTGGCCAAGGGCGACATCCCGGCGGCGATAGAGGAACTCGAGGCCGAGCGCAAGATCAACCCGCTCAGCGGCGCTGTTTACGATCGGCTGGGCGACGCTTACCTGCGCAACGAGCAATACCCTGAAGCCCAGCAGGCACTCAATCGCGCCGTGCTGCTGGAGCCGAGTTCCACGGCCCCCTACATCCTGCTGGGGCAGACATTTCTCAAGCTCAAGCAGCCCATCCAGGCTCTCCACTATCTGGATCGCGCCGCGAAGATGGACCCGTCCAACTATATAACTCACAATCTGCTCGGCCAGGCTTACAAGACGACCGGTCAGACGGCGGAGGCCAATCGCGAATTCAAGATGGGCGTGGACCTGCAACACAGCCAAAAGCCGCCGGCTCAGGGAAAATAGGTCATGCGCTTACCTCGGAGTCTTGCTTACCCGGTGCTGCTCGTTGTTCTGGCGGCGTTGCCTCCGTGTCAATTGGCCCAGGCGCCCAAGCCCAGGGAGGCCCAGGCGCTCAAGAAGGCGGACGCCGCTTTCCGCGCCGGTTACGCCGCGCAGCAGGCCGGAAATCGGGAGTTGGCGCGGGCTCGATTCTCCGATGCAGCGCGCCTTGCGCCGCAAATTCCCGAGGCGCACGAGGCGCTGGGCGCGGTTCTGGTGCAGTTAGGCAGGCCGCGCGAGGCGGTTGCGGAACTGGAAACGGCTCTCAAGCTCAAGCCTGCCGATCCGGGCATCGAAACCAATCTCGCGCTGGCCTACGCCAAAGCCGGCGAACCCCAAAAGGCCGTGCCCACTTTCGCTGCTGCCTATGCGGCTTCCCAACAACCCGGCCAGCAACCGATGAACGCCTCAGACTGCGAGGCTTATGCCTTGGCGCTGGCTGCGATTGGCAAGAAAACGGAGGCCATCGATCTCTTCCAGGTGGCAGTGGATCGCGGAGGCGGGCGGCCGGACCTTTTCGACGACCTCGGCTCGCTCAACGCCCAGTTGAGCAACTGGAGTGCCGCGCAGCTCGAGTTCGAGCGGGCCATAGACGTCGACAGTTCCTACGCGCCGGCCCGCATCCATCTCGGCATCCTGCTTCGCCAGCAGGCGAACTTGCCGGCCGCTCTCACCTATCTGGAGAGCGCGGTCAAGCTGGAGCCGACCAACGCCCAGGCCCAGTTTGAATATGCGCGCACCCTGGAGGCGGCCGGACAGGACGAGGCCGCCGAGCCACGTCTTGAAGAGGCGGCCCGTCTCAATCCCGATTTCGCGGGTGTCGACAACGAGTTGGCCATGGTGCTTCAGCGGCTGGGTCGTCAGCAGGAGTCGATTCCGTGGTTCCGGAAGACCATTGACCATGATCCGCACAATGCCAGTGCGTTGACCAACCTGGGTTTGGCGCTCACCCTCACCGGCAAGGCCAAGGAAGCGCTCGACTGTTTCCGACAAGCGCTGCTCGAGGACCCCAAAGGCGCAGTCGTATATAAGGACCTCGGCGTGGCTCACATCCAGCTCTCGGCCTTCGATGAGGCCATCGGCGACTTCACGGCCGCGCTGGCGCTGGATCCGAATGATCCCCAACTCCACTATGACCTGGGTCTGGCGTACAAGTTCAAGGACCGAATGGACGAGGCGGTCGCGGAGCTGACGCGCGCCGGGCAAATCGACCCGACATTGCAAGATCCGCCCTATACTCTGGGCATTCTCTACATGCAAATGGGCAAGCTGGACGAGGCGGCCGTCGAGCTGAAAAAGGCGGTAGCCCTACGCCCGGAGAACGGCGACGCCTGGGCCATTCTGGGAAGCACGCTCAAACAGGATTCGAGGCTGGAAGAAGCCAGGGATGCGCTGGAACACGCGATTCCTCTGCTGCCGGGCCAGCCTGGCCCGCGCGTCACTTTGGCCGGGGTGCTGGCTGAGGAGGCCGGAGCCGCGGCACAAGCTGCGGACGCGGCGGTAGCCACCGGCGACCAGCAGAAGGCCGACCAATTGCTGGCCCAGGTGAAGGAGCTGCGCAGCCTCGCGGCTGAATATCGCCGTCAAGGGGCGGACCTGGCACGCAGCGCCGTGAGCCACCAAAAGGCAGTTTTCGCCATGAACGCCGGCAATCAGCTTATGCTGCGCGGTCAGATTGCGGATGCGGTGGCTCGCTACCAGGAGGCGGTTGCAGCCGATCCGAGCTTTGCCGACCCCCATAACCAGCTTGCCAGCGCCTATGAGCGTCAGGGTCGGGCGGAAGAAGCGGCAACTGAGCGCGCCAAGGCGACAAGTCTGGCGCCGGGAAGGTAATGTGCTTCCCGAATTCGGGCGCGGTGATATGCGGGAGGACACTGCTCTGCGCGGCAACGATGGTCGGCGCTGCTGAGCCCAAACCGGGCGCTGGCGTTCAGCATATTCTTTCACGGGCAAACAGCCGCTCGGCTCGCGTCCTTATTGAGCTACGAGGTCGCCTATTGGGAGCAACCCCTTCAGACCCGATCGGCACCGTCGCACCTTTCTATGGTCACGGACAACTAGAACTTATGTATAACTTTGGTGATGTCGCTGGCAAGGCGAGTCTCGCTGCCTTGGGAGCCCCCGTGTTATTGTAAAAATACTGTTACAAGAGCGCTTTGCCGTCCCTGGGCGCGCCGAGTACTGATCAGTATTGTCATGCTGCTCCGAGGCCGGTGAAGCGTTCAAATGCTCTACCCAATTGAAGATGGCGAAGCTTCGCCGGAAATCGCTGGGGACAGCGGTGTCTGGCCGATGCGCCTTCCCCGGCATCCGCTTCGGCTGACGGTGGGGACCAACCACGGTGAGAAGTTTTCCCGCGCGGGCCAGGAGTATCCTGAGGCGCTTCCCCAGTATCCAACTGCCGCGGCAGGGCCGCAGGCACTCGAAATCTTGGATGCCTCCAAGTACGGTTTCATCATCGTCGACATCTTCGATGGGTAGGCATTGGCTTGCACGGCTGGACGTTGGGCTACAGATCGAGTGCCGGCGCTTTTGTTGCACGCCACGAACGGCGGTCGATGGCGGCCGGAGGAAACGGTTGCGAAATCACATTGGCCCTATCTCGATGTACTTACACCAAGGGTCTCTTTCATCAGGAATGAGATCCGTAGATCATCCTCAACAGGAGCATAGTTACTCAAGTTTTACTCGAACCGCGCAGATTGGGAAGGTCTTCTACAATTGTCCGGAGAAACCCGGTCATGACATTCTGGTAAGGGAGTAAGCATGGAGAATGTGTTAGTAACAGGCGGGGCCGGATTCATCGGCTCCCATTTGGCGGAATACCTGTTGAATTCGGGCTACAACGTAGTCGTCCTGGACGATCTGAGCGGCGGCTTCGTCGAGAATGTGGAAACTCTATCTTCGTCAAAGGACGCTTCGGGCGAGAAGCGCGGTCCGATCTTTGTCCATGGCTCCATCCTCAATCACGAACTGGTGAACTTCCTGTTCGCGCAGTACAAGTTCACTTACGTTTATCACCTTGCCGCCTATGCGGCCGAGGGCCTGAGCCACTTCATCAAGCGGTTCAACTACGAGAACAATCTGGTTGGCTCTGTGAATCTGATTGATGCTGCCGTAAACCACGGCACGAAGTGCTTTGTATTCACTTCTTCGATGGCTGTTTACGGGTCATCGCAGGTTCCTATGTCGGAAAGGATGACTCCGGCGCCGGAAGACTCCTACGGTATCGCCAAGGCTGCCGTGGAGAGTGAACTGGCAATCAGCCGCGAGATGTTTGGGCTGGACTACGTGATCTTCCGTCCACACAATGTTATCGGCCCGCGCCAGAATATCGGAGACCGCTACCGGAACGTGGTGGGTATCTTCATGAACCAGATACTCAAGGGTCTGCCGATGCCGGTATTTGGTGACGGCGAGCAGATGCGCGCATTCAGTTACATCGACGACATCGTCCCCACGATCGCAAAATCTCCAACGGTGGCGGAAGCCATCGGCAATGTATTCAACATCGGAGGGGACACGCCCTGCACCATCAATCAACTGGCCGACGTGGTGGCCGCGGCCATGGGCTGCGAGAAGAAGGTTGTGCATCTGGAAGCCCGGCATGAGGTGAAGCTGGCGTTCTGCAGCCACGACCGCGTCAAGCAAGTATTTGGCGAACGGCCGCTCACCTCGATCGAACAGGGCATTCGCTTGATGTCAGATTGGGCAAAGAAGCATGGCGCCCGTGAGAGCAAGCCCTTCCAAGGGATCGAGATCGCCAAGAACCTTCCGGCATCCTGGAGACGGGACTAAAGGGCAGCTTCAGATAGCCGCGCCACCGCCGCATCGCCCGGAGGCGCGGGTTTCCCAACCGCACACGAGCGAAAGGACTGCTGGGGAATTTCACGATGAACTCTCCTCTGGAAGAACTCAAGAAGAACCCAAAGTACAATCGCAAGCTCCGCATAGCCCTTCTGGGCAGCAGGGGCTTCCCCCACACGTACGGGGGATATGAAGCGTTTTTCCTCGAGCTCGCGCCGCGGCTGGTCGAGCGGGGCCACGAAGTCATCGTCTATAACCGGCGCAGCCTGTTCAAGGACAGACCTTCCCACGTGAAGGGTGTCCGGCTCATCTATTTGCCCAGCATCGAGACAAAAAATCTGGGCACGCTGACCCACATGTTCGCCTCGGTCGTCGATGTAGTGTTCAGAAAAACGGATGTAATCCTGTGCGTCAACGTCGCCAACGCCGCGGATCTGATTCTGCCGCGGCTCTTTGGAAAGAAGGTATCCTGCAATGTGGACGGGCTGGATTGGCTGCGCGACAAATGGGGCCCGATTGCAAAGAAGTACTTCTACTGGAATGCCAAGATTGTTGGGAAGATATGTCCCAAAGGCATCATTACCGACGCATATGAGATGCGTCGCGTCTACATGGATGACTTCAACACGCCTTCGGCATGCATTGCCTATGGCGCAAACATCGAGACCAGCACACATCCCGATGTCGTCAGCCAATACGGACTTACTCCCGGCCAGTAGTACTTCATTGCCAGCCGCCTGGTTCCGGAAAACAACGCCGACCTGATTGTCGAAGCGTTCAGCCGCATGAAGACCAGCAAGGTGCTGGCCATCGCCGGCAACGCCAATTACAAAAGCGACTTTGTCGAAAAGCTCAAGCGGACGGCCGGCCCCAATGTCAAGTTCCTCGGCCACGTCGGCAGTGTCGACCATGTCAGGGAACTTCACTGCAACTGTTATGCGTATGTGCACGGCCACATGATGGGCGGCACCAACCCGGCACTGGTCAAGGCCCTTGGATTTGGCAACATGGTCATTGCGCTCAATACTCTGTTCAACCAGGAGGTCGTGCAAGACTACGGTATCTTGTTCGAGAAAAATGCCGCCGACCTTCAGGAGAAATTGCAGTACATCGAAGATCATCCGTCGGTCGCTGTCGAATACCGCCGCCGTGCCCCCGATCGCATTCGCGAAGCGTACACCTGGGACCACATCACCGATCAATATGAAGAGCTGTTCCTGCAACTCGCGGCGGGCGACGATCCGGCCAGGACTCACTCCACTGTAGTGAACCGTCCAGAAGCACTGGTCCACACAGCTAAGCCGGCTTGATAGGTCGAGGGTGACGGAATTCAAATGGGTCTTATGTCGCGGGACAAAGAGATTCACGCGTAGATGGGGAGTATCTCGTAATGCCGTCGTCGATTCTCTTTGTCCACCAGGGGCACGAGCTTTACGGTTCGGATCGTACGCTTATCCAGTCCGTGCAGGCGGCAACTTGCCGTTGGCCCAAGGCCCGGATAACGGTTCTGCTGCCGCGCGATGGGGAATTGCGCACGGCGTTGCTTTCGATTGTCGAGGATGTGCGCATCGTAGACCTGGCGGTCCTGCGCAAGAGCAATCTGAAAAGTCTGAAGCTGCGCGACGTGGCCGGTTTGATAAGAGGAATATTGGAAGCGCGGCGCATGGTGCGCAGCTATGATCTGACTTATATCAACACAGTTCTGATTGCGGATTACATTCTTGCCGCGGGAATCTCGTGGCGGCCATGCATCGTGCACGCTCATGAGATACCGACCGGAATGCAGGTCCCCCTTTTCTCAGGACTTGTGGCGCTAAGCCGAGCGTTTCTGATCTTTAACTCGGCTGCGACAGAGCGCAGCTTCAGGCTGCCGTTCTGGCAACGGAGAGCGGTTGTGTGGAACGGTGTCGCAATGCCCCCTGTGGCGCCGTCAGCTCCCTCGCACTGTCAGCTCAATCTGCTCATGATCGGCCGCTTCAACTCATGGAAGGGGCAGCAGGTTCTGCTTCGCGCGGTCGCGCAGTTTCCCCCGGAGCTACGCGCTCGCCTAAGGGTTCGCCTGGTTGGAAGCGTCTTTGGAGACCAGGCGCATTTCGCGGATGAACTGGTGCGCATCGTTGCGGAGCATGGTCTCTCGGAAACAGTTGAGATGTGCCCGTTTGTGCCAGACCCATCGCCGCATTACTCGTGGGCCAGTATTGTTGTCGTTCCATCCATCCTGCCGGAACCTTTCGGCCTCGTAGCAATCGAGGCCATGGCCGCGGGGCGCAGTGTGATCGCAGCCAACCACGGCGGTCTTTCCGAAATTGTAGTGGACCGGGTGACCGGCACGCTCGTCGTGCCCGGCTCTGTTGAATCGCTGGCCGACGCCATCGTAAGTTATATCGGGGATTCAGCGCGCGTGACCTCCGAAGGAAACGCTGGGCGGGAGCGCTTTGCTGCAGAATTCGAAGAGACGCATTATAAGTCAAAGATCGTTGATATCATCGCAGATTTGGCGGAGCCGAAACGGAGCGCTAAGGGCTGAGCCGCCGCATCCCTGTGGGTGCAAGGTACTCGCAGGCATCCGCCCTATACGTCCGCGGCGCTGGGCATCTTACGGAAACTATAACCGGCACTTAGTAGTTGAAACTTGCTTCACAATCCCCCAATGTCTCTCTGGCCTGGGTTGTGAATTGAATACGAAGTAAGTCTCCCTTTGCGTAAACAAAAGTGTGGGTTGCGTCGAACATCGTTGTGTTGGCCCGAGTTGCTCCGTACGTCACGGTGACACCGGTATAGACGCCCGACTCTGCGCCGGACATGGCAGCGCCGTTTGGCAGATCCCAAATGCTGAACACGCCGCTCGATGCATTGACTCCCGCATGAGCACAGCGAACTGCCAGACCGCTCAAAGTCCCTCCAGTGGTCATCAACACCTGCGCGGCAGCTTCCTCCCTGACCGCAGAAGTACAGGACGGCGCGCTTGAACCAGCTCCGAACATCGCAAGCGTCGAAGACGATGTGGCCGTGCCTGTACAGAATGCCTGCGCAGTTCGCAGGTTCCTCCCACTGCAGCCGGAGCATGTTCCGCCGATCGTTACATTGTTCAGGCGAGTCGTTCCCGTGTCAGTGAGCCCGTTGACAGTTGGTGAAGTGGCCAGCATCACGTCTCCGGATCCCGTGGTTCCGGCAATTTGCGATGCGGCGATGTGGCCGTTGCTGTCGCCCAGCGGAATCCCGGCCCATGCTCCCGGGGTCCCTGCGGTCACATTGACCCAGGCGGCAACTCCGTTGGCTCTGGCGGCCGAGTTCTGCTCCATATCTCCCTGCGCCCATGCCAGGGTGGTTGGAGCCGCCGGTGATTTCGTCGGTAGCTGCATCTCGTAAGCCAGGAGCGGAGGAGAGAAAGTGAGTGCGGTCGGCGTGGAGTATGTTGATGCCAGTCTCGACGTGAGCGTGACGATCACTGCGCTTGGCACGGAAGTGTCGACACGCGATATTTGCTTGCCGGTATCCGCCCCTATGGAGATCCTCTGCCCTGCCGAAAGGTCGGTCGCACTGCTGCAGGTCAAGGTGCTTGTCCGCACAACGCCGGTGCAGGTGGTGCCGCCGCCATTCGGCGTGCCGGTCGTGCCGGACTGATACACCACATCCAGGGCATAGCGCTTGCCATTCGCGGCACTCCAGTACGCCGGCGGCGCAAGAATCTGGCCGGCGAACAGCGTTGTGGCATTGGGCAGTGCCGCGAAGCCAGTATCCGC
>Ga0302320_10027892_pt1 | contig 10862 bp, 5 predicted proteins | sample Bog_T0_3_FD_202130 | JGI IMG/M metagenome (GOLD analysis project Ga0302320, IMG submission 202130) | Peat permafrost microbial communities from Stordalen Mire near Abisko, Sweden - Bog_T0_3 | ecosystem: Environmental > Terrestrial > Soil > Wetlands > Peat | place: Sweden: Abisko, Stordalen Mire... | reverse complement strand
CGCATCGGGCGGTGGGTCGAGATGTTCCCTGTATTTCTGGCGGCCTCCACTAGAAGGAACATATTCCCGATTCGGAGGCTAAATCAGGAGTATGTTCCTTCGTCTAACTAACATTCCTAAAATAAGCAGTTGTTCCCTTTTGGGGCCCCGGGACCGGTAAGAGCACCCTGCTGAGGGAGACTTCCCCCGGCCCGTTCCACCCCGTCAGAACCTGGACACGAGTGAATGCCGCTCCGGAAACCGTCCGGGAGGCCACCGGTCCTTCAGGGTGGAAGATCTGTTAGTTCATTTTGATCGAAAGGCCGCGTTTACCCAAAAACCCATAGGGTAAGCCATTTATTTTTAATATTTAACGATGGGCATAGGGTTTGCTTGCCTTCAGCCCATATTCTTGGACGCTTTGCACCAGGCCTACCCCATCGCCCTGAACTGTAGGACAGGAAATGCCCGACCAGCTCCATCTAGCCGCAGTGCCCAGGCCTCCCGCAAGCAGCGCCGGGAAAGGGGATGCCCATTGATCGACGACCTGGCCAAGCAGCCAACCATCGCCCCCTATCCGCCGGTGCCGACCCTCCGGGAACGCCGGCGGCCCAGGGTGCCGCGCATCGTCTGGTGGAGCCTGCTTGGGCTCGCTCTGCTGGTGACCTTCATCCTGCTTCTGCGCCATCACGAGAACGCCGAGAAGGCCGCCGCCGCCGCCACGCACCCCGCGGCCGGGATCGCCGTGACCAGCGCCACGGCCACCCAGGGGGATATCGGCGTCTACCTGGAGTCCATAGGAACAGTCACCCCGGTCTTCACCGCTTCGATCACCAGCCAGGTGACCGGGCAGATCGTGGCCGTGCACTATATGGAAGGCCAGCTGGTGGGGAAGGGCGATCCGCTCATCGACATCGATTCGCGTCCGTACCGGGCGCAACTCATGCAGGCCCAGGGGACGCTAGAGCGGGACGAGAATGTGCTCGCCCAGGCGCGGATGGACCTGGAACGCTACACCGCCGCCTGGAAACGCAGCGCCATCGCCAAGCAGATCCTGGATGACCAGGAGAAGCTGGTGCTCCAGACGGGCGGCACCGTCAAGAACGACCAGGGCACGGTGCAATACGACCAGGTACTGGTGGACTTCTGCAGCATCAAGGCCCCCATCGTCGGTCGCGTGGGCCTGCGCCTGGTGGACCCGGGCAATGTGGTGCAGGCGGCGGGCGCCGTGACCCTCGCGGTCATCACCCAGTCGTCCCCCATCACGGTCATCTTCACCATTCCCGAAGACAGCCTGGGCCAGGTGCAAGCCCGCCTGGGCAAGGGCGCGGTGCTCACCGTCGACGCCTTCGACCGCACCGCCCAGACCAGGATCGCTTCCGGCAAGCTGCTGACCCTGGACAACCAGATCGACACCACCACCGGGACCGTCAAGGGGCGGGCGCTGTTCGACAACCAGGGCGCCGCCCTGTTCCCCAACCAGTTCGTCAATATCCGCCTGCTGGTGGATACCTTGCGCGGCGTGACCCTGCTGCCGTCATCGGCCATCCAGCAGAATGGGCAGGCCTCGTTCGTGTACGTGATCCAGAGCAACGTCGCGCACATCCGCAGCGTCAAGACGGGGCTGACCAACGCCGGCCTCACCCAGGTGACGGGCATCCAGCCCGGTGACGTGGTGGCAAACAGCAGTTTCGACAAGCTGCAGGACAAATCCGCGGTCGCCATCGTGAGCAAGCCTGCCCCGGCCGCCACCGGCGGCAGCCCCGCCCCATGAACCCATCCCGTCCGTTCATTCTGCGGCCGGTCGCCACCTCCCTGCTCATGGCCGCCATCCTCCTGGCCGGGCTGGTGGCCTTCACCCAGTTGCCCATCTCCGCACTGCCGGAAGTGGACTACCCGACCATCCAGGTGCTCACCTTCTATCCCGGCGCCAGCCCGACGGTGATGGCCACCACGGTCACCGCCCCGCTGGAGCGCCAGTTCGGCCAGCTGCAGGGCTTGAGCCAGATGACCTCCTCCAGCTCCGGGGGCACCTCGGTCATCGTGCTGCAGTTCAATCTCACGCTCGCCATGGACGTGGCGGAGGAGGAGGTGCAGTCGGGCATCAACGCGGCCCAGAGCCTGCTGCCTTCGGTGCTGCCCTCGCCGCCCACCTACAGCAAGACCAATCCGGCCGACGCCCCGGTGCTGACCCTGGCCATCACCTCCAAGTCCATGCCGCTGTCCCAGGTGGAGGACCTGGTGGACACCCGGCTGGCGCCGAAGATCTCCCAGCTCAACGGGGTCGGCCTGGTGACCATCAGCGGCGGCCAGAAGCCGGCGGTGCGCATCCAGGCCAACCCCACGGCCCTGTCCTCGTACGGCATCAACCTGGAAGACCTCCGCACCTCGCTGACCAGCGCCAGCGTGAACGCCGCCAAGGGCAACTTCGACGGGCCGCGCCAGGACTACCAGATCGACGCCAACGACCAGCTGGTCTCCAGCGACGACTATAGGCGGGTGGTGGTGGCCTACCGCAACGGCGCGCCAGTGATGCTCACCGATGTGGCCGTGATCGTCAACGGCGTGGAGAACAACAACCAGGCCGGATGGATGAACGGCACCCCCGCGGTCATCCTGAACGTCCAGCGCCAGCCCGGGGCCAACACCATCAGCGTGGTCAAGAGCATCAAGAAGCTCCTGCCGGCGCTCAAGACCAACCTGCCCGCGGACGTCCAGGTGACCACCCTCACCGATCTCACGGTGGCCATCGAGGCTTCGGTGGCCGACGTGGAGTTCGAGCTGCTGCTGACCATCGGCCTGGTGGTGCTGGTCATCTTCCTCTTCCTGCGCAGCGTCTACGCCACCATCATCCCCAGCGTCGCCGTGCCGCTGTCCTTGGTGGGCACCTTCGCGGCCATGTATGTGCTGGGCTACAGCCTGGACAATCTGTCGATGATGGCGCTGACCATCTCCACCGGGTTCGTGGTGGACGACGCCATCGTGATGATCGAGAACATCTCGCGCTACATCGAGGCCGGCGACCCGCCCATGGAGGCGGCGCTCAAGGGCGCGGAGCAGATCGGCTTCACCATCCTTTCGCTGACCGTCTCGCTCATCGCCGTGCTGATTCCGCTGCTGTTCATGGGCGACGTGGTGGGGCGCCTGTTCCGGGAGTTCGCCGTCACCCTGGCGGTCACCATCATCCTTTCGGCCGTGGTCTCCCTCACCCTCACGCCGATGATGTGCGCGCGCATCCTGCGCCGCCAGGACAAGGACAAGCAGGGCCGGATCTACAAGGCCACCGAGCGCGCCTTCGAAGGCATGATCGCCTTCTACGGCCGGACCCTGAAGTACGTGCTGGGCTACCAGACCATCGCCCTGCTGGTGGCCGCGGCGACCCTGGTGCTCACCATCTGCCTGTACGCGATCATCCCCAAGAGCTTCTTCCCGGTGCAGGACACCGGCGTGATCCAGGGCATCTCCCAGGCGCCGCCGGCGATCAGTTCCCAGGCCATGGCCGAGAAGCAGAAGGAACTCACCAAGGTGGTCCTGGGCGACCCGGCCGTGGCCAGCGTCTCCTCGTTCATCGGCGCGGACGGGACCAACACCACCACCAACAGCGGCAGAATGTCCATCAACCTGAAGCCGCTGGACCAGCGCAAGATCAGCGCCTCGGACCTGATCCGCCGGCTCAACACCAGGGTCGCCGGGGTCCAGGGCATCCAGTTGTTCATGGAGCCCGTGCAGGACATCTCCGTGGACGACCGGGTGAGCCGCACCCAGTACCAGTATGCGCTGGAAGACCCCGATGCCGACGAACTGAACGACTGGACCAGCCGCTTCGTCACCAAGCTGAAGCAGCTGCCGGAGCTGGAAGACGTGGCCACCGACCAGCAGCCGGGAGGCCTGGCCGTGTCCCTGGTGATCGACCGGGCCACCGCTTCGCGGCTGGGCATCGCCCCCGCGACCATCGACAACACCCTCTATGACGCCTTCGGCCAGCGCCAGATCAGCACGATGTACACCCAGGTGAACCAGTACCACGTCATCCTTGAAAGCGAGCCGCAGTTCCAGAAGAGCCCCGGCAAATTGAACCAGCTGTACATCCAGGCCAACGCGTCATCCGGCACCAGCGGTTCGGGGGCGGCCACCTCGGCGGCCTCTTCTGGATCCGCATCCGCCGGTTCCAACGCTCTGACCAGTCCGGTCCTGTACACCCCGGGGGCCATGACCCTGGCGCCGCCCCCCAACGCGCTGGCCAGGACCGCCCTGATCCCCACCGCCACAGGCAATGCCGTGCCGCTGAGCGCCTTCGCCCATTTCGAGAACACCACGGAGCCCCTGGTCATCACCCACCAGGGCCAGTTCCCGGCCATCACGGTGTCGTTCAATCTGGCCCCCAACGCGGCCCTGGGCAGCGCCATCACCGCGGTCGACAAAGTCCAGAAGGACCTGCACATGCCCGAGGGCATCCAGGCGGGCTTCCAGGGCACCGCGGCCTCCTTCACCAATTCCCTGGCCAGCGAGCCGCTGCTGATCCTCGCCGCGCTGGTGGCGGTGTACCTGGTGCTGGGGATCCTGTACGAGAGCTTCATCCATCCGGTGACGATCCTGTCCACCCTCCCGTCGGCGGGGGTCGGCGCCTTCCTGGCGCTCCTGCTGTTCCGCCAGCACCTGAGCGTGGTGGCCATCATCGGCATCGTCCTGCTCATCGGCATCGTGAAGAAGAACGGCATCATGATGGTCGATTTCGCCATGGAAGGCGAGCGGGTGGAGGGCAAGAACGCCACGGACGCCATCTACGACGCGTGCCTGCTGCGCTTCCGGCCGATCATGATGACCACCATGGCCGCGCTGCTGGCGGGGCTGCCGCTGGCGCTGGGCACGGGCTTCGGCTCCGAACTGCGCAGGCCGCTTGGCATCGCCATGGTGGGCGGGCTGCTGGTGAGCCAGGTGCTGACGCTCTACACCACGCCGGTCATCTACATCTTCTTCGACAACCTGGCCAAGCGTTTTTCGCGCAAGGCGGTCCAGCCGGAACCCGCGAGCGGAGCAGCGGAAGGGCCGGCATGAATATCTCCGCGCCCTTCATCCGGCGGCCGGTGGCCACCACCCTGCTCACCATCGCCATCGCCCTGATCGGGGCGGTGGCGTTCGAGGTGCTGCCGGTATCGCCGCTGCCCGAGGTGGACTTCCCGACCATTTCCGTCAACGCGGGCCTGCCGGGGGCGAGCGCGGAGATCATGGCGTCGTCCGTGGCCACGCCCCTGGAGCGGCAGTTCGGCCACATCGCCGGCGTGACGGAAATGACCTCCACCAGCACGCTGGGCAGCACCTCCATCACCATCCAGTTCGACCTCAGCCGGGACATCGACGGCGCGGCGCGGGACGTGCAGGCCGGCATCAACGCGGCGCGCAACGCCCTGCCCGCCAACCTGCCGGGCAATCCCACCTACCGCAAGGTCAATCCCGCCGACGCGCCGGTCATGATCCTGGGGCTCACCTCGGACAAATTCGGTCCCGACAAGCTGTACGACGAAGCCTCCACCGTCATCCAGCAGAAGCTGTCGCAGATCCGGGGCGTCGGCCAGGTGTCGGTGGGCGGCGGCGCGCTGCCTTCGGTGCGGGTGGAGGCGAATCCAGTCCAGCTGGCCAGCCACGGACTGACCCTGGCGAATCTGCAGTCCATGCTGAGCCGGCAGAATTCCGACCTGGCCAAGGGCCAGATCTCCGACGGTGTGGTGACCGCCGATATCCTGGCCAACGATCAGATCTCCCGGGCGGAGGACTACAAGCCGCTCATCGTAGGCCTGAACAAAGGCGCGGCGGTGCGGCTTTCCGACGTGGCCCAGGTGACCGACTCGGTGCAGAACCTGAGGGTGGCCGGCTACCTGAACAACCAGCGGGCCATTCCGATCATCATCTTCCGCCAGCCCGGCGCCAACATCATCGGCACCGTCGACCGCATCCGCATGCAGCTTCCCATCATCCAGGCCTCCATTCCGCTGGGCATCGACACCACGGTCGTGCTGGACCGCACCACCACCATCCGCGCCTCGGTGGGCGACGTGGAGCGGACGCTGCTCATCTCCATCGCCCTGGTGATCATCGTGGTGTTCGTCTTCCTGCGCAACGGCCGCGCCATCCTCATCCCGGCGGTGGCCGTGCCGGTGTCGCTGATCGGCACCTTCGCGGTGATGTACCTTCTGGGCTACAGCCTGGACAACCTTTCGCTGATGGCGCTGACCATCTCCACCGGGTTCGTGGTGGACGACGCCATCGTGGTGATGGAGAACATCACCCGCCACCTGGAGAACGGCATGAAGCCCATGGAGGCGGCGCTGCGGGGCGCCGAGGAGATCGGGTTCACCGTCTTCACCATCAGCCTTTCGCTCATCGCCGTGTTCATCCCCCTGCTGATGATGGGGGGCATCGTGGGCCGGCTGTTCCGGGAGTTCGCCGTCACCCTCTCCACCTCCATCGTCGTGTCGATGGTCGTCTCCCTGACCACCACGCCGATGATGTGCGCCTTCCTGCTGCGGGACGAGCGCGCCCAGGCCCACGGTCGCCTCTATGCGGCCAGCGAGAAGGCTTTCGACCAGGTGCTGGCCTGGTACCGCGGCAGCCTGCACTGGGTGCTGGCGCATCCGCTGCCGACCCTGCTGGTGCTGTTCCTCACCATCGCCTGCAACGTTCTGCTCATCGTCAAGATCCCCAAGGGGTTCTTCCCGGTGGAGGACACCGGAGCCATTTCCGGGGCCGTGCGCGGAACCCAGGACGCCTCCTTCCCCTCCATGGACACCTCCATCCAGGAGATCGCCGGCGTGATCAAGAAGGATCGCGCCGTGGCCAATGTGATCAGCTTCGCCGGCGGCGGCGGCGCCACCAACACCGGTTCCCTGTATGTGGCGCTCAAGCCGCTGGGCGAGCGCAAATCCAGCGCCTCCCAGATCATCAACCGGCTGCGCCCGCAACTGAGCCGTCTGCCGGTGGCTTCGGCCTTCCTCCAGCCAGTGCAGGATCTGCGCATCGGCGGCCGTTCCAGCAACGCCATGTACCAGTACACCATCCAGGCCGACAATGTGCAGGACCTGGCCACCTGGGGCCCCGTCCTGCTGGCGGCCATGAAGCGCCTGCCCGGCCTGCAGGACGTGAGCTCGGACCAGCAGAATGGAGGGCTCAAGGAACTGCTGACCTACGACCGGGTCACCGCCGCCAAGCTCGGCCTGACCGCACAGACGCTGGACTCGGCCCTGTACGGAGCCTTCGGCCAGTCCCAGGTGTCCATCATCTATACCCAGCTGAACCAGTACTATGTGGTGCTGGAGGTGGCCCCGGGCTATTCGCAGAACCCGGAGGGCCTGAAGAGCATCTACCTGCATTCCGCCGGCGGCGGCAGCATTCCGCTGTCCGCGGTGGCCCGGGCCCAGACCAGCACGACCCCCCTGTCCATCAACCATACCGGCCTGTTCCCCTCGGTTACCGTCTCCTTCAACCTTGCGCCGAACCTGTCCCTGAGCGACGCCACCAGGGCCATCGAGCAGATGAAGCAGAAACTGGGAACGCCCGCCACCCTGACGGGCTTCTTCAGCGGCACGCTGGAGGCCTACCAGCAGTCCCTGGGCACCGAACCGGTGCTCATCGCCACGGCGCTGCTGGCGGTCTACATCGTGCTCGGCATCCTGTACGAAAGCATGGTCCATCCGCTGACCATCATCTCCAGCCTGCCCTCCGCCAGCGTCGGCGCCATGCTCGCCCTGATGCTCTGCAAGGAGGACTTGAACATCATCTCGATCATCGGCATCGTCCTGCTCATCGGCATCGTGAAGAAGAACGCCATCATGATGATCGACTTCGCCCTCCAGGCCGAGCGCGAGGAGGGCAAGAGCACCACCGACGCGATCTTCGAGGCGTGCGTGCTGCGCTTCCGGCCGATCCTGATGACCACCATGGCAGCGCTCCTGGGCGCCCTGCCCCTGGTGCTGGGCACCGGCATGGGCTATGAGCTCCGCCGTCCGCTGGGCATCACCATCGTCGGCGGGCTGCTCCTAAGCCAGTTGCTGACCCTCTACACGACCCCGGTGGTCTATCTGGCCCTGGACCGGCTTCGCCTGCGGATGCGGGGAAAGCCGGCCGGCAGCCCCAGCCTGGCGCCGTCAACCTAGAGAAAGAAGGCATGATGTCCACCACGCCGCGCAGTTCCCCTGAACAATCCCAAGTGGCCGGCCTGCTCCGTGCGGCGGCCATCGGCCTGTGCCTGATGACCGCGTGCAACGTCGGGCCCAGGTATGTGGCTCCTTCCGATCCCGCTCCGCCGGCCTTCAAGGAAGCCGCCGGCTGGCGGCCGGCGCAGCCCCAGGACGCGGCGCTCAAAGGCAAATGGTGGGAGATGTACGGCGAACCCGAACTGGACGCGCTCGAAGCCCGGCTGGACATCAACAACCAGAATATCGCCGTCTATTTCCAGAACTTCATGGCCGCCCGCGCCCAGGTGGGCCAGGCCCGTGCGGGCCTGTTCCCGACCGTGGCGCTGGACCCCGCCTTCACCAGGGTGGGGACCAGCCAGGCCAATGCGGGCGTTGCCGCTTCGCCCAGCGGCCGCACCACCGTCAACGAGTTCTCCCTGCCCATCGACGTGTCCTGGGAACCTGATCTGTGGGGCCGCATCCGCAACACGGTGCGCGAGTACCAGTACGCCGCCCAGGTGAGCGCCGCGGACCTGGAAAACGAGCGCCTCACGGAGCAGGCCGACCTCGCCGAGTTCTTCTTCCAGCTCCGCGGGCAGGACGCGCTGCAGGCTATCTTCGATCGCACCGTCGAAGCCGACCGGAAGTCGCTGGACCTGGCCCGCGCCCAGGCCGACACCGGCATCGGCGGCGAAGAGGCTGTGGCCCAGGCGGAAGTGACGCTGGCCAACGCCGAGGCGGCGCGCATCGGCGTCGCCGTGAACCGCGCCCTGTTCGAGCATGCCATCGCAACCCTGATCGGCACCCCCGCCTCCACCTTCTCCATGCCGGTGAAGGGACTGGCTACCCCGGTGCCCGCGGTCCCGGTGGGCATCCCGTCCCAGCTGCTGCAGCGCCGTCCGGACATCGCCTCCGCGGAACGCGCCATGGCGCAGGCCAATGCGGTCATCGGCGTGGCTACGGCCGCCTACTATCCGTCGCTGAGCCTCGCCGGGAGCATCGGCTTCCAGTCGTCCACCCTGCCCAGGCTGTTGTCGGCCCCGTCGTTCTTCTGGTCCCTGGGGGCGTCGGCCTCCCAGGCGATCTTCGACGCCGGCCTGCGCAGGGCGGCGGTGGCCCAGTACACCGCCCTCTACAATGCCAGCCTTGCCAACTACCGGCAGACCGTGCTGACCGCGTTCCAGCAGGTGGAGGACTCGGTGGCGACGCTGCGCATCCTTTCCCGGCAGATCGTCCAGCAGGACGCCGCGACCCAGGCCGCACAGCACTATGTGGATATCGCCCTGGCGCGCTACCAGACCGGTCTCGATTCCTACCTCGCCGTGACCATCGCCCAGACCACGCTGCTGGGCGACCAGCAGACCCTGGTGACCCTGCGCGTGGCCGAGATGACCGCCTCGGTCCAGCTGACCCAGGCCCTGGGCGGCGGTTGGGACGTCTCCCAGCTTCCCGGGACAGCCCAGGTGGCGTATAACAAATAATTAATTACAAGAACCGCCGCAGTTGGGTGGGCGTGCGCTCCAGCACCGCGTCCGGCAGGAAGTAGTCGGCCACCAGCGGCACCTGGGGGTCCACCGCGTAGGGGGCGAAATCGGTGACGCCCTCGGCGCGCAGGACCTCCTCGTCGATGAAAAAGTGCCCCGTGCATTCCCGGGCGGGCTTGGTGAGGATGGCGTACGCCGCGTCGGCCACGATCTCCGGACGCCGGCAGGCCCGGGTCATGGCTTCGCCCCCCAGCAGGTTGCGCACCGCGGCGGTGTCGATGGCGGTGAGCGGCCAGAGGGAGTTCACGGCGATGCCGTCCTGGCGGAACTCCTCGGCCATGGCCAGGGTGCACAGGCTCATGCCGAATTTCGCCATGGTGTAGGCCGGGTGCGGCGCGAACCACTTGGCCCGCAGGTCCAGGGGCGGGGACAGGGTGAGGATGTGCGGATTGACGGCCTGCTTCAGGTGGGGGAGGCAGGCCTTGGAACAGAGGAAGGTGCCCCGGGCGTTCACCTGGTGCATCAGGTCGTAGCGCTTGAGGTCGGTGTCCAGGGTGCCGGTGAGGGCGATGGCGCTGGCATTGTTCACCAGGATGTCCAGGCCGCCGAAGGCCGCCACGGTCTGGGCCACGGCGGCCAGCACCAGGTCCTCGGCGCGCACGTCGCCGACGATGGCCAGGGCCCGCCCGCCCGCCGCCTCCACCTCCGCCGCGGCGCTGAACACCGTCCCCGGCAGCCTGGGGTGGGGCGCCGCGGTCTTGCCGAGGATGGCGACGTTGGCGCCGTCCCGGGCGGCCCGCAGGGCGATGGCGAGGCCGATGCCGCGGGTGGCGCCGGTGATGAGAAGGGTCTTCCCTCGCAGGGTCATGGTTCCTCCAGGCTCCGGGGCATGCCGGCCGTGAGCCAAGGCTACCTGTCCCGGAGGACGCTGGAAAGGAAACCGTTCATTCAACCCCAGGATGGTTTCCAGGAGTAGAATTCAGTCCCCATGGGAAAGGTCGCACCCTTGAACCGCCTGATCCTGGTCCTCGCCATCCTGGGCTCCGGCCTGGCTGTCGCTTCCCCCCCTCCCGCACAGAAGCCCGCCCCGGAGCCCTTCCCCAAACCGCCTCCGCCGCCGCCGGCCCCGTCCCGGGAGGTTCCCGCACCGCCGCCCAAGCCGGTGCCGCCGGCCCCGGAACCCGGGCCCGAACCCAGGCCGAAACCCGGGCCCCAGCCCGGACAGCCGGTG
>Ga0302320_10027891_pt1 | contig 10862 bp, 11 predicted proteins | sample Bog_T0_3_FD_202130 | JGI IMG/M metagenome (GOLD analysis project Ga0302320, IMG submission 202130) | Peat permafrost microbial communities from Stordalen Mire near Abisko, Sweden - Bog_T0_3 | ecosystem: Environmental > Terrestrial > Soil > Wetlands > Peat | place: Sweden: Abisko, Stordalen Mire... | reverse complement strand
CCATTTTTACCGAACGAACGGCCGCGGGGTCAAAAATCCTGGCAAATCGGGGCAAATCTGAGTAAATCGAAGTAAATCCGACCAATCAAAATCGCGGCATGAAAAGATGGGTCCTTTCAGGTTTCAGATTTCAGCCCTGCGAATTCTGTTTTCCAGCCTCCATCCTCCACCCTCTGCACAGCCCATCAGGGAAACACCCCATATCTTCCGCCTTGGCCACAGCGTAGCCTTTTGACCGTGATTGGAAAACCCCAAAACGGGATTACCTGAGTCAATAAACCAACAAGAATGGATAATAAATGAATAAAATGTATCGAAAAACAATCAGATTGCGGGCGGGAATCCTGACTATGGCGGCAGGAGGAGTGGCGTTTGTGTCTGGGTGTGTGGTTGAACCAAACGGGCAGGTGGGGTTGTTGCTGCCAACGGTTGCGTTTGCGCCCGCAGTGGTGGTCGCCCCAGCCGTGGTGGTTGGGCCGGTAATGGTTCCCGAGGCTTACACTTGGGATGGGGTCGAATTTGTCGGCTTGGTCGGGGACCAGTATTTCTATCTGGGACCCGGCAATGTCTGGCTGGCCGCCGGACCGGACCGGCTGGCACGCTTCCATGGATGGGAACGCGGACATGCTGATTGGCGCAGCCATGCCACCCGCAATGATCGTTACCGAAAAGACTCCCAGGGACATGTTCAGCCGCGGCGCAACGAAAAGCGATGATCGGGAAATTGCCTGGGGTGAAGACCCCATGGAAACTTTGCAACGAGGCGTTATGCTTGAGCCATGAATCCGTTATGGTTCGTTCTTATTTTGCTTCTTTTATTTGGCGGCGGTGGTTTTTACTTTGGCGGACTGGTCATCGGCGGCGGCGGGATTGGGCTGATTCTGTTAATCTGCCTTCTGCTTTATGCCACCAGTGGGTGGCGCAAGAAAACCTGACCCGCCAGCCATCAACCACAAAAAAAGAAACATTATGCGAGGTTGTTCCACCGGATTAATATTTGGCGCCGTTTTGGGCGCGCCTGGCTTTTGGTTTGTTCAAAAAACATCCCAGGATCATCCCGCAGCGGAACCACGCTACGAGCAGTCCGCCATGCAGTCGCGCAATGACGCCGCTGATGCGCCCCCAATAGGTCGGACGCCTTTCCCATTTTGAAAACCTGAACGCGGTCGGCGACCACAATTTCCATCGCGGGCGGCACGCGAAATCCATGGATGGCAGGGTTCCGGCCAGGAACCAGGCTGCGGTTCGCTTCTGAGTTTTACCTATGTTTGGGTGGCAACATTTAAAAAGTCGTCTGGCTTCATTGCAGGGCAGACCCGCCTTGGACGCTTTGCTGGCACATGCGCATCCCGATGATTCCCTGGCCGAGCGCCTGGCGTGGGCGGAGGATTTGCTGTCGTGGGTGCGCCGAGAAGCCCCGGCAACACGGTTGCGACTGCTGCTCCAACTTCTGGAGCGCCAGCCCGAAGCACACCGATATCTGGCGCAGACGTTGCGCTCCATCGTGCGCGATACCGAGGCGCTGGATTTATTCGCTGATACAGGCTTGCCGCAGGGCGCAGGATTCGCGAGTGAGCTGTTGTCACGGCTGGTTTCGCGCCTGTTGCCCGCACCGCCAGAGACACGTGATCTCGCGGACGTTTTTGACCGTTTGTTTCCGCGCGATGCCGCGACTGGCTGGCTGGAACAACTGGATGCCGAACTTGCCGGCCAAATCATCGAGCTGTTTCACCATGCCGAAGCACCGGAGGAAGGCGGTTGGAATGCGCTGCAAACCGACTTGGAGGACGCCATGGTCCAACTTGCCGATCGCATTTGTGTCGTGGGCTCAAATCGGGAGGTGCGGGCGCGGCTGCGCAAAGTGGCGTTCCGCGAACTGCCGTTCCAAAAACTCACCCCGGCGGTGGAAGCGCTGCTTTCGCGCAGGGAGGCGGGCACGCCCTTCAGTGAACTGGCGCCGGAATTCAATGTGGTGCGCGGCGTGGCGGATGCGTGTGACCGCGCGGTGGACGAAGTTATCGGACAATTGGAAAAGACCGGTGTCAGCACGGCGCTGGTGTATGACATTGAGCGCTTGCGCGCCCAGGTGCGCCGGCTGGAGCTATTGCTGGAGGCCTGGTCGTCGCCGGTGCTGGCCGCCGAGCGCAAGGTGGCAATCCTCGCCGAGTTGGTGCGGCAAAACCATGCGCGCCGGGGCGTGCGGGAGTTGTGCCGTCAGAACCTGCACCTGCTCACCCGGCGGATCGTGGAGCGCAACGCCGAGACGGGGGAGCACTATGTCGCGCGCAATGGCCGGGAATATGCAGACATGCTGCGGAGCGCCGCCGGCGGCGGCGCGATCCTGGGGGTGACCACGTTCTTGAAATTGCTGTTAACCAAGCTGGTGCTCGCGGAGTTTTTCAAGGGCGCCTTCTTCGGATTGAACTACGCGGCGAGTTTCGTGCTGGTGCAATTGTGCGGTTTCTCGGTTGCCACCAAACAACCCGCGACCACGGCCCCCGCGTTGGCGCGGCGGATGAGCGAATTGCGCACGGCGGCGCAACTTGAGGCCCTGGTGGATGAGGTGGTCTTCCTCATCCGGTCGCAGATCGCCTCGGTGTTCGGCAATCTCGCGCTGGTCATTCCGGCGACCTGGATCCTCGACGCGCTTTGGCGCATCGTCACCGGGGAACATATTGTGAACGATCACAAGGCGGAGTTGATCCTGGGCACAGTGGCGCCATGGAGCGCATGCTGGTTTTTTGCGATGTTCACCGGCGTGTTGTTGTGGTTGTCGAGCTTGTTCGCCGCCTGGGTGGACAACTGGTTTGTGCTGCATCAGTTGGGCGCCGCGCTCGCGCAGCATCGCGGGCTGCAGCGGTGTTTCGGCCCGACGCGCGCGCGGCGTCTATCGGTGTGGCTGGAGCACAACATCGCCGGCTTGGGCGGCAACATCTCGCTGGGTTTGCTGCTCGGAATCATCCCGTCGGTAGCGGTGTTCTTTGGGCTGCCGCTGGATGTGCGCCATGTTACGCTCTCAACCGGGCAAGTGACCGCGGCGTTCGCGGCCTTGGGCAGCGAACGCCTTTGGGCGCTTTCGACCGCGTGGATTGGGATCGGCATTCTCGGCATCGGCCTCCTGAACATCCTGGTCAGCTTCAGCCTGGCACTGTTCGTGGCCATCCGCGCGCGAAATCTGCGCGGCCCGGAGCGCCATCAATTTTACCGGGCGATCATCGGAAGATTCGTGAAATCCCCCTTCAGCTTCCTGCTGCCCATTGGGGTGACCGCTACCTCCAAAGCAGGCCCGTCGGTCCACCAAGATTGACCATTCGCGCAGACCGCCCTCAGATGACACGCCCTCAGATGATACTTGATGCACCCGCTCCCAAGGCTGATACTCCCAAAGTTCGGCGTGTTTCAACGGCTGCGCACCCAGGACGAGTTCGCGGCCACCGGCATCGGCTTGGCGAACGTCCAGCGCATCCCTCTGGGACAAGGGGGTGTTTTCCCCGCATGCAATTTGCCAGGAATGCCCTGGTCGCTGGCGGAACGCGAGGGGGGTGTCCTCATCCATTCGCAAAACATAAATCGCATGCCAATAAGCGCGCCGGCAACTTTTAATAAAATCTGAGCCGAGAAAGTTCAAAATAACGCTTGGCTACCAAGAGAAACAACCGATAACGACTCGCAACACTTTTGCAATGAATACAATTATCACCGAAACCACTCGACCCGCGTGGAAAGACCTATCCGCTCCAATCCAAGCCGAATGGGTAAAATCGCTCTCGGAGTTTTACCCGGAAGGCGCGATCTCCCAGGCCGACCTTGAGGCGGTGGCCAAATACGATTACGAAATGGCCGAAACACTGCACCCTGAGGTGGTGACGGTGGCTGACTGAAACCAGCGCTTTGGGGCCGGGAGCAGGATAGGAAGCTCGAGCGCGTTGGAACCGCAAGGGCAGCGGGTTTGGAAGCCCGCGATACAGCAGACTTGGAAGTCCGCGGTACGGTGCGCTGTCGCCTATTCCGGCGACTTGGCAGCGATTGATGGCGACCGGCTGCGCCAGCAGCAGAAGCGCTGGCGGCGTTCTGGCGAAGGCTCACCCAACATTTCGTGGTTCAGCTTGGTCCTGGCTAGGAATGTCCCAGTCGCGGTCAAAACTTTTGCGCGGTATTCTGACGTGTGATTTTGAATGGACAACTTGCATGAGGAGCCAATATGTGGCGTGAACTGATTTTTGCTACGATAAGCTTTGCCGCCGCATTTTTTTTGCTCTTCAAAAGCAAGCTGCCGGCGCGTTGGAAATACTTGGTTCTGCAAACCGTGACGAGCGGGGCGCTTCTTGGGCTGCTGGCGGTCGGCTGGGTTGGCTTTTCCGGCCTGCTGGCGCCTCGCCTCGGCCCGACACCGGTGCATGCCACCCTGGAGCAAACCCGGGTCTCGAGCCTGCTCGAGCTTATGAGCAAGCACCCCCGGACAATATTTTATGTGGCCCCAACCGGGCAACCCCAGACTTTTGAGGTCAAGGGCGAAGTTGCGGACAGAAACACCAACCTGACCGTCAACGTGACTGCTTATATTGACTCAGCCAGCATGGTTGCGATGCTCGCCTTGACCAACGTGCAGGTCGGTTTCGTGCATCCATCCACGATGCGGACAACCCTGTCCGCCGCGGGATATAAGTTGCCATTTGGAGCCTTCATCATCGGCCTGGTCTGCCTCATGGTCTATGTTCAATCCAGCGCCGCCACCGGCTTCCGCAGCCGCGTTTTTCAAAAGCCTGACGTTCGATTGGCGGATGTGGCTGGGATAGAAGAAGCCAAAGCCGAGGCGACGGAGGTGGTCCAATTCCTCAAGCATTCCAAAAAGCTGCGCGCGCTTGGCGGTCAGTTGCCCCGGGGCATTTTATTCGTGGGTTCTCCCGGAACCGGAAAAACGATGCTGGCCAAGGCCATCGCCGCTGAAGCAAATGCGAGTTTTTTTAACATGAGCGGAAGCGACTTCGTCGAACTGTATGCCGGGGTTGGCGCCCGCCGCGTCCGCAAACTTTTCAAAAAGGCCATGCGGCACCGGCCAGCCCTCATCTTCATTGACGAGATTGATGCCATTGGCGGGAAGCGCAACGAGAGCCAGCACGAGGAACACCGGCAGACCATCAATGCGCTGTTGGTGGCCATGGATGGCTTCAAAGATAAAACTGGCGTCGTGGTTATTGGGGCCACCAATCGTGTGGAAGACTTGGATCCGGCCCTGTTGCGGCCAGGGCGCTTCGACCGAAAAGTTTACCTGGCCAAACCAGACACGAGCGGCAGGCTCGCCATCTTAAAGGTTCATGCCAAGGGAAAACCCATCGTGGCGCCAGACGCATCATTACTGGCACTTGCCATATCAACCTTTGGAATGACTGGGGCCGACTTGGCCAACCTGTTGAATGAGGCCGCCATTACCGCCGTAATCCGGGGCGCGTCAGAAATCTCCCTGTCTGAACTGACGTACGCCCGGGACAAGGTGATGTACGGACGCAGCCGCACCATGGTGGAAAACCTTGTGGAGCGCAGGATCATCGCTCGTCATGAGGCGGGTCATGCGGTGATCCACTTCACCTGCAAGCTGCTGCCGCCGTTATATCAGGTCAGCATTCTGCCGCGCAATCAGTCGCTGGGATCCAACCTGCTGCTTCCGAATGAGGATGCCCATATCCAAAGCGAGGAGTTGCTGATGGAGCAGTTATGCATGCTGATGGGCGGACGCGCCGCAGAGAGCCTCTGTTTTGACACCATCACCAACGGAGCAGCCGGAGACATGTCCGTGGCGCGTGAAATCACGACCTCGATGGTTTGCGAGTGGGGCATGGGTACCGAGATGTATTACGAACCGAAACAGCCGGCAGCGGAAGCCGAGATAAACCGGATATTAAAAGATGTTTCAGCCAGGGCTGTTGAACTGCTAAAACAGCGAAGTGCCGGTGTGGAAAGAATCGAACAAGCGTTGCTGGAACGGGAAACGCTGACCGGGGAAGAGGTCAGGCGGCTGCTTGAACCACAAATGCCGCCGGCCCCGGCGATGGCTTGAAGCAGGATTGGTGAAAAACACCTCCGGCCGAGGCCAATCGGCCATTATTCGATTACTAATGGCGGCGGCATGGGGTGAACACCCCATGGCAACCATTCCCGCAAGGCGTTATGTTTCGAGCATGAATACATTGCTACTGATTGTTGTACTCTTGCTCTTGTTCGGCGGAGGCGGTTTTTATTTTGGTGGACCCGCCATCGGCGGAGGCGGGCTCGGCCTCATTCTGGTGATTTGCCTTCTCGTCTATGTGATGGGCGGCTTTCGCCGGAAAAGCTGACCGAACCGCGGTTCTGTGAGAGCTGCCACCCGGCCGACTCGCCATTTTAGGAATTGAAGCCCACCGCGCTGGTCTGGAGCAAATTCGGCCAACTGCTGGCCAGCCGGCCCGGCCTCCTGCCAGAACTCTATTGAAGGCGCTCGCGCGTTGGCAAGACAAAGTCAAACCGTTTCCGTGCGCACAAGTGGAGGAAATCGTCGCCAGCGAACTGGGCATCCGCATCTCCAAGGCCTTTTCTTGTTTTGAAGAGAAACATCTGGCCGCGGCATCGCCAGGATTTGCTTTTTGGTGGCCCTCGGCGGGAGCGGCTGGCTGGTGCTGGGCATTCTTTGGAAAGATTACCAGGACCAGCATAAGCGGAAGGAGTGAATCAAGGTCGGGTTTCACCCCATGGCCAGAGTGCGGCCCACCGTGTATGGTTGCTTTGGTAAAAATGATGGCGGATAAACCGTCATCATAAAATGAAAGACAGACTATGCATCTCTTACTCTCGCCCGTTTTTGCCAGCGCGCTCTATATCGGCGGCGGCTCGGTTGGCCTCCTGCTCGTCATCGTCATCGTAGTTCTTTTGCTGCGTTGAGCATTGAACCATTCTAACCAAGACCAGACACGGATTGCTCCACGGGCCAGGAGCCAGGTATGCTTTGAATGTGACGACGGAAAAACACAATGACCGAAACATTATTGTGTATCATTTCGTGGTCGGTGGCCGCTGGCATGAGCATCCGCGGGTTTCTCAACCTGCGCCCGCTCACCATGGCACCTTCAGTTCTGTGCTCACGGTGCCATTGTCAATAAGAACCTCCATTTTGTGACTGCGAAGCTCATCTTTATGCTGCGCACGGCTATATTCTTGGCCGCTGGCTTGCTCGTGGGATGCCAATCCCCGAAGGCCACGCCACTGGCTCAAAGCGGCGCTTCGACTCGAAACAATTGTTACAGCCTGCTGCATCAACTTCTAGACGAGCAAAAAGATGTCAGCCTGCTGCGATTCATCAAATCGGAAAGCGGCGAGGTAAAAAATCTGGTCAAGCGGATTGCCACTGCTTCCGGCGCCGGCGCCAAGCTGCTGGAGGAATTTGCCAAGGACGATCCGTCCATCCGCCTGGATGACCTCCGGCTGCCGCCAGGCGAGCTGGCCACCCGCGCTGCGATTGCGTCCACCAAGGAGAAGGAATTATTGAGCCAAACCGGCCGCGAATTTGAGTTGACCTTGCTTTTGACCCAGACCGAGGCGCTGAGTTATGCCTGCCACCTGGCGAAAGTCGCCGGCGAAAATGAGCCGCAGCCCGAGCGTGCCCGGGCGCTGGCAGGCGTGGGGGAAGACATGCACAACCTTTACCACGAAGTGTTCGTGCTGTTGCTATGCAAAACGAACGCGCCGGCGACGAACTGGTTCGGCAGGCTGCCGCAGGAATAAACCGCGTAAATGAAAGTTACAGACCTCATTCCGAAATGCCTGCTGCTTCGGTGTGCCGGGCGAAGAGAACCTGGATCTGCTTGATGTCAGTTTGGATAGTTGTCTTCCCATGGTATTTGGCCATGCGTCGCAAAATCAAGGCTGGCAGGACCGTTCTAGGTGACGAAGCTGAGAATATTACCTTAAGCAATCAACGTGCCAAACTCGAAAAACCCAGTATGGGTAAAACACCCCATATCGCTCGCAGCATTTTTGCCCGAAGATATTTCTAACATGAACCAGTCAGTCGGCGAGCCGCAACGCGCTTCGGGAATGGATGAGTATCCGCACTTGCTCCATTCCCATCCTGAAGTGTTGCTACAGCATGGCTGCGAGCTGAAAGCTGCTGAGGACATGATCGCGTGGAAGGGGCTGCACTGGGGATTAAATGATTGAACCAGACCTCCACCTTTATGAATCATTCCCGACCAAAACCCACCCGATATGCGGGGCGCACATTTCCTTCAGGTGAACCGCTTCTGGGAAAAGTCCGCGTTAGCGCCCGCGCCTCGCCCCGCCCATTCCCGCAGACCATGGAATCGAAAAGCAATGTCGCGGAATGGAAACAAACTGGCCCGGGAATTTGGACCCAAACATTTGATCAACCACCAGCGCCGGTCGGCTCAAAAGCAGTACGCCGTGTGCCATCCGCCCGGGCACGAGCGAGAGCAGCATCCATTTGAAGCGCATTGTGCAATTGTCCAATACAAGACTTTCCCGGAAACAAAGTCTGCGAGGCTAAAGCAGGCCACCAGTTATGGGTGAGACATTAGGCTGGCAGTCGTCCGACCATTCTTTGATTGCTGCCTGGTCCAAACCAAGGCGATCAACATTGGTGCGATCTTGTCCAGCGGCAGAACATAATCCACATCGCCGGTCTTGATGGAAGTCTCCGGCATGCTGAAATTCTCCGAGGTGGACCGGTCTTGCGCGATGACCATGCCGCCCTTGTCCTTGATGATTTGCACACCGAAAGAACCGTCGCCATCGCCGCCGGTGAGGACCACCGCGATGGCGTTTTTTCCATACATCTCGGCCACTGAAGCAAACAGCGGCTCCGCGGACGGGCGCGCAAAATGAATTTTTTCCGCGTGCGAGGAAGACAACTTCAGGCGATCGCCTGGGACGACAAATAGATGGTGATTGGGCGGCGCGACAAAGACTTTGGAAGGAACGAGCACGTCGCCCGTGTGGGCCTGGGCGACTTGCAGCTGCGTGCGGCATTTCAGAATCTCTGCCAGCAGGCTCTTGTGATCCGGAGCAACGTGCATCACGATGGCAATGGCCGCGGGAAAATCCGCCGGCAAGCCTTCCAGGATTATGGACAAGGCCTTCAAACCGCCAGCCGACGCTGCCATGGCGATGACGGAGAACGAATGCCGCACCGACTCCGCGGGGAATTCCACCCTCGCAAATCGGGTCGCCTTTTTCAACCTGCGTGGCCACCCGGCTTTACCCGCGGCTTCAGATTGAAAAATCGCATTCTTGTTCATGGCTCAATGTAAACGGAAATTCGCGTGGAACCCATGGGGTGTTTTACCCATGCCATATTGGCTTGGGCATTCCTGAAATCGAAGCCAAGCGTTACGAAGGCAAGATCAAAGAAGGCAATATCCTCAGCTCCAGCCACACGAATGATTCAATGAAAATCACGCGGGCCAAGGAAATCTTCACCCAAGCCGGCGCGCAGGACAACTGCGCGACGGGTGAGGCTGCCACACTCAAAATGAGCACCGCGAGCGAGGTTGCTCACAACCGCGCAAAGCTCCAACTGCCGAAACAAACCGCGCCTGCGGCAACGCAGCCGCGGCAGTTCTAAAATCATCAATGATGCGGTGTTGGAAGAACGTGAGGCAATTGGGCTGGGGCCAAAGACGGGTTAGAGGCTGTGCTTTTTCAACAAGCTCGACAGATCGGGACTCGCGAACTTTTTGTTGAGTTGCCACAGATCAATAAGCTCGTCAGGCTTGGGCCGTGCGGGGAAACCCTGCAGGACTTCCTCCGGATTTTTGGCTCGGCGCCAATCTTTGGTGGCGAAATCATCGTCGGATGGCGGGTGAGAGTCATCGCATTCAGTGGTGCAGCCCTCTTCCGCTTGCCATTCAAGGATCTTGGCGTCGAGTTGCTTCTGTTGCTCAAGCATCTGCGGATAACGCTTTTCCTCACCAGCTTCGATTAGCAACAATGCCTGGGCAATATGGTTAAGGCCGCAAAGGACATTCAGAGAAGTTTTTGCTCCGTGGGGATCGTGGGCGGTCAAACGGGCGCCAGTTTTGGTGTCCCATTCGAGCACAATGTCGGCAGGCTTGCAGCGGGCAGTTTGGCAAAATTGGTGAATGATCTTGATCATAATTTCGGGCGTATGGGAGCAGGAGGAATGCCAATCGCACGGACGTAATGGCCAAGTTAAATCCGTCGGCCGAAACCTTGGCAGTGTGTCCAGTGTCGCGCAACGTGTCCATATTTGAACACGATTAAGAGCAATCCTGACACGAAATTTTCCTTTCTGGGGATTAGAGTCTGAGTTTAGAGGAAATGCATCAACGGTTAACCGTCCTTGCCAAACGGGATCTCCGCCGTAACGGTGGTGCCTTGTCCTGGCGCGGACTCGATCTTAAACCGGCCGCCGGCCATCTCCAACCGTTCCCTCATGCCCAGCAGGCCGAGTCGTTTTCTGCCTTTGGCTCCCAACACGCGCTCCACGCTGAAGGATTTGCCGTTGTCATGCAGTTTCATGCACACCCCGGACGCGCGTTTCTGGATGGTTACTTCCACCCGGCTGGCCTGCGCATGACGGGAGACATTGGCGAGTGCTTCTTGTGCCACGCGGTAGAGAATGGTGCGCCGTGCGGAGTCCAATTGTTCCAGCCCGGCAAAAGCCGTCAAATGCGTGCGGACTCCGGTTTGTGCGGTGAAGTTCTTTATGAACGTATGCAAGGCTGGAATCAGTCCGAGATCATCCAACACCGCCGGGCGCAATTCCCGGGCGAACTGATGCACAATGTTTACCGAATTTTCCACCAGCTTTTGAGTGAGTTCGATCTCGCGGTCAAAATTCTTGGCGCCTAGTC
>Ga0302320_10027890_pt1 | contig 10863 bp, 10 predicted proteins | sample Bog_T0_3_FD_202130 | JGI IMG/M metagenome (GOLD analysis project Ga0302320, IMG submission 202130) | Peat permafrost microbial communities from Stordalen Mire near Abisko, Sweden - Bog_T0_3 | ecosystem: Environmental > Terrestrial > Soil > Wetlands > Peat | place: Sweden: Abisko, Stordalen Mire... | reverse complement strand
ATTGGCGGCATAAGCATAACGGTCATAGGCTTGCGGGTTGAACTCATTGGGGATGACGGTGTCCGGCTGGATGAACCGGCCCAACTGCGGGTCGTAGTAGCGCGCACCATATATTACGCTGGCAGAGTCGCGGGTACAGCAGCTTTCAGGGCGCATGAACGCCCGCGCCCCCAGGCAGGTCGAGAGGAGCAGCAGCCAGCATAAAAGCAAAATGCGCCCGGCTTTGAACACGGGCGCATCGTAACGAAAACGCGGCACAGCTAAAGGAAAAACCTTACGGCCCCGGCTGTTCCCCGGCGCGTTCTCGCGGATGGCAGCGCAACAGTGTTTTGCGGATGTCCTCCACGTCGAGCTTCACATAGTGCCGGAGCGTGTCCAGCGTTTCGTGTCCGAGCAGGTCTTTGACGTGATACAGGTTGGCCCCGGCCCGTATCATTTCGGTGGCGCAACTGCGCCGGAAGGTGTGCGGCGTCACCGTCGCGTCCGGGGCCGCGCGTTGGGCATGCCGATGCACCCGGCGCAAGAGCGCGGCATAGGAGAGGCGCTGGCCGTGCTCATTGATGAACAAGGCCCGTTCCTTCGGGTCGCGTGCCAGGAACGGGCGCACGCCCCGCAGATAGCTTTCCAACAGGCGCAGCGCCGTCCTGCCCATCGGCACAATGCGCTCCTTCTCGCCTTTGCCGAACACGCGGGCCGTTGCGCCGGTGAAGTCCACGTCGGCCACGTTCAGGCCCAGGAGTTCTCCGGCGCGGATGGCGGTGGAGTAAAGCAATTCCAACATGGCCCGGTCGCGCCAGCCCAGGGCGTCGGTGGTCGGGATGCGGCTCAGGATTTCGCGGGTCTGCTCGTGCCGCAGCACCTGCGGCAGCAACTGCGGTTCCTTCACGTAAACCAGCCCCGCCAGCAACGAGGACATGACCAGGTGATGCCCGGCCAGGTAGCTTAAAAAGGCGCGCGCGCTTTCGATGCGTTTGTTCATGGCGCGCGGTTTGAGCGGCAGGCCGTGCCAGGTCGTGTGCGCGGCCAGGCGTTTGGTCCAGGCTTCCAGATGTTCGCGGCGCAAACGGTCGGGCGTGGTCACGCCGTAATGGGTTTCCAGCCAGTCCAAAAAACTGCGCCCATGATAGGCGCGGCAGCGCACGGTGTGGCGGCTCTGGCGCAAGGCGCGCGCGTAATCCAGATGCGATTCCAGCCAGTCTCGAAGTGTTTTCATAAATTTATTGACAGTCGGGCGCTACCGGCCCGGTGAACTGTGCCGGTGGGTTTCCTTGAGGTCGGCCAGGCTCCGGCGCAGATAATGACTGAGCGTGGCCGTGCGAACGTGGCCCAAAAGTTCCTTGAGCAGGAGCGGTGACGCCCCGTTTTTGAGCATGTGCGTCACGCACGCGCGCCGCAGATTGTGGGCGGTCAGGAGGGACACCGGCAGACCGAGGCGGCGGGCGTAACCCCGCAACTGCTGTTGCATGGCTTCATAACACAAGGGCGCCGCCCCCCGCGAACTGACCCACAGCGCCGTGGTCTGGTTTTCCCGCAACAGCCGGGGCCGCGCTTCGCGCAGATATTTTTCCAGCCAGCCCGCGGCCTGCCCGCCCAAAGGCACGAGCCGTTCCTTGTCGCCCTTGCCAAAAAGCCGCAGCACGCGCTGGGGCAGGTTCACGTCGGCCACGGCCAGCCGGGCCATTTCGAGGCGGCGCGCGCCGGTCGAGTAGGCCACTTCCAGCCACGCCCGGTCGCGCAGGCCCGACAGCGTTTTGAGGTTCGGCGCGGCCAGCAATCGCAGCACCTGCCTTTCCGTGGGCACCTGGAGGCGCGGCTTCGGTTGCTGCGGGATGCGGAGGTTGACGGCGGGATTGACGAACAGTTGCTGCGTGCTTTCCAGCCAGCCAAACCAGCGCCGCGCCTGCACCAGATAGCACAGTTGCGAACTGGCGCTCATGGCGGCGAGGCTCAACTGATAGCTTTCCAAATCCAGCGCGCTCACGTCGGTAATCGTCCTACGGTCCAGTCCGGCCAGGAACGCGCAACAGCGCTGGAGCGCGCAACGGATTGTGACCAGGGACTTGGCTTTGAAGTTTTGCCCGCGCAAGTGGGCGGCGTATTGTTCGGCCAAGGGCCACAAGGCCAGCGTGGCCGGGTCGGGCAGGCGATGGCGTTTCATGGCTGCGCCTCCTGATTTTGCGGACGGGCAAAAAGTTCGCGCACGCCCAGGCGCAGATACTGGCCCAGGATTTGGGGCGACTTGTGACCGAGCAACAGTTGCAGTTCCAGCGGGTGCGCCCCGTTCTGCCAGCGATGCACGGCACAGGCCCGCCGGATGGCGTCGGGCGTGATGATGCCCAGCCCTGCGGCCAGTGAGTGACGGCGGAAGGCTTGCCGCATCGCGCTCTCGATCAGCGGGCTGCCGTCCCTGGAGAGCCAGAGCGCCGGCGACGGATGTTGCAGCAGCTTCGGGCGCGCGCTCTCCATGTAGCGTTCCAGCCAGCGGCCCGCCTCCGGTGTCAGCGGCGTTTTGCGGCCCCTCGCGCCCCGCACCTGCGCGGATTCCGGGTTCACGTCCTGGCAAAGCAGTCCCCGCAGTTCCCGCGCCAGCATTCCAGTGGCGTAGAGGATTTCCAAAAGCGCGCGGTCGCGCAAACCGTGAACGGTGTTCACGTCCGGCTGGCTCAAGAACTTTTCGATTTGCCCGCGCGTAAGAACGGACCGCGCCGGACGCTCCGGCCTGGGCACGATGAAGTCTCGCGCCGGATTGAGGAACAGCCGTTGCTGCCCCTCCAGCCAGGTGAAGAACTGGCGCGCGCTGCGGCCCAGGATTTCGAGCGTGGCGGGGGCGAAGTTCCGCTGGCTCAACTCCACGCGCCAGGCTTCCAGATCGGCGGTGGTGATGTCCTGCAAGCGTTCCCGGCCTTGCGCGGAGAGGAACCGCCGCAAGTGATGCAATGCGCCCTGCCACGCCTGGAGGGTCTTGGGCCGGTGCTCACGCCGCTGGGCGTCCAGATACTCGTCAACCAACGAGTCGAACCAGTTATGATGCGATGTGTTTTGCTGATTTTTCATATATCCATCCTTTCTTCGGGAATGAAACGGTTTTGCGAAAAAGCCTTTGTTAACAGGGCAATGGAACACTTTGGGTCACTGAAAAGGTTCCGAAAAGGGGGTGGAAAGCTGACGAAAAGGCAGACGAAGCCTGCACCCCGTGCCGCTTCGCGGCGGACAGCGATGCTACGTCATGGCTGGCTCACGCAACTCCTCGACTGACTTCAACCCAAGCAGGAACTTGCCTCCGTCCTGGCCCTGGCCGTCATAGGCCAGCCGGTAACGGTGCAGCACGCCATTGCGTCCGTGCTCCATCAATACGAACTCCAACTCAATCAACTCTTGCAGATACCGATGCACCCGCGCATTGCTCCACCCGGTGAACTCGCGGATTTGACGGCGGGTAAAGCCGGGACTGTGGCGGACCGGAACGGACAGCGGCGGCTCTGGTGGCTGCCCACAAGGACTTTTCTCTTTAGCTGTACCGTCTGTTGGCTGTGCCATCTTTAGCAGAAGTTGCAACAGATCGGCGGCGGGCCGGGACAGTTCATCCAGGCTGTGCCCCAAAATCTCGGTCGCCAGTTCGTTCGCCAGCCGGATGTCCTCGCGGTCCACTTCGATGTATTCCACCATCGCGGCATGGCCATTGCAAACAGGACGCGCCTGCTTCTGCATCTGGCGCAACAACGCCACGGCATTGATAAGATTGAGATATTTCGGCTGGTCGCGCCGCCCTTGCAAACGGTCGTCCGCATAGCTCAACTGGTCGGCGTAACGATTCACCACCGGCCACGGTTTCAACAGCCGTTGGAAGTTCCGATGCCTTTGCAAAATCGGTTCCACCGCCATTTTCTCGGCCAGTCCCGCCAGCGTCAGGCGGCGGCGCTGCGATACCAGGATGGCCTGCGTCTGCTCCCGGCTCTCGTCCACGCTCGTGATGAAAAACCGGCTCTTGGTCTCCGGGTCGCCGTCCGGTTTGGTCGTGGTCAAAAACACCGCCGTTGGCCCCTCCACGCGATTTTCCATCGTGGTCAGGCGTCCCGTTGCCGGGTCTTTGATGGTGGCTTCGCTCACCAGTTCCCCGGCGCTGATGAGATTGCGCAGCGCATACATGGCCTCCTCCACGCCGTCGCCTTCCTCCAGCGCCAGCACCTTGTTTTTCAGGCTGCTGCCCTCCTTGTAAAACAACGCCTTGCCCGAAAGATTGGTCAGCTTCACCAGGTCCTCCGGCGGACAGAACCCCATGGCCGCGTCCTGCAACATGGTCTTGCCCGCGCCGGAACTGCTGAGGATGAGCACGGCCAGCGGCTTCTCCATTTTCCGGCTGGTCATGGCCAGATAGCACAGGAGTTTGTTGGCCCGTTCGCCCACCAGCCCGCAGCGCCCGTAATCGTCCAAAATTATTTGCAGGAGGTCGGGGCTTCGGCCCAAGGCCTCCGCCTCGGCGCGTTGTTCCGCCGTCATCGCCCCGGCCTGCGGCGCAGCCACAGTGAGTCCAGGCCCCGCCTGGCCGCTCGCCTCGCACAAGGCCATGAGCTTGGCCATGTCGCCTTCGATCACGTCGGCGGCTTCGTCCAGGATGCGCGTCAGGTCTTGCGCCAACTGCCGTCGCCAGCGGGCGGAGTAAAAATCGAGCGTGTCCACATGCAGCCTGCCCGCGTGCTCCACGCGCACGGTCGCCTTCAACTTGCGCGGCCCGCGTTCCAAGCCCCGGATTTCGTAACGGCGCAACCCAAGCTGAACGGCGAAGCCTCCCGGTAAGGCCGTCACGCCCGGAACCGCCACGGTCGCGCCTGGCGGCGCTGGCGGTGTGTTCGTCTCTGCGGCGATAAAAGCGGCCAGTCCGTCCTTGCCGTGCTTCTGCAAAAAACTGTTCGGGTCTTCCTCCTTCGGCAACGAAAGCGCATCACAGCTAAAGGAGGAAGCAAGCAACGCCTTCATTTTGTCGGCCGCCTCGCGCCCCGCCTGGTCTGCATCAAGCAACAAGGTGACGCGCTGCACACCGTATTCGCGCAAGGTCTGAACGTCGGCGGCGCTCAGGCCGTGGGTGCCCTGCACGGCGACGACGTTCGCGCTGCCCGCCAGTTCCACGCTCAGACCGTCAATAACAGATTCGACCAGGACAACGTGCGCGTGCGTCTTCAACGCCGCCGCGTTCCACAGACCCGCCGGTCGGTTCGGCAAAAAATGGTGGCGATTTTCCTTCGGTGTGCCGGTGGCGCAACGACGGCCGTAAAGTGTGGTGATGCGTCCCTCGGCGTCGCGGATGGGAAAGACCACGCCACCGGCGAAGCGTTCCCGTCCGTCCGGCAACAGCAAGCCCAGCGTTTTCAGTTCGCCCCGCACGCGCTCGTCATTGGGCAGCAACTCCGGCAGTTTGCCATTGCAGTATCCGACGCCGTGCCGTTCCCACAGGCCCGCGTGGCCGAGGCCCCGGCCTTCCAGATACGCCCGGCCTTCCGGCTGGTCGGCGAAGTGCTTTTGATAAATCGCCAGCGCGCGCGCCAAGAGCAGTTGCGCCCGTTCTTCCGGCAGCGGGCGTGTTTCATGGCCGTTGACGGCCACGGCGGCGGCTCGCTGAACTCCCGGAATGGCTGTCAATAATTTCATTCCCGCTTCGCGCTCGCCGATGCCTTCCTTCCTCGCCACGAACTGAATGACGTTGCCGGTGGCCTGGCAGCTTGGACAACGGAACAGACCTTTGCCGGGCGTCACGCGCAAGGACGGATGATGGTCGTCATGGAACGGGCACAGGCCGACATGGTCCTGGCCGACTTTTTTCAGCGCGATGCCGTAGGACTCGACGACCCGCACAATGTCCGTCGTCCGCTTGATCTGGTCGAAGTCCACTTTCATAACCGGGAGATCCACTGGCCGGTTTTCTCGTCGTAATGCCCGCGCCAGCCGTCCGTATCCAGAAGGCGCCGCCAGCGCTTTTCAGCGGTCCCGGGTGAACGGAGCGCCAGCCTGGTCATGCGCCGCCCCTCGTCGCGCCAGCCGCAGAGCGACTTCAAACGGTCGTCCCATTGGTGCTGATAGGCTTCGCGCATGGTCAACCGGCCCAGGCCCGCCAAGTCCTTCGGCACGCCCGCCGCCAGCGCCGCCCGTTCCCAGTCGTCCCAGGGATAATGACCGAAGGCGCAACCGCACACGCGCTCATCCAGCGCCGATGGATAATCGGGTCTCATCGCGCCTCCTTCCAAACGTCGGCCAGCAATGCTTTCAACTGCTCCACTTCCCGGCCAAACCAACAACCGAGACGCTGCATGACGCCTGGCTCCAACGGCTCGCCGCACGCCTGCAACAGTTCGGCCATCATATCGAGGCGGTAGCAGTGTTCGTCCATCGCATCCAGCCAGTGCGGACGGCCCTTCCGGCGGACGGCGGATGGTTTCGGCGTCCCGCTCCGGGATGCTTGGGAACGCGGGCGGCGGCGTTTCCGGGAATGTGTCAAGCGCGATTGCATTGCTCATGTATGAGCAATATATTGCTCACATGCAAGCGTTATTTTCATTGACCCCTTATGGTAATGGCATGGCAGAGAAGTCCAGATTGCGCGAACTGCGCGAAACAGCCGGTCTTTCCGGTCGGGAGTTGGCCCGCCAGATTGGCGAGTCCAGTACGAATGTGAGCTATTGGGAGCGGAGCGGACAGATTCCGCGCTCCGATGTGCTGCTGCCAATGGCAAAGGCGCTCGGCGTCACCGTTGAAGAACTACTCGGCCAGCAAAAGCCCATCCGCGCGGTTTCCCCCGGCGGCAAGGTGCGCCAAGTTTTTGAAGAAGTCTCCAAGCTGCCGCGCCGTCGGCAAGAGAACATCGTCAAAGTCGTGACCGCGTTACTCGCTCAAGCCAAAACGGAAACCGCGTGATTTCCGCCGATTGTGCCTTGACGGAGTCTCCGGGGCGTGGCATGGTTCCATCACGGAACGGCTTAATTGCCAGTCCTGCACGCCAGAGCGCGTCAGGCACGTTTTCAACTTCTTCTTTTTGTCGCCTGAGGGCGCGGCCCACGCGGCTTTTTTCCCCGTTGTCCACCGATTGGTGGCGGGGGCTGTTTGCATCTATCACACACTGCGTCATCCGGCAGGGCCCCCTTGGCCTGGCGGTTGGCGCTCGTGGAGCAGTTCGGCAATGTGGCCGCTCACTCGCTGGAGCGGAACACGCCTGCACAGGCAGGACGGGCCATCGCAAGACGGCCTTGCCAAACTCCGTGACGCTCTTTTCGTCGGACCGCGTTGGTAGCGCGTCCGGCTTGAGTTCTGGAGAGACACGGCGGCGATGGACACATGAAAAAACAGGATGGTGGGAGGTCGGTTCCGTTGCGGTCGGTCCGGGACGCCCTTTGCGATGAGACATCCTCCCTGGTTGCGGGCAGTCCGGTATCCGCTACGGCCTAAGAGGGGCATGACCCCCACGGTGTAGGACGGAACGGCGAAAATCCGCCATTGGATGCCAGGGATAAAATGCGAAGGCTATTGTCGCGCGTGTCAAAACTATAAATGGATTCCTTATCAGGGGGGACGCGCCTCCGGCGCGGCCCCCCTGGTAAGGCTCCTTGTAGAGACCTTATGTACACGAACGATCAACCAAAACAGCTAAAGGAAAAGCAGCGATGCCCGGCATCGCCATGCCGCCACTCGCGGCGGCGGAGAGCGAGTAAAAGCACCGTCCAATTTCCCCCCTCCGCGCCAGCGGAAAACAATGTTGACACACTAAAAGCGGCCTTTCCTTCCCCTCCCTGCCTTAAAACCCCTGGTGGTGACGGCGCTGGCTTCCATGTTGCGGGGGCAGAAAGGGCGCAAGCTGGAAGCCAGCGGCTTCACGACCAGGCTGATCTCCGGGGCTTCGGCGAGTCTGGGACGTTTGAGGCGTAGCTCTTTCAAGGGGAATCAAACGGCTCAGTCTCGGCGAAGGGGGACTGTCGTTGCCCCTTGCGGCATTTCTGCGGCACACTTCGTTGAACCGTGCGGCAACCATCGTTGGACGCTGCGGCGTTTCTTGCGGCATCCGTCGTGGGAACTTGCGGCAAACTTCGTTGGTAAAATCGTTGGCCGTTGCGGCAACGGTCGTTGGCGCGTCGTTGACCAACCGCTAACGCACGTTAGAGGTCAGGCGTCCCCTCCTTTTTCATGGGCCAGGCATTTGCGCCGCGTACCGGCGTTCGTTCCGGTTTGCGGAACACGCCCGCATCAAATTGAAGATCAATCGGATGACGGATTGACGGAACATTGGACGCGCAAAACTGCGATCAGCCTGGCGGCGTTTGCAGCGGCGGCGTTCGGACTGCCACTGTTTCTTTTGGCCGGACGGCCCGGCGAACACGCTGCGAGCGGCTTCCTGACGCATTCTCGCAGGGGTTGGTGTCATACCCCATTTCTGCTTTTTAACCAGTCACTTCATGGCGTCCAGATGGTGATTTTGGACGGCATTTTTTGGCGCGTAAATGGCTGACGTTGACCCGTGTTGAGGGGCGTTGAAAGGCGTTGCCCGGACGGCGCAAAATTGGCGGAATAAGACGCAATGCCGTTGCGCTTTTTTGCGCTTCATTGCGTCACCTGTCCGGGCTTGGGAAGCTCCGCTTAGGGGAGATGTCTGTAATAATTTTCGGCGCAACTTTTGTGGAGCCGGAGCAGCACAAACGACCGTGCGCACCAAGAACGTCAAAGGTCAATGTTGCTTTTGGCGGGCGCGCGCCATTGCGCCTTTAACAGGCCCATATCAGGATGGCTGGCCAGCAATTTAAGGTCGGCATCCTGACGCGCCAGTTCGCGTTGCATGAGCGGATGCAGTCTGATTCGTTCTTGACGCTCTGGATTATTGGGGACTAACGCAAAGCTGCCTGGATTCGGATCCTGAAGCTCCTGAACCCAAAAGTTTAGCGTATCATTAGCGTAGGAAGATGCCTGCGCAATCCGTTCGACCTTTTGTAACAAAAAATACTCCAATACGCAGCAAATAGCAAAACAGGCATCTTGTGCCACAGTTGTTAGGACTTCCAGAAAATCCTCAGAATTTGGAGTGACTGCTTCGCACTCGTTCATAAGTTTCCTGATATGTGACTGAGACAGATTCTCCCCATCCAGCCACTTCCACAGTGTATCCATAGCCATTCTTAATGGCCGTTCATCTCCCCAATTTATCTTTGTTTTGCAAGCTCGATAATTGGGGAACATGCGCTCGCAACAGGACAACCCGAAGGCAACGCGCATTTTGTCCGGGAGCGCCTCTAACCGCTGCTGGATTTCTTCTTTGCTGTAGGCGAGTCCTGGCATTGTCATGTTCTTTCTTTAATCGGGTGGTTTCACGGGACTGGCCGGTGCGACGCCTTGTTCTTGCAGAGCCTTTGCACATTCTGGACAGATTGGCCGACTGGCTGCGGTCGCCGTTGGTGTAAGGCCCATTTGCTTCGCGGCATTTACACCTGTAGTCTCAGCGTGGCCCACTCCTTTCCCCTCAACCTCGCCAGGCTTGAGGGCAGCCTGCTGTGCAGCGGAAAGCCGTTTTTCGCTTGAACTCACGACTGTTACCCCTTCCTTCGTTTCAGTCACCGCTGTGGTTCTCATTCGTTGAGCCTGAGAATCAAGAATACTGTGCATTTCCTTTGCCCGCTGCTCCAAACTGCCTGTCCCTCTAGCGCCAGCCACCGCCTCCCCCGCCATCTCGGCTTCGCCTTCGCCGCCCAGCATCATGCCCGCTTGGATGGGGCCATTGACCACCGCCTGCCCCACCTGCATCACCGCATCTCCGGGCGATACAATGTTGCCGTTTTGATCGCGCAACGGCGTCACCCCCACCCCCATGCTGTTCTTCATGGCTCCTTGTGAATACGGGCTGACGCTGGCTGTGCCGGTGTTTCCGATGAAAATAGATCTGAATACGTCGCTGGCAAGCTGGCCCCATGCCTGGCTGTCGAAAAGCGCCCAGGCGTGTCCCGTCGGGTCAGTGTACTTCAATGGATTATTGGCGGCATAAGCATAACGGTCATAGGCTTGCGGGTTGAACTCATTGGGGATGACGGTGTCCGGCTGGATGAACCGGCCCAACTGCGGGTCGTAGTAGCGCGCACCGTAAAAATAGAGACCGGTTTCCTCGTCGAGGACCTCAGCCGTATATCGGCGCGAAACCGGGAAAGCTGTGCTGCTGGATGTATAACGGCTCTGCCCGAAGGCGCTATACTCGAAGTGCTGGTAAGGGTTGCCCGAAGCATCGGTTTCCACGCTTGTGGAGTGGATATGGTCCGGGTGGTAATACTCGGTGGTAATGCCCGCTGAATCAAAGGTGCAGACAATGCGGTCGCCCGCCAAAATGTGGTAAAGTGTCTTGCCATCCTTTTCCTCGTAAATTCCGTCAATCCAAACTTGCAGGCTATTGGTGACGGCACCTTGTTTCCAAAGCCTGGCCCCGTTGGCATCGTAGCCGAAAGCCACGGTGGAATTGGTCATGACCGCCAGCGTCAGCCGGTTTTCCGGGTCATAGACAAGTTGCTGATTGCCCCGCATGAGCATGTTGCCGTTTTGATCGTAGGCATAGTTGGTGCCGTTGGCGCTTTTGACGGCGTGGGGCAGGCGGGAGCCGTAGCTGTAGGCCGTCGTTCCGTTCTCGCCGTTGGTGAGAATGTTGCCGATGGAATTGTAGCCGTAATTCACGGTCTGGGTGATTCCGGGGCGAGTCAGGGACGTAACGCGATGCAGGTCATCGTAGGCTAGGTTGGTCAAGGCTGCGGAAGCCGCGCCGGTATAGACGGAATCGCTGACGCCGGTCAGGTCGGAAACGTGGTCATAGAAGTAGGTCAGACTTTGCAAGTTTGTGCTCTTGGAAGTGACCAGTGT
>Ga0302320_10027889_pt1 | contig 10863 bp, 11 predicted proteins | sample Bog_T0_3_FD_202130 | JGI IMG/M metagenome (GOLD analysis project Ga0302320, IMG submission 202130) | Peat permafrost microbial communities from Stordalen Mire near Abisko, Sweden - Bog_T0_3 | ecosystem: Environmental > Terrestrial > Soil > Wetlands > Peat | place: Sweden: Abisko, Stordalen Mire... | reverse complement strand
AATTCTATGCTGCGATCGGCGCGGATCTGGAGAAGGCGTTTCAAGACGGCACCCACCATAACAATTACGGCAGCTACGAACTGGCCAAGTGCGTGGTCGAAGGCATCAAACAGGACCATTTGCCGCTGGCCAAATTTATTGTCCCTGATTTTGGCGATTTTGACCCGGCCAAGCCGGACGCCGTGGCGACCTTTGAAATGGCCGTCAGCCCCGTTGCTTCCCGGCTTAAACCGCTGGGGAATTGAGAAAGCATTTACTTGGCTCCCTCAGATAAAATATTGCATGATTTTGGCCTATGGAACCAACTCCAAAAGTTTCCACCGCCTTCAGTCACGTTGTCATTTTTTGGACGGACCCGGCCAAGCCGGAGGCGGCCGATGCGGTCATCGCCGGCGGACACAAATTCCTGAAGAGCATTCCGGGCATGACGTTTTTTCACATGGGCAAAATGGCCGCCAGCCCCCGGCCCGTGGTGGACCAAAGCTACCAGGTGGCCTTAAACACCGTGTTCACGAGCAAGCAGGCGCAGGATGAATATCAAGCGCATCCGCGGCATCTGGAGTTCATCGCGCAATGCGTGAAGCCCTTTGTGACGAAAGTCGTGGTTTACGATTTCGAGTGAACCGGAATGATTCGCAGGTGTCCCCGTCCGCACCGGGTAGCACAGGCGACCCGCCTGTCCCGGTCGGCGACCCGCCGACCGGAACGGAATGGGACGCCGCATGTTTGGGGTAGCCCGGTTATCCCAAAGGGATTAAGTCCTCCAGCCCGGCGTTGCCGTGACGCAGGAACGGCTACGCTGGGTGGGCGTTTACCATGGTTATCAACGCTGATAGCGTTGAGTCCGGTTTCGGGCGCCAGCTTGGTACCATATTACCGTACCCCTAACGCATCTTGGCCTGCGGTGGCAGAGTGCAGCGGCGACACCGCTTTCACCCGCGCGAATCCCGCGTTCCTACGCCCGCGGATGAAATTTCCGATGCACTTCCCGCAGCCGGCTGCCCGCCACGTGGGTATATATTTCCGTTGTGGCAATGTTTGCGTGGCCCAGCAATTCCTGGATCACCCGCAGATCCGCGCCATGTTCCAGCAGATGCGTGGCGAAACTATGCCGCAGCATGTGGGGCGTCACGTTGCGCTCGATCCCCGAGCGGCGCACCCGGTCCTTGATATGCAGCCAGAGCGTGACGGCGGCAAAGGGCGTGCCGCGTTGCGATAGAAACACATTCCCCGGCGACTTGGGCGTGACGAGCCGGGGTCTGCCCCCCTCGAGATAACGGTTCAAAGCCTCCACCGCGGTGCGTCCCACCGGAACAATGCGTTCCTTGTTGCCCTTGCCGATGACGTTGATAAAACCGGCCTCGAGATGCAACTGCTCGAGCCGCAGGTTTTTCAATTCCGACAGCCGCAGGCCCGAGGCATAGGCCAGTTCCAAAATGGCATCGTCGCACAAGCTCTGCGGGGTGGGGGGCGCTTCCGGTTTCAGCAGGGTGTCGATCTCGGCGTCCGACAACGCCTTCGGCAACCGCTTCCAACGTCGCGGCAACGACAAATTTTCCGCGATATTCAGGGGCAGCAGTTTTTCGTTCTCGGCAAACTTGTAAAACGCCCGGAGCGCCGCGATTTCCAGATAGACACTTTCGCTGCTGAGGCGCCGGGTGGAAGCTTCCGGCGCATCCGCCAGCGGCCGGGCGCGCTCATGTTGCAGGAAAGCCATGAGATGCTTTAACTCGACCTCGGTCCAGTCCGCGAGCTGCTGGGTTTCCGCCCAGGCCATAAATTTGCCCAATAACAAGGCGTAGGTCCGGGCGGTATTGTCCGCCTGACCGCGTTCATGCCGCAGGAACTGGAGAAAATCTTCGACGAGCGCTTGCATGCGGAGGATTTACTGAATCACTTGCCGCGTGAGCATGATGTTTGGCGGGCTTCCGTCAGCATGCGGTAACCTTACGCGATGTGACCCGGATTGCGACTGAAAAGTGGGGTTGGACTGGTTGCAAAGCGACGTGGCCGTAGGGCTTTTGCGCGGTGATGCTGCTTTTTGCCACAAGCGCGTGCTGGAGGTAGCGGAGGAACTGGGATTGAAATTTATTCTGGTGCCAGTGCGAATCGCACTGCCACTTCCGTCCGGTGTTTGCTTTGTTGCGGTTCTCAGTTTGGCGAAGAACGATCGCACGTGAGACGTGACTTGTGACCACGGGATTTGTTAGGCTTCCCAATACCAGATTGGATGTGTCCAATGGCTGAGTGACCATCGGGATACGACCTCCGTATGCAGAATTTGCGTGAAATTGCGAACGAAAAGCTTCGCAACAACTTGCATCTCCGAAAAGCGATGTTGTCTTTAATCGCGGACGGCGAGGCCATCGCGTTTGTTGGGGCTGGCCTGAGCGCGCCCTTGAACTACCCAACTTGGCCAAAGCTGTTGGAACTTTTGTGCGCAGAGGCGAAGAAGATTGGATCGTTCGATCTGTCCAAAGCCGCTTCTGGCGACCCCCTCCATTGCGCGGAGGAAATACAGCAGCATTTTGCAAATCATTCCGCAGCGTCGCAATTCAAGAATATTCTTGGCCGCGAGTATGGCCCCAGAGATCACGATAACTGCACTGCCACGCATCGGCTGTTGGTGAACTTGCCTTTTAAGGCATTTGTGACTAGCAATTACGAGGAAAGTGTCGAACAAGCGCTCAATGAGTTTTTGGTCTCGCAAAACGAAAAACCACGTTTTGATCACTGCGTCATTATTAAGGCTAACGGTGAAGACCGCCATGTGGTTTCTCGATTTCTCCGTTCAATTGTTGAAGGTCGTGGAATTCTTGCGCGATACGTAGCCCATATCCACGGTTGCCACAACGACGCCGGAAACATCATTTTGAGCGCGTCCGATTATGCGCGCGCATACGGATTTACAATGAAGGACGGTCGCATCGTGAAACAAGCTCCCGCCTCCACATTGCACAGGCAGATAGCTTGGGCTCTCTTCGCGAGCCGCAGATTGGTTTTTCTGGGTTGCAGCATGAAAGACCCTTACATTAAGGCTTTGCTGGACGCCGTATCCACCGATCTTTGGGAGTGGGACCAGCCGATTCATTATGTGGTGTTGCCGCTGGACGAAAACTCAATGGATTCAGTGGACAACCAAGTCGCAGAATTCAGACGGTACGGGCTTCAGGTCGTCTTTTTTGACAACTGGGATGGTAATTATGTCGGATTGGACCAGCTTTTGGAGGAAGCTTCCCAACTCAGCCCACGGGACAATGCACCTTCAGTAACGTCGTCGGTTAGCGCCGGAACTGCGTCAACAGACCACGCCGCCCACACAGAAGTGGCACCGGCACCCGTTGGACCAAGGAAGCCAGGGGAAGAAGTGAACTTGAAGTGGCTGGAGCAAGTTAACGAAGGTACAGTACCAAACCTGACACGAAATGAAGATTGATCGCTCCAAACTGATTTCGGAGCTCGCAGAGTTTGCCCGCGAAGGAAACGGACTGATAATCGGCCCGCCCGGCGTTGGCAAGAGCTACGCACTCGCCGAACTACGGGAAAGACTTAAGCAGAGTGGGATTCCTCATCTCGTTCTCCCCGTCGAGCGTTTGGGTGGTGGAACTGAAGCTGAACTAAAGACCGTTCTTCACAGAGACGGAGATTTTGTTGAACTTCTTCGCACAGCCGTTGAAAACTCCACCCCACCGGCGATACTTATTTTTGATGGGTTTGACGCGGCACGCGGCGATAACGAAAGGGCTGGCATTCTGCGTTTGATATTTCGCAGTGTGAACGAGCTTCGGGGTCGGTGGAATACAATCGTCAGTGTTCGCACTTTCGACGCGGAAAAGTCTCAACGGTTGCTTGAGCTGTTTCCGAAAACAAACAATGAACTCAAGTTCCCCGGCCAATCGTGCCGCACATTCTTAATCCCTCGGTTGCGGGACGAGGAAGTTCAACAAGCAATGCAGCAAATCGAGGGTTTGCGTGAGATCCGTTCTCATGGAACGCCTGAGTTCCGCATTCTTTTGACGGTGCCGTTCAATCTTTGGCTCATCGAACGAGTTCTTGGTGCGGGAGCAAAGGCGAATGAATTCTCACAGGTAACCTCTGAGGTTCAGTTGCTCGAAATGTATTGGAACAATCGCGTTAGAAAGGCTTCGCATCCCGAAGACAGGGAATTCATTCTTTTGCAGACCGCGAGCGCGATGGTGAAGGATCACGCACTGGCTGTGCGCCGCGACAGAATTTACAAACCAGATGTTCGGCTTGCTTGGGAAGGACTCTTTAGCGACGAGGTGCTTAGCGAGATTGTCAAGCGCGAGACCTACGTGGCGTTCAGCCACAATATACTTTTCGATTTCGCTGTCAGCGTTCATTTGCTGGAGGCAGACCCTACTAAGCTAGCCCAATTCCTGGCTGAGGAACCAGCCAGACCTCTTTTCTTGCGACCGAGCTTGGTCTATCATTTCACACGATTATGGCACTTTGACCGCGCCGACTTCTGGCGCAGTTTTTGGGGTGTGATTCATCAAGACGTGATCCACCTGCGCCACATTATTCGACTTGTCCTCCCTTCTGTTGTCGTCAATGAAGCGCGAACTATAAATGACCTGCGCCCTTTGCTCGAGAGTTTAGCCACAAATAAGCCACGATCCGAGGAAGCGGTGGCTTTTCTCCTCCAAGCGCTTCGCGTACTACAATCGTCCAAACATGAACTTTGGGCTGAATTTCTTTGTAGCATTGGTTCGCATTTCCACCCGAAATTCGCCTGGGACGCTGGAATCATTGCGACGGGAATAGTCGATGCGAAAGCCTCCAGTTCAGGAATAGCTGTGAGACATTGCGGCGAATTTGGACTGCTGCTGCTCGATTGGGCGTGGTCATCCCGGTTCAATGGAGAGAATCGGCAGTGGCTGGAACGATTGGCAGGAATAATTGCGATTCCGCTCGTTGCAAAAACATACGCGACTAAACCCGAGACAGCACGCAGATTATTAGAAGGAGTTCTGCAAGTCGTAGGGCAAGCCGCTTTTCCGATTGACTGCATTTGGCGGCTAGCAAACGACATCGGCTACATCACTCCGCATGACCCTGAATTCGTCGGCATGATATACGAGCGCGTATTCGGCTACGAAGAGCACAGTCAAGATGTGACAAACAAAGGGGGGCCGGTTATGTCATTTAGCAGCACGCGCCATCAAGACTACGGGATGTGCCGCTATTCTCTAATGAAAGAGTTCCCTAGCTTCCTTTCCTTGAATCCTTCGGCAGCCCTTGGTGCAGGGATGCGGGCGATCCAGGCATTTGCTATTCAGGATCATGTTGTGAAATATCTTCCTGAAGGGAAAACCCTCAATGATTTAACGATTACATTTTCATTCCACGGCACCACAGCACATTATATTGAAGACGGGTCTGCGATTTGGGATAGAACACGTTATCCAGACAGAGAACTGGAGATTGCTGACAGACTTTTTACCTGGCTTGCGGAGGCGTCAAAGGACGGACGCGTTAATGACATCGCAATGTTTCTCGACATCTTTGTACGCGATGCCAGCCTCGCGTTCTTGTGGTCACGTCTCTTATCTGTCGGCGCGGACCAAGCCACCATATTAGCGCCGCATCTGTGGGAACTGGCTAAGACCGAACCTCTTTTTGGAGAGAATGATATTCTTTACACGCTAGGCGCATTCTTGGAACGGGCAGCCACATCTTTCTTAACAGAACAACGACAGCAAATTGAGGGTGCTCTTCTAGCATTTGCGCGAGGTGCTAGTGACGACCATCGTGAATTTGCAAAACATCGTCGAAACAGGCTCTTGGCGCGGATTCCATCCTCGTGCTTGGTGACGGGAGATGCAAAGGATTTGCGAAATGCGCTTGAATGCGCTTCTGAATTGCCACCTAATCAGCCGCTTTTTAGCTCTCAAGTCATATCAAGGACATATACCGAGTCTGAGTTTCTCCGCGATCAAGGTGCCAAACCTGAAGCGCCCGCGAACCAAGAAGTGCAGAAACTATATAATCCGATCAAGGAATGGAATCAGACGAACAAAGACGAATCTCAAATCGATGCTCTGATGTCCAGCGCATTGGCACTCAGAGAGCTCCTTTCAAAGAATACGTCCGCTGACGCGCCTGTTTTGCGCGCGGCTTGGACTCATTTATCGAGTTTTGCTGCTGAAGCAGTGCGTCGTACAAAGTCTGCTGAAATCGAAAGGTTCCCACTGCTCAGACAAATTGTTTTAGAGGCTGCGGTTCATCCTGATCCCGTGTTCAATCCAGACTCTGATCCAAATTGGAGTAACGCGAGTTGGTCGCCCGCTCCGCGAAATGAGGCGGCACAATCTTTGCCTTGGCTCACCCATTTGGGGAAGGATGAGGAGGCTTTGGCAGCAATTCAGAAATTGGCGCACGATCCAGTGCCTTCTGTTCGTTTTCTTCTGGCGTGTGAACTTTGGAGGTTGCTTGAGCGAACTCCCGAATTAATGTGGTCACTCCTTGACGAGATTTCGGAGAAGGAAGGCAATAGCGTTGTCCTACAAGGCATCACGGTCTCCTTGTGGCAACTCATTCCCAAGGCAAAGGACCAAAGTTTACGCGTGATTGCCAAACTACTCGCACGAACTGAAGAAGAATCGGAGGACGAGCAAAAGCCGCGTTCCCATCTGATCAGTATGATCGTTGATTACGCTCTTTTGGAGAATAACCAATGGGCCGAGGAAACTCTCGCCCGATGGAGAAGCAAGCCAATTGATCACGCGGACTCCATAGCAATGGCTGGCCAGCGAATAATCGAGTATATAATTCCCGATCATATTGGAACGACATTGCAACGTGCCCGGGACTTGCTCCTGTTGCACTTGAATGCAGCCGCCGATGGCCTTATTGCATTGCAGCACCAAAAGGAGAAGCTGAACTCAGACGAAATCCAGAGAACATGGAAATTGCTCTACGGCGTAATTGATAACGCGGTGATGCGCATCTATTTTGCTTCGGACGTTGACCCAAATTCGCGCGAGCGAAAGGAACATCCTTTGGATGACGAAGCAAGGGTTCGTTTTTTTAGAGAAGCTTTACCTATCTTAGAAAAGGTTCTCAGTTTCGGCAAGCAACAGCAAACCGGAATGCTTTTAGCGCCTACGGCGCACCACTTCATGGAACTATTGAACGGTATTCTTCGATACGATCCGGCTTTGGTCCTACGTATGGCCGCTGAAGTAGTAACGTCTAGCAGACGTTTCGGCTATAATCTTGACTTGCTGGCAATGCAAGAAGCGGTGAAACTGGTCGAGTCGATCCTTGCCGACTATCGTGATAAGGTGCAGCAGGAACAGTCAATAAAGCACCTCTTGGAATTGCTGGACGCTTTCGTTGAAGCCGGCTGGCCAGAAGCACTCAATCTAGTGTGGCGACTCGACGAGATTTACAGGTGACTGGTGGGGTCAAGCCTTAGAAGGGTTCGTTTTGCATGTGCGAGGGATTGCCTTTCGGCGAGTTGGCCAGTTCTCGCCTGCACCGGTGAGAAGAGCATCGGCGCTCTTGGAACTACCGCAATTTCAAATTTGGTGGTGTTCTGCTGAAAGCTCAAGTTGCGGTCCGCGGTGAGAAAAACATCGAATTCTGCTTGGGCCAGCGCGAGCAATTTGCCGTTTTTGATACCGCCCCAGCCCATTTTTTGAACGGAGACGCAATCATGTCCGGTCAACGCTCTGCCAAGACGCCAGTCGAGGCATTCATCAATGAGAATGCGCATGGCCGACAGTTTCGAGCATTTTCAACTGACCAGCTTCAATGACGGCTATGGCCTGCGGGCGGGTGACGGTGGGAAAGCCTTCCAGAAAATCTTCAATGGATTCGCCGCCTTCCAGGGCGTCTACCAGATTTTGCAAGGGAACGCGCGTGCCGACAAAAACGGGCGTGCCGCCCATGATTTCGGGATCGGAGTGAACAATACCATTCAAATCTTCGCTTGTCATAACATGTTTAAAATACGCCGGCCGGGGGAATTGTCACCTGCAAACATGAGGATCAATCCTTAGAATGGTTTGTTTAGCATGTTCCAGGGATTGCCTTTTGGCGAGTTGGCCGGCTCTCGCCCCCCCCCACCGGTGCAGGAGAGTATCGGCGCTCTTGGAACTGCCAAGATGCACCCGCGCCGTCGTCGCCAGCTTTTCCGGCTCACCTTTGCGCGGCTGTTTCAACTCCGTGGCCGTCTACCCCAGCTTGGCAAATTCGCCCACCATGAACCGTTCGGCTTTCGCTTTCGCCATTTCCTTGCTGAACTCCTTGGTATGGTCCACCCCAAACTTGCCTTCCACCGGCTCCAGCATTTGTTATTTATATCCTTGCTCACAATGAAAAAGGGTCCAGGTTGCCTCCAATGCCGGCTTGGCAAAAAATCAGCAATCGTTATGCTGATCCCGCCTTTTGCTCCCGTAGCTCAAATGGATAGAGCACGAGTTTCCTAAACTTGTGATCACGGTTCAATTCCGTGCGGGAGCACCACTTCAATTTCAGCCAATGGGTGGCAGCACGAATTTTCGCCAGGAACCAAACCGGCTTCACTCCCCAATGCCATTATTCGGACAATCCTCAACCTCTATCTTGAGGTCCGCCGGCTCATCGGATGGGCCCAATTTGCCCGCAACCGGCATATATTCTGCCATGAGCGCTGGCAACGAACCATCCTGTGTCGCAAGCAGAGCTTGCTGGGCCGGACTGAGCGAATAACGACTAATCGGTGTCATGGCGTCAACCCTGCTTCAGTTGCCTCAATCCGGCTATGGGGTGTTTACCGGAGACAATCAGCCCCCGCCCTGTCAAAGCATCCCCGAAATGGCGTTCGCGTTCCATTGCCACCCCCGGCACGGACACAACCCGCTCCTGCTTTTATTGCGGCTTTTGTGACTTTTTGCGGCCAACCCTCTACAATTTGTTTCCTGACTGCTGGTTGTATTTTCCGGACTGGCTCGCTGGATCGTGGCAAAGCCAAATGCAGTCTGTCCCGCTCTAAAGTTGACAAAGCGTATTATGTTGGATTATTGTATCACCCAGTGAATAGCGATCGCCATGCATGGAGTTGCCACCGAATAATGAACAATTCGGGGTGATGGCGCAGTCTCCGGATTGGCCGTTCACCATTCACTCGCATCCGCCACCGGGACTCCACTCCGTAAAAGCAGGTAAAACCAAAAATGAACCCTTTGCACCCCAGACGCGCCGGTTGTAGGCCGGGTCTCCTGACCCGGCGCCCCTGCTTAACCTGCCACACCGAGGTTCGGCCCGGTAAAACCAGGTCAAACCAAAACCATCACCCTGCCGAATCAACCCGAATCGAAACCCATCCCCAGCGCCAGCGGCGCGAAATAGTTGTAGAAGCAGACATCAAATAACAATTTTAACCCCAGCGGGGTGGCATCGTCCGTCGATCCACCGCTACCCCTCGGGTAAAACCAGGTCAAACCAAGGGTAGCACAGGCCACTGGCCTGTATCGTCCGGCGACCCGCCGGACGAAACGGAGAAAAGCTTATGTCTGACTATACTGTCCGAAAAATCCAGCACCTTTCTCCCTGCCGGTCGCCGAGCCGCCGGCAGGGTAAAATCAGGTAAAACCAAAATGAAGCTCTGGTACCTCCAACGCGTTGGTGGTAGGTCGGGTCTCCCGACCCGGCGCCCCGCTTTAAAATGCCAGGCCGAGGTTCGGCCGGTAAAACCAGGTCAAACCAAAATCGATTCCAAAAGCCTACTCGTTTCCCCAAATCCCTTTCAAATGCGCGATGCCGGTGCGCACGGCGTCGACCGGCGTTTTCGGGCTCAGCTCAAAGACCTTGATGTGGCCGGGCTTAACCACCGGTTTGAGCGCGGCAAAATTAATATCGCCGCCGCCGGGCGGGAAATGGTCGCGGCCGGGGAATTTGACGTCATGAATATGAAAACCGGCGAGCCGGTCGGCGCGTTCCGCCAGGAATCGGGCATGATCGATGAAGCCCATGTCGTGTTTGATCTGCGCGTGCCCGGTGTCGTGCCAATAATTCACCGTGGGCGCGGGAAATTCATCCAGCAGCGCCGGAAAATCGGATTCCACGGGCAGTTCCTCGACCGCTTCGCGGATTTCGATCCCGAACTTGAGCCCGCGTTTCCGGGCCTCCTCCACCAGTGCGCGCAAGGCCTCCCGCGAATGATCATAGAAACGTTTCTTCTTCGCTTCGCGCGCGGCGGTGGCGTCGGCGGTCAGGCGGCGGAACTCGGGGGTGTCGCGTTTGCCACGTTCCAATAGCTCCTTCAATTTGCCGGTGTAATCCTTCAGGTCCATGCTGCCGAAATGCAGCACCACGAGCGGGGCGCCTACGCGCACCGCAAACTCGAGGGTGTTCAGGGTGTGTTTCAGGGCCAGTTGCCGGTCGCGCTCGCGGTCGGAGGAAAATTCATACAGGTTGGGTGAGGGCGCGGAAATGCCGACCGGCAGCGGACAGAAATTGTGCACGCTGGAAATTTTGATTTCGCCCGCCTTGACGGCGTCGAGGATGCCGGGGACCAGGCTGAGCCGGATGCCGTGGCTCAATTCAGCGTATTCAAAACCGAGGTCATGGATTTCGCGCAGCATCGCGCGGCCATCGGTGTGCCGCGCCGAATTCCAGCAACTGGAAAGGGAATACATGGCTTTAAAGCGGAAAGCATTAAAAAGTTGAAGCGTTGAACGAGGTGCGCCCGGGGGGCGATGCCACGTTTCAACGCTTCAACCCGTCGAAATTAATCGTCGGCGTGACGGGCGGCGAGCATGGCGGAGAAACGGGCCACCTTTTCCTTGCGACGACGCACGGCGCTCGGCTTCTCATACTGCCGGCGGCTGCGAATAACTTTCAACGTGCCTT
>Ga0302320_10027884_pt1 | contig 10863 bp, 8 predicted proteins | sample Bog_T0_3_FD_202130 | JGI IMG/M metagenome (GOLD analysis project Ga0302320, IMG submission 202130) | Peat permafrost microbial communities from Stordalen Mire near Abisko, Sweden - Bog_T0_3 | ecosystem: Environmental > Terrestrial > Soil > Wetlands > Peat | place: Sweden: Abisko, Stordalen Mire... | reverse complement strand
GGAGCCTCATACGCGATTCGTTCGCGCAGCGCCCGCACCATCAACTCCGTCGCGTCCTTCGCTCGCTGATCGGCGTAAGCGTGCTGCTGTGTGGGCAGTTTCTCGTCCCCTCCAACCCATGCTCCTACGAATGTGGGCACCAGAACTACCGGCCGCATCGGATACATCAGGCAGAATCCTACTGACTCAAGAAACGTTCGCGAGTCATCGAGTGTGCGCACACTCTGGCCATTCAAATGCCACTTTTCTGTGCGCAACTGGAAAAGTTCCGCGTCTGTCATTGTTTTTGATTAGAACACACCGCCGCCGTTCGCCAAACGTTGTCAACTACACGCCGTTCGCTAATCCCGACGTGGCCGTCTACGGTTTTGGCTTTTGCGGACAGCGAATCGCGATCCGCAATCCGCGCTATCTAAATCCTTTTGAAGGCCTTCTGAATATCCTGCATGGAATAGCGCAGCACCACTGGCCGGCCATGCGGGCAGGTCATCGGATGCTCCGTCTTCGCGAGTTCCTGCAGCAGCCACTCCATTTTATTCTGTTCCAGCGGCATGTTGACCTTGATCGCGGCATGGCACGCTATGGAAGCCGCGATGCGCGTCCGGATCGCCTCCAGATTAATCGCCTGATCTTCGCGCATCAGTTGCTCAAAGATTTCGTTCAGCATGTGCTCGATCTGCGCCGCGTCGACTCCCGCCGGAGCCGCCTTCACCGCCACACTGCGCGACCCAAAAGGCTCGGCCTCAAAACCGTTGCGTGCCAACTCCTCGGCAATTTCGCTGAAAATCGCTTGCTGCGCCGGAGTCAGTTCGATCACCAACGGCATGAGTAAGCGCTGGCTCTCCACCTGTTTCGCCGCCCGTTGCCGCAGCACGCGCTCGAACAAAACACGTTCGTGGGCCACGTGTTGATCGATGATCCAGAGCCCATCCTCGTTCACCGCTAAAATAAAGGAATTTCGAATCTGGCCCAGCGGATGCAAAGTTCGCAATGACTCCAGAGTCGGCGCTGCGTGCCCCTCTTGTTCAATGGGAGGCGCACACCCGTGATCCGGAATCGCCTCAGGCTCCTCCGCCTCCGCAGTCCGCGCCAGCGATACCGCGGCATTCGCCTCCACCGCAATTCCGCCTTCAAATTCGAGTCGTGCATTCGTCGCCGGAACTTCAGCTGCCCGCAGCGCGAATCCGCCGGGCGCCGCCGCTTCGTACAAATCGCGCCACGGGGCGAGTTGTGGATTCCCAGCCGGAAGTCCGCCGTCACTCAATGGACGATTCCTCAGGCCGGGGCTGCTCAGTCCGGCCCCGGCTGTCGGTTGAGCTCCGATCTCCGTCAAGAACTGCGGCACCGGCCTCGCCTTCATCAACGCTGCGCGCACCGACTCGCGCACAAAATCGTGAATCACCGTCTGTTGCCGAAAACGCACCTCGGTTTTCGACGGATGTACATTCACGTCCACCTCGGCCGTCGGCATCTCAATGAAAAGTAGAACCACCGGAAAAACTGCGGGCGCCAATATGTTTCGGTAGGCTTCGATGATTCCGTGTTGGACTAGCCGGTCGCGAATCAGCCGTCCATTCACAAAAATAAAGATCGAGTTGCGATTCAGCTTCTGAATCTCCGGCTTGGAGACAAATCCGTGCAGCCGCACCTCGCCAAAGTCTTGGGCTGTGGGCACCCCCGAAGCATCGCCTCCATTGTCGAAAGAAGTCGAAGTCGCCAGCGCAGCAGTTTCAGCCCGCCGCCATGGCGGAGGCTGTGGCAGGCCGACTCGCTCCAAAGCTTGCACCGCCGCCAGCGGAATCAACTGGTCCAGCGTCTCGCGCCCGAAAACCTGGTAGACCCGCTCCCGGTGCCCCGCTACAGGTGGCGCGACCAGCAACGCATTCGTCGCCGAGTGCAGCTCAAAATGCTTATCGGGATGCGCCAGCGCGTAGTGCGTAACCAGCGACGCGATGTGCGACAGTTCGGTTGACTCGGACTTTAGAAATTTCTTGCGCGCCGGCGTATTAAAAAACAGGTCACGAATCGTGATCGAAGTTCCCAGCGGCAGTCCGGCCTCCTCGACGCGAATCATCTTCCCGCCGTTGATTTCTATTACGGTGCCAGCCGTTTCTTCCGCCGCACGGGTTTCCAGATGCAGCCGCGAGACCGACGCGATCGACGGCAACGCTTCCCCGCGAAATCCCAACGTCGCGATGCTCAACAGGTCGTCCGTCTCTTTGATTTTCGAAGTCGCATGGCGCTCAAAAGCGAGCATGGCATCATCGCGCACCATGCCACATCCATTGTCCGTAATTTGGATCAGCTTCTTCCCGCCCGCCTCCACCTGAATTCTTATCCGTGTGGAACCCGCATCCAGCGCGTTCTCCAACAGTTCTTTGACGACGGACGCGGGGCGTTCCACCACCTCGCCCGCGGCGATCTGGTTCGCAACCCTTTCGGATAGTACGTGGATCTTGCCCATGAATTCGGCGCTCGGGAGCTGGTATCACAACCGCAGTCCGTGGCCAGTGTGACAGATTCCGAGCGCTAGCGTAAAGCCGAGTCGAGGCGGTGGCGCAGTTTGAATCGGTTTTGAAAGAGCACAGCTTCACAGTTTGCAGAAAAACTGCCATTCGAGCCGGGCTAGGGAAGGGCGCGACTTCACTCGTGCCGTATCTACTGCGGCTTCCAGCCGCTGGGGGAATGCTGCGCTCAGAAAAACACCTTTTCCGCAGTCTCTCAGCCGTGCCGAAAAGTATCGTGTTTTCATTGCGGATTTAGCCGCTAAGGGACCGCAGTTCTGAAACGCGCTACTATCCGGTTCGCACCGGGCGGCACTCGCATCCAAAACCTGTCGTATAGTTTCCAGAAGCGTACGGCAGCAGAAATTGAGGCGATAGAACAAACATAGAACAGCTAAGAGGAGCACCTAAAAGTGAGACATGCGATTCTAGGGGCGGGAGCAATCGGCGGACTCGTGGGCACCGTGCTCGCTTCTCTCGGCGAAGACGTGGCCATGATCGTTCGTCCACAGACATTGGCCGGCTATCCCGCAGACTTGCACCTGGAACGCCCGTCCGGCAACCTCACCGCTCGCGCCACTGCCCTCTCCTCTCTGTCACTGCCGACCGATGTGCTCTGGATTGCGACGAAGACCTATCAGCTGGAAACTGCGTTAGACGCCGTGAAAACCCCTCCGAATCACGTCGTCCCGCTGCTCAACGGAGTCGATCACATCGCCTCACTGCGAACGCGGTTTGGCGCGGAGCCGGTGATTCCAGCCACGATCGCGGTCGAGGCAGAAAAAGTTGCGCCTGGGCGCTTCCTCCAACGCTCCCCCGTAGTTCGGCTAAATCTCGCCACAATGGCTGAGCCGATCTTGGGCGCGATCATCGCGAAGTTGGGGGGTCTTGCATTCAAATGCCAGTTCATTGCGAACGAGCAGACTCTGTTGTGGAGCAAGCTCTGCTTCCTTGGACCGTTCGCGCTGGCAACATCAGCCTCCGGCTTAGACCTTGGACAAATTCTCGCGGACGCTCATTGGAAACAAACACTCGATGCTTTAGTTGGAGAAGCCTCGGCGGTGGCGAACGCCAGCGGCGCTCAGATCGACGCCGCGCAGATTCGCGCCGTTTTCAGCAGCTCGCCGCCAGGTATGCGTAGTTCCATGCAAAAAGATCTCGCTGCGGGGCGACAGCTCGAGTTAGACGCCATCGGCGGTCCCATTGTGCGCGGCGGTGAGCGCTTCAGAATCGACGTTCCCGCCACGATCGAAGTGATGTCCGCCATTCGCGCCAAAACTTCCGCAAGACCCACTGGCTGACCTGGTTCACAATATCGAAACAAGAACGTCACTTCCCCGTGGTCGGCGCAGGACTCGAGTTCCCCATATCGACCACCACTTTCCACTGGCCGTCTTTTTGTTTTTTCCAGATCGAGGTGTACTTGCCATAACTGGCAACAAGCTTGCCATCCTTATCCCTGGCCGTAAAAACGTAGTTGCCATAGGTATATCCCAGATCGCCGGATGCAGCCATGTCGGCCTTCACCGGCGTCCACGTCAGCGTCGTACCCTCAGCCCACGCCGCCTGCTTGCGCATCGCATCCTTATTATCGAAGCCCCCGCCGTCCACCACTTCGACGCCCTCGTCGGCAAAGTGAGTGATGAACGCCGCGTGGCCATGCTGCGCTACATCCGCGACAAACTCGGCCTCCAACCGGAACAGGAGATCCGAGCCCTCCGCGGCTTTATCCTTCTTGGCAACCAGGGGAACCGCGAAAAGTACGAGCAGCAGTGCTACACCAATTCGTGGCATGGAAAGCTCTCAGTCCGCAGTGGCGGCAATTGGATTTCGTCTGGCGACTCCTCTCGCCTACTCCATCCGGCGATAAAGTTATCATGCGGAGACGTGGACAAACTCGAACAGTTTGCTGACTGGCCGGAAGGCCCGTCACGGAATTGGCGCCTGCCAGAATTCTTACGACGAGCCTGCAACGTTCTTCTCGCCCCCTACCAGCACCAACTGCTCCTTGATTTTTTCCGGAAGCCGCGAACTGGCCAGAATCTCGCGCCGCAACGGAAGCGGAATCTCGCGTCCGAACTCGAGTGCGCGCGCCAGGGAAAGATGCTCCGTCCGCAGCAACGCCGCCCGAATCTCTTTGCGGAGAGCCCATTTTTCATGCCATGCCACCGCATGCACCAAAGCAACCGTCGCCCCCGGCTGCAAAACGGCGTGAATGAGCAAAGCTTCCGTCAGCCTGGGATTTTCCAGCGCCGTCTTCATCACTCGCAGTTCCGGAGTCTCGGCGTGGAAGCTTTTTAATCTTCGACTCGAACTCTCATCCCCCGCATCCTTCGCTTGAGTTTTCGTTTTCCCGCTCGCCGAGTTCACGTCCCTCAGAAGCGCGGCCGCCACTCTGCCCGATGCGCGTCGCGCCAGCGTCAGCCGCTCGCCAACCGTCACATTATTGAGCCGCGAAATCAGCACGTCGTCGACCGCCACCTTCACATCGGCGGGGACCACCGGCGCCAACGACACTTTCATCAGTTCGAACGTGTAGAACTGCCGCGCCAGCGGAACCGACACATGGCGCGGCGTATGCGGATGGCTCACCAGCCCGATTTTCATCTTGCGGCTCTTGAGCGCGTTTCCATTCTTCGCCAGTACTTCCAGCACCTCTGGCGTCAATTCAGCGTGCTTGAGTAGCGCCAGCGCCAAGTCCTCCGTGAGGTTGGGATCGGCGGCAGTTGCAAGCCAAGCAGGTAAAAGCGAATCTGCAGGCACGAGCGGCATCGAAGCCGCGGGCACCGTGGACAGCGCCGCTGTCTCCGCCTCACGAATTTCCTCCTCGGACTCGTCGCTCTGAAGCATCACAATCAGCCGCTCCCAATCAGGCTACGCCGTCCGACTATAGCGCGCGCGCTCTGGCTAAGGCTCCTTCCACCGGATCCGCCACGTCGTGCCGAACATCAACTCCAGGAAAATTCTGGCGCAAGGTATTGTAGAAAACCTGCCGCACATCCTCCGACTGGCGAAAGACGCTGCCCGTAGTCGCTATTGGAAGTACCGATCCAGATTCCGTATCAGCACTCAGCGACGTCGACAGGCGGCGGACAACCGTCGCCGCAAGCTCTCCCAACTTCTCTCCCGCTTCAAAGAGCAGTCTCCGCGCCGTGGCGTCGCCCCCTCCAGCCGCCCGCAAAACAATGGGAAACAGCCGCGGAAAATCCGGTGGCGGAGTCGAGTTGGCTCGCTGCACCAGGTCCTCGATCGTACCAATCTTCCACTCTTGAAAAATCATCGTGGTCAACGTAGTTTCGATCCTTTGATCGTGAGCGCTCAGGATTGCCGAAATCGCGCGGCGCCCCAGCCAGTAGCCCGACCCCTCGTCGGAAACAGCAAAGCCCCAGCCTCCCGCACGCGCCGTTTCCCCAGCCGCGTTGCGCCCGTAGGCGATCGATCCGGTACCAGCCATCGCAATAACGCCGGGACCTGGCCCAAACACGGCTTCGAGCGCAATCACCGTGTCGCCGACAACTTCTATTTTTGTCGACGTCCCATTCGGAAACAGCTCTACCAAAATGTTTCTCACCTTAGCCGCAATTTCTGGACGCGCTGCGCCCGTAGCTCCGACGCAAATCCCCGTAATGCGATCGGGCGTGATTCTGCCGCTGCTGCAGACCTGCCCGATGACGCCATGTAAGGCTTCTCTGGCCGCGGGCTCGCCCAGGCGAATCACGCTGCACCCTCCGGCCATTGCCCGAGCCAGCACGGTCGTTTCGTCGGCCAGCACGCAGCGGGTTTTCGTGCCCCCGCCGTCGATTCCGAGATAGTAGGCCACCGCGCTAGTTCTAACACAGGTTCGCTCTTCCGATCGCCGCAGCTTCCGGCTCGGAACATGCTTGTACAATTCAGCGAACTGGCGGTCGCCCCGAAAAATGCGGCAAGCCGCCCTTCTACACCAGTACTGGAGCTGCCTTGAGATTGACCCGCATCGATCTCGCGATCATCGCCGCCTACTTGGCCGGCGTCACCCTCTTTGGCCTGCGCTTTCGCCAACGGCAGCGGACCATGCGCGATTATTTTCTCGCCGACCGCGACATCCCCTGGTGGGCCATCTCACTCTCGATCGTGGCCGCCGAGACCAGCACTCTCACCATCATCAGTATTCCCGGCCTCGCTTACGATTCCAATTTCACGTTTCTGCAAGTGGTCATGGGATACGTCGTCGGTCGCATCATCATTAGCTTTGTGCTCCTGCCGCAATACTTTCGTGGCGAGCTGTTTACCGCTTATCAACTGATTGAACGTCGCTTCGGTCCGGCATTGCGCACCATTACCGCCGGACTTTTCCTGCTAACCCGCGCCGCCGCCGAGGGCGTTCGCGTGTATGCCGTCTCTATTGTGGTGTCGATCGCTCTGGGCACGGGCGAGGTTAGTTCGATCGCCATCATCACCTTGCTCACTTTGATTTACACCTTCGAGGGTGGCCTCGCTGCTGTGATTTGGACGGACGTCGTCCAGACCTTCATTTACGTGTCAGGAACGCTCGTCGGCCTTTTCACCATTCTGCACCTTGTACCTGGCGGGTGGGGATCGGTCGCCAAGATCGCTGTCGAGTTCCACAAATTCCAGGTGTTCGACACTTCGCTGCTGCCACACTGGCCTTATTTGAATTTCGTGAAACCTTACACGCTTTGGGCTGGAATCATCGGCGGAGCGTTCCTGACCACCGCCAGTCATGGCACCGATCAACTCATCGTGCAGAGACTTCTCGCCGCACGAAATCAACGCCAGTCGATGATCGCTTTGCTCTCGAGCGGCGTTGCCGTGTTCTTCCAATTTGGACTATTTCTCTTCGTTGGCGTCCTGCTGTTTGCCTATTACCGCGTTCCTTCATCGAGCTTCGCCCGCGCCGACAGGATTTACCCCACCTTCATCGTGACCCACATGCCACACGGCATTGCGGGATTGCTCATCGCCGCCATTCTAGCGGCGGCGATGTCAAACTTGAGCGCTGCCCTCAATTCGCTCTCCTCCAGTTCGATCATGGATTTCTATGTGCGCTTTCGCCCCGCCGTGGACGAACGCCATCGGCTGCAACTCGCCCGGCTGGCGACCTTGGCATGGGCGTTGATTCTCTTTGCGCTCGCGTTGCTCGCCCTCCATCGCGTCGCGCGCGTCATCGAAGTCGGACTCCAAATTGCCTCGGTCGCTTACGGCGCTCTCCTCGGAGTGTTTCTGCTCGGAGTGTTGACCAAGCGTGCGAATCAAGCGGGCGCCATCGTTGGCATGATCTGCGGCCTCGCAATCGAACTCTACTTGTGGAGATGGTCCTCCATTGCCTTCACTTGGTGGGTTGCCATCGGAACCTGTGCCACATTTGCAGTAGGCTACGCAGCCAGCCTCCCATCCAAGAATCGAGCCACCACCTGATACATCGCCGCCACTTCAGCGGTTAGAATCGTTGCTTCGCGTCGTCCGTAGAAGTCCACTAAGAAATTATGGACCCAATTCCCCAGCCCCCTCGCCTTCGCCCCGAACTCGCCCGCGACCTTGGCTTGTCCCACGCCGGCGCCGTCGTCGTCGGCACCATTATCGGCAGCGGAATTTTTCTCGTGCCCACCGAGATGATGCAAGCCGTTGGATCGGCCCGCATGGTCTATCTCGCTTGGATGGTCGGCGGCCTGCTTTCTTTTTTCGGCGCCCTCACCTACGCTGAACTCGGCGCCATGAAGCCGCAGGCCGGAGGCGAATATGTTTACGTTCGCGACGGCTACGGCCCACTGGCGGGCTTCCTCTATTCCTGGACGACCTTTCTCATCTCCAAGCCCGCCTCCATCGCCTCCATCACCACCGGCTTGGTCCGTATTCTCGGAACCTTTCAGATATTTTCCTTTTTTTCGCAGCCCTTCTTCTCCCAGTCCATTTCTCGCCACTCCTCATACACCTTCATCCTTACCTACGGTCAACTCGTGGCCGTCGCTGCCACGTTTTTCATTTCGTGGTTGAACTACATCGGAATACGCCGCGCCGGGGAATTTCAATTTCTTTTCACCTTGCTGAAAGTCGCCATCATCCTCGGCATCGTCGCTGTCGGTTTCTCCTATAGTGGCGGAACCTGGGCGAATTTCGCTACCGAATTTACCGGAGCCAAAGGCGGAATCACCGGCTTCTTCGCCGCCCTCGTCGCCGCCCTCTGGGCTTACGACGGATGGAATGACCTCAACATGGTTGCCGGCGAAATTCGCAATCCACAACGCAACATTCCGCTGGCGCTAATCTGGGGAGTCGCTACTGTCGGCGCGCTCTACATCCTCGTCAACGCCGCTGTTCAGTATGTGCTGCCAGCCGCAGCGATAGCAGCCTCCGAACGTCCCGCATCCGACGCCGTAGCCCTGGTGCTTGGCCATGCCGGAGCGGGTCTCGTGTCGGCTGGTATGGCGATCTCCATGCTCGTCACCTTGAACGGCTCGACCATGAGCGGAGCTCGCGTGCCTTTCGCAACGGCCCGCGACGGTTATTTTTTCGAGTCCGTGGCCCAGGTTCACCCCCGCTACCACACACCTTCCGTCGCCATCCTCGTGCAATGTGGACTCGCCATCACTCTCCTCCTCCTCGGCGGCAGTTTTCGCCAGTTTTTTTCCCTGGCTATTTTTTCGGAATGGCTCTTCTACATGATCACTGGCAGCACCGTCTTCGTTTTCCGCCGCCGCCATCCCAATGCCGTCCGGCCCTATCGCGTTTGGGGATACCCCATCGTGCCTGCGGTCTTCATCCTCGTTTCCGCTGCTCTTCTTTACTACACCTTCACCGACAACCTCAAGAGTTCCGCCGCCGGATGCCTCGTAATTCTCGCCGGCGTTCCCGTCTTTTACTGGTTCTCCTGGCGGCGCTCGAAGCGCACACCCCTCATATCCACAACCGAGTCACCGAAGTAACTGTCGGATCGTCCCCAAACCACCGAATCGCCTTGTGGTTACTAAAGGACACGCGCAAGCGACACGTTTACCCCCTGCCCATTCTCCCCTAAGGTGAAGACTCCAACCCCGAGCGCTCTCCCGGCTTGGGCCCCCACTTCTTGGAGCTATTTGGATGCCTACGAAAGATGGCGGTTTTCAACTCGGACTGTTGCCTGAAAAGAAGTGGGACTGGCGTACTTTTGCCACCAGCTACGGTATTCTCACCGCCTTCGTTATCCTTCTCGCAATCGTCGGAATCATGGCGCAAGACTCCCTGATTACCGCCGTGAATTACCATGTCACCGAATTGGTGCCGCGCCCGTCCTTGAAGCCGGAAGCGCTGCCCAAAGCGAAGCCTTTGCCCGTACATGCCAAGCTTCTCCCGCCGGAACCAATCTTTCAGGCTCCCAAGCTTGTAGTTCCGAAAGAAGTTCGCGCGCCCAAACCGCAGCCGCAGGAAGTTGAGCCACCCAAAGTGGTGGCCATGAATAACTTCGCTCCTGCCGTTCTCAAGCCGACCAGCGGCGCGCGCCCCGTCCTTATTCACACCGGCGACTTTTCTGGGAGTTCCGTCACTCCTACCGTAAATGCGCCAGTCTCCAAGGTGCAGACCGGAGGCTTTGGCGATCCCAATGGCTTGAAGCCCAGCGAAAACAGCAAGCCGGGCGGCAAACTGATCGCCTCCGCGGCAGGCTCGTTCGATATGCCCGTCGGCCCCGGTCAAGGCAACGGATCGGGCGGTGCAAAAGGTATCAAGGGAACGGTCGCCAGCGCCGACTTCGGTACCGGCGTCGCAACCCCTGGAAACGGCGATGGACGCAGAAGCGGTCGCGGCAGCGCGGGAGTGCAAACCTCCGGATTTGGTTCGCAGGAAGTCGCACAGAACACGCCTCACATTCAGCGCGTCGACGCGACTCCGCCCACTGCGGTCGAGATCATTTCCAAACCGAATCCTCTTTATACCGAAGAAGCTCGCAACCTCAAGCTGGAAGGCGAAGTTTTGCTCGAAGTATCGTTCGCGGCGAATGGGCAGCTCCATGTCAATCGCGTGGTCCGAGGCCTGGGCCATGGTTTGGATGAAGCCGCCGTCAATGCCGCCAACAAAATGCGTTTCAAGCCTGCCACACGAAATGGGCAGCCAATCGATTCGACGGCGGTCGTACACGTGATGTTTCAACTGGCGTACTGAACACTTTGGAGATGAGAGTCATGCGGAAAGCAACACGCACCACGAATTGGATGATGTTGGCATTGCTGGCAGCAACACTAACCATGTCGGCAGCAGCCCAGCAACCGGCGGCACCGCCGCAGAACCCACAGCCCGCTTCGGCCACGACGGCCGCCAGCACCCAACCGAGTCCAGTTCCGGTCAATCTCGCGCCGCCAACTACCATGGACCAGGTGGTTGACCGCGTCAT
>Ga0302320_10027882_pt1 | contig 10864 bp, 6 predicted proteins | sample Bog_T0_3_FD_202130 | JGI IMG/M metagenome (GOLD analysis project Ga0302320, IMG submission 202130) | Peat permafrost microbial communities from Stordalen Mire near Abisko, Sweden - Bog_T0_3 | ecosystem: Environmental > Terrestrial > Soil > Wetlands > Peat | place: Sweden: Abisko, Stordalen Mire... | reverse complement strand
GAGGCGCTCCGCGCGGCCGGCGTCCCGCCGCGCCTGAACGTCGAGGTGTCGTTCACCGCCGATGAGGAGACCGACTCGAGCCTCGGCGCCGGCTGGCTCGTGCAGCACGCCCCGATCCGACCCGACTTCGCCGTCGTCATGGAAGGCGGCGAGGGCAACGCGATCTGCTGCGGCCACAACGGCGTGGTCTGGTTGGAAGTGACCGTCCACGGCCGCGCCGCCCACGGGTCCCTCCCGGAGAAGGGCATCAATGCGCTGGAGAAGATGTCCGCGCTCGTGCTCGCGCTCGGAGACTACAAGGCCAAGCTCGCCCGCCGCACCTTCGTCACGCCCGAGGGACGGACCATGCGGGCGACCATGAATGTCGGCGGAGTCTTCAGCTGCGGCGACGGCGCCAAGGTCAACACCGTGCCCGCCCAGGCCGCCTTCACCATCGATCGCCGGGTGCTCGCGGTGGAGGATCACGCCGCCGCCGAGCGCGACCTGCGCGCCTTCCTCGCGGCCGCGGCCCGGAAGACACCCCAGTGCCGCATCACGGTGCGGAAGATCTCGGAGAACTTCTCCTGCTTCCGCCGCCCCACCCATCCGTTCTTTGCGTCGATGGCCGCATGCGTCCGGCGGGTCCGGCGGTCCCCCGCGGTCTTCAACGTCTCGACCGGCTTCAACGACATGTATTTTTTTGCCGAGGTGCTGAAAATCCCGACCCTGGGCTACGGCCCCGTCGGCCGGGATTACCACGGGGTGGACGAGCGGGCGAGCGTCCGCGAACTCGTCGCCACCGCGAAGATTTACGCCGCTTTGCTGACCACGTTCGCGGGGTAGGAGGAGATGCGGCGGACGTCGGCGGCGGCCGGCAGGTAGATCTGGAAGGTGGTTCCCTTCCCGGGCTCCGACTGCACCCGCAGGTATCCGCCGTGCCGCTCGACGATGGAATGACTGGTCGCCAGGCCGAGACCGGTGCCCTTGGCCTTGGTCGTGAAAAACGGGTCGAAGATCCTCCTCAGGTTCTCGGCAGGGATGCCCACGCCGGTGTCCGCGACGGTCACCAGCACCCAGCGCCCGTCGCGCGGCGCGACCAGGGAATCCGCCCGGGCGACGTGGTTGGCCGCCTTGACCGTGAGGGTGCCACCCTGGGGCATGGCCTGGACGGCGTTGAGCGCGAGATTGTTGAAGACCTGGATCAGCTGGGCCTCGTCGGCATCGACCAGGGCGAGGTCCGACGGCAGGGCGCAGTCGAGCCGCACGATCGAGTTCTGCACCGCAAAATTAACCGCCTCGCTCACCACCGGGCCCGGGGCGATCAGGCGTTTCGCCGTGACGTCGCCCTTGGCGAAGGTCGTGAGCTGCCGGGCCACCTCGCTGGCGCGGATGACGGCGCGCTCCGCCTTGCCGAGATGTTCCGCGATCGCCGGGGTGGCCGACTTTTCCATCTGGGCCAGGTTCACATGCCCGATCACCACCGTGAGCAGATTGTTGAAATCGTGGGCGATCCCCCCCGCCATCATCCCGAGCGACTCCAGCTTGCTCGCGCGCGCCGCCTCATCCGCGCGCGCCCGCTCGCGGGTGATGTCCCGGAAAATGCCAAAAATTCCCACCGGCTTGCCGGCCTCGTCGCGGATGATGTCGGCCCGCACAAACGCCGGGATCCGCCGACCGGCCTTCGTAAGGATATCCGTCTCCCCCACCCAGGACTGCCCCGCCGTGACCGCCCGGTGGATTTCGCTCCCCACCTCCCGGTCCGCAAAGAGCACCCCCCGGTCCGGGGTGGCGTTGAGCTCCTCGACCGTGTAGCCAAACAGCGCGATATGGGCGGCATTGTGGTAGGTGGAATTGCCCTCGAAGTCGCCGATCCCGATGGCGTCCGTCGCGCTGTCGATCGCCTGCCGGACACGGCTCAGCCGGATATGGGCAGCCTCCAACGCTCCCTTGGCAAGCCGTTGCTCATTAATCGCATGCAAATGCCGGCGGCGGATCACAACGAAAGCCGCCGCGCCCAGGATCGTGAGCGCCCAGGGGAGGATTTGTCCGAAAAGGTTCACGTTTTGATCATTTGCTCCGAAAGGGGCGGCCGACCGGCCCAGCCCATGCTACGCGCAAGACCGCGGTTTGGTTTTCACTCTTGTTCGGGCACGAGCGAAGGCGCAACGTGCAGGTCTTTTCCCCCGAATGCAAATCAACCTCGCCCTGTCCCCCCGGAAGCTGCAGCGAAAGATCGGCCGCGTCTTTGCGCTCGCCGGCGAAAAAATCCGCGCCCTTGACGCCTCATGGGACCCCGCCCGGGGCACCCCGGTCTTCACGGTGAAGGGCCGCTACACCTCCCGCGGATGGACCGAGTGGACCCAGGGATTCCAGTTCGGCATGGCCTTCCTGCATTTCGATGCGACCGGCGACGCCGACTCGCTCCGACTCGCCCGGGACAAGACGGTAAAGTTCATGGCTTCGCACGTATCCCATATCGGAGTGCACGACCATGGGTTTAACAATATTTCGACCTATGGGAACCTGCGGCGGCTGATCCTGGAGGGAAAAGTGCCCTTCAACCGGGATGAGCTCAACTTCACGGAGCTGGCGCTCAAGGTTTCCGGCGCCGTGCAGGCCGCCCGCCACGCCACCACCGCCTACCGGCAGCCCTGGTCGCCCGCGCCCGGCGCGGGCGGCGTCGCCTCGGGCGGATACCTCTATTCGTTCAACGGCCCCCAGTCCCTGTTTGCCGACACCATGCGGTCCCTGCGGGTGCTCGTCGTCGCCCACCAGCTGGGCCACTCCCTCATGGGCGAGGGCGACAAGCCCATCAACCTCCTGCACCGGGCGATCGAGCACGCCGCGACCACCGCGCGCTTCAACGTTTTCTTCGGCTCGGGTCGCGATCATTACGACGTGCGGGGCCGGGTGGCGCACGAGTCGATCTTCAACCGCAACGACGGCCAATTCCGCTGCCCGAGCACGCAGCAGGGCTATTCGCCCTTCACCACCTGGACCCGGGGCGCCGCCTGGGTCATCCTCGGCTGCGCCGAGCAGCTCGAGTTTCTCGCCACGGTGAAGGACGCGGATCTCGCGGGCGCGGGCGGCCGCCGGGCGGTGACGGCCCTCCTGCTCGAGACCGCCCGGGCCGCGAGTGATTACTACATCGATGGCTACGCCGCCCGGGATGGCATCCCCTACTGGGACAGTTGCGCGAAGGAGACGCACCAACTCGGGGACTTCACCCGCCGGCCCGCCGACCCGTTCAACGACCACGAGCCGGTGGACAGTTCGGCCGCGGCGATCGCCGCGCAGGGCTTCCTGCGCCTCGGGCGCTGGCTCGACGCCGGCGGCGCCAAGGCCGCGGGCCGGAAATACTTCCAGGCCGGCCTGACGATCGCCGACACGCTTTTTGCCGAGCCTTATCTCTCGACCGGGAGAAATCACCAGGGCCTGCTGCTCCACAGCGTCTATCACCGGCCCAACGGCTGGGACTACATCCCCCGGGGCCGCAAAGTCCCGTGCGGGGAGTCATCCATGTGGGGCGACTATCACGGCCTGGAACTCGCGCTCCTGATCCACCGCCTCGCCCGGGGGGAATACTACACCTTTTTTTGATGGTCGATCTCTACGGTCTCACGCGCGAGGAAATCGGCCGGCGGTTTCGCCGCTGGGACCTGAGCCCGGTCCACGCGTCGCGGCTGTGGAACTACCTGTACCTGAAGTGCGCCGCGTCGTTTGACGCCATGCCCGAGCTGCCCGGCAAGGTCCGGGCCCGACTCGCCGCCGAGGCCACCCTCGGCGTCCTCCCCGTGGCCCGCGAAATCCATTCGACCGACGGCTTCACGAGGAAGTATGCGCTTTCACTGCGCGCCAGCGCAGAAAGCGCCCCGAGCGACGTCGGGGGGTTTGCCCCCGCCCACTTGATCGAAGCCGTCCTCATGCGCTTCACCGGCCGGGTCACCGCCTGCGTGAGCAGCCAGGCCGGCTGCGCGATGGGCTGCGTGTTCTGCGCGACCGGGCAGGCCGGTTTCCGACGCCATCTCACCGCCGGGGAGATCGTTGCCCAGGCCGTCCATGTTGCGCGGGTCCTGCTCCAGGATCAGGCGGCGCCGGGCCGCCTCCGCAACGTGGTCCTCATGGGAATGGGCGAGCCGCTCCACAACTATGACGCGGTCATGCAGGCCGTGGATATCATGCGCGATTCGGGCGGACTCTGCCTCGGGGCAGGCCGGATCACGCTGAGCACGGTCGGCGTCGTGCCCGGGATCCTGCGGCTGGCCGCCGAGCGGCGCCCGGTTCATCTCGCGGTCTCATTGCACGCGGCGACCCAGGAGGAACGCGAGGATCTGGTGCCCGTCGCCGGCAAGTGGCCGCTCGACGAGCTGATGGCCGCGTGCCGCACCTACAGCGCCCAGACGGGCCGCCGCGTGTTTTACGAGTGGACGCTGATCGAGGGGAAAAACGATTCCCCCGGCCACGCCCGGGCGGTCGGCGCCCTGCTCCAGGGGATGCCGGCCCAGGTGAATCTCATTCCCCTCAACCCCACGGCCGGCTATGCCGGCGGCCCCACGCGCAGCGAAGCGGCCAGGCAATTCCAGAGGATCCTGGCCGAGGAGTTCGCATTGCCCAGTACCGTGCGCCAGCGCCGCGGGCTGGATATTGCGGCGGGTTGCGGGCAGCTGGCGGGGGCGAATACAACGTAGAAGCGGTCCCGCACCGCGGATGTCTTGAAGGTAGCAGCGGCATTTTGCCGCTTCCCTATGAGGCAACGCGACACGGACGCCTGCGCTACTTATCGAGCAATTCGAGCGCCGCGGCGACCGCAGGATGATCCACCAGCGCCGCCTCGCCCGCGGTGAAACCTACCCCCAGTTCCCGCGCGCGGGCGCGCAGCGTGAGCCAGGCCAGCGCCGCGACCGGATCGACCGCCGCCCGGGGGGCTAGCGCCGCCAGGGACGGGTCCAGGGGCGCGAGCAGCGCCTGGGGCCAGACGCCCTTGCCCGCCAGGAACAATCCCAGCGACGCGCCCAGCGCGTCGATCCAGCCGAAGGGCGCGGGCGGCGGCACATAGGCGATCCCCGCGCCCTCGGGATAGGGGCGCCATTCCATGAACCGGCCGAGTTCGTCGCGCAAGCGGGCCAGTTCCGCGTCGGCTGTCGCCGGCGTCCACCGGGCGCTGAACTGCCGGCGTTCGCGAAATTTCTTCACCTCCCACAGGCGCAGGTTCAGCTGATAGACCCCGTCGCGCCCGGCCAGGATGCCGGTGAAAACATAGTCGAGCCCCTCGGCGGACGTGGCGACGAGCTGGCGCATGTTCTCGATCGTCCATTCCGCGTCGAGGATCACGGGGCGCTTCGTGCCGTCCGGGTCCGCCACGACCGCCAGCGCGGCGATCGGCGCGTAATGCGGCGAAAAATACAGGGTCTCGGCCAGCCAGAGCGGCAGCGCGCGCGCGAGCCGCGCCGGCTCGTCCTCCGGCAGCTTCATCGCCGCGGCCAAGTCCGGGTACGTCCCGGGCAGGGCGAGCTGGGTGAAGGCCACGCGGCGCAGGCCCCCGACCTTGGCGGGCAGGACCTGCGCGGCGAGCGGCTCAAGGCCGTAGAACCAGATGGGCTTGCTGATGCTCACCGCGGTCCCCTTGGGAGCAGGCGGCCGCTCGGGCACCACCGCGTCGAGGCCCGGCGCGTCACCCGTCTCGATCATCCGGGCGATCGCATTGGCAAACCCGTGGAGCCGCTCCTCGAGCTCCGGCCGGTCGAGGTCGAACAGCCGGTCGAGCACGTGCTGGGCCGCTTCGGGGTCGCCCAAGGCCAGGTAGGCCTGCAGCAGGTTCAGCCCGGCGGCCGGCCCGTGGCGCTCGGGGTCGTAGCACGGGGCGATCAGCTCGATGATCGTCGCCACGTGCCCGGTCGAACCCAGGTCGCCCGAGATCGCCGCCAGCACGCCGGCGTTGTCCCCCTCCGTCTCGAGCAGTTGCTCGTAGATCGCGAGGGCGCCGGGCAGATCCTTGCGTTCGAGGCTCGCGCGCGCCGCGCTGAGGCTGGCCAACACCGCCGGGGCTAGATTTTCCAATGCCATGCCCCCGAGCTAACCGCTTGCGCCGCCGCGGGCGAGCGCGTTTTGGTCAGGCCGGCCCGGGCCGGCGGCGTTTCGGGTGCCAGAGAACCCAGATGACGTAGATCAGCATGGCGACGTTCACCGCCAGGAGCCCGGCGCGCTCTCCGGTGAAATGCTGCAGGCAGCCGCGCACCTCCTCCGGCACGAAAATGGCCGTCGCCACCACGACCAGGTATTTGGCCCAGGCCTGGTTGAGCCACAGGCCGACTCCCTCGACGTAGAGCTCCGCCGCGTAGAGGAGCGAGATCAGGCCGAAGGTCCGCAGCGTCTTCGGTGGGATGTTCGTAGCCCTTTCCAAGGCGACCCGAAAGATGCGGTTTTCGGGGTCAATCCGGAGGTGGACCGCGGCCTTGCGCATCGTCTCACCCAGGTCGTGATTGATGGCATGGAATAAACCCAGCGCGATCCCCGTGAGCAGCATGCCCTTGGCGACCTTGAGGGCCGCGATGAGCCGGAGGCCGGTAATCATGCGCTGGGGGACTGCCCGGTGTTCTGCCACGATGTTAGGTTAGACCATACCCCCCCGCCTGTCGAAAGATTCCTTGTCGGCCGCGACATTTGTTTCATGGAACAAAGAGCGGAAATCTGCTTCGGTGGGCTTCACCATGCTGGAGCCCCCAAAGCCGGAACCGCTGGCCGGGACCCGCCGGGGCTGCCTGACCGGGCCGGCGGTCGCCACGGCCATCCTGCTGCTGTTCTGGCTGGCCATGGTCGCGGGCCTCCGGGACAAGAGCCTCACCTACGACGAGGCCATGTACGCCGTGGCCGGCGCCAGCTACTGGCGCCTGGGGGACTACCGGCTGAGCCCGGAGGCTGGCCTGCTGCCGCAGCGGGTGGCCGGACTGCCCCTCGCCCTGGGCCCGTATCAATTTCCCTCGGCCGACTCGGATGACTGGCACCACTCCCAGCTCACCATGCTGGCCTACAACTGGTTCTACCGGATGGGCAATGATGCGCAGCGCATGGCCGCGGCCGGCCGGGCCGCCTGCGGTGGGCTGGCCGTGCTGCTGGGCGCGGTGGTGTGGGCGTGGGCGCGCCGGCTATTCGGACCCCGGGGCGGGATGATCTCGCTCCTCCTCTATGTGCTCAGCCCCACCATCCTGGCCAACGGGGCCCTGATGACCTCGGACATGGCCGCGGCCCTTTTCTTCCTCGCGGCGACCTGGGGCTGGTGGGCGGTGCTGCACCGCCTGTCGCCCGGCCGCCTCCTGGCCAGCGGGCTGCTCGCGGGCGGCCTCCTCGTGTCCAAGATGTCCGGGGTGCTCATCATCCCGGTGATGCTGGCGCTGGCAGCGGCCCGTTGCTGCGACGGCCGGCCGTTGCCGGTCGCCTGCGGCCGCTGGAGAGGCGAGATCCATTCCCGGACCCGGCTGGCCCTGGCCGGCGCCGTCGCCGGCCTGATGCATGTCGTGATCGTCGCCGCCGTGATCTGGGCGTTCAGCGGCTTTCGCTTCGCGGCCATGCCCCATCCCACCGCCAACGATCATTTCCTCCATTCATGGGAGTACGCGCTCAACCTGCCCGAGCGGGGAGTCGCTCCCGCCGCGGGCGGGAGCCCTCCGTCGCTGGGCGTCGCGGCCGCCACCGTCGCATTCATGCGGCGGCACGAACTGCTCCCCGAGGGCTGGCTCTTTGGCTTTGCCGCCGTGCTGCGCCGGGCGGAATCCCGCCCGGCCTTCTGGAACGGCGTGTGCAGCGAGACGGGATGGCCCGGCTATTTTCCCTACACCTTCCTGGTCAAGACCCCGCTGGCGGTTTTCGGCGTGTGCGGGCTGGCGCTGGGCGCGGGCTGGCGGTCATGGCGGGCCAGGGCCGGATCCCAGCCCGGCCGCCGGGCCCGGGCGGCCTGGCGGCAGATGTACGACACCCTGCCGCTCTAGGTGCTGTCGGCGGTGTATTGGCTGGCGGCGATCTCCAGCCATCTCAACATCGGGCACCGCCACCTGCTCCCGGTCTACGCCCCGATGTTCGTGCTCTGCGGCGCGTCGGCCGGCTGGCTGCGGCGCGGCAAGGACCATAAGTTCGCTCCGGCGTCAGGAAGTAGCGCAGGCGTCCCGCCTGCAATCTCGCCGACGGCAGGCGGGGACGCCTGCGCTACCATTCGCTGGCCGGGCGTGGCACTCTGCGCGCTGCTCGCGCTCCTCGCCGTCGAGACCGCCTGGCGCTTTCCCAACTACCTGGCCTACTTCAACGGCATCGTCCGCCCCGCTGAAGCCTACCGGCACCTGGTGGACAGCTCGCTGGACTGGGGCCAGGAGCTGCCGGCGGCCCGGCAATACATCGACCGGCATCCCCAGGAGGGGCCCTACTACCTTTCCTACTTCGGCACGGCCAGCCCCGCGTATTTCGGCGTGGCGGCGCGCCGGCTCTATTCCTTCGGTGTTCCATCCATGGCCGATGATCCCGATCTCCTCCTGACCCGGCTGCCGCCAGGCGACATCGGCGGCGCGATGGCCCGGCTGCAACGGGCCCAGACGGCCTACGACCTGATGGGTGTGCTCCCGCTGGGGACGGATGACTATGCCGTGTCCCTGAGGCGGGCCACGGAGTTGCGGCTGGCCGCAGGCACCTACCTGATCAGCGCCACGATGCTGCAACCCGTCTACTATTCCGGGCCGTGGGGGCCCTGGAGCCCGCGCTACGAGGCGGTTTACCGCCGACTCGAGCGGTCCTTGCGGCCGCTGCTCGAGCTCGATTCGAGCACCCGGGCCGAGGCATTCCGGCATTACGACCTCGACACCCTGGCCCCCCTGCTCGAGCAGTTCCAGCAATACCGCCTCGCCCGCCTGACTGCTTACCTGCGGGGCCGTGAGCCCGACACGACGCTCAACGACTCTATCCTTGTGTATCACCTGACGGACGCCGAGCTGGCCCGCGCGCTCGACTGAACATGATCGTCCTCCGGTTCTTCACCCTGCTTCTGCTGCTCGGCACCGGTATCGGCCCCGGGCTGTGGCTGGTGCGCAAGCTGCGGTGGAGTGCGCCGGAGCGCCTGGTCGCCGCGATCGCCGCCTCCGGCATCGTCCTCTACCTCGCCGCGGGGCTGATTTACCTCCTGCGCCTGCCGCCGATCAGCGAGTTCGCCGTGTCGGCGGCCTGTCTCGGATTCCTGGTGGCGGCCCGGGTGCAGGCCCGCCTGCTGCTCGCCTGCCGGGAAATCAGATGGGTGCTGGGTGCCTTCGCGTTCCTGCTGATCTGGGCTTTCCTGCTCCTGGCCATGGTGCGATCGTATTCCGGCGGATCGTGGGCGGGTGACTGGATCGAGCACTACCAGCGCACCCTGTTTTTCCTCCAGCACCAGCCCGCGGCCACGCAATTCATCGGCCTGTACATCCTGCCGGCGCGGCCGCCGTTCATGAACCTGCTGGCGGCTCATTTCCTCGCCCAGGTCGGGGAACGCTACGACCTGTTCCAGGCTGCGTTCACTGTCCTCAACCTGCTCGCATTTTTTCCCTGCTGGCTGATCGCCCGCCTCCTGGTCTCGCGGGCGGGGGGGAGGGCCGGACGGATTGCGCTGCTGGGCCTGTTCTTCGCCAGCCCGCTGTTTCTGCAGAACGCGACGTATGCCTGGACCAAGGGCCTGGCCAATTTTTATGTGATCGCCGGCCTGTGGTTTTATGTGCGCGGATGGCGGAAATCCGACCCGCTGCGCTTGGGCGCATGCGCCCTCGCCTTGACGGCCGGGATCCTCGTCCACTATTCGGCGGTGCCGTACGCCGGCCTCCTGCTGCTGCACGCCCTATGCTTTGAATTGCCGCGGTGTGCGCGAGAGGTCCGGCGAAAGGCCCTGGCCGCTGCCTTACCCGGCGCCGCATTGCTGGGCACCTGGCTCGCCTGGTCGATCGCCGCGTACGGTCCCGCTGCCACCTTCGGCTCCAATACCACCGCCCAGTCGGCAGGAGCGATGTCCCCGATCGAGAACGCCCGGAAAATCGCGCTGAACCTCTATTACTCGATCGTGCCGCATCCCCTGCGGATCGGCTGCGACGCGTTCCACCGCCTGTTCTTCCAGCCCAACGGCTGGGGGCTGCTCCGGGATTACTATTTTACCATGGCCCAGACGACGCTGGTCGCGGGCATGGGATGCCTCGGCGGGCTCGTCGTGCTGTTTCTGCTTTGGCGGACGGTGCGAACCCCGGGCGCGGACCGCCCGGGCGGACGCCGGTTCTGGCTCGGGTTCGCCGTCCTCGGTGCGATCCTCACGGTCGCCACCCATCCGACCGTCGAGCTTCTGGGCGTGGCTCACGTCTGCAGCCAGCCCCTGCTCCTCCTGGGCCTGACTTTCCTGGCCGCCAGTTTCGGCGAGCTGCCCGGGGTTCTGCGGGCCGCGGTCGTGCTCGGATGCGCCGTTGATTTTTTCGCCGGCATTCTCGTGCATTTCAGCCTGGAGCACGAGTTCGGAGCGATCCGCCCCGTGGCGGGCCGGCTCGTCCTGAGGCTGACCACCGATTTGTTGAACCCGCAGGCCGTGAGCAATCTCAACGCCAAGCTCAGGCTGGGCTATGTCCTTTGGGGGGATCACTTTGCCGGCGCATTTATCGGGTTGCAGCTTCTCGTCCTCGTCCTCTTCGGCACGGTGTTTTTCGGGCTGGTCCGCGCCGCGCTGAACCCGCGCGCGCCGGGCAGCCGCGCCCGACCGCTGGCTTGGATCGGGTTGGCGCTTCCGCTGACACTCGGCGCGATTAGCATCGCCGGTATCGACCAGGCTGCAGGCGAGATCGTCCCTGATCCCCCCGCGCTCGCGGCCTGTCTCCAGGCCGCGCAGCAGAATTTCGACTCGGGC
>Ga0302320_10027881_pt1 | contig 10864 bp, 6 predicted proteins | sample Bog_T0_3_FD_202130 | JGI IMG/M metagenome (GOLD analysis project Ga0302320, IMG submission 202130) | Peat permafrost microbial communities from Stordalen Mire near Abisko, Sweden - Bog_T0_3 | ecosystem: Environmental > Terrestrial > Soil > Wetlands > Peat | place: Sweden: Abisko, Stordalen Mire... | reverse complement strand
TGGACGCATAGCCCCAGTTTTCCGCGAAACCTCTGACCCGATCCATATTCCGCGCGCACACAGCCGTGAGGGCAGGCCGAAAGGGGAGGTCGAAGAAGCGCGGGGCCTGCAGAAATGCATTCGAATGGGTGCGGCCCATAAATCCATAGCCGACGAGCCCGATGTTGAGTGTTTTCTTTGCAGCCAAGATGTTCGTCTCCCCTGTAATACTTCAGCTCAACACTTCAGCTCAATCCCAGCCGTGAGCGTCACGCACCGCGATCATCGCTGTCAGGACGCTTCGCCATGTTTCGGCCGCCATCATCGTTGAGTTTGGGAACATGCAGCCGTCCCAGCAGATGTGCTCAAAGGCCCGCGTCGGTGCACCGCTGGCATCCCGCATCCAAAGACCCGCGACCCTGACGATGTCCATCTTTCCGTTGGGGTCATTGGGCAGGCAATGGCGGCCGGTCTTGTCATGCGATCCCAAACCCTTCACTGTGGCATCGTTTTGGGCTACGTGGAAGTCAATCGTCCATGGACGCAGCACATCGGTCACCTGGCGCAGCGCATCCATCAGGATCTCAGGACTGGCCCAGTCAAAGTCCTCCGGAAGAATCCTGCTCTCGGGCGAGTTGTAGCCGAGCGTGTAGAGCAGCGTGTGCGCCATATCCGCCTGGAAGCCGAGCGTCTGCGGCCGGCCGACTAACTCAAGGAGTTCTCGCATGTGCTTCCAGCCATGCATGCCTGCCCAGCAGATCTCACCCTCCGCTGCAAGGCGCTCTCCGTATCCCTCGGCGATGGTGCAAGCCTCACGGAATGTGTCCGCGATGCGCTTGGTGTTGCCGGCTGGATCGCTCGCCCAGTCCGCGGGGCTTGCGGCTGAATCGATGCGCACAATACCGTACTTGCGGATACCGAGGCCGCGCAGCTTCTGGCCAATCGCGCACGCCTTGCGCACCTGCGTAAGAAATTGCCGGCACTCTTCCTCTGAGCCCATCGCTGAACCGCCGCCAGTGGGTTGCCACACTGGAGCAACCAGAGAGCCGGCCACAAGATTGTAACCAGCCAGCTTACCGGCCAGTACCTTTAGATCGTCATCGGTCGAATCGATGTCTGTATGGGGTAGCGAAAGGAATAGATCGACTCCGTCAAACTTCGTCCCGTTGACCTCGGCCGCCGCCGTCAGGCGCAGCATGGTATCGAGATCGATTGCAGGTTCTGAGCCAGGCCCTTTGCCTACGAGTCCCGGCCACATCGCATTGTGCAAGGCGGGAAGTCGATGTTTGCCCGTCGCCATGACGCACTCCTGCCAATTCCGGTTAGCGCTTGTCTTTTCGAAGGGCTTCGGCGTCAGGATTACCGGGACCGAAGTGCTTCAAGAGAACCAACGGGTCGGTGCTGCTTGGATTCTCAATCGTGATTCCCTCGCGGGCTGCAGCGGCCGCAACGAACAACTCGTCCTCTGTCCGCTGACCGAACCGAATCATCGAAGGCGTCGCGACCGGCGTGTGGCCGAATGTGCCGTAACCCTGGGTAAGGATGAGCCCGTACGCTGCTGCGTCCTTGATGGTGACCGTCCGCTTCGGCAGCACGGTCAGCTCTTTCGCCGAGTAAAACCGCGTCCCATACGTGATCCACATTTCGCGATAGCCTGCCTCTTCCATCTCTGCGATTGGGCGCACCGGGGTGGGATGGGTCTTATTGGACTTTGCAAACTCCGGGTTGACGTTGGCCTCCCAGTCGAGCATGCCAATCAGGTAGTCCAGATCGTGGTGGAACTCCGGCTTGACGTCCTTGACCATCAGGTCCCATGGGACGATGCGTCCTTCCACCTCCGACTGGAACATGGCAAACACGTCGCTATTGACCTGAGGTTCGTAGGTCACCAGCGATCCCGGAGCGTGCAGGATGCCCGGATTAATCTGCCATCCGCTTCCCGGCTCCAGCCTGTATGCGCGCGAGAGCAGCAGAATTCCGTTGTCGCCCTGGTTCCAGCGCTCCAGGCAGCGGCGCACATCGGCCTTGGTGGTGCCGGGTTCAAGGCCCATATACGTGTGGGGAAAATTATTGTTCAGCTGGTTGTACTGGGGTGGAAAGTAGTAGGCCTCGGGCTTGCCTTTATGTCCGACGAGCTTGGCATACTCCTCGGTCTGATGCATGTGGTGCGGAATTGGCCCCATGTTGTCGAAGAACTTGCATAGGATATTCCACCCGCCTTCGCGCTCCATCACCTCGGCGCCAAGCAGCAGATCGCCGGCCACCTCAACGGCATCCTTCAGCAGGAACCTTGGACCGGAAGCAGGATGAACGTAGCTCAATCCTTCGTCGGGTGTGGTGTCGGGGCCGTTTGCCGCCTTCGTCGTCGAGGAGAACCAGCGCTCGTTTATTCCGCCGCGGGCACCACCGAAGGAGTAGAGATCATCCGGATGCAGCTTCAACCTGCGGCCCGGAATCATAAAGGAACGCGGCACCCATGACGGTTCGAGTCTTAGAACGCCCGCGCCGGTGTCGATAGCTTCGCGGACATGTGCCCGTTGTAACATTTGGTACTCCGAGACAGCATCTTAGGTTGGCTGGAAAGATGATTGACGAGCGAGGAGACCCAATCTTCGGCCGAATATTGAGACGTCTCAGCACGCAACTGTATGCGATGAAATGCGGAGATGTCAATTTGGGAGGATCGCCCACAACTGCGCGGAATCAAGTCGCGCGCATTCCTTTCGGGGGGACGATCCTTTCATCTCTCACGTACTATTTCGCACATGAACCCTATCTCCCTAACGCGTCGGGAATTCCTCCAGTCCACCGCGGTCGCCGGTACGGGAGCCGCTTTTGCTCACGTCACACCCGCCTTGTGGGGGCAGGCCGCCCCAACCGGCAGTTCGACACCCATTTCCGCCTGGGCGTCCAAGCCGATGCGTTGGGCGCAGCTCACCTTGGTTGAAGACGATCCAGCTCATTTCGATTCTGCCTTCTGGCTGGATTACTTCAAACGCACGCGCTCCGACGGCGTTTGCCTCAGCGGAGGAGGCTGCGTCGCCTACTATCCCACCGAGGTTCCCTACCATCACCGCAGCGCCTGGCTGGGCGACCGCGATGTGCTTGGAGAACTCATCTCCGGGTGCCGCAAGCTAGGCATGTCAGTGCTGGTCCGGACCGATCCCCACGCCACCTACGACGACGCCAAGGCTGCGCATCCGGACTGGATCGCGGTGGAGGCGAACGGAAATCCGCGCCGCCACTGGTCTTCGCCTGAGATGTGGGTGACCTGCGCCCTCGGCCCCTACAACTTCGACTTCATGACCTCTGTGCACAAGGAGATCATGGCCCGCTATCACGTCGACGGCATCTTCATGAATCGTTGGGAGGGCTCCGGCGATTGCTACTGCCAGCACTGCCGTGACAACTTCAGGTCGGCCACCGCCCTCGAACTTCCCCGCACGAGCGATGCGCGCGATCCTGGGCGCCGCGCGTTTCTCCAATGGCGCCGGCAGCGGCTGGTCGATGTGATCGATGTCTGGAACGGCGCAATCCGAGCCATCAATCCCGAGTCCAGCGTGATTCCCAACAACGGCAGCGGCGCGTCGAGTCCGCTCAACTCAATCGAGATCAGCCGCCGGGCGCCAATGCTGGCCGCCGACCGCCAGGCACGACACGGCCTCGCCGCGCCTTGGCTGGTCGGCAAGTCCGCCAAGGAATACCGCGCGACCATGGGCCCGAAGCCAGTCATCGGTCTATTCGGCATCGGACTTGAGGAGCAGTATCGCTGGAAGGATAGTGTCACCAGCAATGCCGAGATCCGCATCTGGGCGCTCGACGCCATTGCCAATGGCATGCGCCCGTGGTTCACAAAGTTCTCCGCCACGCTGCATGATGAACGCTGGCTTAAGTCCATCGACGACATCTACCTTTGGACGGAAAAGAACCAGCAGTACCTCACCGACCGCCGGCCACTTGCTCGCGTGGCCATAATCTACTCGCAACAAACTTCGTGGTACTACGGCGCCAAAGTCGAGGACTATGCTCTTGGCTGGTATCAGGCACTGGTCGAATCGCGCATTCCTTTCGAAATGGTGCACGACCACCTGCTCGATCCTGAGCATCTCGCACCCTTCAAGACCCTTATCCTGCCCAACCTCGCCGCCCTCAGCGAGTCGCAGTGCGATCAGCTCCGCGCCTTTGTGAGCAACGGCGGCAGCATTGTCGCGACGCACGAGACCAGCCTTTATGACGAGGTGGGAACGCGCCGCAAGAACTTCGCTCTCGCCGACCTCTTCGGCGTCGATTGGACGGGCAAAGCAGAGGGCCCTATGTTGAACTCCTACATCCGGTTGGAGCACGAAGAGCTGCCGGGCCACGCTCTGTTCGCAGGTCTCGAAGACGCGCCCCGAATCATCAACGGCGTCTCGCGCCTGGAGGTCACACCTCGCGCGCCGTTCGCCGAGACCCCCTTCACCCTCATCCCCAGCTACCCCGACCTGCCCATGGAGAAGGTCTACCCGCGGGTTCCGCGAACTGACATCTCATGTCTTTATCTTCGCCAGCCCGCGGGCCGCGTCGCCTACTTCCCGTTCGACATCGACCGGACGTTCTGGGAGGTACTCTGCGCCGATCACCTGAAGATGCTGCGCAACACCCTTCTCTGGGCCAACAATGAAGTTCCGGTGGTTGAGGTTGATGGCCCCGGACTGCTCGATGTCACCGTCTGGCGGAACTCCGACTCCATCACCATCCACCTCGTCAATCTCACCAACCCAATGGCAATGAAGGGACCCTACCGCGACTTCTTTCCAGTCGGCCCGCATACCATCAGGTTGCGGCTACCCGGTGATGTCCACGCGAAGCGAGCGCGACTTCTGGTTGCCGACAAGAATGTCGCCATCGAACGCGCGAGCTCCACGGTGAGTATCTCGGTACCGTCCATCCTCGATCACGAGGTGGTTGCGATCGATCTCTGACTTTCAGCCGATGCTTCACGGTGGGAGCATAGGGTATTTGGGGGGAACCATCGAACAAGTATTCATGTAAACGAGGCGCGTTTAGGAGGCTGGCATGAGAATCTCCGTGAAGTATGTCAACGATTGCGTTGAGATGATTCGCTGCGTCTATTCCACGCTTGACCTGACTTGGGTCGTATTTCCTCTGCTTATGGTTTTTGCCGGTTTGACTGGATGCACAAATGGCGGCCCTTCCAATCCCATCGCGGGAGCCCGTCCAACCGGCTCCGTCTTCGGCGGACAGAATCCAGTGAGCGCCAGTTCGATTCAACTGTATGCGGTTGGATCGACTGGAGACGCGTCCGCAGCGACACCACTGTTCAGCGCGACCGTGACCACGAGCGATGGCACAGGGACGATGAATGGCAATGCCAATGCGGGGAACGCCAACAACACTTTGCCTGCCGGTTCCTTTACATTCGCCGGCGACTACAAGTGCCCTTCAGCATCCTCGGAGGTCTACCTGGCCGCCAGCGGTGGAAATCCCGGCCTGGGCTCCGGCACCAATGCCAACCTCGCGCTGATGACCGCCCTGGGGCCGTGCGGCAATCTATCCTCGTCGACATTTGTCAGTGTCAACGAGTTGACAACCATCGGCACGATTGCCGCCCTGTCGAACTTCGTCACGTCGACCACAAACGTGGGGTCGGGATCCAGCGATTCTTCGCTCTTGCAAACAGCATTCTCAGTCGTCAACGAATATACCAATACAGCCAACGGAGCTGTTCCCGGTCACGCGCTGCCCGCCGGGTACTCCGCTTCCAGCATCGCCCTTCAGACATTGGGTGACATCGTTGCCGCCTGCATCAACTCAGCAGGTGGCGTGGCCGGAGACGGCAGTGCTTGCGGCCAGCTTTTTTCCCTGGCAACAATCTCCGGCGGCCCGGCCCCGACCGATACAGTGGGAGCCATCGTCAACATTCTGCACCAGCCGGCGATCAATGTCGCCTCGATATTCGCATTGCTTCCTGCAAATGGACCCTTTCAGCCCACACTTCCCGCCGCGCCCGCGAATTGGGAGCTGCCCATTACCTTCAACACGTCCTCCGATTCGCTCACCGCAACGACCACCAGCTTGGCAGAGGGGTTTGCGGGAACCGCATACAGAGCTCAGCTAACCTCCACCGGCGGAGCGACGCCAGTTATCTGGACGCTGACCTCGGGGACTCTCCCGGCGGGATTGCACCTTCGTTTGGACGGATTGATTTACGGCACTCCCACAGGCGCAGTCCCGGCAACACCGCTTGTCTTCCAGGCCACGGACATTGAATCGTATACATCCTCCACCGGGACACTCGATCTCACCATTGCGGCGACGGCGCTCTCTGTTTCCGCCTCGCCTTGCGCGCTGACCGGGACGCAGTATGTGACGTATGGTGGGTGCACAATCGCTGCTGCGGGCGGTACGCCTCCCTACACGTATTCCTTCGACACATCACCTTCGCCTGGCTACGCCCCAGTTCCTCCAGGGCTCACGCTGAATCCCTCGACGGGCGCAATCACGGGGACAGACTACGGGCAAGGCGCCTATACCACCCACTTCATCGCTACGGACAACTTAGGTGCAGTCGCCACGGTAGATGTTCCATTCAGCCTCGCAGGCAACAATACAACAAGTTTCCCCCTCTTCCCGACCGATTCCGCGTTTCACATCAAGGTTACCAACCTGCCCGTGGACACCTCAATGGTTGCGCAGACCACCGAGTTCGCAAGCGCAACCATCAAACCGTTCTTCGGGGCGCTGCCAAATGTCTATCAGCCAAATGGCATCCCGTTCCTGGTCGTTGCCTACAATCAATCGACGCTGCCGGTGACCACCACGTCGTACCAAGCCTACTTCGGCGCCATTGACGGCGCGACTGATCCGGATACTTGCATCAGTCCCTGCCCGGCGACCGCGCCGATTCCTCCATACGCCCCGATCGAGGGATATGCAGAGTCCGGTCTACTGCAGGACGGCGACATGCACGTTCTCATTGTGCAGCAGCCGGGCGGTGGAAACCCCGCCAGCCTATGGGAGATGTGGGTCGGAGCCTATAGTGAGGGCAGCTCGCCTTCGTGGACGGATGGCAGCAATGCTCTCTGGGCAAACATCGGGAGCACAGGCGCCGGAGCCTACGCGATGCTTCCGCGGGGCACCGGCTCTTCCGACGCGGCGGGCCTTCCCGTCGCTCCACTACTCCTGACCGCGGATGAAGTCATCGGCACTGGAACGCCGTCTGCTCCAAACGGCGTGGTCCAGCATCCTGTCCGCTTTACCCTGGACAGCACGCTAGGCTACTACGTGTGGCCCGCCACCTCGCAGGCTGGCGGGGGTTATTGCTATGGAGGGTACGAAGACCAGAATGCGCTGATCTCTCAACTTGACCCGCCCACCTCCTGCACGGACCCATCCAATCCGATGGGAGAGATCTATCGCCTGCAGGCCAGCGTGCCCAACCCTCCCTGCGCCGCAACCAGTCCGCAAGCAGCCATCATCATCCAGGGGCTCCGCGATTACGGCATGATTCTGGCCGACAACGGCGCGGCGGCGGCGTTGATTGGAACTCCAGACTCTCGCTGGAGCGATGCAGATCTGGCCTGCCTGACGAGCCTGACCTTCGGCCAGTTCGAGCCGGTGCAAGTGCAGCAGTTGGCCGCTGATCTGAGCCTGGTCGAGTCAGGCACCGGCAGCGTTGTCACGTCGTGCCCGTCCGGGCAGACGTGCTACAACATGCCCGTGACCACCTATCGGACGCAATAATTAGGCCTATGTTTCAATCTAGTGTTAGCCTAGACCGCTCGACCTTCCGGGGAAGCAATGGTTCTACGCCTTCTCTATGTCACGGTTTGCGCCGAACTGGGGCTGCCTCCGTTGGGCTGGATACCGCGGTCGCCGATGGGTCGAAGTAATCCGATGCGATCTCTGACGTTCAGCCGCCTCCTCGGCGAAGTGAGAAATCACTTCGCATAAAGGGCAGCAACTTCGTAATCGAGAACACTTGGGATCGTGAACTCGATCCTCCCATTCACCACGCTGTGTGGGATGTCCTTCCCGCCGCGCAGCAGCTCCACGCGTGAGACACGCCGCCCCGGCGGAATCGCCATGCTCACCTTCTGCTCGCCGATCGGGTAGTACTCCCTGATCCACCCTTTGAATGCGCCCGGATTTGTGTAGTTGAGCACATGCAGCGCGAAGCCGGCCTGCGTCTCCCACGCAAACGTCTCGATCAGCCCCTTGCCCGCGATCTTCACCGGCGTCTGGTTCTTCGACACCCAGCGGACGGTATTCTGTAGCAGCATGCTCAAGTCGGTGTTGCCGGACTGCCACATGGTGCGCTCGATATCGCCCGCGAAATAAACCAGCCGGCTCTGCCCCACCTCCTTCGCGACGAGGTCCGGCATGTCGGTCTTCTGTACCGGCGGATACGCCAGCTCCGGCGGATAGTTCACATACGGCGGAATCACCGTCATCACCGGATTCTCCACGGGCGCGGTCGGCTGCAGCCACTGCGCTCCTGGCAGCCAGTCGGTGTTGTCGAAGCCATTCAGGATCGGGTGCCTGCGTTCGATCCTGCCCATGAAGGCATTGCCAACCCTGGTCCGTCGCTCACCGGTAGCATGAATTCCGAAGATATCTGCAATGCCAAAATCCTTGCGGCGTTCATTATTTTCGTCGTACAGGCTGGTCTCAAACGATGCCATTACCGATCCGCCTCGCTCCACAAAACTTTTCAGCGCGGCGCACTCGGCATCGCTCAGCAAGGCGACGTTGGGCAGGATCACGGTCTTGTACTTCTTCAGCTTGTCCGTCAGCAGGTCCTGCTCATGCAGAAAGTCGAACAGAAATCGTCCTTCCAGCAGCGCCATGTAGATCCCGTGGATATGCATCATCGGGTCGCCCAGCTCCGCATGGCGGTAAAAGCGCTGTGTGCTCTGCCCCATCACCACCGCGATATCGGCGACCGTCGCCTTGTTTGTGAAGTGCGCATCATGCTTCGCCAGCCAGTTGTAGTACTCGCGCCCCGGCTGCTGCCAGCGCCGGTCCGCGCCCAGGCCCTCCTCGCCGCCGATGAAGTGGTACCACGGGACCATGCCGCTTCCGACCGTCTCATCCATCCACATCTGCGCTTCGTCGGTGGACTTGTGTAGGTTCCTCCAGCGCGGAATGCCGGTCGAATAGGACGCCGTCACATTGGTCGCGGTATGGCCATCCAGAATTGCGTTGCATACCCGCCCCTGCAGCGTGCATCCCCAGATCGCCTCTTCAAGACCGCCGCGTCCCTGGTTGTCGCAGTTGTACCACTCCGCGATTCCCTTCAACGCGATCATGTTCGGGCCGCCTTCGATGCCTCCGCCCATGTTTCCGAAGAACAAATTTTCCGGCCCCTTCTCCTTGGCAATCGCATCCCACATCTTCCACAGATAAACCACGCGCTCAGTAAACTTGTCCCAGTACGCCGGCGTATCGAAGTGCGGCAGGTCCTTGCAGGCAGCGCAGTAGCACTCAGGCATCTTGCCAATTGGAGGCCACGCGTTGGTGAACAGTCCGTCGATGGGGTAGCGCGAGTTCACCTCGCGCATCAGCGCCGGTATGTGCTCCGTCATGTACGAGGTGAAGATGCAGGTCTCGTATAGGCGATTGTCCTCGCTGTGCGGAATCGCCTTACCCTGCCGATCGCGCTTGAACCACTCCGGGTGCGCCTCCAGCGCATCGCCCCAGTTGAGGTCGGGACTCAGCCGCGCGATGACGCGCATATTGCGCTTCTTCCCGGCTGCCACCAGTTCTCCGGTCAGGTCGCGTCCGTTCAGGAACTGGCTGCGCCGATGGAACGGTACCTCGGTCGGATAGTAGGCGATGATCCCGGTCACCGATGCGAAGACCACATCGCACTTGAGGCTCGCCCAGTAGTCGCCCCACTGTTCGACATCCAGCACCGCAGGATCATGCTCGGTGATATTCAGTTGCCCGACGCGGCGAATCCTCTGATGCCAGGGCACGGGATCTTCGCTCTGCGCAGCTGCCGCAAACAAATGCTCCGGCAGGGATGCGACCGCCGCTGCGGTTGCCGAGAGCGCCACAAAATCACGTCGATTGATCTCCAAGAGACTCCTCTTCAGCCTGCCGGCGCGAAGCTATCCGAGCAACGCAAGGAACTGCCTCAACCACGCCACGTGCGCCGTCCACGCCGGACCAGTGACATAGTTCTTGTCGGTCAGAGCATCTTCAAACGGCAGGCTAACGAACTCACCGCCCGCCATGGTCACCTCCGGACCGCACGCCGGATACGCGCTGATCCTGCGTCCCTTGACTACGCCCGCAGCCGAAAGAATCTGCGCGGCATGGCAGATCGCGGCAATCGGCTTCCCAGCCTCATCGAAGTGCCTCACAATCGCCAGCACATCCTGGTTCAGGCGCAGATACTCCGGCGCTCTGCCTCCTGGGATCACGAGCGCATCGTAGTCGGCTGCCTTGACTTCCGAGAAGGTCGCATTGAGCGTGAAGTTGTGGCCGCGCTTTTCAGTGTAGGTCTGGTCACCCTCGAAATCATGGATCGCTGTGCGAACGCTCTGCCCAGCCTTTTTGTCCGGGCATACAGCATCCACCCGATGTCCCGCGACCTGCAGCGCCTGAAAGGGCACCATGACCTCGTAGTCCTCTACGAAGTCCCCAACCAGCATCAGAATTCTCTTTGGCATCGTCCATTCCTCTGTTCGTTATCGTCGCACATGCATTTCCCAACCGCCAGGAGAGTCGGCTTTTCAGCAAGTTCACCGGGTCCGTGAGTTCGGCAGGGTTCGAATTTGGTCAAAAATGAGATGAGAAGGTCTTGGGAGACGCGAGAGACTATGCGCATGAAAACTCATCCGCAATACTTCATCTCAAAACCACGCAGAAGTTCCCA
>Ga0302320_10027880_pt1 | contig 10864 bp, 8 predicted proteins | sample Bog_T0_3_FD_202130 | JGI IMG/M metagenome (GOLD analysis project Ga0302320, IMG submission 202130) | Peat permafrost microbial communities from Stordalen Mire near Abisko, Sweden - Bog_T0_3 | ecosystem: Environmental > Terrestrial > Soil > Wetlands > Peat | place: Sweden: Abisko, Stordalen Mire... | reverse complement strand
GCATCCAGGGACAACAAAACAACCAGCACACGCATTTGAATTGAGAAAACTCTGCTCGAAAGCCGGAGGGAATTCGCTGATGCGCCCTGGCACTACGAAATCAGATACCTGTGCAGGGGTTCCCTAGTCGATCATGCTGTGCGTCATGGCGTATCGGGTAAGGTCGGCGTTGCTCTTCAGTTGCATCTTTTCCATAATCCGAGCTCGATAGCTACTGATCGTTTTTACGCTGACGTGAAGCCTGTCACCGATATCCGTCAAGGGGACGCCTTCAGCAATCATTTTCATGACCTCATATTCCCGGTCCGAGAGTAACTCATGCAAGGGCTTGTCGGCGGACTCATCTAAATTTGAGATCAGTTTCTCCGCAAGGCTCGCACTGACGTAGCGGCCGCCGCTCAGTATCTTCTTCGCCGCCATCGCCAGCTCTTCGGCGGCGCTGTCTTTGTTGATATAAGCGGCTGCACCGGCCCGCAAGCAGCGCACGGCGTACTGATCCTCCGGCTGGCAACTCAGGATGATGACCGGCAGCCGCGGGTATGTGTGCTTTACATCCCGCAGCACGTCCATTCCGCTGCGCCCAGGCATACTGATATCCAGCACCAGCATGGCAATTTGGATTTTACCCAGTTGGCTCAGCACCTCATCCCCGTTGCCGACTTCGCAAAAGTCCGTGCCGGGAAGTGCTTCGGCCAGAATCTCCCTCAGTCCGCGGCGTACTACGGCATGGTCATCCGCAATCAGGATGTGCATATTTCGTTCCTCTCGGCGCGTGGAGTATCCACGGGAACACGGACAGATACCTTCGTTCCCTTGCCGGGGGAACTGGAGATATGTACGTCGCCTCCGCAGAACTGCGCGCGTTCTTTCATGCCCAGGAGTCCTAAAGAGTCAAGAGAGTTCGATAAGCCGGATTCACAGAAGCCTATCCCGTCGTCCTCCACCACCAGCAGGATGTACTCCTCTTCCTGGCACAGGGTAACGCGCACCGACTTTGCCTTCGCGTGCCGGATCACGTTGGTCATGCACTCCTGAAAGATTCTGAAAGCCGCGGTGGCCCGGTCGCCATTTAGGTGCAGATCGACAGGCGGAACTGAGACCTGGCATTGGACACCATTGCGAGTAGCAAATTCGCTAGCCTGCCATTCAATGGCTGCTGCCAGGCCAAGGTCATCCAGTACTCCGGGACGCAGCCCGCTGCATATCGTGCGTACCGACTTAACGCCATCGTTGATCAACTGAATCGATTCCGTCAGCCGGGCGAGCACCTCGCCTTCCGACTCCGGCAGATGACGACTCATCCATGTCATATCCATCTTGATCGCGGTCAGAATTTGCCCGATCTGGTCGTGCAGGTCGCGAGCGACCTTCTTGCGATCCTCTTCGCGCACCCACTGCAGGCGTTCAGCCAGCGCCCGCAGTTGTTCTCGTTGCAAAACCAGCGACTCTTCCCCCCGCTTGCGTTCCGTGATGTCGCTGTTGATCACCAGCACGCGCGGCGCCTGGTCGCGCTTGCCCCATTGCAATGCCCAGCGGCCGGCCACGACAACGCGCCTACCGTCCTGCGTGGTCTTGATAAGGTCTCCCTCCCAGTGTCCCACTTCCACCAGTTGAGCTCTAATTTCAGCGAACGGCAGCGGAAACTCGGTGAGGAGCAGTTCGTGAGCGATCTTGCCGGCAGCCTGCGCCTTGGAGTATCCCAGCATCGCTTCTGCCCCGCGGCTCCAAAACAGAACCGCCCCCTCCATATCGATCACAAAGACAGCGTCCTGGGTGAGTTCGAGCAGGGCTGCCTGCTCCGCAGTCTCGATCTGCTCCTGCCGCCTCTCCGCAACGTCGCGGAAAACCAGCACCACACCAATGACTTTTCCTTCACCGGCGAGAATGGGTGCGGCGCTGTGCTCGACCGCAATTTCACGTCCATCCCTTGTAACCAGGTCCACGTGGTTGGCCACCGACAAAACCTGTTTCTCTTTAAGTACGCGGAGCACTTCATTGTCCGCGGTCATGCCGGACTTTTCATTGATGAGCCGGAGCACGTTCCCGATCGGCTGGTTGGCAGCCTCATCCGGTTTCCATCCGGTCAGAGCGGTGGCTACCGGGTTGAGAAAAGTGACGCGGCCTTCACTGTCGGTTGCTACAACGGCCTCGCCAATGCTGCCTAGGGTTGCAGTCCAACGCTCCTCGCTCTGCAACAGCTTGGTGCCCAGTTTTTCCACATGGTATCGAGTGAACAGAGCGAGGAAAATCCCGAATCCCAGGCCCATCCCAAGACAGCTTGTCACCATCAGGCTCCATCGCTGGTGCGCGGATTGGATGCGCTGGGTACGAAGCCCTTCCTCCATGCTTTGAAACTCCGAGATCTGTTCTCGGAGGACATCCATTCTGCGTTTTCCCTGCTGATTCTCGTAGAGAGTAGGGTCTGCTTTTCCCGCACGGCGAAGGGCGATAATCCGGCTGGCGTACCGCTCCCAATCCCTGTATCCGGAATAAAAATCATTCAGCCTCTGCTGCTGCTGGAGATTGTCAGCCACCATCGGATACAAGGCCTGGAATTCGGGGTCGAATCTCTTCGTGCCTTCCAGATAAGGTTGAAGGAAGGTCTCGTCACCAGTTGCGATGTATCCGCGCGTCGCGGATTCCATATTGATCAGCAACATGAACAGATGCCCGGATTGGTCCAGAACCCGATCGGTATGGTCAACCCACTGCATGGATTTGTTCAAGTCGATGGTCTCCCACAAAAGCAATCCGGCAAGAATGGCCGTTGCCAGCATGGGAATCACAATCACACGGCGGAGCAACGATTTGAATTTCGAGTATTGCATCGTAATCAATCACTCTTTTCCGGAGGACGACCGGACAAATTTACTGTACCGCTCGCCTGCGGAAAAATTCCCCATTGCGGCCTGGCGAGTTATGAAGCTGAAACAACACATTGCGCCATCGGCGAATACTCGGCGTTTGTCAGGCAGTGAATCGCATGCTTGGACGGGCATCTTCGACCGGCTTTCATTCCTGAAGAGTGAAGATGGAGTCCGCAGCTTCTCCTTGCGAAAACGGCCTGTTTCACGAGCAATTTGACGATTCCGCGTCCCACCCTGGCATTCGCCAGGCCTCTGCATCGAATGCGGGCTTCACACGCTCAAGCACTTAAACTATCTCCCAAATAAGGTCCTGCCGCCTGCAAAAGCAAGGTACGCGATCATGTCGGTTAGGGTTGTCAACGGAATTGCCGCAACCAGGACAGGCTCATCTGCGGTGATCAAGGCTCTGCTGAGCAGAGCGCAGCTGCTGAATGGAACATCGAAGCATGCGTTCGGGCACACCTGCAGTGGCGATTACTTTAGGGTCGCATATACGAGCATAGAGAACAGTTCAATATTGCTCACTTGCTAAAACTATTTTCAGCCTTCATACGAGTTATAACCAGATCGACCTGGTTCTATGGGGTAATTGTAACTCAACGATGATTCGTGCGAAGGCGCTCCGGCCTGAGAGCAGGAACCATGTGTGGAGTTGTGCATGACGGTTGATCGCTTGTGCGTTCACTACAAGACCACCAGGCCTAACTCATCGCAAGGTACACTCCACCAAAGAGCCCGAGTAAACAGCATTGTGTTCCCCCGGACTCCTCCTGCGGTGTTCCGATTGTTCAGATACCTGCTTATGAATTTCAACAAGCTCCGCGAACTACCAGCTATCTTTCTTCTGTTGCTGTTTCGACCAGAGATAGTCGGCAATCCGGTTGATGTCTTCGTCGCTCAATACATGCTTCCACGACGGCATGTACAGCGGCGGAGGCGGTCCCGCGGCATTGTCCATCGGAGGCACCCTGCCGTTGCGAATGATGGCGATCACTTCGTCCTTGGTGTAGTCGTCGGAGACGTGAAGCAGCGAAGGCACCTCGCCGCCCTGCGCGTTGGGGTTGGCCACGCCACCCTGCAGCTCCGTGCCGTGACAACCTACGCATCCAAAGCGCGCAAAGTCCTGCTTGCCTGCTTCAATGGCAACCTCTTCAACCGACTGGGCGCGGGGCTTCCCTGACTGAATCAACCGTAGATCATCCGGTGTAGCCGCGGAAAGGAAGGCAACAATCGCCTTGCGCGCATTTGTTTCCAGATCGTATTCCGGCATCGAACTTCCCGGATACACGAGTTCGGGATTCACCAGTTGCTCATCGAGCCATTCCATCGAGTGCCGTTTGGTTACGCCAAGTAGATCGGGGCCGATTTTTGCCCCCACTCCGCCAACCGCGTGACAAGCGATGCAGTTCTTCTCAATAAACAATTGCCTGCCATAGGCGGGGCCGGGGATCGAGCGCATGCTCGAGAAGTAGCTTCCCATCTCTTCGTTGGTAAGCGAAAGCATGTAATAGGTGAGGTCGCGCGCCTGATCCCGCGTGAAATGGAAGTTGGGCATCGCCGATCCGGCAGAGACCGCGTTAGGAGCCAGGAAGTGGCGCTCCAGCCATTCCGGCGAGCGATGGTTCGCGCCTTCTTCGGTAAGATCGGGACCGATGCTTCCGCCCACGCCGTTCAATTTGTGGCAGCCGCGGCATCCCTGGGTTTCAAACAAGCGACGGCCTTCCGCCAGTTCCGGCACATCGGGAACATCGCCTTCCTTATGGCATCGGCCGCAAGATGCGCGAATGTATTCCTGCGACAACAGCGGACTTTGCCAAAACTCAACCTTGCCGTGCGCGTTGTCCTTGTCCGTGGCCAGACCCTGGCCGCCGTGGCAGATGGTGCAGCCGAACCGGGAAGGAATATGCGGCCCTAGACCGGCGTGATAGCGGAACGGCTCCGGCGCGTTCTTCATGGTTGGGTCTTCAACGCCGAGATGACACGTTGTGCAGCGATCGACGCGTTGCAAGCCGGTGAGCATCACCTGGTGGATCTGAGGCGGTGTGGCAAGAACGGCCGCCTTGGTCACCGCGTTGGGTTCGCCCTGCGCCTCAAGTTGTAGGAAGTTCTTCTGATAGGTCTTCCACGATGGCGTATTGGCCTGCCATGCCGCGGCCAGAATCAGCGTCAACGCTATTAAACTAAGCGCGAAGAATATCTGTTGCAGTTTCCGTTCCATTACTCAGCACCTCCTGCAACATGAACCCATGGCGGCACCAGCGCCCAGCCTGGACCGCGGAAGAAAGTTCCCACAACGATCAAAGCTAAATTGACTACTACGAAGAATGTGAACAGCCAGAGCATCCACTTCCGGTCGCCGGGGCGTCGACTGGGATTCCTGTCAAGATATGGAATAGCGATCAGCGCAATGACCATTAATGCCGGCGCCACCACGCCGCCCAGTAAGGCGGAGTGACTGACCAGTTCCTGCAAGCCCAGGAAATACCACGGCGCCTTGGCCGGGTTGGGCGTCTTCGCCGGGTTGGCCAGTTCTTCGAGTGGCGCGTTCAGAAACAGCGACATCATCATGATGGTGGTGACCGTTGCCATCAGAACAACAGCTTCGCGCACAAATGCATACGGATAAGAGAAGACCGTGTCTTCTTCTTCTTCTGGTGTCACCGTTTCAAAGATTGGCTTGCCGGTAACCACTTCCATCAGCCCATAGGTCTTGTCTGTAGAAGCCGGGGCTACATGCAGAGCCTCGACCGCAGTCGGCGCACCAATGGTGACCAGCGACTCTGTCTCTTGCGGCTTCAGCTTCCACACCGGCTGCGAGAGTCCGCCATCCTTGCGCACCCGCCAGAAGTGAACGATGGTGAGCAGGATAATAAGCGAAGGCAGCACGGCTACGTGAAGTACATAAAAGCGCAGCAGTGCGCCCTCGCCCACACTGTGGCCGCCGAGCAATATCTCGCGCACCTGACCGCCTATCAGCGGCGCGTAACTGCCGATGTTTGTCCCCACCGTGATGGCCCAGTAGGCCAGTTGATCCCACGGCAACAAGTAGCCGGTAAAGGACAGTCCCAGAGTCAGCAGCAGCAGCAGTACGCCAATTACCCAGTTGAACTGGCGCGGCTTCTTGTACGATCCCGTGTAGAAGACCCGGCACATATGCAGGAAGACGCAAACCACCATGCCGTGCGCTGCCCAGCGATGCATGTTGCGCAGAAAGGGCCCCATGAAGACCACAAACTGCAGGTCTTTCATGTCCTGGTAAGCCTGCGGCGGATAAGGCCGGTAATAGCACATGAGCGCTATGCCGGTGGTGAGCAGGATAAGAAAAAGAAAGAAGGTGATGAAGCCCAGATAAAAGGTGTGCTTGAACCTGAGGTTCTCTTTCTTCACCTTGGCCGGATGGATATGCAGCCACACATTGAGAAAGACCAGCTCGGACTTTCCCTTGTCCGTGGACAGCGGGTCTCGCCGCACGATCGATTGCCAGATTTCGCGAATCAGATTCATCGTTACACCATCAACCGATAGCTGGGTGGAACTACCTTGTCCTTGTCGATTAGAAGCTTGCCATCGCGCGCCAGAGTCACTTCAAACCAATCCAGAGCCCGCGGCGCAGGGCCATGTTGCACCGTGCCGTCTGCGGCAAATATGCTGCCGTGGCAAGGGCAATGAAAGCGCTGGTCGCTCTGGAAATGCGCCACCGTGCAGCCCAGGTGCGTGCAAACCGCGCTGGCCGCGGAAAATCCCTTGTCCCGGTCGCGAAACACAAAGATTTTTTCCTCCACCAGAAATGTGGGAGGGCCAAAAGGAAAATCTCCGGGTTCGCCGATCTTGAACGACTGCGGCGGCTCATAAAATACGCTCGGCATAAGGAACCGGACTACGGCTGCCAAACTCACCGCGACCGCCGAACAGATTGCGGCCACACCCAGCGCTCCCCAACTTAACTTGAAAAATGCTCGTCGATTCATCCCCGTGCTCCCCTATTCAAAGACTTCGCGCTCCTGCTGCTCCAGAGCTTCCATGGTGATCGCCTGGGTTGGGCACCGCTGGGCGCATAGTCCGCAGCGGATGCACTTCTCTTCGTTCTTGATGATGGCCCCGGCGTGGCCCGTTTTCAGCTCGGCGGCGGGAACTCCATAGCGTTGTTGAATCAGCGCGTCGTAGCGCGCATCGCCGCTCACCTGCGCCAGATCCACAAGCCGCAGGCAACTCTCCGGGCATACATCCACACAGCCGGCGCAAAGAATGCACTTCGATCCGTCGAAGATCGTGTTCACCTGGCAGTTGAGGCAACGCAGCCCTTCGGCGCGACCTTGTGCCTCGTCAAATCCAAGTTCCACTTCGGCGATACCGATGCGCCGATTGGATGCCAGAACAGGCATAGTCTGACGGGGAATGGAGAGAAAGCCGCGCGGCATCTCCCAGTTGGGCAGGATGCGGAAGCGGCTGAGCACAGTCTTCTTTGTCTTGCCGCTGAGGAATACATGAATGGAGCGCGCCGACTTATGTCCATTGGCGACGGCCTCCACAAGAATACGCGGCCCAAAGGCCACATCGCCGCCCGCAAACACTCCAGGAGCGGTAGTCATCATGTTCTCGTCGATCTTGAGGATTCCGCGCGGCGTCACCTGCACACCCTCATCTCCGCTCAGGAACGAGAGGTCGGCCTGCTGGCCGATGGCCAGGATCACGCTGTCGCAGGGAATGATTTTCTCTTCGTCGCTGAAGGCCGGATTGAAGCGGCCGTTTTCATCAAAGACCGTGAGGCAGCGGCGAACCTTCAGGCCGGTGACGATGCCATTCTCGCCCACAATCTCTTTTGGCCCCCAGCCGTTGTCCACCACGATGCCCTCGTGCTCGGCTTCATCCACTTCGCCTTTCCATGCCGGCATCTGCGCGCGCGATTCCAGGCTTACCATATCCACTTCTTCAGCGCCCGAGCGCATGGCGAGTCTGGCCGCGTCCAGCGCGGGCTGCAGGCTCTTGGCCTCTTCCTGCTGTTCGGCCAGGTCCACCGATTCATGCACCAGGCGCACCGCCGCGCGCGCCACGTCGATGGCCACGTTGCCGCCGCCCACAACAACCACCCTCTTGCCCAGCTCGATCTCGAATCCAAGATTGACGTTGATCAGGAAATCGATTCCGTTGTAAACTCCTGCCAGGTGCGCTCCCGGTATGTTCAGTTCGCGGCCCTTGTTGAGCCCGGTAGCCAGCAGAACTGCATCGAACTTCGACCGCAGTTCGCCGAAGGAGATGTCCCGACCCAGTGTCACGCGGGTATGCAACGTGACCCCCATGGCCAGAATGTTGTCCACTTCCATCTTGATAATTTCCCGCGGCAGGCGGAACTGCGGAATGCCCAGGTAGAGCATTCCGCCGGGGACCGGCGCGGATTCAAAAACCTCAACCGTATAACCCAGCAGCGCCAGGTCATGGGCGCATGTGAGGCCGCACACGCCCGCGCCCACAATCGCAATGCGCTTGTCGCGTTTCACCGGCGGCGGCAGCTTCTTCCGCGCCGGATCGTGGCCGGTGCCCAGGTTGTGGCGATCGGTAGCGTAGCGCTTCAACGCGCAGATAGCGATCGGTTCGTCGATCTTTCCGCGTCTGCAGTTATCCTCGCAGGGATGCGCGCAGATGCGGCCCAGAACGTATGCAAAGGGATTAGGCGCACGGGCCAGAAGGTATGCTTCCTCGTCCTTTGAGATCCCGATAGCCTGCACATAGCGGCCGCATTCCGTATGGATCGGACAGGCAGCGCGGCAGGGAATATTCTTGTCGAAATATTCCTGGTCCGGAACCGTGATGGAATAGTGCATGCGTTCCCCGCTCTGGCGTTTGGTTTGAACTACTGTAACCGCTAATCGCTGCTCGTGAGTAGCTGCCTGCTTGAAATAATCCCGGCGAGCGGGCTTATTGCTCGCCGGGGTGGAGGCAAGTCTACCTTGTCCTCTGCAGGCAAGGAAAATCGAACCGCGGAAAAATTCTTAGTGCTGTTCAGACTTCAGCTTTTCAATCTCTTCGTCGCTCAGGGCCTTGGAGAACGCTGAAGGGTTCTTATCCTTGCGATTCTCCTGATCATAGGCCAGGAACTCGTAGATCGCTTTCCCCTGGTTGTCGCTGATGCCCGAATTGGGTTTGTGCATCATGCGCTTTACATAGCGGCTCCACTCCGGCGCGGTCATGGTGGTATTGACGGGCCGCGCAAGGGTGTGGCACTTGGAGCACTTGTCCGCAAAAACCTTGTATTCCTTTTGCTGCTCAGGCGGATAGCTTGAAATATCTACCTTGCTGGATCCCTTGTCCTGCGGAAGGGTCACGTTGCCGCTCTGTGCTGCGAGCATCAGAGGAAGACTGCATCCCGCCAACACCATGGTGCAAATCATCTTTTTCATTTGTCTCTCTCCTTACCACATGTACCGAATATCAACCTTGAATAGCTTGTCGGTTGTGCCCACGAGGGCAACCGGGTCGCCATCGTGCTCCTGATTGTAGGCAGCGCGCAGTACTACGTTGCCCAGCGATGTGAGGGCGTGCTCGCCGCCGATGCCCCAAGCTCGCGTATGCATCGTCTGATTGGAGCCAATGGTCTCACCCGCGCGGTCCAGACGCACGTTGATCACCGTGCCCGTCTTGATGTAGTAGTCCGCTTCGCCGCGATAAGTGTTCGCAATATAGTGCGACATCGGGCCGCCCTGCACCGTCTCCCAGTCATCCTGGCTGCGTATGTAACCGCCAAGTAGATCCAGCTTGTCGAAGAAGAGGTAGTTGCCGAATGCGCCGGCCCGATAGAAGGTGGGGCGATAGGAGAACTGATTCGGAAGGCCTGCATTTACTATCTGGTCTTTCGATCCGCGGTACATCATCACCGTGACGCCACCGTCTGGACCGAACCAGTAATCGGCATCGGCCCACACGTCCTTGGAGTTCTTGGTCGAGCCGGCAAGAATCTCACTGCCGTCCGCATTCAGCCCATTGGTAACCTTGGCTGAAACCGCAAAGACATTCTTGAAGTAGTTGGAGGCCCAGGTATAGCCCACGTCCACACCCACCGGATGCTGGTCAAGCGAGAAGCTGATGGGATCGACATTCGTGAGCGTGAAGGCGGGGTCGGCGAAGAGGTTGTAGAACATCGCGGCCCGTGTTCCCTCACCCTCCTGCATGTGCATCTCGCCGGCCTTGATGAAGTAGCTGCTGTTGGCGCGACCGCCCGTCCAGACGCCAAAACCCTGCTCCAGATCGCTGGAGCTGTCCTGGTAGAGCTCATAGTGCGCGAAGTAGGAGAAGCCGGTCTCCGGGACCGCTCCCGCTACAAACAGCGCCGCTTCATCCAAGTTGAAGCTGGAGCAGGAAGAACTGGCCGCGGTGGCGCTGCCGCACGATGTGGAAGGGGAAGCATTGGTCGTATTGCCGGCGTCCGCCACTGTCTTGTCTTCGGTGAAGCTGCCCTGCAGAATCAGAGCCAGTGAGTTGGTGATGCTGAACTTGATGTCCTTGTCCAGCTCGGTAATCTTCGGCGCCGCTTTGCTCCCGTCCATCTCATCCGGCGGCATCCGGTAGCCGAGGCGTTTGAACATATACCCGTTCTTGTTCAGTGCCGGCGGAATGGTGTGGCAGGTGTAACACTTCACGCCGTACTTCCGGGCAAATGCCGGAATCGCGTGTCCGGGCTGGGGCATCAGCAGGACTACGCCGAGCGCCAACAGAACAGCCTTTATGCCTGTGGTCCAGAGTTTCATGTGCAGGTGCTCCTGCCTCTTCATTAAGCAATTCAGGAGCCAAAGTGCGTATGCTTTCTTATCAATGACTTGCGCGTAAGCTTGTCACAAAATGGGGATTTCATTCCCCGCCTTACCATTCGATTCTGGGGAATCGATTCCCCAGGATAATTATCCTGTCACCGCCTCAGAAGAGCCTAGTGTCCTGAGTCTTAAATAATCATCATAATTATGATGGCTTTGAGCATCGAATACAGTAGAGGGTATCGATGCGCACAG
>Ga0302320_10027876_pt1 | contig 10865 bp, 8 predicted proteins | sample Bog_T0_3_FD_202130 | JGI IMG/M metagenome (GOLD analysis project Ga0302320, IMG submission 202130) | Peat permafrost microbial communities from Stordalen Mire near Abisko, Sweden - Bog_T0_3 | ecosystem: Environmental > Terrestrial > Soil > Wetlands > Peat | place: Sweden: Abisko, Stordalen Mire... | reverse complement strand
GCGCCGCACCCGCGCACTGACTTGGAGACGGCGACGCAGGGCCTCGACCACGCCGGCCGCCCTCTGCTCCTGCATGAAACTCAGGACGGCGTTGATCACCAGCAGCGCTCCGACGACAACCACATCCGAATATTTTCGGAGCGCGATCGAGAGGATCATGATCAACTCCAGCATCCAGGCCGAGATCCCCCAGAACTTCTTAAGAAACTTGAGGATGGGGTGGCCCTTTTTCTCGGCAACCTCGTTGAATCCGCTTTCCTTGCGCCGGGTGTCCACCTCGGCGCCGGTCAGTCCGGTCTCGGGATTAACCTTGAGCGTAGCGAGCGTATCGGGAACCGACGCCTTGGCGATATCGGGCGGGTTCGTGTTCGCTGGCTTCTGTGACGCCTGAAGAGATTCCGGTTTGACTGGGGTCGTTTCCATCGGCGAACGGATTGTCGTATGCTGAGACGCCTCCCGGAGGTTGAGTGCGCTTCAATTGAATTCGGGTGCGGCTTCGAGTTGGCCTCTCAATTGGGCTCGCGCCTGAGGGCCCGCTGGATAGGTCGAGAGGAAGATTATCAATGGGTCTTGTTTGATGCTATCCGTCGACCCTTTTAATGTAGCCGTCTGCGGTGAACCGGCAGGGCATGCCGCAAGCGCAGTCGCAGACTATGGGGTTTTATCTGGTTTAGGTTGCCACCAGGTTGCCAATAAGAATGTTTTTGCCTTCACTTTCCTGCCGCCGGCCTCATCTTATTTCTTGTTCTAAGAAATTAACCCTCAACTAAGTCCAGGTTTTCTAGCGACTTAGCTTTTGAGCCGAAGGGCGGTTCGAGTCCCGTTGGCCGCCCCATTTTACCCTTAATTAACCCCACGGAGGACCGAATGCCTATGCTGCCCGCTTCCTGTCGAATTCATGCCCTCGCCCTGCTGCTCGGCCTTCTCGCCGCCCAGCCCGCCCTGCAGGGCGCTTCCTCCCACGAAGGGATGAAGGAAATCAAACTGAATGGAGCGACCGTGTGGCTGGGGAAGCCGATCGAGGTGACGAAGCAGATCGGCTGGGGCCAGCAGTGGGCCCATAACGAGGCCGAACCCTCCTGGTCCTTTATTCACCTCACGCCGTATCTCGACCGGTTTCCCAACGGCAACTTGATCGTGACCTATGCGATGGACCCCGACACTCAGGTCAATCCGATCTGCCTGAGCGCTTTTCAGATCTCGACCGACCAGGGGCGCACTTGGGGCCGGCGCAACACCGTGGTGATGCAGCACAACCCGCTCATCTTCCTTCCCGGCAAGCATGATTCGCTCCTGGGAATTCCCTCCGAATTCACCCGTCTTTCGCCGGAGGAGCCCAGCACCTACGTTGCCCCGGCCTATCTTTTCGAGCACGGCGGCAAGAAAATGGTCATGATTCCCGACGGGATGAAGATCCTGGACTGGAAGTGGCCGGTCGCGACCAATCCCGGAGTCCAGCCGGAAGACAGCTGGCACGTGGGAATTACCGTCACCGGCAGCGCCCTGACCGAGGGCAGCCGGGTCCTGGCCACCGGCCACAGCTTCACCCGCGGGCAGCTCGCGCAGGAGCGCATGTTTCACAACGTGATCTTTGCCTCGGAGGACGGCGGCTACACCTGGAGATATTATTCCACGGTGTCCGAGTTCGACCCCGCCTTCCGCGGACAACCCGGCTACGAAGGCCCGAACGAGAGCTATATGATCCGGCTGGCCGATGGCGACCTCATGAATGTGTTTCGGGTCGGCGGCGGAGAGCACTGGAAACTCCACCGCAGCTACAGCCACGACGGCGGCAAGACCTGGAGCCCCGCCGATATCCTTCCGGCCTGGAGCGTTCGGCCGGCAGTCCTGCGCCTGAGCAACGGCACAATCGCCCTCACGACCGGCCGGCCAGGAATTTACCTTTGGGTTGCGACCGATCCCCGCGCCACGCAATGGCAGCAGGTCGACCTCATGGCCTACCACAACGAGTGGGCGCCCGAGGCCGCCTTGAAGATCGGCTCCTTCATGCGCGCCAACCAGAAACGCTACGAAACGACTTCCTACACCGGCCTGGCCGAAACGTCGCCGAATCACCTCGTCATGGTCTACGACCGCGATCCTGAACGCCCGCCGACCGGGCCGAAAGACCTCTCTCACGTTTACGTCCTTCCGATCGAAATCGAACGGCAGTAAACAGGCTTGGAGGATTAGGGGCCAAGACCGCCGGCGCTGGACCTGATTCACATTATCTTGGGCGAGACGGGATAGGGGAGATGCCGGCCTTTAGGCCCATGGCAGCGGTCGGGCTTAGTGGGCTCCAGATCAAAAATGGGAACGCCTTGAGGCGGCCTCTTAGAAGTGAACGCTGGCCGAGAGCTTGAAGAGGACCGGAGCCACCAGCTGATTTCCCGTCATGTGCTGGTAGACAGGGCGTTCCACATCGGCGTAAAGGTGCACGGGATGGAGATTGATCTCGATGCCGGGGGAAATCAGCACGCGCTGGTAGCCCGAGGCCACCGGATCGGCGGCATTAGGGCCGCTGTCCCGGGCCCGGTCCGAACCGATCACTTGCGCGATCGGCGTTATACCGGCGGAGCCAACAGTCCAGCCACCGTAGTGAAGGCCGAGAGCGGCATCGACCTCGCAGCCGGGCCGGTAGCCATCGCGGGACAAGATCGGTTGGTCCAGGTTGGCTTGGGCGAACCATTGCCAGTCGCCACCGGATGACAGGTTGCCGCGATGAAAGGCGCCGAGCAAGAGGTCGGTGCTTCCCGTTCCGATCTCCGAGTCCCGGTCGACGTCTCCGTAAGCGTCATTGTGGGTGTAGCTGCCGCTCGGGAGCTTAAGTCCAAAAGTCAGGCCAGTGGAAAGGTCCGGCGAGAACCCCGTGTAAACCCCCTGGAGTCGGATGTCCCCGAGTTGACTCCAGCGGAGCGAAACGATGTCGTCGCCGCTGGCGCCACCCGTGGTCTTAAAATACCGGCTATCGTACGGAATCTCGATTTGCGCGCCCCAGTTCCGATTGAACATGTACTGGAGCCCGGTCGTGAAGAAGTTGGTAAAGATTTCCTTGTCGGGGTTGTTACCGGCCGGCGCCTGGGATGTACCGCTCCAATTGTGGTTTTGGTCCTGGAAATCGTCGTTAAAGAAGAGCATGCCGCCCTCGGAGGTGGGAAGCATGGAACTGGTGCCGACTTCAAACACGCCGCAACCGCAGGCGCAGCCAAGGGAATGTTGAGGTGCGAGGCCGAGAATAAGTACGGCCGCGAGGGCGACGACCCAAGCCGACGAGCTACGGACCGAGGTTAGGAAGGACGAGGAAAATCTCGCAATCATGGGAAAAAATGGAGGAGGCCGAAAGTTGCGGGCAACGCTCACGCGAAGCCCAAGAAGGAAACGGCGCAAATAGGTCCATCGGGGGACGCCCATCCGCCGGGCAGGAAGAGCCTTCTCACGCACACCTGAGGTGCACGGCGAGCCGGCTCGATCCCGCGAACAAAGCCTAGGCCAATCCCGCCCGTGGCGGAGGCACGGGGGGGGAGGAACGGCCGGCCGTAACGGCCGTGCCTTCAGTCGGGCACCATACCACGGGACACGGCGCCGCCACAATCACTTTGGGAACGGCCTGAAAGAAGAACAAAATTTTGCTCTCGAACTTCGTGTTCGGAATGTCGGAGTTCGCTCGTTCCTGCTTTTCAGCCTTCGCGACCATGCGGCAGATACTGCACAGTTCACCGTCAAAGGTTTTTCGGACCGCTTGAGCAAGCGGCATCGCGCGTGAATGGTTCACGACCATGCGCCCCCAGGCGAAGGTTTGGAGCAAATCCCATTGCGCTCCCGTGGCAATGAAGCACAGAAAAAGCCCAATCGAGATTTGAATTCGATGACGCACCTCGAGGAGGACATGCCATTTCCACTCGCGAAGGCAAGCACCGGGTGGCACTCTGCGATTCCAGAAGGACCGGAAGACGGCACATTCGGCGCTCTCATCTTTAGAAGTTGAGAACCAACCGGGAGCGGTTCACCTCCTGGTCAGCGCCTTTCCATCATGGACGAAACCCTGCCTGCCTCCGCACCCCCGCCCGCGCGCTCGTCGCCCCCCAAGCGCCGCTCGCCGCTGGCGGGCATCGGCGCGGCCCTTCTTGCCGTCCTCGCTAAATTCAAGTTCCTCCTGGTTTTTCTCAAAACCGGCGGAACCATGCTCCTCACCATGTGGGTGTACGGCCTCTTGTTCGGCTGGAAATACGCCGTGGGCTTCGTCCTCCTCATCTTCATCCATGAATGCGGCCATTTGGTCCTGGCGCGGTGGTTCGGCCTCAAAGTGGGCGCCCCCGTCTTCATCCCGTTCATGGGCGCGATCATCGCGCTCAAGGAGGCGCCGCGCGACGCCTGGATGGAGGCCTGGGTCGGCATCGGCGGCCCGCTATTCGGAGCGGTGGGAGCCCTCCTCTGCGTGGCCATTTATGCCGTCACCGGCGATCGCCTCTATCTTGCTTTGGCCTACTCCGGCTTCTGGCTCAATCTGTTCAATCTGGCGCCCATCCCGCCGCTCGACGGCGGCCGCATCACCGGGGCCATCTCGCCTTGGCTGTGGATCGGGGGTGTGGCTGTCCTGGCCGGCATGCTGTTTATTCATTTCAATTTCGTCATCCTGATCGTGGTGATCGCCGGCATCCCCCGCGTCTGGCGAACGCTCACGAACCGGGCCCAGCGCCCGGCCTCGTACTTCGCGCTCAGCCCCGCCCGGCGATGGACGATGGGGGTCCTCTATTTCGGTTTGGCCGCCTTCCTGGCCGCCGGCATGAAGGAAACCTATTTTCAACCCCGGCCCCGGCCAGTCCCGACGCAGGCCGCCTTTTGAGGCGACTCCGGACGCCTTAATATCAGTTAAACTTGCCAGTTTAACTTCTATATTTAGGCTTTTCCGGCATGAGCCAATCTTCTCCGGACACCGACACCTTGGAGACAGCCGTCGCCGAGTTGTCGCTTGCGACCACCCAGCTTGTGCGCCGGGTGCGCGCCGAATCGGACGCCCAGGAGCTCGGCTGGTCCCAGCTCGCAATCGTCGCCCGGCTCGACACGGGGGGCCCTATGACGACGGCTGACCTCGCCCGCGCCGAGGCGATGCAGCCGCAATCGATGGGGGCCAACCTTGCCATGCTGGAGCGGGCAGGCCTGGTCGAACGGCGCCCCCACCCCACCGACAAGCGCCAGGTGCTGTTCGCCCTGACCGCCGAAGGGGTCGAGGCCCGGCGGCGGCGCAGCCTGGCCAAGCGGGCCTGGCTCCTCGCCGCCATGGCCGAATTTAATCCGGCCGAGCAGCAAACCCTGATCGCGGCGAGCGCACTGATCCGGCGGCTGGCGGATTCCTAAGCGCCCTTCCTTTCGCGAAAAAGCCATGAACACTCTCATCATCGATCCCACTCGCACCGCCCTGGTTCTCATCGACCTGCAGCAAGGCGTGGTCGGGCGTCTGTTGGCGCCGCGTTCCGGTCCCGAAGTCGTGCGCAACGCGGCGCGGCTGGCGGCCCGGTTTCGCACGCTCGGCGCCACCGTGGTCCTGGTCCGCGTGGCTTTTTCGCCCGATGCCAAGGACATCCTGACCCTACCCGCGGACGTACCCATGCAGTTCAACGTGAGCGCGCTGCCCCCGACTTGGGCCGATATGACGCCCGAGATCGGCCCGCAACCGGGCGACCTCGTTATCACCAAGCGGCAGTGGGGCGCTTTTCACGGCACGGAGCTCGACCTGCAATTGCGCCGCCGCAACGTGCGCACGATCGTCCTCGGCGGCATCGCGACCCATATCGGCGTCGAATCGACCGCCCGCAGCGCCTACGAGCACGGCTACGCGCAAATCCTGGTCGAAGACGCCATGGCGAGCACCAGCGCCGAAACGCACGAATTCGCGGTGAAGAATATTTTTCCCCGCATCGGCTACGTGCGCTCCACCGAGCAAGTGCTGGCCGCGCTGGCGCTCTGACCGCTGCATGAAGTTTCCCGGCCTGCGCGCCCTGCGCCACCGCAATTTCCGCCTCTATTTTTGGGGACAAAGCATTTCCCTCGCCGGCACCTGGATGACGCGGCTGGCGACGAGCTGGCTGGTCTATCGGCTGACCGGTTCGACCTTCCTGTTGGGGGCTGTGACCTTCGCCGGGCAGATCCCCACCTTCCTCCTTGGCCCATTGGCCGGCGTCTGGCTGGACCGCTGGGAGCGCCGCCGGGTGCTGCTCGTCACCCAATTCCTCGCCGCGGCGCAATCGCTGCTGCTCGCGGGGCTGACCCTTTCCGGCCGCATCACCATCCCCGAAATCGTCGCGCTCAGCATCTGCCAGGGCCTGATCAACGCCTTCGACGTGCCCGCCCGCCAGTCGTTTCTCGTGCAAATGGTGGGCGGTCGGGACGATCTGAGCAACGCCATCGCCCTTAACTCCACCATGGTGAATGGCGCGCGCCTTCTGGGTCCGGCCCTGGCCGGCCTCACCGTCGCCGCAGTCGGGGAAGGCTACTGCTTCCTCATCGACGGCCTGAGCTATTTTGCGGTGATCGCGTCGCTGGCCGCCATGCGCCTCGATCCCCACATCCAGGGAAAAGCCCCGCCCAGTATGCTGGTGCAGCTGCGGGAAGGCTGGACCTACGTGAGCACCTTCGCTCCCATCCGCACGGTCATGATCCTGTTCGCCCTGATCAGCTTCATGGGCATCCCCTACGGAATCTTGATGCCCGTGTTTGCGGACAAAATCCTCCATGGCGGCCCCCACACGCTGGGCTTCCTCATGGGTGTCTCCGGCGTGGGCGCCGGCCTGGCCACGGTCAGCCTGGCCCTGCGCAAGTCCGTCCACGGACTCTATCAGGTGATTCCTCTCGGCTCGGCCCTGATGGGCGCCGGCTTGATCGCCTTCTCCTTCTCGCGTAGTCTCTGGCTGTCGCTCGCTCTCATGGGCCTGACCGGCTTCGGGATGATGCAGTCGTACGCGGCCAGCAACACCGTCATCCAAACCATCGTCGAGAATGACAAGCGCGGCCGGGTTATGAGCTATTGGACCATGGCCTACATGGGCGCCAGCCCGTTGGGCAGCCTCCTCGCCGGCACCGTCGCTCCCGTGCTCGGCGCACCCGGCACGGTCTTGCTCTGCGGCGTCGGCAGCGCGCTCGCCGCCGCCTGGTTCTGGCTCCAGCTCCCGAAATTGCGGCCCGCCATCCGCCTGAGCTACCAGCGGCTGGGCCTCCTGCCCGGCGTGCCCACCGCTCTGGATAACGAGACCTAGTCCGATCCTGCGGGAAAGGGCGGCGCAGGCCATCCAGCCGGCGCTAAGCCTCTCGGCCCGCGGGCTCCGCTCCGGGCGGAGGCGCCGCTTGGTCCTGGAGCGCCGCGAAGACCGCCCGGCGGCGTGAGCCACTCCGCCCGCGGGCGGGGGTTCGCTCGCTCGGGCGGCTGTAGGGCTTCCGGCGATAGCCGGGCAGCGCCGGATCGGTGGCGCAGCGCATTTGAAAATCCTGCATCCGCTGGAAGAGCGCGAGCAGCTGCCCGGGGTCAGGATAGCGGTCCAGGCCGGCCCGCTCGAGCGCCACCAAGGTCTCATGCGTCGCCTCCAGGGTCGACAGGCAGCAGTCATGCGGCTGCTGCTTGATCAGGTACCTGCTGGGGCTCGAGGGCGTGAGCATGATCCGCGGCAGCCGCTGCAGGCTGGGGCTCAGCCGGAGCATCTTGCGGCCCAGGCTCCAGGTCGCATCCAGGAGCAGGACGGTCAAGCGCCGGCCGGCCAAGTCGGCCGGCAAGAGTTGGCGGGTGGAAAGGTTCCAGGCCGCTTTCCCGGGATAAAGCAGAACGGGAAACAGGCTGGGATCGCCGAGCAGCGCTTGCACCGCCGGATCCTCGTCAAAGCCGACGCCGACATGGATTTCGCTGTCCGCCAGCGCCAGATGGGTCAGGCGCCCGGTGGCGGCTTTCTCCTGCTTGAATTCCTTGGGGTGCATCAGGAAGACAAAGCGGGTCGCCGTCCACATGGGTCGGATGGACGCGCACCAGCACAGGGGCTTCGGCCAAAAGCAACGGTAGCAGGTTTCGCGACTCATCGTGGATGCGGTGGCAGTTCTGCCAGATTAAGGCGGGATTGGCCAGCGCTCGTCTTCTGGGCTTGTTGTTCCCCGGGCTTGGCCCACCGTAGCACCTCGGGAGTGTCCCGCTCTCCCCCTATGCCCCTTGGTTCGGTTTCCCTGGCTCGCCCTTTCACCTCCTACGCCAAAATTCAGGCGTGGATGGGACGGGCCATTCGCAACCGCCGCTTCCAGTTGCGGCGGCGGCGGATCGCAAAACTGCAATACCTCGACCTCGGCTGCGGCCCGAACACGCATGACGGCTTCATCAATCTGGATTATCTCTGGCATCCGCAGGTCGACGTCTGCTGGGACATCCGGCGAGGACTTCCCTTTCCCGACCACTCCCTGCGCGGGGTGTTCTCCGAGCACTGCCTCGAGCATTTTCCCGTGCCGGCCGGCCAGGCGATCATTCGCGAAATTCGCCGCGTGCTTCAGCCCGGGGGCACCGTCCGGATCGTGGTCCCCGACGGCGAACTCTATCTCCGGACTTATTTTCAGCAGGTCTTCGGCGACAACAGCCAGCCCTTCCCCTATCAGGAGGCGGAGAGCCGCCAGCCGCTCTGGACGCCCATGGCCAGCGTCAACCGCATCTTTTACCAAGACCGGGAGTCGCTCTTCGGCCATCGGACGATCTACGACTTCGCGCTGCTGGCGGCCGTCCTGCGCGACGGCGGCTTTGACCACATCCAGAAATGCCGCTTCAGGGAGGGCCGGGACGGGCGCCTTTTGATCGACACCCCGGCCCGCGCGGTCGAGTCGCTCTACGTCGAGGCGACGCCGGCCTAGCGCCGGGCTCCGAGTTCCCAGGGCAAACGCGGCTGACCCGCCGGAGGCCGCCCGATTACGGCAATTCGTACATTTCGATCAGGGCGAATCCGGTCGCAGCGCCCGCTCCCGTCACCTGGGCAGAGTAAACCCCGGGGGGAAGCGTCGTCAGCAGCGCCGCATCGGCCGAACTCGTGGCCAAGGGGAAGGCGTAGACGGAGTTGAAGGCGGCGGCCAAGGCCGCCGTGCCGCCCCAGCCCGAATTGCTCGCCAGCACATTGCCTCCGGAATCGAAGACCGTGAGCTGCGGCGAAGCCAGCACGCCCGTGACGCCATAATTCGCCAGGCTTGGTCCAATGCCGCGGATGAGCAGCGTCTTGCTCGTCGTCCCGGTGATGACGAAGCCGATCGCGAGAGAATTCGTTCCGGTCCCAGCCGAGCCCCGGGCGGAGATGTTGACGAAGCGGGCCGGGGGGGCCGCCGCGGTGTCCGCATCGTAGGCCTCGAGCAAGACGATGCCGGAGCCATTGTTGGCCCCGGTCACCACCGCGGAATAGGCGCCGACGTTGAGGCTCGTGACCAAGGCCGAATCCGTCGAACCAGCGACTAAAGGAAAGGCGCCCGCCTGCTGAAAGGTCGTCATCAAGGCGGACGAACCGCCCCAATTGTCGTTGCTCGCGACGGTCTGGCCGGCCGAGCCCATGACCGCGAGCTGGGGGTCGGCCAGCCAGCCGGTGACGCCGAACTCCGCCAGGGTCGGTCCGACCGCGCGCACCAACGTGCTTTCGCTGCCGCTGCCGCCGACCACGAACCCGATGACGAGCGACTGGGCGCCGGGGCCGGTGAAGCCCCGCACCGACACATTGGCGAGGCGGCTCGGCACCGTCACCGGCGTCACGGTCAAGGGCGTGGGAAAGGAGATCGTGGCGGAAAAACCATTCTCCACCACCACGTCGTAGGTCCCCGCATCCGCCAACTGCACGTCATTGAGAGTGAAGGAGGGCCCGGTCGCCCCGGCGATCGCGGCCTGATTTTTGCGCCATTGGTAGGTCACGGTCGCATCGCCGGTGGCGGCCACGGAGAACGTCGCCCCCCCGCCCACGGTCGTGGCGACAGGAATGGGCTGGAAGGCGATCACGACCGGCACGGGCGCGCCGCCCGTGGTTACGGTCAAGGCGGCGGTTTGACTGGTCACCGTTCCGGCTGGGTTGGTGATGGCAACGGAGTAGCTGCCGGCATCCGTCACTTGGGCCGAGGCAAAGGTCAGGCTGGGCCCAGTCGCCCCGGGAATCGCCGTCCCGGCCTTCAACCACTGATAAGTGATGGGGGACGAACCGACGACGCCGACCGAAAGGCTGGCGGTGCCGCCGACGTTGATCGTGGTCGGGCTGGGCTGATATTGGAAGATGGGCGCCACCGGCGTGGCCGAGACCGTCAAGACAGCGCCAAGGCTCGTAGCCGAGCCTTGGGCATTGTTCACCACCACTGAGTAGGTGCCAGCGTTGGCCAGCGTGACACTCGGCAGGATCAGGGTGGCGGAATTGGCCCCGGCGATCGGCGTGCCGTTGATTTCCCACTGGTAGGTCAAGGGCGCCGAGCCGCTGGCGCTGATGGCGAAGGTAGCCGCCGTGCCGACGCTGGCCGAGACTTTGGTCGGTTGGGTAGTGATCTGCGGCGGGACAATGATTGAAGACACCGTCAAAACGGCCGGGGCGGAGACAACCGCGCCCGCGGCGTTGGAAACGGTAACCGTGTAGGAGCCAGCATCCGTGGTCTGGACCGAGCCGATGGCGAAGGTCGAGCCGATCGCCCCCGAAATCGGACTGTTGTTGCGCGACCACTGATAGGTCAGCGGGCCCGATCCGACCGCCGTAACCGCGAGCTGAATGCTGGAGCCCACGGTGGCCGACTGCGAGGCCGGCGGAACCAGAATCGCAGGCGCGGTCGTCGTCCCCCCCGCGCCGCCGCCGGCCACCGTCAGGGTCAGGCTGGCGGCCGGGCCGGCCCCAAGCGCATTG
>Ga0302320_10027875_pt1 | contig 10865 bp, 10 predicted proteins | sample Bog_T0_3_FD_202130 | JGI IMG/M metagenome (GOLD analysis project Ga0302320, IMG submission 202130) | Peat permafrost microbial communities from Stordalen Mire near Abisko, Sweden - Bog_T0_3 | ecosystem: Environmental > Terrestrial > Soil > Wetlands > Peat | place: Sweden: Abisko, Stordalen Mire... | reverse complement strand
AGCGCTCGCCCGTGCTCGAGAATCATCGGAGGGATAGACCCCGATGCCTTGAAAATCCAATGCCTCCCCGCCGAAAATGCTTGACTTCCAACAGAGAATCTACGGGGCGGAGGGCTCTGTGGATGGGGCGCATTCCCAGGGCTCCGCTTCGCTCCGGCCTGGGCTATTCTCGATTCCTCCCTACGGGAGGAGGTGGGGTGGCGGACTGGGAGAATTGTGCGCGCGAGCAGTTGTTGCGAACAAGGAGGGCGGCAGATACGGGCGGGGACGCCCGCACGACAGCCGGTCTGGAGACCGGCGCACCACGCGCGTGCGGCTCCTTCTTAGTCCGTGGCTATGCTATTCGAGGTTTTGGATTTGCTCGCGGGCTTTTTCGATTTCGGATTTCATGGCCAGGCCGAGTTCGGTGATGCGAGTTCCCTTGCCGGCGACGCTGCCGGTTTTTGAGAGCAGGGTGTTCGCCTCGCGGTTCATCTCCTGAAGGAGGAAGTCGAGCTTTTTGCCGACTTCGCCGCCGGCGGCGAGGAGTTCGCGGAAGTGGCCGATGTGGGTGTAGAGGCGGGCGATTTCTTCAGAAATGTCGCTGCGCTCGACGAGGACGGCAACTTCCTCAAGCAGGCGCTGGCGGCTGAATTCAGGGCCTGTGGCAGCTTCAAGGCGCGCGGTGAGCCGCTCCTGGTAACGCTGCTCGACCTCGGGGCGGAGCGTGGCCACGCCATCTGTGGCTTCGGCGAGGCGGTCGAGGGTGGCGCTGAGGATGTCGACCAGCGATTCGCCTTCACGGGCGCGCATGAGGTTCAACTGCTGAAGCAGGGGGGCAATTTCACGCAGGACGCTTGCGCTAAGAGCCTCAAGGTCTTCGTCGCCGTTGGAACGATTTTCGCCTTGCAGAGCGCCGGGCAGGCGGAGAATGGCGTTCAGATCGGGCTCGCCAGTGAGGCGGTGCTCGTGGCGGGCGGCGGCAAAGGCGGCGAGATAACTTTCGACGAGTTCGCGGTTGTAGCCGGCCTTTTGCTGCGTGGCGCGATCGACGGCGAGCGTGAGGTCTATGTGGCCGCGGACGAGCGAGTCTTTGAGGGCGCGGCGGAGCTCCATCTCGAGGGCGTCGAGGCCGGAGGGGAGGCGCAACTGGACGTCGAGGAAGCGGTGGTTCACGCTTTTGACGGTGAGGGTGTAGCTGAGCTGGGCTTCGTTGGGGAGGGGTACGCGAATCTGGGCGCGGGCAAAACCGGTCATTGAGTAGATGGGCATGGAGCTATTCCTTCGCTTCCTTGGAACTGAGGGCCATTAAGAACGCGGCTGATCGGCAGTCGTGGTGGCCCACGCTTGCGGGAAAAAGAAAAGCCCCGCACGGATGGGGCACTCGGCCTTTTGGGTAGAGTTGACAGAGGGTTTGCGGCATCGTGCTACTCCTTTGTTCCGGCGGAGAGCGCCGCGGAGAAGCCTACCTCATCGGGAGCCAGGGGGTCCTGCTCGGTTGGCTCGGGTACGTCCATGAACTGGAGTTGATAGAGGCGCTGATAGGTGGGCGAGGCGGTGAGGAGTTCCTCGTGAGTGCCGATGGCGGTGATGCGGCCGTCTTCAAGGACGGCGATGCGGTTGGCGCGGCGGATGGTTCCGAGGCGGTGGGCAATGACGAGAACGGTGCGGCCCTGCATAAGATTGGCGAGGGCGGCCTGGACGAGGGATTCGCTTTCAGCGTCGAGTGATGAGGTGGCCTCGTCGAGGATGAGGATGGGCGCGTTTTTGAGAATGGCGCGTGCAATGGCCATGCGCTGACGCTCGCCGCCGGAGAGACGGAAGCCTTTTTCGCCGATGACGGTCGAGTAGCCCTGGGGCATGCGCAGGATGAAGTCGTGGGCGAGGGCGTTGCGGGCGGCCTGCTCAACGAGATCGAGATGCACATCGGGCTGGCCGTAGGCGATGTTGTTGCGCACGGTGTCGTTGAAGAGGATGGTCTCCTGGGTGACCTGGGCGACATGGCGGCGAAGGGAGCCGAGGGTGAGGTTGCGGATGTCGTGGCCGTCAATGAGGATGCGGCCGGAGGTGACGTCAAAGAAGCGCGGGATGAGATTGACGAGAGTGGACTTGCCTGCTCCGCTGGGACCGACAACGGCCATGACCTCGCCGCTTTGCACATCGAGATCGACGTTGTGGAGGATCTGGTGTTCGCCTTCTTCAGTGGAGTAGGAGAAGCCGACGTTCTCAAATTTGACTCCCTGGGCGAACTTCTTGAGGGCGACCGCGTGGGGGCGTTCTTTGACGTCGTCCTGCACGTCAAAGAAGCTGAAGATGGACATGGAGGCGCCCATGGCCTGCTGGAAGCTGTTGTAGAAGTAGGCGAACTTGCGAACAGGGTTGTAGAGATTGAAGAGCAGGATAATGAATGCGCCGAACATGCCCATGGTCATGCGGCCGTGCATGATCTCGTTGCGGCCGATGAACAGGAGCATGGCGATTGCGAGGGCGCCTATGTTGTCCATGAGGGGCGAACTGATGGACTGGATTCGGACATTGCGCAGGTTGGCGCGGAAGAGGCGGCTGGCGGCTTTTTTGAAGCGGAGAATCTCCCACAACTCAGTGTTGAAGGCTTTGACGATGCGGTTGCCGGAGACGGTTTCGTGGAGGATGTTCTGGATTTCAGCCAGTTTGTCCTGGCCGGAGCGGGTGCGCTGGCGGACTTCGCGGCCTATTCTGCGCGACGAGGTGATGACGACGGGGACAAAGAGGACCAGCGCCCAACTGAGGTATCCGCCGAGCTTGATGACGAAGAAGAGGCCGACGATGAAGGTGAAGAACTGCTGGAGGAACTCGCTGATGACGGAACTGAGGGCAACCTGAACGCGGTCAACGTCGTTGATGAGGGTGGAGAGAATGGTGCCGGTTGCGTGCTTGTGAAAGAAGCTGGCTGAACGGCGCATGGTGGCTTCGTAGAGGTGATTGCGCAGGTCAGTAATGGTGCCGAATCCGGCGTAATTGACCAGGTAGGTGCCGGTGTAGTCGCAGATTCCTTTGAACAGGGTAGAGAGCACGAGCGCGAAGGCCACCACGTTCCAGGCGTTGTGCATGTGGATGAAATGGGGAACGAGGGAGCGGAGATCGAAGTGCCATTGGCTGTGGGCCACGCCGAGGGTGATGGGACCTTCAGGGGCGTCGGGGCGGAGCACCTGGTCAAAAATGGGCTGGAAGAGGAGGGTGCGGAAGGTATCAAGCACGCCGACCATGGCCAGCAACAAGACGCCGGGAAACCATTGAAGCCCGTAGGGGAGCCCGTAACGCAGCAGACGGAAGAAGTTTTTCATGCCGGTTGAACCGCCTGGGCGATGCAAAGGTCGGGAACAGGCCGCGGGCGTGGGGCGCACAACTCCATTCCCGTATTGTATCCGGCGGTGCTTGACGCGATCATGCCGGAAGGATGGGAACTCTGTTAAGGAATGCAGCGGCGGATAGAGACGCCATGGGGAGTGGCCACGTTGGGCGATGGGGAGTGTAAGTCTAGAGCAGAATCACGATTCCTGTGCCCTGAAAAAAGTGTGCGGGGTGTTGATTTCTCAAGGAATTCAACACTTTATTGTCGAGGCCCTGTCTACACCTCTCGTGATTCTGATGTAAGTGCGCACACCAAGGTAACGGATGGTCTCAAACACGGCAGACTCTGTGCTAAACTACAGAAAGGAAAGGCCCCAATGCATGCCCGGTACGCGCTGCGGCGGACTTTTTGCCGAATAGGTGTTTGCTCACCGTGTTTAACTACTGTCTGGCTTTGTGAACCCCATCAAGCGCTTCCCCCAGGAAGGAGTTTCCCATGAGTGACACGATCATTTGTCTGGCAGCCGACCACAACGGCGTGGAATTGAAAGCGAAGATCAAGGCTTCATTGGTTGAGGCCGGATATCGCTGCCTGGATCTTGGCCCGTTCTCGGCCGGCGTATCCGTTGATTACATTGACTACGCACAACTGGTGGGGACGCTGATTCAAAATGGGGACTGTGACCGCGGGATCTTGATCTGCGGCACGGGCATTGGGATGAGCATCGCGGCCAACAAGTTTCCCAAGGTGCGGGCGGCGGTGGTGCATAACTTCGAGAGCGCGGGCAAGTGCCGCGAGCATAACGACGCCAACGTGATGTGCCTGGGCGCGTGGATTCTGAGCGACGAGGAGAACATCGAGATCAGCCACATATGGCTGACGGAGAAGTTTGGCGAGCACCGGCATGTGCGGCGCGTGGAGCGGATTGCGCCGGACCCGCGGGGCAAGGTGGTGTTTACCAACGGGATCTTCGATATTCTGCACCAGGGACACCTGGACCTGTTGAAGTGGTCGCGGAATTTGGGCGACCGGCTCGTGGTGGGCATCAACTCGGACGCATCGGCGCGGGCGCTGAAGGGCGAAGGGCGGCCCGTGAACTCGCAGGAGAATCGCAGAGCGGTGCTGCAGGCGCTGCGTTTTGTGGATGAGGTGTTGATCTTCGATGATTTGAAGCCGACGCAGTTGATTGCAATGCTGCGGCCCGCAGTGATGGTGAAGGGCGGGGAGTGGCTTGCCGAGCAGGTGCGCGAGCAGGACGAAATTCCCGAGGGTGTGGAGATCAAAATCTTTCCGATTGTGAAGGGCTACTCGTCGACCAACATCATCAACCAGATCAAGAGCGGGGAATCGACACGGCCCGCGGCTTGAGGCGCGGCGGGCGCATTTTAGAGCGGTTCTCCAGTTTGTGTGGAGTTTGAAGCGCAGTGAAGGGTGGCTTTTACTTTTACCCCAGCAACGAAGACCTGTCGCTGGGGACTCCCTGCAGGAAAATGCCGCGCAGGGCCAGCTTTCCCGCTGCATCAACTGGAGAACCTCTGGAGTGCGCCGAGAGGGCGAAGGGACAGGGGACTCGCGGCCGGTGGGGACTGACCGCCGTAGCGCGGCCATTGCAGATCAGGCAGCAAGAAGGCGAGCACATTTGACAGATTTGAAAGCAATTGTGGAGCGGTTTGCCGGCGCGCGGGTGTTGCTGCTGGGAGACACCATCCTGGACATCTACACGTATGGCACGGCGATGGGTCTGTCTGCGGAGACGCCGACGATTGTGGCGCGGCGCAAGGAAGTGAAGTATTCGCTGGGCGGGGCTGCGCTGGTGTGCAGGAATCTTCTTGAGTTGGGCGCGGCGGTTGAGTTTGTGACGCTGGTGGGAGCCGACGAAGAGGCGGCGCACGTGCAGGCGTTCCTAGCTCCGAAACTGACGATGCGGGCGGTGGCCGATGCAGACAGGCCGACGACGGTGAAGCATCGGTTCTGGGTGGATGGCTACAAGCTTTTCCAGCTTGACCAGCGGGAAGACGGGGCCGTTTCACACGAGATTGGCAAGCGGGTGGTGGCGGAGGCTGAAGCGGCGCTGGCGGAGACAGATATTGTGGTCATTTCAGACTATCGCCACGGGTTGCTTTCCGCAGAAGTCTTGGCGGAACTGGTGCCGAAGCTGCACGCCGCGGGCAAGCGGGTGTATGTGGATTCGCAGGTGTCGCAGAACGCCAGCAATCATACGCACTATCGGGGCGGGTGCGTGATCTGCCTGAACCTGCGCGAGGCGCGGTCGATCGATCCGGCATTCAAGCCGGAGCGGAATGCGGCGGCCTTTGCGGAGTTGAATCGGGCATTGGATACGGATCGGATTGCGATCAAGCTGGGCGAAGAGGGCGCGCTGTTTCAGGATGGAGCACTGGTGACGCATGCGCCGGCCAACAAGGTGACGGTGGCGGATACGACGGGAGCGGGCGACGCGTTTTTGTCGGCGTTTTGCCTGGCGGGCGTGGACGAGCCGGAGGCGGCGCTGCGGCTGGCGAATGCGTGGGCAGGGCTCTCGATACAGATTCATGGGACCATGCCGCCGAAAAAGGACGATTTGCTGCGCGCGGTGAAGGAGGGCTGAGATGAGTTATGGATTGACACTGGAGCAGGTGCGGCAGACTCGCCGGCCGGCGCCGCACGCCACGCATTGGGGCAGCATCACGCACCTGACGGAGATGGAGCAGTTTGCGATGGGGCGGATAAAGATTGTTGCTGGCGGGGCGCAGCAACTGCACTTTTTCCTGAGTCGCTACCAGGCCTTTGTGGAGTCTGGAGACGTGGTGGTGCGCAGCCTGGACAAGGCTGGCAACGCGCAGGCGGGCGTGGTGGGCGCGGGCGAGGTGCTGGCGTTGCCGCAGCACTTCATTCACGGATTTGCGAGCGAGCAGGGAGCGGTGGTTTATTTGTTTGGACCGCGCGTCGAGGAGCAGTTTGAGCCGGTCTACGCAGAGACGGCTGCGGACGCGGCGGCGGCCTTCAGCGCACTGAAGCAGGCGGATTTGCCGCGCGTGGGCCAGCCGACGACGGATGTTCGCGAGAAGTACTGGGGACGGATTGAGACGATTCTCAGCGACGATGTGGCGGCCAAGCGGATTTTTGTGCAGAAGGGCGGCCAGAGCAGCCTGGAGTATCACGTGGAGAAGAGCGAGAGCTACTATATCCACTCCGGGCTTCTGAGGGTGGGATTGCGCATTGGCCGCGCGGAGAATCACAGCCTGGTGATGAGCGCGGGCGAGAGCTACGACGTGCGGCCGGGCGTGATGCACATGCGGATGGGGCTTGAAGACACGGTGATCGTTGAGGTGTCAACGCGCGACTCGGATTCCGACTCATACCTGGTGGAAGACGGCCAGACCTATCGCCATATGGATGCCAACGAAAAGACAACCTAAACACAGGAGCAACCTCAAGTGAAACTGTTTCTCGATTCAGCCAATCTGCAGGACGTTGAAAACGCGCTGGTGCGCGGCCACATCTCCGGCATCACCACCAACCCTTCGCTGCTGGCCAAGGAACCGAAGTCGAATTTCTATGAGCACATCAAGAAGATCGTGAAGCTGATTGAAGCCGATGGGCGCGGGCTGCCGCTGAGCGTGGAAGTATTTGCCACCAAGCCGGACGAGATGATTGCGCAGGCGCAGGATATCGTCGAGAAGATTGGGTACCCAGGGCTTTACATCAAGGTGCCGATCGGCTGGGATGAGCTGAAGGTGATTTACGCACTGGCCAAGCTGAACATCAAGGTGAATTGCACGTGTATCTTTACCGAGGAGCAGTGCGTTCTGGCGGCGTCGAGCGGGGCGAGCTACGTGTCGATCTTCCATTGCCGGCTGAAGGATATCGGCGGCGATCCGGTGCGGGTGATCGAGAATACGCGGCAGATCTTCGACCAGCAGGGACACAAGGCGGAGATTATTGTGGGCAGCATTCGCATGCAGAGCGATGTTCTTGAGGCGCACCTGGCGGGCGGGCATATTGTGACAGTTGGGTTGAAGGTGATGGAGCAGATGGCGGCTCACCCGGCGACAGACAAGTCGGTGCAAGGGTTCCTGAAAGACTTTGCGGGGTGGTTGACTTAAGTGAAGATCTGCTTCGATATCGACGGGGTGTTGTGCGGCCAGGTGGCGCAAGACTACGACGGCGCACAGCCGAACCGGGAGATGATTGCGCTGCTGAACCGGCTGTATGAGCGCGGCGATACGATCGTGCTGCATACGAGCCGGTTCATGGGGCGGGCCAAGGGCAATCGCGAAGAGGTGGAGCGGATCGGGCGGGAGTTCACCGAGAAGCAACTTGCGGGGTGGGGCGTGCGCTATCACGAGTTGGTGATGGGCAAGCCTCGGTACGATTTTTTGATTGACGACCGGAGCGTACATTACGACGCGGATGCGGCGCGGATTGAGGCGTTTCTTGAGGGGCGAAGGGGATCGGCGAAGTAGGGACGTTGCTGGGTTAGCTTTGCCGGAAGTAAGGGATTCGCCGGGAGTTCTAATTTGACGTGAGCTGCAGTTGATCCCGGTTGCCGGTGATCCGGGCGTTGTACTGCGGGTGGCCGATTCGGTGATAGACATAGATATGTTCGTGCCATGGCTGGGGCGCACAACCTCTGAACGCATGGGCCAGGGAGATGTTGTCGTTCAATTCTCTGCGAGCCGGCGACAGGTTGAACGCGGAGATGGCCGCGTGTTCGCCCACGATTTCTGTCATGGCTTCTTCAGGGCCGGCGCAGATGTCGTCGAAGTAACACCAGACGCGCGGAAGCACATTTGTCTTGGTCAGTACCGGCAGCGCGTTTGACGTAGAAGAGTAATAATCCAGATCGAACAACACTGCTCCGAGGGGTGCGTGCTCGGGCGGCTGCCACGCCGCGACTGTGCCGGAGACATCGCCGAGGACAAGGTGGGCGTCGTTGCCGATGCGCTTTTCGAGCGCAGGGCGGTCCATGACAAACGAGCCTTCGGGCCAGCAGTACAGGACATCCCGGGGTTCTTTGCTGGCTGGAAGCCCTGATCCAGTGTCGAACCCGAAGACGAGGATCTCGATGCCCAGCGCTTTCTGGATCGCCTTTTTGTGTTTGCACAGGCAGGCCAGGCCATGGCCTCCGGCGACGCCGAACTCAATCACAGTGATTGCCTTGTATCCGAGCGCCTTGGCCTGCCTGGCCGCGAAATAGACGCACCAGCCGTAGTTGGGCCGGTCAACGGCGTCGGCGCGCAGGCGCGCCTCGTAAGAGCCGACAGGGAAACTGCGGAGGATTTTACGAAGCAGCAGGGTACGGAGCGGCACAGGCCGGGACACAAGACTAATGAGGCGGTCGATAGCTTGCATAGGCGGCGTCCTGTCGGAATACTTTGGGGTATGTCAAACGCTGGATCAGTCTAGCATGGTCCGCATGGCAGGGAGCGCGGTTGTCCTATCAGTTTCATTGGCGATTGCGGATGAATTATTTCTTCTCGGGGGTGATGGCGCGGGCAATGAGCTGCGACGTGCTGAAGCCTTCGACAAAGGGGAGGATTTTGACGCGGCCGCCCCAGGAGCGGACTTCCAGCGCTCCGACAATGTCATCGGCGATGGCGATGTAGTCACCGCCCTTGACCAATACGTTGGGACGCAGGGCGACGATGAGTTCGAGCGGGGTGGGTTCGTCAAAGACCACCACGGCGTCGACGGCGGCGAGGGCGGCGAGGACACCGGCGCGGGCATGCTCCGGGACGATGGGGCGTGCGGGGCCTTTGAGGCGGCTGACGGAGGCATCGCTGTTGATGCCGACAATGAGGCGGTCGCCCTCGCGCCGCGCCTGGTCAAGCAGCGTGACGTGGCCGATGTGAAGCAGGTCAAAGCAGCCGTTGGTGAAGACCACGGCCAGGCCTGCGGCCTGCCACTCGTTGACGCGCTTCCGGAGCTGAGTCAGCGGCATGATCTTCGACTCCGGCCTGATCAGGGCATCATTCGATCCTTCGGTCATTGCGCGGCAATCTCCTTTTGGCGCATGGTCTCGAGCGCTGCATGAAACATCTCGTCGACTGTGATGGAGTTGATGCAGATCTTTTTTTTCTCAATGCAGACGGGCATCATGCAGAAAGAGCACTCGACGGGGTGATAGATGGGGAAGTGAATGTTGCCAATGGGGAAGGCGCAGCCGGGGTGGTCGATGGAAGAGAAGGGAATGGCACAGGGCACGCCGTAGGCGGCGGCCAGGTGCATGGGGCCGCTGTCCGGTCCGAGAAACAGGCAGGCGTGGCGAATGACGGCGGCGGACTGGCGCGGGGAAAGCAGGCCGCAGAAGTTGAGGCGGGGGCCGATCCATCCGGAGGCGGAAAACTCTGCGAATTCGGATTCTTCTTTTGCGCCGATGAGGGCCAGGGCGTGGTTGGGAAATTGTTTGCCGAGACGGGCGAGGAGTCCGCGCCACTTTTCGCGGCCCCAGTCTTTCGATTGCTGCTTTGTGCCCGGTCCGCAGGCGATGATGGGGCGGCCGGCGAAGGGCGCCAGGAGATCTTTTGCCTTGGCGGTTTCAGCTTCAGTCAGGCGCAGGTCCCAGTTGCGCAGATCGTTGACATCGGTAGTGCCAAGGGGGCGAAGGCAGCGGAGAAGACGCGAGGCCTCGCGCTCCCAAAGGCCGGTCTGCGGATAGAACTCTTTGACCGCGAGGTCGCCGAAGGGCAGGCCAACAATGCGGCGCACTCCGCAGAGCCGGAAGAATGCGGCATCGCGCTTGACGGCTTTCTCTCCGCGCGGGACGGTGAGGTAGACCAACACGTCGGGGCGAAGGCGGCGAATCTTCCAGGCCAGGCGCAGCAGGTTGAGGGGATTGCGCGAACCGGTGGTGTAACTCATGTAGCCATCGACGAGGCCGGATCCGTCGAGTACGGCAGCGGCGGCAGCGGCCTTGGCATGGACGGGAACGTTGGTGAGCAGGATGCGCTGCGCCTGGGGAAAGGCGCTCTGAATGAGGTGGAAGCAGGGGAGGGCAAAGACAGTATCGCCCAAGCTGCCGAGGCGGTAGATCAAGACCGTTTTTATTGAAGCGTCTGGTTGCAAGCGAACCCTCGGGGGCTAGAGCCCCATAGCTTAATTGGTCGTTGAGCGGCGCGAGACCCGGTCCAGGCCCAGGAGAGGCCCCGGTACCCCGGCGCCTCGCCGCGCCCTTTCAAAACAAAATGATCTCATGCGGCCGGGGCTGGGTCCTTTCAAAGCGCAATCGTGGGGGGGATGGTTCGTTGAGATTTGCGGTATCCCACCCTTACGTCCGCCGCGGCGGAAGACTGCGAAAGGATGGGGCGCCCAAACTCGTAGGCACGATTACAGAGTCAACCGGTCCTGGTACTGGGGATTTGCCGGCGCTTGCACGATTGAATGCGACTGCGTTGTTTACTCATGAGTACCCCCACCCCCACTCCTATCTCTGTAAGGAAATTCCTTGTTTTCAATGGGATAGGATGGAGCTTCCGCCGCAAGTCCTTGATTCTGTTTGGGTTACTCGGAGATTATTGTGAGCAAGGGGTTACGGCCAGTTTTCGGTGTTTCGGCG
>Ga0302320_10027874_pt1 | contig 10866 bp, 9 predicted proteins | sample Bog_T0_3_FD_202130 | JGI IMG/M metagenome (GOLD analysis project Ga0302320, IMG submission 202130) | Peat permafrost microbial communities from Stordalen Mire near Abisko, Sweden - Bog_T0_3 | ecosystem: Environmental > Terrestrial > Soil > Wetlands > Peat | place: Sweden: Abisko, Stordalen Mire... | reverse complement strand
TCAACGCGCGGACACGCAGTTGCTGATGCGTGAACTGCCGAGCGAGTCCTTTGACCTCATCGTTTGCGATGGGCCTTACGCAGTCACGACACATGACTGGGACAACGTGGCGGACATTCAGCATTTCAATCTCGAACTACTGAAGTCCTTTTCTCGTCTTCTCAAACCCGGCGGCGCGGCTTACTTATTCGGCAAGCCGGACTGCATTGACTTGATTGATTACCGCTCGTTTCTCACATTGCAGTCAAAAATTGTCTGGTATCAGCCAAGCCGGCTCGCGCAGGGTCGCATTTCCTACACGAACAATTATGACGTGATTTGTTACTTCACCAAAGGCAAGGCAAAGACGTTCAATCTCGATGACATTCGTGTCCCGCAATTGGTGGAATTGGAACATCGGTTGCGCTGTGAGCGCGTGCCGTCCGTGCGCAATGGGAAGTTCGGCAAGACAGTTTTTCATCCCGACGGCAAGAATCCCGGCAATGTCTGGGGCGATATCAAGCAACTCACTTACAAGTCGAAGGAACTGGTCAGCCGCGAATTGTTGAACACGATTCAGAAGCCGGAAAAACTCATGGAACGTATCATTAAGGCCAGCTCGAATCCGGGTGATTTGGTGTTCGATCCATTCTGCGGTTCAGGAACTGTGCCGGTGGTTTGCCAACGACTCAAACGCAAATTCGTGGCCTGCGAAATTAACGCGGACTATTGCCGGATCGCGGAGCAACGTTTGACCAAAGCAGCCAGCGACAGCGAATCTTCTGAAAACCTTTTCGAGTTCGTGAGCAGCGTTGGTAACGGACGCTCAATTCCCGCTCAAGTCTGCTTGGTATAAACCACCTTGCCGTTCTGCTGCGCCCATTTGATGGTGAATCCAATATGAGAAATCTCGTTACGGCTGGCGTCGAGTTGTCGCCCGGCCTCGCGCAGCATTGCTTCGACTGGAACTTCGTAAATGACAAGAACGTCCAGCGGGCTTTCCTTATCAAAAACGGCACAATATATGGCCGTGTTGCGGGTGATTCGTTCGAGTGATGTCGCGCGTTTGTCCGGCGGCGAACTGAACATCCGATCCAGTTGAAATGTTCCGCCGTCAAAGCATGAGAGGTATTCAAATTTACGATCTGGATTCGCGGGGTCAAACGCATCAGGCTCGTGTTTTGTCTTGTGAACTTCATGGCCGAGGATGTCGGCAACCACCAGTTCCTTGACGAGTCCCGGCTGGAGCAGATTCTTGAAACTGGCCAAAAACTCGCCGCACGCGGCGTCAAACCAACCGGCAGACGCGATTTGGCGACTGACAGCACCGATTTTCCAATTGGCAGACGCCATCTTGCGACTGTCAGAGGAAATAAATGGATTGTCAGATGCGATAAATAGACTGTTAGAGGCCGTTTTACGACCGGCAGACGCGATAAACCGGTTGTCAATGGTCAAAAGGCAACAGCACGAGGCGATTTTCCAACCGGCAGATGCCATCCGGCAACCGAAAGATGTCATTTGGCGACTGACAGATGCGATTTGGCAACTGGAAGATGGAATCCGGCCGGTGGCAGAATTAATCCGTCAACCGGCCGGCGCGAAATCTTTGCCGCCATCCGCGCCACTCCATTCCCCAGCCCCGTCGGGGCGGTCTATTCCGCTCCTGACGGAACTTGGATTCATTTCCAACGCAGATTCTACAAGGAGGTCGCCCCGCCGGGGCTGGCACGGATTTTTAGCACCAAGACGCAAAGTTCATTGCAACTTCGCGGCTTTCCACCGTTGCGTTGAATTCGGATTACAGGCTGGATTCACGATTGAAGAAATTTTAGGGCTGGCCGTCGCCTTGTCGGTCGTCTTGCGGGAAACAGATTTTTGCTTGCCGTGCAGTTTCGCAAAGCCATAATAAACGCCAGATGAGATTCTGCGTCTCAAGTTTTCGCCACCTTGCAGCCGGTCGCCGCAAGGTGATTCAGGCTTATTTGAGTTCGTGCCGCAATGGCAGGGATGTAAAAACGGGATGCAAATCATTTTTACCAGCGCAAAATAGCATTGGATTCATTGGTCTTTGTCCGATGGTGTAATGGTAACACAGCGCCCTTTGGAGGCGTTATTCATGGTTCGAATCCATGTCGGACAGCCACTTGGTTTCGCAAATAAAATCAATGCTTTCCTGCAATTTTTGCGGGCCGAAATTGAACTGACAGGAGTATTTCCCCTCAAGCTCCGCGTCTGGATTTAACCCACCGGCATGCCGGTTGAAAGCGGGTGACGTTTGGAGCCCCGGTGCCCCCGGCCAAGGAAGTTGAAGGTTGAGCGTCCGCCGTGGCTGTGTTTTCATTGCCAGACATGCACTGCGTCATCGGTTCCGGCCCGGCGGGCGTCGCGTGCGCGAAGGCCCTCCTCGCGCGTGGCGCAACCGTGCTGATGCTCGATGCCGGAATCGAACTCGAACCGGATCGCGCGCAAGTCGTCCGCCAGTGCGCCGCCGTGAAACCGGATGCGTGGAGCGTGGAGCAAGTGGCGGTGATGAAGGGCGGCATGGCCGCCGACGCCAAGGGCGTGCCGCTCAAGCTGGTCTTCGGCTCCGATTTTCCCTACCGCGAAACGGCTGAAAAAATTCCTTGGCGCAACCACGGCACTGGCCTGAAACCTTCGCTTGCGCTCGGCGGGTTGAGCAATGTCTGGGGCGCGGCCATGCTGCCGTATCGCGACACCGACATCGCCGGCTGGCCGGTCAGCAACGCGGAACTGGCGCAACATTACCGCGCTGTGACAGCGTTCACGGGACTCGCCGCGCAACGCGACGACTTGGAGGAAGTGTTTCCACTGCACTGCGAACAGCCGGGAACATTGCAATCCAGCCGGCAGGCGGATTTGCTTTTTGGAAACCTGAACAAACATCGCAACGATCTTCGCGGGCGTGGCTGGTTGTTTGGCCGCTCTCGCATCGCCGTTCGCGCCGCCGCCGGTTCAGCGCACGGCGGCTGCATCCATTGTGGCTTTTGCATGTATGGCTGTCCCTACGGCTGCATCTACAATTCCGCAGACACTGTCCGCGAATTGCGGGCGGGGAAAAAATTCACCCACCAGCGGGACGTCATCGTCACGTCAGTGCGCGAAAATGCGGAAAAAGTATTCATCACCGGCTTCCACCGCACGACGCGCACGCCGCTGGCGTTTGCGGCTGACCGCGCATACCTCGCGGCGGGCGTGATTCCGACCGCGCAAATTCTGCTGCGCTCGCAAAATGCCTACGACCAGCCGCTGGTGTTGCGCGACAGCCAGTATTTTCTGTTTCCACTCCTGTTGGCCCACCGCACGCGCGACGTGCAAACCGAGGCGCTCTACACGTTGAGTCAGTTGTTCATCGAGCTGAACCGCCCGGAAATCAGCCGCCACAGCGTCCACCTCCAACTTTACACCCACAGCGACATCATCGGCCAGGCTGTGCGCAAGTCGCTCGGCCCGCTGAAAATGTTTGCACCGCAGATCGAGGAACGCATGATCATCGTGCAGGGTTATCTCCATTCGGACGAATCGCCCACCATCGCGATGACCTTGAAACGCGATGGCGAAAGGGATTTTCTGCAACTGGATGCGCAGCCGAATCCCGCCACGCGGCCCGCCGTCAAAAAAGTTTTGCGCGAGCTGCTCTCGCAGACGCGGCGGCTCGGCGGCGTGGTCGTGCCGCCGATGCTGCAACTGGCCGAGCCGGGCCGCGGCTTTCATTGCGGCGGGTCGCTGCCGATGCGCGCGACGCCGGGAAATTTTGAGAGCGACACGTTGGGCCGGTCGCACGGCTGGTCGCGCGTTCATGCGGTGGATGCGAGCGTGCTGCCGGCCGTGCCGGCCACGACCATTACCTTTTCCGTCATGGCCAATGCCCACCGCATCGGCTGGGAAACGGCGGAGATGTGAATTGAATTTATGAGCGGCAAAAAAATCTGCGCCATCACCGGCAGCAATGGCTACGTCGGCAGCTGCGTCAAAAATTATTTTGCGGCGCTGGGCTGGGAAATCCTGGAACTAACGCGCCAGCCAATGTCTGGCGGGCGCGGAATCAAATTCCAGCTCGGCGCGGAAATATCGCCGCAGTCACTCGCGGGCGTGACCGCGCTCGTGCATTGCGCCTACGATTTCAAGCCACTGCGCCGGGATGAAATCCGCGCGGTGAACGCGGAAGGTTCGCGGAAAATATTTCAGGCCGCGCATGCCGCGGGCGTGGAACGAATCGTCTGCATTTCCTCCATCAGCGCCTACGACGGTTGTCGCTCGCTTTACGGGCAGGCAAAACTTGGGATCGAAAAAATCGCGCTGGACTGCGGTGCGCTCGTGATCCGGCCCGGCCTCGTTTACGGCAGCGGGCCGGGCGGGATGTTCGGCAAGCTGGTCGGGCAGATCCGCCAGTCGTCGGTGATTCCCATGATTGGCGACGGCTCGCAAATCCAGTTTCTCGTCCACCATGAGGATTTGTCGGCGTTCATCGCACGCTACGCGGGTGGCGAGGTAAAAATTCCGCCGCAAATTTTGACGGCGGCCCATGAACAGCCGTGGGCGTTCAAAAAACTGCTGCTGAAAATCGCGCGCGGACTGGGAAGGAAACCGAAGTTCATCCCGCTGCCGTGGCGGCTGGTCTGGGCGGGTCTCAAATCAGCGGAACTGTGCGGGTTGAAATTTAATTTCCGCAGCGACAGCCTGGTGAGTTTGATGTATCAGAACCCCCAGCCGGATTTTTCCGCGAATGCCAAGGTCGGACTGGACTGCCGACCGTTTGAGATTGAGAAATTAAGTCTTACAGGAGGTAACAGAGGCTAAATTTTTTCTTCTCCGTTCCCTCTGTTTTCTCTTGTAAAATCAAATTCCCGGCGGCTTACGGGTCGTGGTTTTCAGCCCGAGCGTGCTCATGAAGAAGCTGGAGAAAATCGCCTGGATGCCGAGCACGACCAGCGTTGTCGCCGGGATGAGCCGGCGCAGATTTTCGGACGGATCCAGCAGGCCGTAGTCGCTTAACCGCCAGATCCAAACCGAGCGCGCGAGCAAAAGGAGTCCAATCAAGAAAACGAGTAATCCGAGGACGATGCCTTTCTCCAGCGTGAAAATTTTGAAGACGCGCGACAATTTCGGGTCGTCGGGCAACAGGCCCTCGGCGATAGCAAACACCTTGGTAAAGAAGGCGAACGCGACGAGCTGGAAACCGACGATGGCGGTCATGCACGCGACGATGAGCGTGCCGACGTTGAATTCCACCTGGCCGAGCCGGAAATTGCCAAAGGACAGCGCGGCGGCGAAAACAAATCCGAGCAGCGACAGCAGCAGTCCCGGCATGAGAAACAGCCAGCGTGGCGAAAACAGCAGCATGAAGCGCAAATGCCGCCAGCCGTCGCGCCACGGTTTCAAGTGCGGCGGGCGCGAGCGGCCGTCCTTGTGGAGCGTGACCGGCACCTCGGAAATCTTCAGCCCCTTGAGCGTGGACTTGATGACCATCTCGGACGCGAACTCCATGCCGGTGGTCTGGAGATCCAATTTTTCAAACGCGGTTTTGGTGAAGCCGCGCAGGCCGGAATGGAAATCGTGTGCGGGACATTTGAAGAACAGCCGGCCAATGAAAGACAGCACCGGATTGCCGAGCCAGCGGTTTTTCCACGGCATCGCGCCGGGCGTGATGGTGCCGCCGCCGGCGGGCAGCCGGCAGCCCATGACCAGCTCGTCGCCAGCTTGGAATTTTTTGACAAAGCCGGCGATGTCGGAAAAATCGTAGCTGTCGTCGGCGTCGCCCATGATGATCCATTTGCCGGCGGCCGCACGCACGCCACCGATGAGCGCGCTGCCGTAGCCTTTTTCCTTCACCGGCACGAGGCGCACGCCGGCTTTTTCGGCGATGGCCTGCGAACCGTCGGTGCTGCCGTTGTCGGCGATGACGATTTCGCCGCGCACGCCGGAGCGCTGGAGTCCCAACTTGGCCTTTTCGATGCAGCGCGCGAGCGTTTCCGCCTCGTTCAGGCACGGCATCAGGATGGTCAGTTCCACGGGTTCGCTCACACGGCAAAATTATCCGAAAACAGTGCGTTTTGGCGAGTGCGAGTTTCGCCTTTTGCTTTGGCCCAAAAAAATTTACGCTCCGGCCATGCCTTCATTCGACATTGTTTCGCAGGTCAACACGATGGAAGTTGAAAACGCCGTTAACCAGGCCAAAAAGGAACTGGCCAACCGCTTCGACTTCAAGGGCAGCAAATGGGAGATCGTGCTGGAGAAAACGGAGATCAAACTCACCGCCGACAACGAGTTCAAGGTCGCCACGCTGAATGAGATCGTTGTCGGCAAGCTCGCCAAGCGCGGCGTCAGCATGAAAAGCATCGAGCAATGCGACCCGGACATCTCGCCGCTCGGCCACGCGCGCCAGAGCATCAAGATCAAGCACGGCATCGAGAGCGCCGTCGCCAAGGAAATCACCGGTTTCATCCGCGACGGCAAGTTCAAGGTGACGACGCAGATCCAGGGCGACGAGGTGCGCGTGCACAGCAAGAGCCGCGACGAATTGCAGACCGTCATTGCCGCCGTGCGCGCCCACGAATTTCCCGTGGCCGTGCAATTTGTGAATTTCCGGGAATAACACTCACTGCATCACCTCAAAAAAAAGCTAGCCTCACTCCAAGAAGCGCTTGCTGCCAATCCGCGTGTCGCAACCGAATTTGAAAAATACTCTTTATTTCTGGCGCGCGGCGTATTCGCGCAGGAGCGTCAGGTGGCCCACGTCTTGCATTCACCTATTAAATGCCGGTTTCCGGCCAAACCGGACAATTACATTTAAAAATTGCAGGAACCAACGTGAGAAGAGTCATGACTGACGGCACTTAGCTTCTTTTCCTTAACCGCCGGCTTAAGGCGGTCGGAATCAATTTCACTGCCGTTCGTATTCGCCCTTGCCGAGTTTTTTATAGACCTGAAAGCCGGCCTTCTTCGCGTCCGAGAAGGAGACCGGCTTGAGCTTTTGCGGCGAGCTGAAGCTGGAGATGATTTTGCGCACCGGCTTTTTGCACGCCGGACAATGCGTGAGCGGCTTGGCCGACAGCGGCCGGTTCAAGGTGAACTACCCGCCGCAGACCTTGCAGTCGCCTTCGCACAGTTCGTATTCGTAGAGAGGCATGAAATTACTTTACTGCGCTTTGTTTTGCCTTGGCTTTTTCAATCCACGGTTGGAGCAATGGTTTTACAGAAGCGTCATGCTGAATGGTTTTTTCCCATGCAGCGATTGCATTTTCGTAATCACCGTTTATAAACTCAATCATGCCTTGGTCTGCGTCAGCATCTAAAGAATTTACTCCTTCAAGTTCAACCGCTTTTTTGCAGTCCTCAAGTGCGCCAGCAACATTTCCTTTTCCGTAAAGAGACCAGCCTCGCGTGCTGTAAGCATTTGCATCTTTGGAATTCAGGTGAATGGCTCGGGTTTCATCGCTGATGGCACTGTCGAAATTATTTTTAACAAATTCATTCCACCCGCGATTGCTGTAGGCTTTAGTATAGTCAGGTTTGAGTTCAATAACTTTGGAGTAATCCGCGATTGCACCATCCAGATCACCTTTGCTTGTCTTGGCATTGCCGCGATTGTAGTAAGCGTCAACATAGTCCGGTTTGTATTCAATGGCTTTGGTATAATCTGCAATCGTCCCATCGAAATCATTTTTGACTTTCCTCGCAAGGGCGCGATTGAAATAAGCGTCGGCATAGTCCGGTTTGAGTTCTATGGCTTTTGTAAAATCATCAAGCGCGCCATCCAAATCCCGTTTAGCTCTCTTAACATTGCCGCGATTGCTATATGCGAGCGCATATTTTGGGTTGATCTTAATGGCCTTGTTATAGTCAGCCAAAGAGTCGTCTAAATCGCCTTTGATTTGCTTCATGTAGCCGCGAAATACATAAGCGACATAATTATTCTGATCCTGTTCGATGGCTTTGGTGAAATTTACGATTGCTCCGTCGTAATCGCCTTTGGAATACATTGCATTTCCATCCTGCAAATAATCGCAGAAAGCAGAATCAGTCATCATCAACAAAAGTGTGAGTAGCAAAAGAATTCTTTTCATCAAAAAGATTCTGTTTTCGTTTATTTACTTCTTCAAAAACGCGCTGAACAAGTCAATCGGCAGCGGCAGGAACGTGGTGGTATTGTGTTCGCTGGCCATTTCGCGCATCGTCTGGAGATAGCGCAGCTGCAGGGCAATCGGCTCCTTGGCGATCAAGCCGGCGGCCTGGACCATTTTCTCGGCGGCCTGGAATTCGCCTTCGGCGTTCACCACTTTCGCGCGGCGTTCGCGTTCGGCTTCGGCCTGCTTGGCCATCGCTCGTTTCATGCTGTCCGGCAGCGCAACTTCTTTCACTTCCACCGACGTGACCTTGATGCCCCACGGTTCGGTTTGCTTGTCAATGATCTCCTGCAATTTCTGGTTGATGATGTCGCGCTGGGAAAGCAGTTCGTCGAGCGCGGACTGTCCGAGCACGCTGCGCAAGGTCGTCTGGCCGATGAGCGAGGTGGCTTTCCAATAGTTTTCCACCTTCACCACCGCCGCGTTCGGATCCACCACGCGGAAATAAATCACCGCGTCCACCGTGGCCGGCACGTTGTCCTTGGTCATGATTTCCTGCTTTGGCACGTCAATCGTCACGACGCGCAAGTCCATCTTCACCATCTTGTCCACCATCGGAATCAGGAAAATCAGCCCCGGCCCTTTCGCGCCCTGCAGTTTGCCAAGCCGGAAAATCACGCCCCGCTCGTATTCGCGCAAAATGCGGATAGATTGCGGCAGAATAAAAATGACCAGCACCACGACCACGATGACGACCGGGGCGGACGCGCCAAATACCCGCATTAGACCACCGATGATTTGTTCCATAATTTTTCTTGGTTAGCTGTTTTTTGGTTTAACTTTCAAAGTCAGTCCCGTGATGCCGCTGATTTCCACGGCCTGCCCGGCTTCGACCGGCGTGGCGCTCACGGCGTTCCACGTTTCGCCTTCAATAAATACCTTGCCGCCGGCGGAATCAATCCGCGAAAGCGCGTTCACAATTTTCCCCAGCATGGCTTCCTCGCCGGTGCGAGCCGGCTGAAGCTGCGCGCGAATGCCTTTGCCCACGACAAAAATAAAAAACAGCGCCGTGAGCAGCGTCGCCGGCAAAATCCAGCGCAGCGACAATCCATAGCCCGGCCCGGCCTGGCTGAACAGCATCATCGCGCCGAGGAAAAAAGTCACGATGCCGCCCGCAGTCAGCACGCCGTGCGTCGTCGCATAGACGTCGGTGATGAACAATACCAGCGCCAGCCCCATAAGCACGAGGCCGGTGATGTTGACCGGCAGAATCGCCGACATGTAAAGCACGAGGATCAGCGCAATCGCGCCAACCACGCCCGGCAGGATCGCGCCCGGACTGCTCAACTCGCCCATGATGCCGTAAATCACCATCAGCATCAAAATGAACATCACCTCCGGCCGCAGGAACAACTGCGAGAATTGTTCAAACGGGTTCATGGGAATTTCCGTGATCGTTGCCCCGGCGGTTTTCAAAGCCGTGCCGTTGATTTTGCGGCCGTCCAATTGCTTCAATAAATCCGGCAGATCGGCGGCGATGAAATCAATGACGTTCGTTTTTAACGCCTCTTCCGCCGTGATCGAGGCGCTGTCAAGCACGGCCGACTTGGCCCAGGCCACGCTGCGATGCCGTTTCTCGGCGATGGACTGGGCGAAGCTGGCGGTGTCGTTCTCCATCTTCTTCTTCATTACGTCATCGGTTTTTTCCACCTCGCCGCTGGAGCCGAGTTCCACCGGATGCGCCGCGCCGATGCGCGTATGCGGCGCCATCACGGCCACGTCCGCCGCCATCGTGATGAACACGCCCGCGCTGCCTGCACGTGCCGGTGCGGGCGACACATAAACGACCGTGGGAATTTTGGCGGCGTAGAATTTCTCGACGATCTGCGATGCGGAATCCACCAACCCACCCGGCGTGTCGAGCTGGATGATAAGGCACGCGTCCTGGTCAGTCGTCGCCACGTCAATGGCACGGGCGATGTAGCTGGCCGTGGCCGGGCCGATGGCACCGTTGATTTTGATCAGCCCGACGGGCGCGGCGTTGACCGCCACGGTGAAGAAGAATCCGACGACCGCAATGAAACACCAGTGCCGCATAAATTTCCAATCCGGTAGCAACCTAACAAAATTCAGCGCGACTGCAAATGATACTTAATCCGCCTCGTCGTCGCCGTGCCCGGCGCAGCCGCAGCCGGCCAGCGCCACGCACTCCGCGCACAGAAATTTTCCGGCGAATTCCAGCACGTCAAAACTGCCGCAGCGTTCGCAGGCTTTTTCGACTAAATTGGCTGGCTTGGTTTCCATGATTGTCGGCGTAGCGGCTTTTCGAAGAAAGCCGCACTGCTCAAATTTAGAAATGCGGCGCTCTGCCGAGACGCCGCTACACAGTTTTCGCAAATCCCTCCGCCATCGCAATCGCCTTCCGCATGGCCATGGATTTGTTGATCGTCTCCTGATATTCGCCTTCGGGCGTCGAATCGTTCACCCAGCCGCCGCCGGCTTGCACGTAGGCTTTACCATCTTTGATCAACGCGGTGCGAATGGTGATGCAAGTGTCGAGATTGCCGTTGAAGGAAAAATAGCCGACCGCGCCGGCGTAGGTGCCGCGCGTGGTCTGCTCCAATTCGGAAATAATCTGCATCGCGCGGATTTTCGGCGCACCGCTGACCGTGCCGGCGGGAAACGTCGCGCGCATCAAATCGTAATTCGTTTTTTCCGGCGACAATTTTCCTTCCACCTGCGAGACGATGTGCATCACATGGCTGTAACGCTCGATGAACATCAAATCTTTGACTTGCAC